>Ga0194052_1001581_pt1 | contig 13047 bp, 5 predicted proteins | sample SepL226m_MetaG_FD_160117 | JGI IMG/M metagenome (GOLD analysis project Ga0194052, IMG submission 160117) | Anoxic zone freshwater microbial communities from boreal shield lake in IISD Experimental Lakes Area, Ontario, Canada - Sep2016-L227-6m | ecosystem: Environmental > Aquatic > Freshwater >... | reverse complement strand
AAGATGGTAACCTGCTATAAAAAGGAGCAGGCAATGAGTGAAAAAAATCGCAAGAATTTCAGCAGTCAGTTTAAAGCCAAGGTCGCGATTGATGCGATCCGAGAGGTTAAGACGGTAAACGAAATCGACCAGGAGTTTGGCGTACATCCGACCCAAGTTGGGCATTGGAAGAAAGTGTTGCAGGATAAGAAATCACCTGAATCAATTTAAGGACCAACTTCCTATCGTCACATTTAAGTATGATCAAGTTCATCTTTGGGAAGCCATTTTTCCAGCACCTCAGCCAATGCTTGCGGCGACACTGGCTTGGTGATGTAGTCATTCATGCCCGCCTCCAGGCAAAGCTCACGGTCACCCTGCATGGCGTGGGCGGTCATGGCGATGATTGGAATGATGGAAGAAAATGATGGGAGATAATTCATCATTATATTTTCTTCCTTCGCCATCATCACCTTTTCGTAATTCCTGATTCTCTTCGTGGCCTCAATTCCGTCCATCACGGGCATATTAACGTCCATCAGCACCAGGTCGTAGGGCTTGGCCTGCAGGGCGGTGAGCGCTTCCGCGCCATTGAGTACTGCATCAGCACTCAAGCCCAGTTTCTTCAGGATGCCCAGCGCCACCAGTTGATTGGTAATGTCGTCTTCGGCCAGTAGAATTCGCCCCTTGCGATCTATGAACAGGTTCATCTTCTCGCGGGCCGAGTGACGCGTGGCGATAAGCTTTGGCTCGGTTCCATCCTGCTCCGTTAACGCCATGGACAGCACTGCCTTCAATTCCAGATGCCGTATCGGCTTGGTTGCGTAGGCTGAGAAACCGATCTTCTGAAAGCGCTTGGTGTCGCCCCGCATCCCCACGGAAGTCAGCAGCATCATCCGGGCGCCGGCCAGGCGTTTGTCTGCACGGATGATACTGCCCAGGGTCTCGCCGTCCATGCCCGGCATCCGCATATCGATCACGGCGATGCAAAAAGGATCATTCTCGTTCAGCGCCATGTAGAGAGCATGGAGGGCGTCGGGACCGTCTTTCACTTCCGTCGGACGCATGCCCCACGAGGCCATGCGGGCAGTCAGGATTTCGCGACTGGTTGCGCTGTCATCCACGATCAGTACGCGAACGCCGTGCAAATCGGCTGGCGGGATGCTCTCTTTATGCGCTCCCACAAATTGTTTGTTAAAGCGCGCTGTGAACCAAAACTCCGAACCCTTGCCTTCTTCGCTGCTTACGCCGACCTCACCTCCCATCAGCTCGGCCAGTTGTCTGGAGATCGACAAGCCCAGGCCAGTGCCGCCATATTGTCGTGTGGTCGAGCCATCTACCTGGCTGAACTCTATGAAGAGTCGGACGATCTTGTCTGTCGGGATGCCTATGCCTGTGTCGCTTACTGAGAAGCGCAACATGACTGTTTCGCTTCTCATGTCATCTTCCACTAAGGATACGCGGACCGACACCTCACCGGCACGGGTGAACTTGATGGCGTTGCCCGTCAGATTGGTGAGTATCTGGCGCAAACGCCCAGGGTCGCCGCCAAGCAGCGTCGGCACATTCAGATCGGCGGCGCACAGCAGCTCCAGCCCCTTCTCATGAGCCTGCATTGCCAGCGTACCTGCAAAATCGTCCAGCAAGCTCGACAGATCAAAATTTAGCATCTCAAGATCAAGCTTCTTCGCCTCAATCTTGGAGAAGTCGAGGATGTCGTTGATCAGGCAAAGCAGCGAATTACCGCTGGAGCGCACTATCTCGGCGTAGCGCCGCTGCTCGTTGTCAAGTTCGGTATCCAGCAGCAGCCCGGTCATACCGATAACCCCATTCATCGGGGTTCTGATCTCATGACTCATGTTGGCCAGAAACTCGCCCTTGGCCGCGCTGGCCATCTCGGCCATTTTCTTGGCCATATCCGCCATTTCCTTGGCCTGCAAAAGTTCCTGATTAGCCTTGATCCGTTCAACAATTTTCCAGACTGCAGCCATAAGCAATTTCAGTTGAAGGATGTCAGTCTGATCATAGTCGCTTGCCTTGTTGGCGACGGCGGCCACCCCAACGATCCGGTCATTGCTGAAAACCGGTATGGTGAGATAGCGGTACAAAACGGCATGACCCTCGGGAAACCCCATTTTTTGTGGATTGGCCGCCTGGAAGTCGTTCAGCATGATAGACTTATGCTGCCTGACGGCATCACCCCATATACCGGTTTTGGAGAGTTCGTAGCAGTTTTTCACCTCTGAAATGGTACACTCCTTCATGACATCCGTGGAGTAGGCATCCAGGGTAAATTGCTCATTCTCCTCATTGTAATGATAGACGTAGCCGATCCTGCTCTCCGTAAGGCGTATCGCCTCCTCAAGGGCGAAATCAAGTAGTTGCTGAACATCTTCAGTTTGATACTGGAAAATTCTGACAAGACTTTCCAGGCGCTGTTCATTCAATCGTACCTGTTGTTCGAACAGCTTGCGCTTGGTGATGTCATGTATAATTGAGTACAGAACGGTGCGCCCGCCAAACTGAATCCTGCTTGACGACACTTCCACATCTCGCAGCGAACCATCCGATAGACGATGCTGGAACTCGAACCGCTTGCCCTCTTTCGGCGAGATTGTGGCCATGGCCTGCACGGTTTCGGAAGCGGGCAGGGTGTTGATGTCGGTGATACGCATGGTCAGCAACTGCTCCAGCGTATAGCCGTAGAAACTCAGAGCGGTGGCATTGGCATCAATGATCGCACCATCGGCAGGATCAACCAGCAGCATCGCCACTGAATTGTTGGCGAATTGATTGCGGTATGACTGTTCGCTCTCTCTAATATCCACGGTCAACTTTTCCGCCAACTGCTGCGCCCTGAATCGGGTGTTCAAAAGGGAAATAATCAGCCCAAACAACAGAAGGCTGACGACTGCGCCACCAGAAAGTACGCTATATGCGCGGCCATAGTTCAAATGCACGTTTGCTTGGGTAAATATCAGGTGCCAGATACGGTCGTTGAAAGCAGTAAAAATATTCAGGGTCAATCTTGATTCCTTTACCGTTTCATCCTCCTCCGCCTTCGACTGACTGTCGTAAAGCAATGAATCGACAGACGATTGCACCTTATCTAAAATCTGCAAGCGAATCCGCTTTCCTACTTCCGAATCCCATCCTTTCAAAATACCTTGCATGAGGTCATTTATCAGATAGGGACAGTAAACCCATCCATATAGTGCATCACGGCGCTGCTCGACGGTATCGGTTGACATCCCCTTGCGGTAAACTGGAACGTACATCAAAGTTCCAGCCTGAACGTCCTGACCGGTCTCCTGTACCAGAATCACCTTTCCAGAGAGAACTGGTGCATCCAAATCCCTTGCCCGTTCCATCGCCAGCCGGCGAACGGGTTCTGAGAACATATCGTAGCCGAAAGCCCGGAGATTGCTTCCTGAAAACGGTTCGAGAAAGATAATGGAGGTATAGCTCTCCCGATCTCCTTCCGGCTTCACATCATAATCTGGAAAACCCTGGCTTCGAATATCTTGTATGTGCTGTGCAAGCCGCTCGCAGGGAATCGCCAGCGAGAAGCCAATGCCCTGTACACCGGGAAGATGTTGCTCAACCTTTTGTTGCAACACGAAGGTATGCCACCGTTCCCGCATAACCTCATCCGAAGCACCAAAAAGTGCTGCAGCGTCAACCAATATCTGTTCGTGAGCATCCATCCGCGCTTCTATCCTCAGCTCGATTTGGCTGCACGCAGATTCAAACTCTCTTTTTGCGTCGGCATCAATGTCCATTACCACATTAACGGAGGCATAGATTGTGGCAATTAGCCCGGCGGATAGCAGAACCCAAGCCATCCAGGTGCTTTTGCGAACTTTGTTTTGATATGTTATCATTTTCCCGACTCCTGTTTGTTTCTTAGGCAACTCAAAATGTGACTATAAAAAATTTAACATGGATGGACAGGCTAATTTATGCCATCATCAAATTCTTTATTGAGGAAGGCAAGTGCTTCCGCAAGGCGGTATTGCTTAACCAGACGGTTTACTTCCGCCAAAGCCTTTTCATGGCTTTCGGACCACCGACTTTGCGATAAATCTTCCATGATTTTCTTGCATGGCAGGGGCTCTTTACGCGCCAGGGCCAACTGCAATCGCTCCAGAAAAGGACGCAGTTCCGCAGCAGACCCCGGCGGACCTTCCGGTTTGTTCGGTAAGACGGCCGGCTGTTGGGCAAGGACTGCGCCGATGGCGGTAATCAGCGCTTCATGGCGGTCGATAAATATGCGCAGGGGTTCTCCTATCGCAAAAGGGACAGTACTCCCCGCATTATCCATCACCGCCTGGCAGGCATTTTCCAACTCCACGGCTGCGGCCGCCATCTCCTTCCCGCCGAGATTTCCGGCAATCCCCCGGATAGCGTGGAACCGGTGGATCGCATCCTCCAGCAGGTTCGCCCGGAGTTCCTGCAGTAGCAGCATCGGCGTTTCCATGTATCCGTCGACAAAATCGCGCAGAAGCTTCAGATAGAATTTTTGGTCGCCCCCTACCCTGTTCAGACCATCTTCAACGTCCAGATCCGCCGAGGGTGAAATGGGTACTATTTTCTGTTTTGTAAACAGGGACGGCTCATCGGCGACGACTGCAATGCGTTTTGCCTGGGGAAGCCATTGCAGCAGCACCGCCTCCAGCACATCGGGATTGATCGGTTTGGTAAGATGATCGTTCATTCCGGCGGCAAGACTTTTTTCCCGATCACCGACCATGGCATGGCTGGACAGCGCCATTATGGGCAGACGATCAACGCCCTCCCTGCCAAGATTGCGAATCTTCCGGGTGGCGGTTAAACCGTCCATCTCCGGCATCTGGATGTCCATGAACAGAATATCATAGTCACTTGCGCGGACCATCTCCACTGCCTCAATACCGTTTATGGCGATATCAGCCTTGATACCTGCCTGCCATAAAAGCTCGACGACAATCTCGCGGTTGATCTCGTGATCCTCCACCACCAGCGCCCGTACGTCGGTGAAACGTACCTTGGGCATATCCGGACGCCGCAACAATTTGGTTCGCCCGATGCCCGAATCAATCAGGAAGGAAAGAACGACCGTAAAGAGGCTCCCCTTGCCGGGTGTACTTTCCGCCAGAATCGTCCCTCCCATGAGTTCTACAAACTGTCGACTGATCGCCAGCCCCAGGCCGCTTCCCCCGAAGCGACGGGTCGTTGAAGCGTCGGCCTGGCTGAACGCCGTGAACAATCGCGACAACTCCTCTTCCGTCATGCCGATTCCTGTATCCTGCACCGAAAGCTCCAACTCTACATCAGTTTCGGTCCGCCGCCGGACTCTGACCCCAAGTTGGATGTAGCCCGCCACCGTAAACTTGATGGCATTGCCCATCAGGTTGGCGATTACCTGGGTCATGCGCTGAGAGTCGCCCAACAGATTGGCTGGAAGCTCCGTATCAATGAAGGTATTGATCATGATTTTTTTCTCCGCTGCCTGGGACTCGAAGATGTTCACAACGTTGCTGATCACCTCATTCAGCGAGAAAGGAACGATTTCAATATGCAGCTTTCCAGCCTCCATCCTGGAAAAATCCAGGATATCGTTTAGGACGGCAAGTAGCGATTCGCCGCTCGTCCTGATCTTCTCCGCATAGTCACGTTGTCTCTCCGTAAGGGAAGTTTCCAGCAGCAACCCCGTCATGCCAAGCATCCCGCTCATGGGCGTACGAATCTCATGACTCATATTGGACAGGAATGTACCCTTGGCGGCGTTCGCCGTCTCTGCCTGCGCCGTGGCCGCTTCAAGTCTCCGGTTGGTCTCATTAAGTTCCGCTTCCGCCAGCTTCTGGGCGGTGATATCCCAATTGGTGCCGATCATGTGCAAGGGTTGGCCGGATGCATCACGTTGCACAAGTGCAAGGGCGCGGATGTTGTGTATGGTACCGTCCAACCAGACCACGCGAAATTCGGTGTTGAAATCCTTTTCGCCCCGCAACGCACGCTGAATTTCTTCGTCACCTATCAACCGGTCTTCTGGGTGGAGCCCCGCCTGCCATGCCGCGTAAGCTCCGCCGAACTGATCCTGCGTGATTCCATAGAGGCTAAACATCTGGTCGTCCCAGACCAGCTTGTCGTTGACAACATCGTAGTCCCAGATACCTACGCCGCCAGCCCGCGCAGCCAAAGTCAAGCGGTCAGTGGCTTGTCGTAACATTTCCTCTGCCTGCTTGTGCTCGGTAATGTCGCGGCTGATGCCGAGCAAACCGATCAGAGTCCCGTCCGGCCCCCTATAGGGCGTTTTGAGGGTGTCGAGCAGTATTTTCCGGCCATCGGGATAAGTGATCCATTCCTCGTTGCGCCGCGACTTGCACAACTCCAGCATGCGATGGTCGTGCTCCCTGAAAAAGTCCGCGATTTCTTTATTGAAAAGGTCGTAGTCGGTCGCTCCGACGATTTCATCCCTTGAGCGCCCGACAAACTCGGCAAAGGGTGGGTTACAGCCCAGGTAAACGCCATTTATATCTTTGAAGAAGATGATGTCGGGAATGGAATCAAGCAGAGAGCGGATCAAACCGGAATGATGCTTGATTTCTTCTTCCGCCCGCTTGCGCTGGGTGATGTCATGGATAATTGAGTGTATAACGGTGCGCCCGCCAAAATGGATGCTGCTTGACGACACTTCCACATTTCGCAGCGAACCATCCGCAAGGCGGTGCAGAAACTCGAACCGCACGCCTTGTCCCTGCGGAACCGATGCCATGGCCTGACCGACTTCGGAAGCGGGCAGGGTGTTGATGTCGGTGATACGCATGGTCAGCAACTGCTTCAGCGTATAGCCGTAGAAACTCAGAGCGGCGGTATTGGCGTCAATGATCGCTCCATCAGCAGGATCAACCAGCATCATCGCCGCTGAATTACTGGCGAATTGATTGCGGTATGATTGCTCGCTTTCCCTAATATCCACGGTCAATTGCTCCGCTATCTGTCTCGCCCTGAACCGGGTGTTTAAAAGGGAAATGAGTAGCCCAAACAACAGCAGACTTATAATCGATCCACCTAAAAAAACGCCATAGACGCGACCGTACCCCAACTGTCCGTCTGTCCGGGTGAAGTGCAGGTACCAGAAATGGTCGTTGAAAACGCTACGAGTTTGCAACGTCAATCGTGATGCCTTTACCGTTCCCATCTCCCCCTTTGGCTGACTGTCGTAAAGCAATGAATCGACATACATCTGCTCGGTATCGAAAATCTGCAAGCGAATCAGCCGTTCTGCTTCCGTATCCCATCCTTTCAAAATACCTTGCATGAGGTCATTCATCCGGTAAGGACTGTAAACCCATCCATATAGTGCAGCACGGCGATCTGCGACGGTCTCGGTTGACATCCCCTTTCGGTACACTGGGACATACATCAAAGTTCCAGCCTGAACGTCCTGACCAGTCTCCTGTACCAGAATCACCTTTCCGGAGAGAACTGGTGCATCCAAATCCCTTGCCCGTTCCATCGCCAGACGGCGAACGGGTTCTGAGAACATATCGTAGCCGAAAGCCCGGATGTTGCTTCCTGAAAACGGTTCGAGGTAGATAATGGAGGTATAGCTCTCCCGATCTCCTTCCGGCTTCACATCATAATCTGGAAAACCCTGGCTGCGGATTTCCTGTATATGCTGTGCAAGCCGCTCGCGGGGAATCGCCAGCGAGAAGCCAATGCCCTGTATGCCGGGAAGATGTCGCTCAACCTTTTGTTGCAAGACGAAGGTATGCCACCGTTCCCGCATAACATCATCTGAAGCACCAAAAAGTGCAGCAGCGCCAACCAATATCTGTTCGTGAGCATCCATCCGCGCATCTATCCTTAGCTCGATTTGGCTGCACGCAGATTCAAACTCTCTTTTTGCGTCGGCATCAATGTCTATTACCACATTAACGGAGGCATAGATTGTGGCAATCAGCCCGGCGGATAGCAGAACCCAAGCCATCCAGGTGCTTTTGCGAACTTTGTTTTGATATGCCATCATTTTCCCGGCTCCTGTTTGTTTCTTAGGCAACTCAAAATGTGACTATAAAAAATTTAACATGGATGGACAGGCTAATTCATGACATCATCAAATTCTTTATCGAGGAAGGCAAGTGCTTCCGCAAGGCGGTATTGCTTAACCAGACGGTTTACTTCCGCCAAAGCAGTTTCATGACCATCAGACCACCGGCTTTGCGATAACTTTTTCAGGATTTTCAAGCAGGGCAAGGGTTCTTCACTTGCCAAGGCCAACTTCAATTGCTCCAACGAAGGACGCAGTTCCTCCGCAGATCCCAGTTTACCTTCCGGTTCAGGTTTGATCTCATGATCTTCCACCACCAGCGCACGGGTGTCAGTGAAACGTATCCGGTGCGTATCCGGACACAGCGACAAATTCGTCCGCCCGACGTCCGAATCAATCAGGAAGGAAAGAACGACCGTAAAGAGGCTCCCCTTGCCGGGTGTACTTTCCGCCCGGATCATCCCTCCCATGAGTTCCACAAACTGTCGGCTGATCGCCAGCCCCAGGCCGGTTCCTCCGAAGCGACGGGTCGTTGAAGCGTCGGCCTGGCTGAACGCCGTGAACAACCGCGACAACTCCTCTTCCGTCATGCCGATGCCTGTATCCTGTACCGAAATCTCCAACTCCACATCAGTTTCGGTCCGCCGCTGAACCTTGGCCCCAAGCTGGATGCAGCCCGCCTCTGTAAATTTGACGGCATTGCCCACCAGGTTGGCGATCACCTGGGTCATGCGCTGAGGATCGCCCAACAGATTGGCGGGAAGCTCCTGATCAATGGAGGTATTCATCCTGATTTTTTTCTCAGCAGCCTGGGGCTCGAAGATGTTCACCACGTTGCCGATCACCTCCTTTAGTGAGAAAGGAACGATTTCAAGATGCATCTTTCCGGCCTCCATCCTGGAAAAATCCAGGATATCGTTAAGAATGGCAAGCAACGATTCGCCGCTCGTTCTGATCTTATCCGCATAGTCGCACTGTCTCTCCGTAAGGGGAGTTTCCCGCAGCAGCCCCGTCATGCCAAGCATTCCACTCAGGGGCGTACGAATCTCATGACTCATAACGGCCAGGAACGTAGTCTTGGCGGCGTTGGCCATTTCGGCTTGCGCCGTGGCCGCTTCAAGTCTCCGGTTGGTATCCTGGAGTTCCGCTTCCGCCAGCTTCAAGGCTGTGATATCCCAATTGGTGCCGATCATGTGCAGGGGTTGGCCGGATGCATCACGTTGCACAAGTCCGATGCCGCGGATGTTGTGTGTAGTCCCGTCCGGCCATAATACGCGAAACTCGGTATCGAAATCCTTTTCGCCCTGCAATGCAAGCCGTATCTCTTCGTCTCCCCTCAGCCGGTCTTCCGGATGAACTCCCGACCGCCATGCCTCGTAAGCGCCAGAGAACTGATCCTGCGTGATTCCGTAAAGGCGATGCATCTGCTCGTCCCAGACCAGCTTGTTGCTGACAACGTTGTAGTCCCAGATGCCAACACCGCCCGCCCGCACGGATAGCGCCAAGCGATCTGTGACCTGTCGTAACGATTCTTCCGCCTGCTTGCGCTCGGTTATATCGTGTATGATTGAGTGTAGAACAGTGCCCCCGCCAAACTGGATACAGCTTGACGACACTTCCACATCTCGCAGCGAACCATCTGATAGACGGTGCTTGCGATTGAACTGGTTGCCACCTTTCGGCAAGATTGAATCCATGGCCTGCCTGACTTCGGAAGCGGTCAGGATGTTGATGTCGGTGATATTCATGATCAGCAACTGCTCCCGCGTATAGCCGTAGAAACACAGAGCGGCGGTATTGGCGTCAATGATCGCTCCATCTGTAGGATCAATCAGCAGCATCGCCGATGAATTGCTGGTGAATTGGTTACGGTATGACCGTTCGTTTTCTCTAACATCTACGGTCAACTTTTCCGCCAACTGCTGCGCCTTGAATCGGGTGTTCAAAATGGAAATAATCAGCCCGAACAACAGAAGGCTGATGACTGCGCCACCAGAAAGAACGCTATATGCACGGCCGTAACTCAAATATTCATCCATCTTGATGAAACGCAGGTACCGTAAGTGGTCGTTGAAATTTGTTGAAAGTTGCAGGGACAATGCCGATTTGATTACTGTTTCCATCTCCGCCTTCGACTGACTGTCGTAAAGCAATGAATCAGCAGACAACTGCTCGTTATCGAAAACCTGCAAGCGAATCCGTTTTCCCGCCACCAAATCCGATTCTGTCAAGATACCTTGCATGAGGTCTTTCATCCGATAGGGACTGTAAGCCCAACCACATAGTGCAGCACGGCGCTGCAGGACGGTATCGGTTGACATTCCTTTGCGGTAAACCGGGACATACATCAAAGCGCCTGCTTGAACGTCCTGACCAGTCTCCTGTACCAGAACCACCTTTCCGGAGAGAACTGGCGCATTCAAATCCCTTGCCCGTTCCATCGCCTGCCGGCGAACGGGTTCGGAGAACATATCGTAGCCGAAGGCCCGGAGGTTGCGTCCTGAAAAAGGTTCGAGATAGATAATGGAGGTATAGCTCTCCCGATCACCTTCCGGCCTCACATTGTAATCAGGAAAGCCTTGGCTGCGAATTTCCTGTATGTGCTGTGCAAGCCGCTCGCCTGGAATCACCAGAGCGAAGCCAATGCCCTGTATGCCGGGAAGATATTGCTCAACCTTTTGTTGCAAAACGAAGTTACGCCACTGCTCCCGCGTAATCTCATCCGAAGTATCAAAGAGTGCAGCAGCGCTAACCAATATCTGTTCATGAGCATCCATTCGCGCATCTATCCTTAGCCCGATTTGGCTGCATGCAAATTCAAACTCCTTTTTTGCTTCGGCATCAATGTTTATCACCACACTAACAGAGGCGTAGATTGTGATAATCAGCATGGCGGATAGCAGAACCCAAGCCAACCAGGTGCTTTTGCGAACTTTGTTTTGATATGTTATCAATTCAGACACCGCTCTCGAGCGCCAGGGACAGCACTTCCTTCAGTTTCTGACGCTGTATCGGCTTGGTTAAGTATGCTGCGAAACCGATATCCTGAAAGCGCCGGGCGTCGCCTCGTGTTACTAAGGAAGAAGTTAGCATAATAGTCCGGGTGTCGGCCATGCGCTTGTCAGACTGGATGACCCGGCCCAGTATCTCGCTGGCCATGCCCGGTATCTGCATGTCGATCATGACAATGCGGATGGGGTCATTCTTATCCAGCGATTGGTAGAGTGCCTTGAGGGCATCGGGGCCGTTCTGCGCCTCTGTCGGGCGCATGCCCCAGGAGGTCATCTCGGTAGTCAAAAATTCGCGGTCGGTGGTGTTATTGTCCACTATCAGGACATGCAAGTTGCGCAGGATGGCGAGCGATAAACTTTCCGCATAGACTTCCGCTGATTGTTTGGCAAAGCGAGCGGTGAACCAGAACACCGAGCCATTGCCATGATCGCAGCTTACACCGACCTCACCGCCCATCATCTCCGCCAGTTGTTTGGAGATGGCCAAGCCCAGCCCGGCGCCGTCGTATGGCCGTTTGATAGAGGAGTCCACCTGGCTGAACTTGTTGAAGAGCAGGCATATCTTGTCCGCCGGGATGCCAATACCCGTGTCGCGCACAGAGAATCGCAGCAGAACACTTTCCTTGTCATCCCTTTTTACACCCTCATCGCTTTCGTCTTCCAGGGAAACGCTGATCGCCACCTCTCCGGCATTGGTGAACTTAAAGGCGTTGCCCACCAAATTGGTGAGTATCTGGCGCAAACGACCAGGGTCACCGCGCAGCAGCGTGGGTACATTCAGATCGGCGAAGCAGAGCAGCTTCAACCCCTTCTCATTAGCATGTACTGCCATCATGGCGGTGAAGTCGTCCAGCAGGCTCGACAGATCAAAATCCAGCATCTCCAAAACGAGTTTCTTCGCCTCGATCCTGGAGTAGTCGAAGATGTTGTTGATCAGGCCAAACAGCGATTCGCCGCTGGAGCGCACGATTTCGGCATAGCGACGCTGCTCATCGTCAAGTTCGGTATCCAGCAGCAGACCGATCATGCCGATTACCCCGTTCATCGGGGTTCTGACTTCATGGCTCATATTGGCCAGGAACTCAATCTTGATACGTTCGGCAACCTCGGCGGCATGAACCGCTTTTTTGCGCTCGATTATTTCTGCGGTAAGTTGGGAGATCGCCGCTGTGAGCTGCTCTGTTCGGGCAATCACTTTCTCCTCGAGTGTTCTGGCCATGCATTGAATCTCTTGTTTCTGGCGGCGGAGTTCCAGGTGCGCATTCACGCGCGCACGAACCTCCTCAATCTGGAACGGCTTGGAAACGTAATCCACAGCGCCTAAGGAAAACCCCTTGATCTTGTACAATGTCTCGTTAAGGGCGGTGATAAAGATGATCGGGATATCCTGTGTGGCAGGATCATCCTTCAAACGGCGGCAGACCTCGAAGCCGTCTATACCCGGCATCATAACATCCAGGAGGATCAGATCGGGCAGGGCCTTTTTCACGCTGTCCAGGGCCTGGGCGCCATCGGTGGCGACGCGCACAGAGTAGTCTTCGCCCAGCGCGCTGATGAGCATGTCGATATTGGCCACCACATCATCCACCAGCAGCAGGGTCGGTCTTGTCTCAATCGTGGTCTCAGTTATTGTCTCGGTCATCATTATAGTCTCAGTCATCGTCTCTTTCCTCCTTTTTTTTAATGACATCATCAAATTCTTTCATTATCTCGATCCTTTGGAAGTCATCAATGCGGATGGGGCTGTTCTTGTCGAGCGTAACGGGAGCCAGAGGGAGGAGTGGTTGGCACAACGGCATTTCCCCCCTCCCAACATTCCCCCGCTGGGGGGAGGGGTATGAACGCTTACTATCCAGCGTATGGTGGAGGACACGGATGATGTTGGGGCTGCTTTGCGCCTTTGTCGGCGAATGCCCCATGCGAAGGTAATCTGGGTGGTCAAAAATTCGTGGTCGGTGGCGCTATTGTCCGCTATATGGACATGTACATCGCGCAGGACGGAGGGCGAGAAACTTTCAGCAT
>Ga0194052_1001579_pt1 | contig 13050 bp, 12 predicted proteins | sample SepL226m_MetaG_FD_160117 | JGI IMG/M metagenome (GOLD analysis project Ga0194052, IMG submission 160117) | Anoxic zone freshwater microbial communities from boreal shield lake in IISD Experimental Lakes Area, Ontario, Canada - Sep2016-L227-6m | ecosystem: Environmental > Aquatic > Freshwater >... | reverse complement strand
CCTCCACGCCGACCACTGGCTTGGGATTCCCGGATTGGTCCGGACGCTCGAGCTCCGCGGCCGCGAAAAGGCGCTCGACATCTATGGCCCGGGCGGGACGGTTAAGCAGCTTGCGGCCGTCGGGATCGCAACTGGCAAGACCGATTACGAACTCCACATCTCCGAGCTGGAGGCCGGTGACGCGATTGAGTTCGACGGATACGAGGTGGAATCGTTCAACGTGCGTCACCGCGGCACGGCGCTCGGCTACTCGCTGATCGAGGCCGGAAGGCCAGGTCGGTTTGACCCCGAGCGAGCGAAGGAGCTTGGGATCACGGACGGCAAGGAGATTGCTTCGCTGGTCGCTGGCGAGAGCGTTGGGAATGTTGAGCCAACACAGGTGATCGGCGAGCCCCGCGCTGGCAGGAAGATCGTCATCTCCGGCGACACTGCGCCCTGCGAGATGGTCGAGGCAGCTGCCAGCGGCGCCGACGTGCTGCTCCACGAAGCAACGTTCGCTGACGAGGACTCGGCCCGGGCCGCGGAGACGATGCACAGCACGGCGCGGCAGGCGGCAGAGATCGCCGCGGCGGCCGGAGCGGCGATGCTCGCGCTGACCCACATATCTGCCCGCTATCCGGTGAGGAAGATCATCGAGGAGGCTGAAGCGGTCTTCGCTGGCACTGTCGTCCCACGCGACTTCGATGCGATCAATATTCCGGTCTCCGAGAAAGGCGCGCCTTCGTTACTGCGCCCTGACGACGTCGAGGTTGAGCAGGCAGCGGCAGCGCAGTTCGCGGAAGCCGCCGAGGAGGGCTCCGCAAAGAGCGAGAATTGATTCAGCATTGCGCCGTGAGCGGTGCTAACGTGCGCGCAGCAGTTCACCCCCTTTAACTCGGTCCGAGAGGCCAAGAAGGGCAGGATCTTATGAGCCAACAGAATGTCGTCCTAGACGACGCAGAGCTAAGCCGGGCCTTAACCCGCATCGCTCACGAGATCCTCGAACGCAACAGCGACTCTTCCGAGCTGGCGATCGTTGGCATCCACAGCCGCGGGGCCGTCCTTGCGCGCCGGATCGTGGCTCTGCTAAATGAGTTTGCTGGCGGCGAGATTCCGCTGGGCCTGCTTGACATAGGCTTCTACCGCGACGATCTCGGCAAGCGCCCCGAAGCGCCGCAGGTCTATTCGACCGAGATCGACTTCCCGCTCGACGGAGCGACCGTCGTGATTGTCGACGATGTGCTCTATAGCGGCCGCACGGTCCGCGCCGCGATCGAGGCACTCTTTGCCTACGGGCGCCCGGCCTGCGTCCAGCTCGCCGTCCTCGTAGACCGCGGCCACCGCGAACTACCTATCCGCCCGGATTACATCGGCAAGAACCTGCCGACCGCTCCAGGCGAGCGAGTCTTCGTTCAGGTTGAGGAGACCGACGGCGTCGACCAAGTCGTGATCGGCGAGGCCGAGGGTGCCGTCACTGGGGATGCCGCATGAAGCATTTACTAAGCATCGAAGACGTCAGCCGCGAGGACGTCGAGCGGATCTGTGCCCGCGCCGCCGCATTCTCCGAAAACCACGAGCGCGAGATCAAGAAGGTGCCCGCGCTGCGCGGTCGCACCGTGCTGAATCTTTTCTACGAAGCGAGCACGCGCACGCGCAGCTCGTTCGAGCTGGCAGCGAAGCGACTCAGCGCCGACGTCGTCAACTTCAGCGCCTCGGGTTCGTCAACCGAGAAGGGCGAATCGCTCAAAGACACGGTTCAGACCCTCAGTGCCCATCGCCCGGACGCGATCGTCGTCCGCTGCCCTTGGGCCGGCGCCCCGGCGCTGGTTGCCGAGTGGACCGACGCGGCAATCATCAACGCCGGCGACGGCAAGCACGAGCATCCAACTCAGGCGCTGCTCGACATCTACACGCTCAGCCGCCGTCTCGGTTCGCTCGACGGCGTCAAGATCTGGATTGTCGGCGACGTTCTCCATTCGCGCGTTGCCCGCTCAAACATTCTCGGTTTTCAGAAGATGGGTGCGCAGGTAACGGTGGCCGGGCCACCGACGCTGCTGCCGCGCGACATCGAAGCGATGGGCGTCGACGTTCGCTACTCGCTCGATGACCTAAACGAAGCCGATGTTGTCTACGCGCTGCGGATGCAGAACGAACGAATGCAGCAGGCTTACCTTCCGAGCATGCGCGAGTACGCGTCGCTTTTCCAGATTGACGAGCGCAGGCTCGGTGCGCGTTCGCTGCTTATGCACCCAGGACCGGTCAATCGCGGAGTGGAGCTCTCCGATGAGGTCGTTGATTGCGCACAGTCGCTGATCCTCGAGCAGGTTGCCGCCGGCGTCGTCGTGCGAATGGCAGTTCTGTTCGAGTTACTTGCTGCCTCGCGGGCCTTTGATCCGGTGCCGGAGCACCAGTCTGCATGACGCGCCGCAGTGAACAGCTCCTCGTTCGCGGCACCGCAGCCGAGGCCGACCTGATGATCACCGGCGCGCATCTAATTGATCCGCGCGCCGGGATTGACGGCGTGTTCGACGTAATCGTCAGCGACGGCCAACTGGCGGAGATTGGTGAGCACGGAAAGCTCACAGCCGGTCCAGACGCGGAGAAGATTGACGGCAGCGGCTTCCATCTCTTCCCGGCCTTCGTTGACCCGCACATACACCTGCGCACGCCTGGACACGAGCACAAGGAAGACATTGAGACCGGTACTCGGTCAGCGGCTGCCGGTGGGTTCTGCGCCGTGCTGGCGATGCCGAATACCGACCCAGTTGTCGACTCGGCATCGGTCATGCGCTCGTTGCGCGAGGCGGCCCGTCGTGAGGCGAGGGTTCCAGTCGGCTTCCTTGCTGCGATCACAGTCGGATTGGCGGGGGAGGAGCTCACCGCGATGTCGGAGCTTCGGGCCGCTGGGGCCGCGGGCTTCACAGACGACGGTATGCCTGTCGAGTCGGCCGGGATGCTGCGCAAAGCACTCCAGTACCAGCAGATGTCCGGGGGCGTCCTAGCGCTGCATGAAGAGGACCCGTCGCTTTCGGCCGGCGGCTCAATGAACGAAGGCGCCGTAAACGCTGTGCTCGGAATCGGTGGGATTCCAAGCACCAGCGAATCGACGATGGTTGCCCGGGACGCGTCACTTGCCGGCTACGAGGGTGGGACCGTCCACATGCAGCACCTCAGCTGCGCCGAGTCGGTTGAGGCGATCCGCGAAGCGAAGCGGCTCGGGTACAACGTCACGACCGAGGTAAGCCCACACCACCTCTGCTTCACAGAAGAGGAGGTGCGCACGCTCGACACGCGGATGAAGATGAACCCGCCGCTGCGTACCGAAGCCGACCGCCAAGCGCTAATCGCCGGCCTGATCGATGGCACAATCGACTGCATCGCCACCGACCACGCGCCGCATAGCGCGCACGAGAAGGAGGTGCCGTTTGAGCAGGCACCGATGGGAACGACCGGGCTCGAGAGCTCCTTCGCCGCCTGTTACACCGAGCTAGTGCGCAGCGGCCTTATGAGCATCGAGATGCTGATCGAGAAGATGACCTGCGGCGGCGCGATCTTTGGTCTGCAGATTCCACAGATGACGATCGGTGAGAGCGCAAACCTTGTGCTCGTAGATCTCGAGCAAGAGTGGCGCGTTGGTGAGGATGGTTACGAAAGCCGATCCGAGAACTGCGCTTTCGGAGGGCGCTCGCTCTTTGGCCGCGTTCTGCTGACCGTTGCCGACGGCGCCGTTGCCTACCGGCAGCGGAGCTTCGCCCTTAGCGCCGCGCCGGATCTAGACGAGGCAGCTCAGTGAAGGTCGCGCGGCTCGAAGCGGATCGGGCCGCGTTGCTCGTCGTTGACATTCAAGAAGCGTTCCAGGGCGTTATTCCGGGCGCCGACACAATCATCGCTCGCACGCAGATTCTCGCGCGCGCTTCAACACTCCTCGACCTACCAATCGTCGTCAGCGAGCAGTACCCGAAGGGGTTAGGCAAAACGGTCGCTGAGCTGAGCGATGTTCTGGACGGTGCCACGGTGCTGGAGAAGACAAGCTTCTCCGCTGCGCACGCGGACGGGTTCTCTTTGGGTGGGCGCGATCAGGTGATCGTCTGTGGGATCGAGACCCACATCTGTGTCGCCCAGAGCGTGCTCGACCTACTCGCAGCAGACGCCGAGGTGTGGCTTGCCTGCGACGCGCTCGGTTCGCGCAGCGCCGACGATCGCGCACTCGCAATCCAGCGCCTCGCGCTAGCGGGTGCGGTTCCATCGAGCACGGAATCAATCTGCTTCGAACTGCTGAAGGACGCAAAGAATCCACACTTCAAAGAGATACAGGGGCTAATCAAGTGAGCAGAGCAGGCTTCGTCCTACTAGAGGACGGCACACGTTTCGATGGGCAGCTATGCGGCGCATCGAGCGGATCGGTCGGCGAGGTTGTTTTCACGACTGCAATGGGTGGCTATCAAGAGTCGGTCACGGACCCGTCGTTTGCGGGCCAAGTCTTGACCTTCACGGTGCCGCACGTAGGCAATTACGGCGTCAGCGAGCAGGCGATGGAGAGCGACCGGATCCACGTTCGCGGCGTCGTGATGCGCGCCGCCGACAACTCATCCGACGCGCCGACCGCCTCCCAGGGCTGGCTCGACTGGCTTGAAGCCAGCCAGATCCCGGCAATCACCGATGTTGACACGCGCGCGCTGGTGCGACATCTGCGCAGTCGCGGCGCAATGCGCGGTGGCATCTTCGCCGCATCCGACGCAGGCAATGCAGGGGCGACGATCGAGGCGGAGCCGCCAATGGACGGGCAGAACCTCGCTGCCGAGGTCGGGCCTTCGCAGGTAGTCCACCATGGCGAAAACAATTCCGGTCCGCGAGTAGCCGCAATCGATACCGGAATCAAGATGTCGATCGTCAATCAGCTCGTCGAGCGAGGCGTGCGGTTGGACCTCCACCCGTGCAATGTCAGCCCTGAGGACCTGCTCGCCGACGACCCCGACGCGATCTTCCTCGCCAACGGCCCCGGCGACCCAGCCGCCCTCGACGGCGTCGTTGAAACCGTTCGCGGCGTGCTCGGTAAGAAACCGGTCTTCGGGATCTGCCTTGGCCATCAGCTCTGCTGCCGAGCCCTTGGCCTAGAAACCTTCAAGCTGCCATTCGGCCACCGCGGCGTGAACCACCCCGTTAAAGATTTGCGCACGGGGAAGATTGAGATCACCTCGCAGAACCACGGCTTTGCTGTCGCCGCTCCTGACGGCGGACTGCGCGTAGAAACCGACGAGCCGATTCGCTGGGAGACCGACTTCGGCGCCGCCGAACTTAGCCATGTGAACCTCTACGACCGAACCGTGGAAGGGCTAACTCTGCTCGACGTTCCCGGCTCGACGGTTCAGTACCACCCCGAGGCTGGCCCCGGCCCGCACGACGCTCGCCACCTCTTCGATGAGTTCGTTGAGCGAATCACGAAGGCGGCGGCCTGATGCCGCGGCGCGATGACATCCAAAAAATCCTCGTAATCGGCTCCGGCCCGATTGTGATCGGCCAAGCCGCCGAGTTCGATTACTCCGGCGTACAGGCATGCAAGGTGCTGCGCGAAGAGGGCTACGAGATCGTCCTCGTCAACTCCAACCCGGCGACAATCATGACCGACCCCGAGTTCGCCGACGCGACCTACGTCGAACCGTTGCTGCCCGGTCCGGTTGCCGCGGTGATCGAAAAGGAACGCCCCGACGCGCTGCTGCCGACACTCGGCGGCCAGACGGCTCTGAACCTTGCCAAAGCGCTTGAAGAGGACGGCACACTCGAACGCTTCGGCGTGGAGCTGATCGGCGCCAACTACGAGGCGATCGACCGCGCTGAGGACCGCGAACGCTTCGCTGAAACGATGGCTGAAGCGGGGCTGAAGATGCCACGCAGTGCGATCGCCACAAGCGTTGACGAAGCAATGGCTGCGCTCTCCGACATCGGCTTGCCGGCGATCGTGCGGCCCGCATTCACGTTGGGAGGGCGCGGGGGAGGGATCGCGCGCGACGAAGCGGAGTACCGCTCAATCGTCGCTCGCGGTATTGAGGCATCGCCAATTGGACAGGTATTGCTTGATCAGTCGGTGCTCGGGTGGGGCGAATTTGAGCTTGAGGTTATGCGCGACCGCGAGGACAACTGCGTGATCGTCTGCTCGATCGAGAACATCGACCCGATGGGCGTCCACACCGGCGATTCGCTGACCGTGGCGCCACAGCAGACGCTGACCGACGCGCTTTACCAGCAGCTGCGCGATCAGGCATTGATCGTGATTCGCGCCGTTGGTGTTGAGACCGGCGGGTCGAACGTTCAGTTCGCCGTCAACCCGGAGACCGAAGAGATCCTCGTGATCGAGATGAACCCGCGCGTCTCGCGCTCGTCTGCGCTGGCCTCAAAGGCCACCGGCTTTCCGATCGCCAAGATCGCTGCGCGGCTAGCCGTTGGCTACACGCTAGATGAGATCCCCAACGACATCACGCAGGTAACGCCAGCTAGCTTCGAGCCGACGATTGATTACGTCGTCGTGAAGTGGCCGCGCTTCGCGTTCGAGAAGTTCCCTGGGGCCGATCCACGGCTCTCAACGCACATGAAGAGCGTCGGCGAAGTGATGGCTTTCGGTCGGACATTCCAGCAGGCTTTTGCAAAAGCGATGCGTAGTCGGGAGCTCGATAGCCACGCGAAGCTCGACGGCCTCGGCGTTGACGACCTGATCGCCGCGCTCACGCCGGCTGGCGCAGAGCGTTACGACTTCATGCTCGAAGCGTTCCGCCAGGGTGCAACGCTCGAGCAGGTTCACGAGGCATGCCTAGTTGATATGTGGTTCCTGCGCCAGCTGCAAGAACTTGCGCTCGAACCGGGCCTGCCATTCGCCGGCGAGCGCGTCTATCGCTCAGTCGACACCTGCGCGGCCGAGTTCGAAGCCCGCACGCCTTACTACTACTCGGGCTGGGAGCAGCAGGCCGAGGGGGAGGTCGAGCGCGGCGAGAACGCCTCGGTGATGATCTTGGGCGCCGGACCAAACAGGATCGGGCAAGGGATCGAGTTCGACTACTGCTGCGTCCACGCCGCGATGACGGTCCGCGACAGCGGCCGCGACGCGGTGATGGTCAACTGCAATCCAGAGACGGTTTCAACCGACTACGACACCTCCGACCGGCTCTATTTCGAACCGCTGACGCTCGAGGACGTACTAGCCGTCGCCGAGATTGAGAAACCTGAAGGGGTGATCGTCCAGTTCGGCGGCCAGACCCCACTCAAGCTTGCCGAGGGCCTCGTAGCGGCCGGGATCAATGTGCTCGGAACTAGCGTCGACGCGATCGACCTTGCTGAAGACCGCGGCCGCTTTGGCGGACTGCTCGAGAGGCTTGGTTATCAGGCGCCACCATACGCCGAGGCTCGCTCGGTAGACCAGGCGCTCAGCGTCTCAGAGGAGGTCGGTTTTCCGCTCCTGGTCCGCCCAAGCTACGTCCTCGGCGGCCGCGCGATGGAGATCGTCTACTCGCGCGACGACCTTGAGGACTACCTTTCGCGCCACGTGCGCGAAGACGGCCGCGCAATCTACCTCGATCGCTTCCTCGAGAACGCGATCGAAGTAGACGTGGACGCGCTCTGCGATGGTGAAAACGTTTGGATCGGCGGGATCATGCAGCACGTTGAGGAGGCTGGGATCCACTCCGGTGACAGCGCCTGCGTGCTGCCGCCTCACTCGCTCGGCCCGGAGATGATGTCTGCGATCCGCGAGCAGAGCGAGGGAATCGCAAAGGCCCTCGGCGTCGTCGGTCTCTGCAACATCCAATTTGCCGTCTACGGGGCAGAGCTCTTCGTGATCGAAGCCAACCCGCGCGCTTCACGCACCGTGCCATTCGTAAGTAAGGCGATCGGTCTGCCGCTGGCAAAGCTCGCCTGCCGCCTGATGCTCGGCGAGAAGATCGGCGAGCTTGATCTACCGGCCGATCCGATGGGCCACGACCACGTCTCGGTCAAGGAAGCCGTGATGCCGTTCGATCGATTCGACGGCGCCGACGCGCTGCTTGGGCCAGAGATGCGCTCAACAGGCGAGGTGATGGGCGTAGCGCGCGACTTCCCGACCGCGTTTGCCAAGGCCCAGGCAGCCGCAGGCGCTGCGCTACCGGACGGTGGAACTGCGTTCATCACGGTCACCGACTCCGATAAGGCGGGTGCGGTCGCAATCGCACAAACGCTCCATGACCTCGGCTTCAAAATTGTCGCCACGCGCGGAACCCGTGAGGCGCTCGAGCGGATGGGCGTACCGGCGACCGAGCTGATGAAGGTCGGCGAAGGGTCGCCGAACGTCGTCGACATGATCGAGAGTGGTGAGGTGACGCTCGTGGTTAACACTCCGACGGGCTCTGGCGCACGAACTGATGGCTGGGAGATTCGCCGCTCCGCTGTAGCTCGGAGCGTCCCTTGCCTGACGACGCTTGCCGGCGGACTGGCGGCGGTGCGGGCAATCTCCTCGGCCCGGCACGGTGAAGCAGAAGTGCTCTCTTTGCAGGAGATTCATCGCGGATTGCGCTCAGTTGAGGCGGAGGCGTGAGCAACGCGGTCGACCGCGTGCAGGCGCCCTTTGGCACGCGCGAGCTAGCTATTGCGGCGACCGAGGAGGTCGGGCCGTACCGAGTCTTCAGTTGTATGGATCCCGGTGGCCCTGCGCCGTCGGCTGGCCAGTTCTACATGCTCAGCAGCGTCGCGCGCTGGGGAGGCGGTAGCGATGAGCGTCCGTACCTCCCAAGGGCAATCTCAGTGCTCGCCGCTGGCGACGGCCAACTCTCGTTCGTAGTGGAAGCGGTCGGGCCTGGGACGGAGCTACTCGCTGAACTCGCTGAGGGCGACTGGCTGCGGGTGCTAGGTCCGCTCGGCAAGGGCTTCACTGCTCCGCCTAGCGGAGCGAGGGCGCTGCTCTGCGGCGGCGGTATCGGCGTTGCGCCACTGGCGATCCTTCAGCAAGAGCTCCTCGCAAGTGGCTGCGACGTTGCCGCTTTGCTGGGCTTCCGTGACCGCGGCCACGCCGCCGGCGCTGAGTTCCTTGAAGGCGCGCAGGTTGCCACAGACGATGGGTCGGTCGGGCACAGTGGGCTTGTCACTGAGCTTCTGCTCGCAGAACTGGACCGCGACGCGGCGGCGGTTATCTACTCCTGCGGGCCGCCGCAGATGCTGGACGCCGTAAGAGCAATTTCGGTTGCGAGCGGGGTGCCAGCGCAGCTTGCGCTGGAGGCTCCGATGGCTTGCGGATACGGGGCTTGCTACGGCTGCGTCGTCAAGAGCGCCGACGGCAGCTACCGCCGAAGCTGCGTCGACGGTCCTGTAATTAATGCCGACGAACTCGCTGCCGATTGGCTAGAGGGAACGCCCGAAGATGGCCATTGATCTTTGCGGCATCGCGCTCGAGCACCCGGTAATCAATGGCTCCGGAACCTTCGACGTCATAGCCGCTAGGCGCGTATTCGGCGAAGCGCTCGACACCGAATTCCCGTTCGCGGCCTTTGTTTCCAAGACCATTACGTTGGAGCCGCGACTCGGTAACCCGCCACCGCGGCTCTTCGAAACAGCGTCGGGACTGATCAATTCAATAGGGCTTCCCAATCGTGGACTCGCGGGTTATCTCGAGCACGACCTCCCCGAGCTTTCGTCACTGCCGGTGCCGCTTATCACGAACGTGATGGGCTCCAACGCTGACGAGGTCGGCCAGCTATTCGAGGCGCTCGAGGGGTGCACCGAGATCGCCGCGATCGAACTCAACGTCTCCTGCCCAAACGTGAAGACCGGGCTCGACATCGGCTCCGACCCGGCCGAGCTGAGCAAATTACTCGGCTCGGTAAGGAGTAAGACCTCGAAGCCGCTAATCGTGAAACTGACTCCGAACACGGCGAATGTCGCGCTCGTCGCGAGCGCCGCCGAGGCCTCCGGCGCGGACGCTGTCTCACTGATCAACACGCTCCGTGCCTTCGCCGCCGACCCTTCGCGCCCAGGGAAGGCGTGGCTCGGCGGAGGGACCGGCGGGCAATCCGGGCCCGCAATTAGATCGGTCGCGTTGGCGCAAACGGTCGCCGTATCTTCTGCGGTCAGCCTGCCAATAGTTGCCATGGGCGGGATCTCTACCGCCGCGAACGCGAGGCAGTTCCTAGACGCGGGAGCCCTAATAATCGCCGTAGGTACCGAGAGTTTCCGGGATCCTGCGACCGCCGCGCAGATCCGCGACGGGTTGGTCGCTCTCAGCTAAGGCTGCCCCGGATCGGCTCGGGCGGGCATCGCCAAGAACGCAACTCTCGACCTCAACTCGACGTCAAGTCGAATATTTCCACCACGCGCCGCAGCACGATCAGAGTTGTGTATGCTCGCCATCGTGGCTTCGGCAACCGAAAAAAATTCACTCGCGGCGGCAGAGGCACCGGAGCGTTCGAAGCTCCAGAGGATGGAAGCTCTCGAGCGTGCAAATCAGATTCGCAGCCAGCGCGCGAAGCTGAAGCGGGACCTTCGTGCCGGCAAGGCAACGATCGACCGCTTGCTCGAATCGCCACCTGAGTACCTCGAGACGGCGAAGGTCTTTGACCTCCTCTTGGCGGTGCCGAAGTTCGGTCGCGTGAAGGCCAACAAGATTCTGCAGCAGGTCCGGATCTCACCGAGCAAGACCGTCGGTGGACTCTCCGACCGTCAGCGCGGCGAGCTCGTTCAGCTGCTGCGTAGTCGCACTCGCTAGTCGCGCCGGACGATCACTTAGCCTGCGCTTATGGCGCACGTAATCGTGATAACCGGGCCGTCTGGCGTCGGTAAGGGCACTGTAATTCGCCTGTTACGCGAGCGTATGCCCAGTGTGAGGCTCAGTATTTCGGCTACGACGCGTGCTCCACGGCCTGGAGAGATGGACGGCGTCGACTACCACTTCCTAGATGCCGATCGGTTCGATGCCCTCATCGCGGAAGGCGCTTTCGCTGAGCATGCTCGGTACGCCGGCCAGCAGTACGGGACGCTGCGCAGTGAGCTCCAAGCCAGTGACGAAGAGGTCGAAGTCATTGTCCTCGAGATTGAGCTCCAGGGCGCCCGCCAGATCCGCGAGTCAATGCCGTCGGCGCTCCAGGTCTTTATTGCCCCGCCGTCGTTCGAGACTCTTCGCGAACGACTCGTCGGCCGCGGTACCGACTCAGCCCAGACGATTGACGAACGACTCTCCGTCGCCCGCGAGGAGCTCGGTGCGCAAGATGAATTCAGCGAGGTGATCGTTAACGACCGGCTCGGTGACGCAGTCGACGCGCTGGAGCGACTCGTTCAGGGCCAGTTGTCCGGAGCGGTAGACTGATCAGCATGATCGCTCCTCGGATTGATGCCCTGCTCGAACAGGTGGACTCGAATTACGCCACCGTGATCGTCGCCGCCAAGCGCGCGCGTCAGATCAACAGCTATTACCACAACCTCGGAGAGGGCACTTTCGATGAGTTCCCGCCGCCGATGGTTGCAAGCCATTCGGCCAACTACCTCACGATCGCACTCGAAGAGGTCGCCGAAGGCAAGCTGATTTACCGCTACCCCGAGTAGTCCAGGTAGAGCTCACAGATGGCCCGGATTCTTCTCGGCGTCACCGGTGGTATCGCTGCCTATAAGGCTCTCGAGCTGATCCGGCTAGCTACTGCGGCCGGCCATTCGGTTCGTGTGATTCAAACCGATAATTCGCAGCGCTTCGTCGGCGCAGCGTCGTTTGCGGCAATTACCGGCGCGCCGGTATTGACAACTGAGTGGGAGCGCGACCCTGCCCGTGGCGCCTTTCCTGACCAGGCTACGCCTGAGCACGACCCGATCAGCCACCTTGAGCTGGTGCGTAATGCCGACTGCTTTGTGGTCGCGCCCGCGAGCGCCAACACGATCGCGAAGCTTGCGTCAGGCTTTGCCGACAACCTCCTCACGAGCGCGGCGCTGGCGGCGTCTTGCCCGTTGGTGGTCGCGCCGGCGATGAACCATCAGATGTGGCAGAACGCTGCAACTCAAGAGAACATTGAGCGGCTGCGAGGGCGCTCGGTCGCAATCGTTGATCCAGAAGTGGGTTCACTGGCAAGCCGCAACGAGTGGGGGAGCGGTCGGCTCGCCCAGCCGGCAACCATCTTGGCAGCCGTCGAGCAGCTCGTTCCAAGAGGTCAGCGCCCGTGGGACGGGCGACGAGTTCTCGTGACAGCTGGTGGCACGCGCGAGGCGATCGACGCGGTGCGTTTTGTTGGCAACCGGTCTTCCGGCCGAATGGGTTTCGCTCTCGCCGAGGCAGCGGCCGCGCGCGGAGCTTCCGTGACGGTCGTCGCGGCGAATGTTGATCTGCCACGCCACGCGCAGATTTCCTACGTTGACGTCGAGAGCGCGGCCGAGCTTGAGCGTGCGGCGACCGAAGAATTCCCGAGCTGCGACTTGCTGCTGATGGTCGCCGCGGTCTCTGACTTTACTGCTGAAGAGCCGGCCTCAGGGAAGCTGAAGAAAGACGGGCGCAGCGAGCTCGAACTGACTCTGTCGCCGACAAACGATGTTCTAGCCGCGCTGTCACAGCTACGTGCGGACGGCCAAACGCTGGTTGGCTTCGCCGCCGAGCATGGCGCTGATGCGGTCGAGACCGCCCGTGAAAAGCTCACTAGGAAAGGGCTCGATGCGCTCGTCGTCAACGACGTTTCGGGCGACGACATTGGCTTTGAGAGCACGTCGAACGAGGTCACAATCGTTACCGCCAATGGCGATCAGCACGTGCCCAAGGCCGACAAGCTCGCGATCGCCAATGAGATTCTCGACGCCGTTGACGTGCTCCACCGCGACCGGGCTCAGGCCTCAAGTTAGGGCGGCTTTCGGGATGAGCGATCCTTCGGCTTACGACTCTTACCGCAGCGGATTAGAGCTGCTCGAAGGTGGCGACCATCACGCGGCGGTGATCGCGCTCATGCGAGCGCGCGAAGTCGAGCCGGAGGCTGCATCGGTGCGAGAAGCGCTCGGCAGAGCGCTATTCGGCGCTCATCGCTACCGCGAAGCGGCGACAGAGTTCCAAGCAGTAGTCGACGGCGCCCCAACCAACGATTACGCGCTGTTTTGCTT
>Ga0194052_1001576_pt1 | contig 13065 bp, 8 predicted proteins | sample SepL226m_MetaG_FD_160117 | JGI IMG/M metagenome (GOLD analysis project Ga0194052, IMG submission 160117) | Anoxic zone freshwater microbial communities from boreal shield lake in IISD Experimental Lakes Area, Ontario, Canada - Sep2016-L227-6m | ecosystem: Environmental > Aquatic > Freshwater >... | reverse complement strand
TCGTCACCGGCTTCCGCCTCGGGCTGGGAGGGGCGCAAGGGTACTTCGGCGTGCGCCCCGACCTCACCGTGTTCGGCAAGTGCATCACCGGCGGCTACCCGATGGCCGGCGGCGTCGGCGGCCGCCGCGACGTGATGATGAGCTTCGCCTCCGGCATCGGCGGCAAGAGCGGCGAGCGCGCCTACATCGGCGGCACCCTGAGCGCCAATCCGCTGAGCTGCGCCGCCGGCTACTTCGCGATCAGCGAGATGGAGCGGACCGACGCGCCGGTGCTGGCCGGCCGTGCCGGGGACCGGCTCACGGCCGGCCTCAACGAGATCATCACGCGCTACCGGCTCCCGTTCGTCGCCTTCAATCAAGGCTCGATCGTCCACCTGGAGACGTCGGGCGTGATGCTGCTCGACCTCAAGAGCCCGATCCGCTTCGCCCGGCAGATGAAGCCGCGCAAGCACATGATGGAGGAGATAGGCGCGGCCTTCACCGCCAGCGGCATCATCACGCTGGCCGGCTCACGCATGTACACGTCGATGGCGGACAGCGACGAGGTGATCGACGACGCGCTCGCACGCTTTGAGAGAGTGCTGGCGAGCGTCGAGGGCGTCTGACGACGCGCGATCCACGGAGCGCGGCCTGACCGAGCGCACACCGGCGCACGGACCGGCGGCGCGGCGTTGAACCTCGACCTCGTCGCCGCGCTCCTGCTCGTCGCCGTCCTCACCATCGTCTTCTGGGTGCTGTGGGGCATGGTGCGCGGCGACGTGCGCGGCCGCGGCTGGCAGGCGGTGCGGGTTGCCGGCACCCTGATCGCCGCAGTCGTCTTCGTGGGCGCCGCCTCCTACTGGCTCATGAATTCGCGCGGCATCCAGTTGCTCGGCGACCACGTGGCCCGCGTCGACACGACCCGCAAAGTAGTGGCGCTCACGTTCGACGACGGGCCGAGCAGCCTCTACGTGAACGAGATCCTCGCCGAGCTCGGGCGGTACGGCGTCCGCGCGACCTTCTTCGTGATCGGCGCGCAGGCGAAGACCGACCCCGATGCTCTGCGCAGTCTCATCGGTGCGCGCCAGGAGATCGGCAATCACAGCTACGACCACCGGCGTCTCGTGTTCGTCTCGACGAGAACGGTGGCCCACGAGGTGGAGGCTGCGGACCAGGTCATCCGCGCGGCCGGCTACACGGGCTCGATCGCGTTTCGCCCGCCGTACGGCAAGAAGCTGCTCTCGGCGCCCTACTACCTCTGGCGGCACGGGCGCACCACCGTGATGTGGGACGTCGCGCCCGACTCCGTCGCCGGCATCGCCGGCGACCCGCGGGCGCTGACTCGGTACGTCCTCGACAACGTACAGCCGGGTTCCGTCATCGAACTTCACCCGTGGTCTTCCGGGGGCACCGCCACCCGGGACGCGCTGCCGGGGATCATCGCCGGCCTGCACGCTCGCGGCTACGAGCTCGTGACGGTGTCGCAGCTCCTCGCGCTGCGCTGAGGGGCGTCGCCCGCGCCCTGTGCTGAGGTGGGCCTCGATCCCGATGCCCACAGGCGTCAGCCCCTGCGACTAGAATGGTAGGGTGATGAACCCCGCCGAGGCGTATCTCACCGAGCTGCGCGACATCCGGGCGTCGGGGGCCGCGGTGCCCGAGACCTCCGGCTACGGCGCGCTCGCCAACCTGCTCAACGAGGTGGGTGCCAAGCTCAAGCCGAAGGTCCGCTGCCTCATCAACCTGCAGAACGCCGGCGCCGGTATCCCGGACGGTGGGCTGTTCACGGCGAGTCAGTTCCCGAAGGGCACCAAGGCCGCTGGGGTCAGCGAGCCGCTCGCCGGGCAGATGCCGGCCCGCGGCGCCATCGAGGTCAAGCCCGTCGGCGACGACGTGCACGCGGTCGCCGGCAGCGAGCAGGTGCTGCGCTACCTCGAGAAGTACCGCCAGGTGCTGGTGACGACGTACCGCGAGTTCGTGCTCGTCGGCTACAACGCGGAGGGGCAGGCGGCGAGCCTCGAGGCGTTCAGCCTCGCCGCCTCAGAGCAGGAGTTCTGGGCGCTCGCCGCGCACCCGGGCAGCGACGCTGCCCGGCAGATCGGCGAGCGCCTCACCGACTTCCTGCGGCGCGTGCTGCTGCGCCAGGCGCAGATCGCCGCGCCCAAGGATCTCGCCTGGTTCCTCGCCAGCTACGCCCGCGAGGCTCGCGCCCGCGCCGAGGAGCGCGACCTGCCCAACTGGGTGAGCACGCGCAAGGCCCTCGAAGAGGCGCTCGGCATGAGCTTCGAGGGCCCCAAGGGCGAGCACTTCTTCCGCTCCACCCTCGTGCAGACCCTGTTCTACGGCCTCTTCGCCGCCTGGGTCTTCTGGGCCGAGCATCATCCACCGACCGACGCCGGCGCCCGCTTCCGCTGGCGCGAGGCGGCCGGCTACCTGCACATCCCCATCCTGCAGAAGCTCTTCTACGACTTCAGCAACCCGGGGGCGCTCGGCATCATGCGCATCGACGAGGTGCTCGACTGGGCCGCGGAGGCGCTCAACCGCGTCGACCGCGCCTCCTTCTTCAGTACCTTCGAGCAGAGCCACGCCGTGCAGTACTTCTACGAGCCGTTCCTCGAGGCGTTCGACCCCGAGCTGCGCAAGGAGCTCGGGGTCTGGTACACGCCGCCGGAGATCGTGCAGTACATGGTCGCTCGGGTGGACACCGTGCTGCGCGAGGAGCTGGGTATCCCCGACGGCCTCGCCGACCCGCGTGTGGTGGTGCTCGACCCCTGCTGCGGGACCGGCGCCTACTTGGTAGAGGTGCTGAACAAGATCGCCGCCACCCTGGCCGAGAAGAGCGGCGGCGTCGACGCCCTGGCGGCCCACGAGATCAAGCAGGCCGCCATGAGCCGCGTCTACGGCTTCGAGATCCTGCCGGCCCCGTTCGTCATCAGCCACCTGCAGATCGGCATGCTGCTTCACCGCCTCGGCGCGCCCTTCGCGGACGAGTCCGACGAGCGCGCCGGCGTCTTCCTCACCAACGCCCTCACCGGCTGGGAACCGCCCGCGGAACCCAAGCAGCACCTGCTCTTCACCGAGATGGAGGAGGAGCGTGACAAGGCCGAGGCCGTCAAGCAGCACGCGCCGATCCTCGTCATCCTCGGGAACCCGCCGTACAACGGCTTCGCGGGGGTGAGCCCGGAGGAAGAGGAAGGCTTGGTGGAGCCGTACAAGTCGGGACTCCGCGAATGGGGTATCACGAAGAACTACCTGGATGACCTCTACATCCGCTTCCTACGAGTCGCCGAGCGGCGCATCACGAGATATGACTCGCGGGGTGTCGTCTGCTACATCAGCAACTTCTCGTACCTCGCGGGCCCTTCCGATGTGACTATCCGTCAGCACCTGCTGGCGAAGTTCGACCGGCTGTGGTTCGACTGCCTCCACGGCGACAGCCGTGAGACGGGGAAGCTCACGCCTCAGGGAGACCCGGATCCGAGCATCTTCTCTACATCACGGAATCGAGAAGGGATTCGAGTCGGCACGGTCGTCGGGCTGATGCTGCGACGCGACACTGGCTCGGCGGAACGCCAGGCTGAGGTGCGATTCAGGGAGTTCTGGGGCTCGACTAAGCGCCATGACCTGGTGGACAGCCTCGACGGTGGTGGCCATCCGTATGAGATTGTTCAGCCCCGCGCGGTCCAGCGTTACTCGTTCCGACCAGCCGCGGCCAATCTGCACTACCTGGACTGGCCGCGAATCCCGGACTTGTCGCGCGTGTCCGGCTATCTCGGACTGAATGAGAATCGTGGCCAGTCTTTGTACTCCTTCAACAAGGACGACCTCGCAGCGCGGTTCCGCGCGTATTTCGATCCGGAGGTCGCATTCGATGATCTGAGACACCTGCATCCTGCTTTGGTCTGCGACGCCGCCGCCTTTGATGCAAGGCGAACACGAGAACGTCTCCTAGAGGAAAGCCGCTTCGACGATGCTCGGGTGCGGCGGCTCTGGTTCAAGCCATTTGACCTAAGGTGGGCCTACTTGGAGCCTCGTGCAGGGCTGTGGAATCGGGTCAGGCCAGACCTGGTGCAACAGGCGCAGGGTGCGAACCCCTTCCTTCTCGTCCGATGCAAGGCGCCCAAGACCCCTGACGGCTCGATCTTTCTGCTCACCGAGAACCTGTCGGATCAGCACGCCCTTCAGACCGACGCGTACTTCTTCCCCACATGGATTCACGAGACGCAGAGGTCGGACTCCGACCAAGTCACGCTGGATGGCGTCGGAGAATCAAGCGGCGGGGTGCGGGTCAACCTGTCAGCTGCCACCCTTCACTACCTGTCGACGCTGGGTGCGGGGGATGACGCGGGGGTCGCCGCGTCGGTGTGGCTTCATGCAACGGCGGTCGGCTACACCCCTGGCTACGTCACGGAAAACTCGGGCGCCCTCCGCCAAGACTGGCCGCGCATCCCTCTCCCCGCCACGCGCGACGCTCTTCTTGCCTCCGCCGAGCTCGGCCGCAGGGTCGCGGCGCTGCTCGACGTCGAGGAGCCGGTCGACGCAGTCACCACCGGCTCCGTGCGCCACGAGCTGCGCCCGCTCGGCGTGCTCACCTCGGTCTCCGGCGGCCAGCTCGACCCCTCCGCCGGCGACCTCGCCGTCACCGCCGGATGGGGCCCCGGCGGCAAGGGCGGCGTCACCATGCCGGGCCGCGGCCGCATCGTCGAGCGCCCCTACACCGAGGCCGAGCTCGCCGCCGTCTGCGAGGGCCTCTCCGCCCTCGACCTCACCTACGACCAGCTCACCGCCTGCCTCGGCGGCGCCTGCTGCGACGTCTACCTGAGCGACCGCGCCTACTGGCGCTGCGTCCCCGCCCGCGTCTGGAGCTACACGATCGGCGGCTACCAGGTGATGAAGAAGTGGCTCTCCTACCGCGAGCGCGCCCTGCTCGGCCGCGACCTCAAGGCCGACGAGGCGCGCTACGTCACCGAGATGACGCGCCGCATCGCCGCCATCCTGCTGCTCGAGTCGGCGCTCGACGCCAACTACGGGCGGGTGAAGGCGGATACGTATCCGTGGCCGCAAACATAACCCATCTGGTGGGTCGGTGTCGGTGCGCTCGGCGATTCTTGGGCCTATCATGGCTGTCTGAGACACCGAGGATGCGGTCGGAGGGACGGCATGTACGCTGACAGAAGTGCGATCTACTCGAGGATCGAAGCCGAGCGAGGGAGCAAGGTTCTCGCATACGTCACTGGCGACCGGCCGCAGATGGAGACCCAGATTCACCCAGAGGTGCTCGACTACCTTCCGGAGCACCTCGACGCCTTCGGGCTTCCGTCCAAGATCAGCCTGATCCTGTATAGCCGGGGCGGCGATACCTTGGCGGCTTGGACCGTGGCCAACATGATCCGCCAGTTCTGTGACGAGTTTGAAGTCATCGTCCCCATGAAGGCCCACAGTGCCGCGACGCTCATCAGTCTCGGCGCCACAAACATCGTCATGAGCAAGCAGGCGACGCTCGGGCCCATTGACCCCTCGGTGAATTCACCCCTCAACCCGCAGGTCCCCGGCGCACCGCCAAATGCACGATTGCCTGTCAGTGTCGAGGAAGTGGCTGCCTACTTCCAACTCTTCACCGAATCGCTCGGGGTGGGTGGGGACGAACACAAGACGGCGATCTACCTCAAGCTTGCCGAGGAAGTGCATCCCCTGGCGCTCGGCAAGGTCTACCGTGCTCGGACACAGATCCAGCGGCTCGCGGAGCGTCTGCTCCGGGGTCACATGGCCGACGATGAACGAATCACGCGCATCGTGTCGATCTTGTGCAGCGAGTCGGGGAGTCACGACTACACGATCAATCGACGCGAGGCCCGGGAGATAGGCTTGGACGTCGAGACCCCCTCCATGGAGTTCTACGCCGTCATGAAGGCGCTGCATGACGATCTTCGAGCAGAACTGCAGCTGGGAGAGGCGTTCGACCCGGAGATGATGCTAGCCAGCGCGGCACCTGGCCAGCCTGCCCAGCCTCCCCAGGTGCAGTACTCTGCCACCCGTGCGTTCATCGAGAGCGTGGACGGCGGGAGTCACCGATTCGTGAGCGAGGGTATACTTTCAAGAGCGATGGTCAACACGCCGGCCGGACAAATGCCCGGCCTGCTCAACCAGAAGACTTCAGAGGGATGGCGCCATGAACCGGCAGTCTAGCCGCTTCGGCACGAACTCGGCTCAGTATTTGGACTTCCTCCGCTACACCTCGACTTCTGCCGTGCAGATGGCGACATCCACTGCCGTGCCCGCCGCGACCGGCTGGAGCGTGCGCGTGGAGCCCGTCGATCTGCCGAGCAGCGTCGAGGAGAGGGAGGTCCCCGGACCTCCAGAGTCGGCCCCATCCGCCTCCGGCTGAGGCTCTCGGCCTCCCCGGCGCGACACTAGGCGAGGGCGAGGGTATTCTTCGAGACTCCTCCCTCGGGCTGCGGCCCGGGGAGCGAAGCCGCCGCAAGGCGGCTTCTGCACATCTGGGCCCGTTCTCGAATTGCCAGGTCAGGTCCGGTACGCATCCGGCGCGGTCGTCAGCCGACCATCTGCCTGACGGTAGTCGGCCCTCCTCACGTTCTGGTCTCGAAGCGGCCCGGTCCGGGTAGATACAGGACAGAATAACTCCGCAATCGTCTGAGCGAGGTCGTCCATGGCCAGCAGTCCAAGCTACCCCGTCGTACGAGACCTGCGCGTCGCCGAGCTGCTCGAGTCGCCGCGCTACGAAGTGATCCCGGTGCGCGGCATCGAGGACAAGGTGGCGATGCTCCCGGCCGGGTCACGCGTCACCGTGACAGCCTCGCCGGGCCACGGCCAGGCGCGCACGATCGAGGTCGCGGAGAGCCTCGCCGCGAGCGGGTATGAAGTGATCCCGCATCTCGCGGCGCGCATGGTGAGCGGGCGGAGCGAGCTCGCCGGCTGGGCCGAGCGCCTCGCGGCCGCAGGCGTTCACGAGGCGTTCGTCGTCGGCGGCGACGCGTCGCCGCCCGCCGGCCCGTACCAGGACGCCGGCGACCTGCTCGACGAGCTCGCCGGCATCCCGCATCCGTTCACTCGCATCGGGATCGGCGGGTACCCGGAGGGCCACCCGCTCATCGCCGACGACAAGCTGCTCGAGGCGCTGCTCCGCAAGCAGCAGTACGCCGATCAGATCGTGACGCAACTCTGCTTCGACGCCGGCGCGCTGATCGACTGGGTGCGGGCGATCCGCGCCGAGGGCATCGACCTGCCGGTCGTCGTCGGCCTCCCGGGCGTCGTCGAGCGCCGCAAGCTGGCCGAGATCTCGCTCAAGACCGGCGTTGGCGCGTCCCTGCGCTACCTGCGCAAGCACGGGCGTCAGCTTGCGGCGCTGTCGCGCTCCCGCCGCTACGATCCTACGCCGCTCGTGCGCTCGATCGCGGACGGGGTGGACCGGAGCGCGCGCGGGAGCGCCGGCGACCGGCCTCGGGGCCTCGCCGAAGACCTCGGCGTCGGCGGCGCCGATCTCGGCATCCGTGGCGCCCACCTTTTCACCTTCAACCAGGTCGAGCCGACGCACGACTGGGTCCATGGAGTGACCGGCGCCTGACGCGACTCACGTGACGGCGTGCCCCCGACCGGCCGGGTGGACGCGGCTCCGCGGCCGAGGGTAGGTTCCTTCTGGACTCCGGCGCGCACGCCGGGGCCTCCTCACCGAGCAGAAGGAGCGCCGCCATGACCGAGGGAACGCCGACAGCCGACGCCCGGCCGCCTCAGGACGGCTCGAAGCCGGAGCTCTCGCCGGCCACGCTGGCCGTGCACGCCGGCGAGAACGAGTCTCTCGTCCAGGGCGCGACCCAGGTGCCGATCGTCTACAGCGCCGCCTACGGCTACCCGGACGTCGACGAGTGGATGGACGTCGCGCTCGGCCGCAAGCCGGGCCACATCTACAGCCGCAACACCAACCCGACGGTGCACGCCTTCGAGGAGAAGGTGCGCATCCTCGAGGGCGCGAAGGCCGCCACGAGCTTCTCCAGCGGCATGGCGGCGATCAGCAACACGCTGTTCGCGCTCGTGGCGCCCGGGCAGCGCATCGTCTCCATCAAAGACTCGTACGGCGGTACCAACCAGCTGTTCGTCGACTTCCTGCCGCGCCTGAACGTCGCCGTGGAGCTCTGCGCGACCGGTGAGCACGAGCAGATCGAGGCCGCGATCGCGAGCGGCTGCGATCTCGTCTACCTCGAGACGCCGACCAACCCCACACTCAAGGTGATGGATATCGCCCGTGTGTCGGCGGCTGCGCATGCCGTGGGGGCGATCGTCGTCGCCGACAACACCTTCGCGACGCCGATCAACCAGAACCCGCTCGCGCTCGGCGCCGACCTCGTGCTGCACAGCGCCACCAAGTTCCTCGGCGGCCACGCCGACGCGCTCGGCGGCGTGCTCTGCGGCGATCCCGGGCTGGTGGCCAAGGTCTATCACTACCGCGAGATCACCGGCGCCGCGCTGGATCCGATGGCGGCGTACCTGCTGCTCCGCGGGATGAAGACGCTGGCGCTGCGCATCCGCCAGCAGAACGAGAGCGCCCGGCGCATCGCGCGCTGGCTGGCCGAGCAGCCTGCCGTGACCGTCGTCAACTACCCCGGCCTCGAGACGCACCTGCACCACGACGTGGCCGTGCGCCAGATGCGCGGCTTCGGCGGCGTGCTGAGCTTCGGGCTCGAGGGCGGCTTCGACACGGTCAAGCGCGTCTTGCCGCGACTGCGTCTGGTGCACCGCGCTGCGAACCTCGGTGCGGTGGAGACGATCGCGGGCCCGCCGGCGACGACGAGCCACGTGGAGTGCACCGCCGAGGAGCGGGCGGCGATGGGCATCCCCGAGGGACTCATCCGCTACTCGGTGGGCATCGAGGATGCCGGCGACCTGATCGCCGACCTCGCGCAGGCGTTCGCGGCGGACTGAGCCGGGCCGGCGTACGCAGACGGACCCGCCGGGCGGCTTCGCCCGGGCGGGTCCGTCATCACGCCGCGTCTTCTGCTACTTCGCGGCGGTCGTCTTCGGGCTCGAGAGGTCGTACAGCGTCGTTCCGCCGACCGTGCGCGTCGTGTAGGTGCTCTTGACCCACGACGTGATGGCGCTCATCGACGTGCTGCCGGTGCCGCCTCCGCCGCCCATGCCGCCGGCGATGAAGTAGTGCACCTTGCCGGCACGCACCAGCGTCTGGAACTCCGCCAGCGTCGGGTACGGATCGCTGCCGTTGAAGCCGCCGAGGCTCATCACCGGCGACCCCGTGGCGAGCTGATAGCCGGCCGCGGACTGCGCGCCGACGGTCGCCGCGACCCAGGTGTAGTGGCCGGAGTCCTTCTTGAGCGCGGCCACCAGCGTCGCGCTCGGCTGGCTGGCGTCCAGCAGGCCGCCGGCGGCGTTGCCGGGTCCGCCGGCGAAGCCGTCGCCGGCGCCGCCGAACGCGCCGGCGCCGGGAGGCCCGTTGTTTGCTCCAGCCTGGGTGCCGAAGCCGCCGGGAGGAGCGGCGGGCAGGCTGCCTGTGCCGCCGGCCGGAGCGCCCACCGGAGCGCCGCCCTGGCCTGCCGTTGGCTGGCCGAACCCGGCCCCGCCGTTCTGCGCGAGAGCGCGGCCGGGGCCGTTGCCGCCGCCGAAGCGGCTGGCGCCGGCCACGGTGGGCCCGGCGGTCGGCAGCGATCCGGAGTGCACGGTCGCCGCGGTTTGCAGCGAGTAGGCGGCCGGTCCCGCGAGCGCCACGACGACGCCCGCGAGTGCGGCGGCGAGCGCGATTCGCCTGTCGATCCGCTCGCCGATCGCGAGCACCACGGCCGCGAGGAGCCCGGCGCCCAGCACCGCGAAGCGGAGCCACGGGTTCCAGTCTGCCGAGCGGTCGAGCAGGACGAACGCCCAGGCGGCCGAGCCGGCGAGGACGGTCGCGAGTGTGAGGCGCGCGACAAGGCGCTCGCGGCGTTCCCAGAGCGCGAGCGCGCCCATGCCGACGAGCGCGCCGATCGGCGGCGCCAGGGCCACTGAGTAGTACTCGTGGATGATCCCCTTGCCGAAGCTGAACACGATCAGCGTGACGATCAGCGTGCCGCCCCACAGGATGGCGGCGGCGCGCGTGCGGTCGGTGCGTGGCGAGCGCCAGCTCAGCCAGATCAGTACCGCGATGAAGACGAGGGCGGCCGGCAGCAGCCAGGCGATCTGGCCGCCCCAGCTGGCGCTGAACATGCGCCCGATGCCGGTGGCGCCCCACTGGCTGCCGCCGCCTGCCGCGGCGCCGGTGCCGCCGCCGGGCACGACGCTTCCGGTCTCGTTGCCGGTGAGCCGCCCGAGGCCGTTGTAGCCGAAGATGAGTTCGAGGACGCTGTTGGTCTGCGAGCCGCCGATGTAGGGGCGGCTGCTCTTGGGCCACAGTTCGACGACGGCGACCCACCAGCCGGACGAGACGATCAGGGCCACGCCGGCCAGCAGGATGTGCCAGAGCCGGCGCCGCAGGCCGGTGGGCGCCGCGATCAGGTAGACCAGCGCGAACACGGGCACCACGAGGAACGCCTGCAGCATCTTGGTCATGAATCCGCAGCCGACGAGGACGCCGACGAGCATCAGCCAGCGCCAGCTGGCGTGCTCCAGGGCGCGGACAGTGGCATAGGCGGCGAGCGTCATCAGCAGGACGAGCAGGGCGTCCGGGTTGTTGAAGCGGAACATCAGGGTGGCGATCGGCGTGAGGGCGAGCACCGCGCCGGCCAGCAGGCCGGCGGCCGGACTCGCCCAGCGCCGCACGGTCGCGTACAGCACGCCGACGGCGGCGACGCCCATCAGCGCCTGCGGCACGAGGATGCTCCAGGCGCTGACGCCGAAGATGCGAGCTGAGATGCCCATCACCCAGAGGGAGAGCGGAGGCTTGTCGACGGTGATGAAGTTGGCGGCGTCCGACGAGCCGAAGAACAGGGCCTTCCAGCTGGCGGAGCCGGCTTGAGCCGCGGCGGAGTAGAAGGCGTTGGCCCAGCCGGAGCGGCCGAGGCCGATCAGGTACAGCAGCGCCGTGCCGCCGAGCAGCGCGAGGAGGACCGGGCGCACCCATGCCGGGTCGCCGGGGCGGCCGCGCACCAGGCGGCGCAGCGACCACCAGGAGCGCACGCGGGTCGCCTGCGCGGCGTCGGCGACGGCGGGCGTATCGGTCTGGCCGACGGTCGTGGCCGGCGTCGCGTCGTTCATCGCCGGCCGCCGGTGGTCGCGGCGCCGGGGCGCCGCTGCGGGAAGATCCAGGCACGGAACAGCACGAAGCGCAGCAGGGTCGCGATGACGCTCGCGGTGATCAGCACGGCCAGCTCGACGGCGTGGCTCGCCGCCGGATCGTAGCGGCGCAGCAGGAACAGACTGCCGCTTGTCACGGCCAGTCCCAGCGCGAAGACGACGAGGCCTTGTGACTGGACGCGCAGGCGGCCGCCGGCGCCGCGGAGGCCGAAGGTGAGGCGCCGGTTGGCGGCCGTGTTGGCGACCGCCGTCAGCAGGAGCGACAGCGCGTTGGCGGCCTGCGCCGGCATCGCCTGGCGCAGGACCAGGTAGAGCGCGGCGTAGGCGAGCGTGCTGGCCACGCCGATGAGGCCGAAGCTCACGAGCTGGCGGACGAGCCGCGCGCGGCCACGGGCGCGGTCGGCGGCCCCGGATTCGGTACCGGAAGATCCACGCGTATCGCCGGTGAGGCGGCCGCCCATGCTCGCGAGCGGCAGCTTGCCGGCGGCGAGGCCGCGGCGCAGCCGCGCGATGCCTTTGAGGTCGGCGACCGCCGTGGGCACGATGTCCACTCGCGAGTCCGGATCGTCTGTCCAGTCCACCGGCACCTCGTGGATGCGCAGGCCGGCGCGTTCCGCCACGACGAGCAGTTCCGTGTCGAAGAACCAACCGTCGTCCTCGATCCAGGGGAGAAGCGCGCGGGCGCTCTCGGCGCTGATCGCCTTGAATCCGCACTGCGCGTCGCTGAAGCGGGACCTGAGGGCAAGGCGTGTGATGCGGTTGTAGGAGCGGGAGATGAACTCGCGCTTGGGACCGCGCTGCACCAGCGACGAGCGCGACAGGCGCGTGCCGATGGCCAGGTCTGAGTGTCCGGAGACGAGCGGCGCGACCAGCGGCAGCACCGCCGCGAGATCCGTGGAGAGGTCGATGTCCATATAGACGAGCACCGCCGCATCGCTGCGGGACCAGGCCGCCTTGAGGGCGCGGCCGCGACCCTTCTCATCGAGGTGCAGCGCCGTCACGCGCGGGACGCTCTCTGCCAGTCTCTGCGCGACTGCCCAGGTGTCATCGGAGCTGGCGTTGTCGGCGATGGTGATGCGGAAGGCGAAGGCGGACTGGCATTCGAGGTACTCGTGCAGGCGGAGGACGTTGCGGGCGAGGTCGGCCTCCTCGTTGTACACGGGCAGGACGATGTCGACGACGGTGGCGGGCGGCGCGGCGAGCGTCGCCGAAGAAGCTTGAGGGGCCGGCGCAGCCGGCGCGACAGGTGGGACCGGTGCGACCTGCACGGCCGGCGATGTGGCGGCCCGGGGCGCCTCTGTCTTCACCGGTCCTATCGCCGGGGCCGGAGGTGGCCCGGTGACATGGATGAGGGTCGAGTTCTTCATACGAGGCACGATAGCCAGCATGCCTGTGGGTTTGCTGAGGGGCATCTGTGCGTTCGATGTGAGTGCCGCCGGCCGTGCGTGTGCGGCGGCGGCCGTGCAGGTGCCGCGGCGGTCGGCGGCATCACGGCCGAGGACCGAGCGCGCCCGGCCGGTCGCCGGGCCCGCCCGGCCTCCGGGCCCGGTGCTATGCTCCGGCGATGAAGGTGAAGGGGCGCAGCCGGTGACCGGCGCAGCGAGGTACGTCCTCGCCGTGGACCTCGGCACGTCGGGCGCCAAGGTCGCGCTCATCGACGTTGATGGGCGCGTCGCCGCCTGGGAGGCTGAGCCCGTCGAGCTGCACGTGCTGCCGGGCGGCGGCGCGGAACAGGCGCCGGACGACTGGTGGCGGGCGCTCGTCGCCGCGACGCGGCGGCTGCTCGCCCGCCACGACGGCCCGGCGGCGGAGGTCGCCGCCGTCTGCTGCAGCACCCAGGGCGAGGGCACCGTGCCG
>Ga0194052_1001572_pt1 | contig 13096 bp, 11 predicted proteins | sample SepL226m_MetaG_FD_160117 | JGI IMG/M metagenome (GOLD analysis project Ga0194052, IMG submission 160117) | Anoxic zone freshwater microbial communities from boreal shield lake in IISD Experimental Lakes Area, Ontario, Canada - Sep2016-L227-6m | ecosystem: Environmental > Aquatic > Freshwater >... | reverse complement strand
GGCATCTTCGGTTCTTCCGAGACGCTGACGGGGTTCGGTTGCACATGATGCGTCACCAGCAGGTGCTTGCTCCGAAGTTCGCACTCGTCGCAGACATCCTCGACAAACGATTGACCGAATCCAAGATCGCGTCATGGACCGACCCCAAGGGCGGTTACTTCATCAGCCTGGACGTGCTACCCGGCACGGCTAAGCGCACGGTCGCACTGGCCAAGGATGCCGGTATCGCCGTGACCGAGGCGGGCGCATCCTTCCCGTATCGCAATGATCCGGACGATAAGAACATTCGGATCGCGCCGAGTTTCCCGACGGCCACTGAACTCGCTGCGGCTATCGACGGCCTGGCCACCTGTGCCCTCCTGGCGGCAACCGAATCGCTGCTGCGATGAGACCCTGTCCGACGCTGTCGGTAACCTGCTGACGTGGCGCTGTACCGGAAATACCGACCGGCGACTTTCGCTGAGGTAGTGGGTCAAGAGCACGTCACCGAACCCCTGTCGACCGCATTATCGGCTGGGCGCATCAACCACGCCTATTTGTTCTCCGGGCCACGAGGCTGTGGCAAGACGTCCTCGGCACGGATCCTGGCCAGGTCGCTGAACTGCGAACAAGGTCCGACTCCGACGCCGTGCGGGGTGTGCGACTCCTGCCTGGCGCTGGCGCCCAATGGCGTTGGCTCGGTTGACGTCGTCGAACTCGACGCCGCCAGCCACGGCAGCGTTAACGACACCCGGGAACTGAGGGATCACGCCTTCTACACCCCCGCGCAGTCGCGCTACCGGATCTTCATCATCGACGAAGCACACATGGTCAGCAAGGAGGGGTTCAACGCGCTCCTCAAGATCGTCGAGGAGCCACCCGAGCACCTCATCTTCGTGTTCGCCACCACCGAGCCGGAGAAGGTGCTGGCCACCATCCGCTCGCGCACGCACCACTACCCGTTTCGGTTGCTGGCACCCCGCACCATGCGTGGCCTGATCGAGTCGATCCTGGCCGCCGAGGATGTCGAGATCGATGACGCGGTGTTCCCGCTGGTTATTCGCGCGGGCGGGGGCTCACCGCGTGACACCCTCAGCGTGCTCGACCAGCTACTGGCGGGCGCCGACGGCAATCGGGTGCGCTACCCGCTGGCGTTGGCGCTACTCGGGGCCACCGATGTCGCCCTGATCGACGACGCGGTCGATGCGCTCGCCGCCGCAGACGCAGCCGCACTGTTCGGTGCGGTCGAATCGGTGATCGACGCCGGGCACGACCCCCGGCGGTTCGCTATCGATCTTCTTGAACGTTTCCGCGATCTCATTGTGCTGCAGGCTGTTCCGGATGCCGCAAGTCGCGGTGTGGTGGACGCACCCGGTGACGTGCTCGACCGGATGCGCGAGCAGGCGGGCCGCGTCGGTCCCGCCACCTTGGCCCGCTATGCGGAGGTGGTGCACAACGGGCTGGGGGAGATGCGCGGCGCGACCGCCCCGCGACTATTGCTGGAGGTGGTGTGCGCCCGGCTACTGCTGCCGTCGGCCAGCGACACCGAGTCCGCACTGCTGCAACGTATCGAGCGCATCGAGACCCGGTTGGACATCTCGATTCCGGCCAGCGAAGCCACCATCGGTGCCGTCGCGAGTACATCCGATAAGCAGTATGTTCGCAAGACCCAGGCCCCCGCGCCGGATCCGGCCAAATCCACTGCACCGCAAGCGAAATCAGTCCCGGCACCGCCTCTTCCCAAGGCCGAACCTGACCCGGTACCTGCTTCGGTAGCCGAAGCTCAACCTGAACCTGCCCCCAAACCTGATCCTGTTCCCAAACCCGAGCCCGAACCCAGCGCGGCAGCGGAGCCGGAGCCCGAAGCCGCCGCACCGTCAACGCCGGTTCCAGCCGGGGGACCGGCTGAGCCGAGTGCGGCAGCGGTTCGCAGTATGTGGTCAACCGTGCGGGACAAGGTGCGCGAGCGCAGCCGAACCACGGAGGTCATGTTGGCGGGGGCAATCGTGCGGGCGGTTGAGGACAGCACATTAATCCTGGCCCACGAGTCGGCCCCGCTGGCGAAACGGCTGAGCGAGCAGCGCAACAGCGATGTCATCCGTGACGCCCTCAAAGACGCCCTGGGTGTGGATTGGCGGGTGCGCTGCGAGTTCGGAGTCGGCGAGCCGGCCTCCATCGCCCAACCGCTTGCCCCGGAACCCGAATCTGATCCCGTCGACACACAGCTCGCCGAAGAAGAGAGCATGATCGCTGAAGTCGGCCGCGACGAGGACATCGCGCCGCGGCGCGACCCCGAAGAAGTCGCCCTCGAACTGCTGCAGACCGAACTCGGCGCCCGCCGGATCGACGGCTGACAAGCCATACCCGCACGCACGCAACTCGCGGCCTAACACTGAGGAGTTTGATGGGACAGGTCAGCGCATCCAGCACCATCCTGATCGACGCAGAGCCCGCAGCCGTGCTCACTGCCGTGGCCGACTACCGCGTTGTTCGCCCCAAGATTCTGTCGTCGCATTACAGCCAGTACCAGGTTCTTCAGGGTGGTCAGGGCCAGGGCACCGTCGCAAGCTGGAAACTGCAGGCGACAAAGTCACGGTCGCGTGAGGTGCGGGCGGCCGTCGACGTCGCCGGACACACCGTCATCGAAAAGGACGGCAATTCATCCCTGGTCACCAACTGGACGGTCGCCCCGGCCGGCACCGCAGGCTCCAGCGTGACAGTGAAGACCACCTGGACCGGCGCCACCGGCATCGGGGGGTTCTTTGAGAAAACATTCGCCCCGTTGGGGTTGCGCAAGATCCAGGATGAAGTACTCGCCAATCTCAAGAAAGAACTCGAGGGCTGATTCCAGACTAAGGACCGACGCCCGACTAGTTGATCCTGGGCGGCTGGGTCTGCAGGAACGCGACTACACCCTGCGCGACGGCGGCCGCGTACTTGTTGCGACCCTCCTCGCTCTCCATCAGCGTGGAGTCCAGCGGATTCTTCATATTGCCGAGCTCAATCAGGATCGACGGGTACTGCGCCAGGTTCAGCCCTGCGATATCGGCGCGTGGATTGAGGCCGTCGGACCCGATGTAGGTCGACGGCGGGATACCGGAATTGGACAGCTGATCGCGCATCATCCGGGCGAACTGAATCGAAGGGCCGGCCTGAGCGGCGTTCAGCGGCGGGCTTGAGTACAGAATGTGAAATCCGCGACCGGTGGCCGGCCCGCCGTCGCCGTGGATCGACACCACCGCGTTGGGTTGCAGGGCATTGGCCATCGCCGCGCGCTCGTCGACACATGGACCCACGGCGTCGTCGTTCCCACGTGACATCGCGGTGCGCACGCCGAACTGGGTCAACGCCGCTCTGATCCGCAGCACGGTATCCCAGGTGAAGGTGTGCTCGGCATAGCCGCTCTCGGTATTGGTGCCGGAGGCCTGACAGTCCTTGGTGCCGCCGCGGCCGGTGGGCACCTGGCGGGTCATGGAGGCGTCATTGGCGCCGTTGTGACCCGGGTCGAGGAACACGATCATGCCCGCGACACTGCCCGGTGCGGCGTGGGTGGCCGGTGCTGCCAGTGATGACGCGGCCAGCAGCAGTCCGGTTGACGTTGCGGCCACGACACGCATACCGGCGATCTTCAGCACGGGCGTCACGGTAATCCCCCGGCGTCTAGGCTGGAAAGTCAGCAGCCGCCTGAATAGCCGGCTGCAACGAAGTCGAGACCGATATGCAAGGAGACTGTCATGCAACCCGGCATTACACCCGGTGGCCCCAGTGACTTGGGGGCTTTCGGCAGTCAGGCCCAACAGGCGCAGCAGGCCCAGCAAGCCCAACAGGCCCTGGGTAATCTGCAGGCGGCCCTGGCCCAGGCCCAGCACATGCAGCAGCACCTGCTCGTGGCCCAGCAGCAGATCACTCAAACCGAGGTGCAGGGACAGGCCGGTGGCGGGTTGGTCGAGGTGACCCTCAACGGGCACGGCAAGGTGGTGTCGGTGCGGATCGACCCGAGCGTGGTCGACCCCAGCGATGTCGAAACGCTGCAAGACCTGATTGTCGGGGCACTGGATGACGCTGCTGAGAACATGCGTGAAACGGTGAAGACGATCCTCGGCCCGTTGGCGGGCGCGGGCGGCCAGCCGCAGCCGGAGTCCTGACTTGTCGCATCATGTTTGAGGGACCCGTCCAGGATCTGATCGACGAGTTCGGCAAGCTGCCGGGCATCGGGCCCAAGAGTGCGCAACGGATCGCCTTCCACCTCCTGTCTGTCGAGCCGCCGGATATCGACCGGCTCACCGCGGTTTTGGCCCGGGTACGCGACGGTGTGCAGTTCTGCGAGGTGTGCGGCAATGTGTCGGAGGCCGAGCGCTGTCGGATATGCGCCGATGCCCGCCGTGACGGGACGCAGGTGTGTGTGGTCGAGGAACCGAAGGATGTACAGGCCGTCGAGCGCACGCGAGAGTTCCGCGGCCGCTATCACGTCCTGGGTGGAGCATTGGATCCGCTATCTGGGATCGGCCCCGATCAGTTACGGATTCGCCAGTTGCTCAACAGGATTGGGGAGCGGGTCGACGGGGTAGATATCACCGAGGTGATCATAGCGACCGACCCCAACACCGAAGGTGAGGCTACCGCCACCTATCTGGTCCGCATCCTGCGCGATATCCCGGGGCTGACGATCAGCCGGATCGCCTCTGGACTGCCGATGGGCGGCGACCTCGAGTTCGCTGACGAGCTCACCCTGGGCCGCGCGCTGTCCGGCCGCCGCGCGATGGTCTGACCGGATCAGATCCGCTGTCTTTCGCTCCGCGCCCCGGTGGGTCGTAATAGTGTTTGTGGAGTGTCTCGCGCAGAGATCGCGATGAAGCGACAGGTAGGTGCCGCGCCGGGGGCGCGATGGCTGTGGGCTGGCGTCCTTTCCGCCGCACTCGGCGCGACGGCGTTGATCGGCGGCATCGGCGATGCCGCGGCTTCCTCCCGACCTGACGGATCCGATGGGGACGCCGCGACGGTGGCTGCCGGACCACCGCGGCCCGCAGTCCGCGGCGCCAGGGCCACATCGGCGCGTCCGGCATCGTCGGTGAATCGGGTAGACCGGGCGCTGGCCGGACAATCGGCCGGGCCTGCGGCACTGCATCCCTCGGCTGCGTTACGGCGCGCGCTGTCGATACCCCCCGCCATGGCTACGACCGGAACCAATTCGTTGCCCACGGGTCTCACCGGTGTCGCCGCCCCGGGCCCGATACGATCCGCCATTCTTGCGGTGCAGGCCGTCACGTACGGGTATCCGCTGCTCGAGTTCGAGAGATTCAGGTCCGAGGCGCCGGGACTGAACGTCATCTGGTCCGAGACCGGTTTCGCAGAACCGGACGTGGTGCCGATCTGGCGCCCTAACACCGATACTCTCTATTCTCGCGCGGTACTGGATCTCAGTGGCGGGCCGGTGGTGCTATCCGTCCCAGACATGGGAGACCGCTACTTCAGCTTTCAACTCAACGACCCCTACACCAACGCGATCTCCTACCTCGGCACCCGTGCAACGGGCTCCGGTCCCGGTTCGTACGCCATCACCTGGGATGGCGGGCCCCAGGTCACCGTCGAGGGCGCCCAATCGGTGACCGTGCCCTATCGCAACATCGTGCTACTCGGGCGCACACTGGCCGGCGACGCGGCCGACCAGCAGCAGGCCATCGCCCTGATGGATCAGTACAGCCTTACGCCCTCCGGGCCTACCGGCAGCCCGCCTCCCCAGACCCCGATGCCCTCCGGACTGGCGATGTTGGACGCGATCAGCGCCGCCATGGAACTCAACCCGCCGCCCGGAAGCGATGCCGCGATAGTGCAGGCGATCGCGCAGATCGGCGTCGGTCCGGGGCTAACGGTCGCCGATGCCGGCCTCGGCCCGTTAGCGAAAATCGCCGTGGATTTGGCTGCGCGCGCCGGGTTTGCGGCGGCTCCGGTTCGGACAGCGAGCAACCAGTACCTGGCGGCTCTCGGAAATCACGGGTGGGCGGCACCGCCATCCGCGATCGGCAACTACGGCACCGACTACAAGTTGCGCGCCGGGGTGTTCTTCGTAGGGCCCTGGGCGAACGTTCGTGATGAGGCCATCTACCTGGGCGGCATGCTGGATCAAACGCTGCTCCCATTGAACGGGTCCAACAGCTACCAGATCTACTTTGCGCCCGGACAAGAACCACCGGCTGACGCGTTCTGGTCAGTCACCGTCTATGACCCCGATGGCAGCCTGGTGGCCAATCCGATCAATCGTTACAGCGTGAGCAGCAGCCGCCCCGACGAGTTGGTGCGTAGGCCGGACGGTTCCGTCGTAATCATCCTGTCCCGGGACAAACCCGGCGACATCACTGTTAACTGGCTGCCGGTGCCCGGTGGAAGCTTCAGCGCGTACATGCGGCTGTACCTGCCGCGTGAACCGGCATTGGACGGTCGTTGGCAGCCGCCGCCCATCACTCGGCTCCAGTCAACGGCGGCGACCTCGGGTTCGCTTACGAGCTGACGCTGGGCCTTGGGCTGTCCGCCGGTTACCTGCCCTAGTTCGGGCCGGGTTCTAGGACGCCGCACCCGACCTCGCAGCGCGCCTTCCGGCGGTAGCCGCGTTCTTCGGCGACGCGATGGTGATGTCGGCAGCGGCGGAATCGTGCTGCACCGTCCGCGCTGCCAACTGCCGCGCGGTGGAGACAACTCCGGTGCTCGTTGCTTTCGCGGCGGCCGATCGGGCCGCGCGCGGCGAGGCCGAGGCCAGGGGGATCGGCACGGGCCGCGCCGCCAGTGCCGTCGCCAGTGTGGTCTGTGCCGCCACAATTCCGTCGACGGCGAGTTGGCCACCGACGCCGAATGAGGCGACCACTCCCTGGACTCCACCGACGACTGCGGCGAAGATATTCGCGGGATTGAGGGTCAGCACGGCGTTGATGAAGTTCTGCCCGGCGGTGATGACAGCACGTGTGACGGCGTCCCATGCGCCGAAGAGGCCCGCTCCGAGTTCCACTGCCGCCACGGGGTCGGCCAGCAGCCGCGCCGAAGCCACCGCGAGCTGGATCTGGCCGATATCGATTTGGGAGGCGACAACGGGGACCAGGATCGCGTCACCAGCTGCGACCACCGCGTCCTCGACCGTGGTCAGCGCACCGAGTGGGTCCCGGCTGAAGATCTGCTGGGTGGCCGTGATCAGGGTCGCCGGAAGTGCCGCCAGGGACTGGGCAACCCCGGCCCCGGCGGTGGCGAGTCCGGCCGCCCAGATCGCGGCGTACTCGACCTCGTTGGCGAGAGCCTGCTTGACGGCGGGGAAGGTGAAGATATCGAGGACTGTGGCCTGGAGTTGAATCGCGGCGTCGGTCATCCGCGGGACGGTCACCTGCACGGGGGCGATCGCAGACGTGGCGATGATGCTCGCCCCGACCAGTGCGGTTCCGGCGGCGGTGAAAGAACGACTGACGGCGATCATGCGAAACTCATTTCCTAGCGGTGATTGAGGTTTCAGCAAACATACACGTCGTCACCGGGGATCGCTAACCCAGCAACCATTTAGGCAGCTGATCGTCACATCCGTCGGGGAGCAGCCAGTCGCTCGTGACGCAGCCGGTCCACCTCCGGCAACTCCAGCGGCGCCAGTGGCCCGACCACCCGGGCCAGCAACAGGTCGGCCAGTTCCGGGTTGCGCGCCAGGCAGGGTCCGTGCAGATAGGTCGCAACCACGCTGCCCTGCACCGCACCGTCGAAGCCGTCACCAACCCTGTTTCCGGCGCCCTTGACCACTGCCGCCAGAGGCTGGGCTGCCGGGCCCAGAACTGTTCCACCGCGGTGGTTTTCGAACCCGGTCAGAGGCTTGGTCAACCCGTCGACCAAGGGCGTTGACACCACCTCGCCGATTGTGCGCTCTGACTGTGGGGAAGTGGTGACGTCGAGCAGACCGACGCCGTCGACCCGCTCACCGGCTGAGGTCTCATACCAATGCCCGAGCACCTGGATCGCTGCGCAGATCGCCAGTACCGGCGCACCGTGGGCCGCGGCGCGTTGCAGGCCCCGGTACTCCAGTAGGTGCTTGGTCGCCAGCCGCTGGGCGTAATCCTCGGCGCCGCCGAGGGTGTAGAGGTCCAGCGAATCCGGCACCGGGTCGGCCAGGGTGATCTCGACGATCTCGGCGGCGATGCCCCGCAGTCGCAACCGTTGCCGCAGCACGATGGCGTTTCCGCCGTCACCGTAGGTGCCCATCACATCGGGGAGCACCAGACCGATCCGTACCGCCTCAGTCATGGAGGCGTTCCAGGGCCCGCTGCAATTGAAGGAACGCGGTGTAGTTGGCGACTACCTCGACGTGGCCGGGCGGGCACGTTTCGATAGCCTGCACCGTGTCGTGGACCAGGGAGTGCTCCACACCCGCGTAACCCAGTCGCACCGCGAGGTCGGTGCCCCGTTCGCCGGCGGCCACGACGGAAGTATCGCCGAAATGCTCGAAACGCACGTCCCACAGCCACGACAGATCCTCACCGTCGGGCACCTGCCCGTTGACCGCGATCACCACTCCCGCAGCGGTCTTGTCCACCATCGACAGGGCTTCCTGCCAGCCTGCGGGATTCTTCGCCAGCAGCAGCCGGGCGGCGTGGCTACCGATCTGCACCGTGCGATAACGTCCGGCGACCTCGTCGACGCACGCGACTGCGGCGACCGCTGCCACCGGGTCGGCACCCATCGTCACCGCCGTCGCGACCGCCTGGGCGGCGTTGCCGCGATTAGCCCTCCCCGGCAGCGCCAGCTGCATGGGTAGCGCCAAACCATTGGGGCCATAAAGCTTTTCGTTGTCATACCACCACTGTGGCGTAGGCCTCTGGAAATCCGTTCCGCTGGATCGCCAGTGTTGGCCGTCACGCACGATCACCTCTCCGCTGCGCGGGCAGCTCACCGAATCTCCGGCCCAGCCGCCACCAGCGGCCACCCACACCACATTCGGACAGTCGTAGGCCGCCGACGTCATCAGCACGTCATCGCAATTCGCCACGACGACCGCCTCGGGATGCCGGGACAATCCGGTCCGCAGGGTGCGTTCGATGTGGTTGATCTCGCCTACCCGGTCGAGCTGGTCGCGGGAGAGGTTCAGCAGCACGATGACCGAAGGTCCTAGTGCATCGGCGACGTGAGGCACGTGCATCTCGTCAACCTCGAGTGCGGCCAGTGACGCGTCGCGATCGGCGGCTAATGCCGCGACCAGGCCGGCGTCCATATTGGCGCCCTCGCTGTTGGTCGCGACCGCGCCCATGGTTCCCAGTGCCGCGGCCACCATCCGGGTGGTCGTGGACTTGCCGTTGGTGCCGGTGATGATCGCACTGCGACGCCCGGTACCCAGTTGCCCCAGGATCGAGCCGTCGAGCGTCATCGCCACCAGGCCGCCGATCATGGCCCCGGCGCCGCGTCCGGTGAACCGGGAAGCCCAGCGCGCCGCCGAGCCGAGGGCCATCGCGGTACGTCCACGCACTGTCATCGTCGGCTTGGGCATTGAAGGTGAGTTTATGCCGTTTCGGCCACAGCACGCCCGACACGGATCCGATGTGCCGGTAGCTGTCGGGGGTACATGCCATTCTGACGCTTGTGAGCCATACCTGGGGCCGGCCGGTCAGCGAGGCGGACGACGGATGGGTCGTCGTCGACGTCGAGACCTCGGGCTTCCGACCGGGACATGCGCGCGTCCTCAGTGTCGCCGCGTTGGCTCTGGACGCTCGCGGAAACGTCGAGCACTCGGTGGTCAGCCTGCTCAATCCAGGTGTGGATCCGGGTCCGACGCACGTGCACGGCCTGACTTCCGAGATGCTGGAGGATCAACCGGTCTTCGCTGATATCGCCGATGACCTCGCCGAGCTGATGCACGGCCGCACCCTGGTGGCCCACAACGTCGCCTTCGACTACTCGTTCCTGACTGCCGAGGCCGAACTGGCCCAGACCGCATTGCCCATTGACCGTGTCATGTGCACGGTCGAACTCGCCCGTCGGCTCGATCTCGGTTTGGACAATCTGCGGCTGGAAACCCTTGCCCGACACTGGAATATCCCTCAAACCCGCGCCCATGACGCGTTTGACGACGCGCTAGTGCTGGCTCGTCTGCTGACCCCGGCGCTGGAGCAGGCCCGTGAGCGTGACGTTTGGCTGCCGGTCCGGCCGTTGACACGGCGTCGATGGCCCAACGGCAAGGTCACCCACGAGGAACTACGCCCGTTAAAGATGCTCGCCTCGCGGATGCCCTGTCCCTACTTGAACCCGGGTCGCTACGGTGGCGGGCCGCTGGTTCAGGGCATGCGGGTGGCGCTGTCGGCCGAGGTGGACCGCACCCATGAAGAACTGGTCGAGCGCATTCTGCACGCCGGTCTGGCCTATACCGACGCCGTCGACCCCGACACGTCGCTGGTTATCTGCAACAACTCACAGGCCGACCATGGCAAGGGCTATCAGGCCCGGGAACTCGGCGTGCCGACCGTCTCCGACCAGCAATTCATGGCTCATGTCGCCACGGTTGTCGACGGCACCGGTCTCGACCAGTTCGAGCAGTCGGTCAATCAGGGCCAGCAGTTCGCCCTGTTCTGACCGCACTGAACGCTGGCCTCAGCCCTGGCGCGCCGCTCGGTTGACCGCCGAGACCACCGCCCGCAGCGACGCCGTCGTGATCGAGGTGGCGATGCCGACACCCCACACCGTCTGGCCGCCGATGGATGCCTCGACATAGGCCGCGGCGGCCGCTTCCTCGCCGGCAGACATGGCGTGCTCGGAGTAGTCCAGCACGTTCACGTCGATACCGACGCTGCCCAGTGCGTTGACGAAGGCGGCAAGCGGCCCGTTGCCCTCGCCGCGGATCTCGGTCTCGACCCCGTCAAGCTTCACGGTTGCCTCGATGACGTCGATCCCGCCGTCGACCTCCGAGCCGATCACCTTCTGTCGGATGCGCTCCAGTGGGCGCACGGGTGCAAGGTATTCGTCGGCGAAGGAGTCCCACATCTCCTTGGAGGACACCTCGCCGCCCTCGCCGCCTGAGCCCTCGGCGATCTGTTGGATCACCCTGCTGAACTCGATCTGCAGCCGCCGCGGCAACACCAGACCGTGGTCGGCCTTCATGAGGTAAGCCACCCCGCCCTTGCCGGACTGCGAGTTCACCCGGATCACAGCCTCATAGGTACGGCCGACGTCCTTGGGATCGATCGGCAGATACGGCACCTGCCACAGCATGTCCTCGACATCCGCGTCGGCCTCGTCGGCGGCGATCTTCATGGCATCCAGGCCCTTGTTGATTGCGTCCTGATGGCTACCGGAGAACGCGGTGTACACCAGATCGCCACCATAGGGATGACGCTCATGCACCGGAAGCTGATTGCAGTGCTCCACAGTGCGGCGGATCTCGTCGATGTTGGAGAAGTCGATCTGGGGATCCACTCCGCGCGAGAAAAGGTTCAGACCCAGTGTGACCAGACATACGTTGCCGGTGCGCTCGCCGTTTCCGAACAGGCAGCCTTCAATCCGATCCGCTCCGGCCTGATAGCCCAATTCCGATGCGGCGACGGCAGTGCCGCGATCGTTGTGCGGGTGCAGGGAAAGGATGATCGAGTCGCGCCGCGCCAGGTTGCGGCTCATCCACTCAATCGAGTCGGCGTAAATGTTCGGTGTGGCCATCTCCACGGTGGCCGGCAGGTTGATGATCAAGGGCCAGTCCGGCGTCGGCTGGATTACTGCGGAGACCGCATCGCACACGTCCTTGGCGTACTCAAGCTCGGTGCCGGTGTAGGACTCCGGCGAGTATTCGAAACGCCACCGTGTGCGCGGGTATTTGGCTGCTTCCTCAAGGCATTTTCGCGCACCGGCGACGGCGATCGCCTTGACCTCGTCGCGGTCGGCGCGGAACACGACGCGCCGCTGCAGGATCGAGGTGGAGTTGTAGAAGTGCACGATCACGTTCGGTGCACCGTCGCAGGCCTCGAAAGTGCGCTCGATCAGTTCGGGTCGACACTGGGTGAGTACCTGGATGGTGACATCGCTGGGAATGGCGGCCTGCTCGATGATTTCGCGAACGAAGTCATAGTCGGTCTGGCTGGCAGAGGGGAAGCCGACTTCGATCTCCTTGTAACCCATCCGCACCAGGAGATCGAACATCCGTCGCTTTCGGGCCGGACTCATCGGATCGATCAGCGCCTGGTTGCCATCTCGCAGGTCCACGGCGCACCACAGAGGCGCATGCTTGATCACCCTGTCCGGCCAGGTGCGGTCAGACAACGCGATGGCCTCCACCTCCTTGGCGAAGGGACGGTAGCGGCCAATCGGCATGGCCGAGTTGCGCTGGGTGTTCCAGGCCGGCTGACTGTTGTGGCGCCCTCCGGCGGGGGTGGTGATTGTGCGTGCCGACACGTAGGCGTCGACGGAGTCCAACGACTGCGAACGGGCACGGGACTGGGACGTTGAATCGGGTGCGGGATCGGGTATGGGATCGGGTATGGGATCAGATTCAGAATGGGTGTTCACGATGTGCGCTCCGGGAAGTTTGAGGAGGGACTTCAGACCGGCGCATCGCGAAACACCCGCGACGGGAAGCCGGTCTGGATCAGACCCCGCCGCGGCGTCCGAGAAGGAGCACCCGCTGCATGCAGAGAACTGTACTCCGGTTGCCCCACCAGGCATAGTCGGACGGCGACGCCTGTTCCGGTGGCCGCGCCGACCCGCAGGCGTTCACCGGTGGCGAAATAAATCTCACTGCCAGGGCTGGCCCCAGCTCCGCGCGAATGCGACCTCATCAAGGGGCAGGCGGTGTCGGGGAAGCGCGTCGCGCTCGGCAATCTCAGCGCTCATCCGGCGGTAGTCGCCGAGCGAACCGACGGCGATCACCATCAGCGGCACCACATCCGGCGGGATGTCGAACGCCGCGCGGGAGCCGTCGACGTCGAACCCTGCCATCGGATGGCTGATCAATCCGCGGGAGACCGCCTCAATGCTCAGGTTGGCTGCCGCCGCGCCCGCATCGACTCGCGAATACAGAGCTGTCTTGTCGTCCTCGCCATTGTCGGCACACACCAGGATGAGTGCTCCCGCCGCGTTGGCGTAGGCGTTTCCTCGCCTGAGCAGACCGGTCAGTGTCGCGAAGGCG
>Ga0194052_1001569_pt1 | contig 13109 bp, 6 predicted proteins | sample SepL226m_MetaG_FD_160117 | JGI IMG/M metagenome (GOLD analysis project Ga0194052, IMG submission 160117) | Anoxic zone freshwater microbial communities from boreal shield lake in IISD Experimental Lakes Area, Ontario, Canada - Sep2016-L227-6m | ecosystem: Environmental > Aquatic > Freshwater >... | reverse complement strand
TTATCCTGTTTTTTTTGATTTTGATTGTGTTGCATCATACCGGAATTTATCGTTCCTGGCGTTTTTCTTCTCCCCGATACGAAATAAACAAAATCATACTTGGATGTTCTTCTGTCTATATTACCCTGTTTTTCATACTATATTTTTTAAATATTTCCCACTGGGTTTCACGCACGGTTTTCTTGTACTGGATGATTGCCTGGCCTCTATTTCTTTCTCTTGGCCGGATTATTATCCGATTGATGCTTCGCAAGCTTCGAAAAAAAGGCATGAATACCAAAAAAGCCATTATAGTTGGAGCTAATGATATGGGAGAAAAACTGGCCTGCCTGATCACGGAAAATACATGGTCTGGCACACAACTGCTTGGTTTCTTTGACGATAATATAAATAATAATGAAAAACTTTCTGTTTTAGGGTGCCTTGAGCAGATCGCTCCGTTTGTTGCGGATCACCATGTGGATATTGTCTATATTTCGCTTTCAATGAATGAGCAGGCTAAAATTCATGATGTGCTAAAATGTCTGAGTGATTCCACTGTTTCTGTATTTTTTGTTCCGGATTTCTTTTTCGTTGATCTGATGATTGGCGGGCATCTTACGTATTTTGAAAACTTTCCGGTTATTGCACTTCAATCGTCACCTATCATCGGCATCAACCGGTTCGTCAAGCGCCTGTTTGATGTTTTGGTGTCATTTGGGGCATTGATTTTGCTCACTCCTTTTTTCTTGTGTATTGTGATTGCTCTCAGAATGACCAACAGTGGCCAGATTATTTTCAAACAATGGCGTTATGGCTTAAATGGCCAGCCGATTCAAATTTATAAATTCAGAACAATGACAGCATCTGAGGATGGATACTGTTTCAATCAAACTACCCAAAATGATCCGAGAGTTACACGATTGGGCGCTTTTCTTCGAAAGAACAGCCTGGATGAACTGCCCCAGCTTCTGAATGTCCTGATAGGTGATATGTCACTGGTCGGACCCAGGCCGCATCCAGTTGCAATGAATGAGACCTATCGCAAACTGGTGCCTGGATATATGCTGCGCCATAAAGTAAAACCAGGAATTACAGGTCTTGCCCAAATCAATGGATTCAGGGGAGAGACCGATACCATGGACAAAATAGAATCCCGCTTAAAATATGATATTGCATACATCCGTAGTTGGTCGCTATGGAACGATATCAAAATCCTTTCGATAACCGTATTTAATGGATCTTGGCACTTCAATGCATATTAAAAGAAGAACTGCGAATAACAGCCAATCAAAAAATACTAACGCCCGTTCGCGTCCATTCGCGGATTCGCGGCTAAAAGATTTGGAGATGAATCTGTTAAGAGGTTAAGAAATGAAACGATTTGAAGCGAAAACGATTGTAGATGTGCTGGCTGAAAATGCTGAACATCTCCCAAACAAAACTGCCGTGATTTATCAGGATCGCCAAACTACATATCGAATGCTGTATCACCAAAGCAATGCACTGGCGAATTTCCTTGGTGGCGCAGGTCTTGAACCGGGGGATAAGATCGGACTTATTTTAAATAAAATACCGGAGGTGATTACATCTTTTCTTGGCGTACTATGCGCTGGCGGTGTGGTATTTCCTGTTGATTTTCATCAACCCTTGCCTCAGATACAATATCTTATTGATTTAACCTATCCCCGTGTGATGATTGTTTCTGAAGAATATCAGCATTTGTTAGCATCACTGACACTTCCTTCAGATTATATTTGCACTATCGTTGCTGGCGCTCCAGCTTCAACGGACTATTATAATTGGGACCAGGTGATTAAGAATAATGATCACAGGCCACCTGGTATTTCTGTTGATCTTGAAGATACGGCTTACTTGAATTTGACTTCCGGAACAACCGGCTCACCGAAATGCGCCGTAACCACCCATGCAAATATTTTCTGGAACACTGCATCTGCAATTGAAACGCTTGGTTTGACATCTGACGATGTTCACTTGTGCATGTTTGCTGTATTTGCCCATCCCCATGAACTGCTTGCGCGCCCCCTGTATCTGGGTGGAACGCTCGTGCTTTTAGACAAGATTGCTCCGAAAACCATTTCCCGGACGATATTGGAACACGGCGTTACCTGTATGATGGGCATTGCATCAATCTACAGAACGTTGGTACAACTTCACGATGTGTCTTCTTTTGACCTGCCATCCCTGAAATACCCGGAAAGTGGTGGAATGCATACCCCTGCTATTTTGCTGAAAGAATTTGAAGAACGTTTTCATAGACGGATCATTCCGGTCTGGGGGAGTACTGAAGCAACGGGTATTGCGCTGGCAATGCTTCCAGATGTGGAATATAAGCCCGGCTCTGTTGGCAAGCCTTGTTATTCTTATGAAATCCGCATTGTCGATGATAACGACATTGATCTGGAAGATGATCATATTGGCGAAATGCTTATTCGGGGGCCTGGGGTGATTTCTTCATATTTCGGCAATTTGGAAGAAACAAATAAATGTTTCAAAAATGGCTGGCAGCATACCGGTGATATGTTCAAAAAGGACTCATCCGGATACTACTTTTTTGTTGGGCGAAGACAGGGGATGATGAAGGTTGGTGGATTAAAGGTTTATCCGATTGAAATCGAAGAAATTCTGCTTGCGCACCCGGGCATCTCCGAGGCTGTTGTTGTAAAGGATCACGACAACCTTCACGGGGAGATTCCCAGGGCCATTATCGTGCCAAAGGCGGATGTACTTCTGAATAAACGAGATATCCGGCTGTTTTGCGAAAAAAGAATGTCAAAATTTAAAGTACCTAAGATCATTGAAATTCGTTCGGAACTGCCAAAGACAAGTGGTGGAAAAATTCGTTATAGAGAGTTGATTAATCCGTTCTCCGTTGACCGTTCTCCGTCAACCGTCAATGGTCAACGGTCAACGGTCAACGGTTACTGTGGAGTGATTATGGAATCAAAAGTGATTGTTATCAAGGCTGAAAATTTTCCGATGGCGGGTGTTTTAAACCCAGGTCCCCATCAACTGTATAAAAATCCCAAGGTTGCCGTTGAGAAAAGAGAGTTGGGCATTCTCCATCCTGATGAAATACGCGTTCGGATGATCTACGCAGGTATTTGTGGAACGGATGTTCACCTGATGGAAAGTGATGCGAATACGGGATATATTCGAAGCTCTGCACCTGCCAGTATCCCTGATGCAGGAAGGGTTATCGGGCATGAAGGCATCGGAAAAGTCATTGCAGTTGGGAAAAATGTCCGCCATCTTCAGGAAGGCACCATCGTGACGTTTGAATCCATCATCGTGTGTCATTACTGCGATGTTTGTCGCAAGGGACAGTTTAATCAATGTAGGAATGCAAAATTGCTTGGGCTGGAAAAAGATGGTATCTTTGGAGAAATTGTAGATGTTCCGGCTATGCTGGCCCATGATGTTACGGCAATCGCCCGGACAGATCAGGATTACATGGCCATTGCCTGCGTGGAGCCGGCCGGCGTGGCCTATGTGGCCTGTCAAAACACACGGATTACAGGCGGAGATGTTGTAGTGATATTTGGCGCAGGCCCTATTGGGATTTTTACAGCGATGTTGACCAAGACCATTTTCGGCGCTTCAGTTGTCCATGTTGTAGAGCCAGTCGCCTTTCGAAGGGAATTCGCCAGAAAATGGTGCGACCATGTTTATGATGTCGAAACATTTTTCGCCGATCCTCCGAAAAGTGTTGATGTTGTTGTTGAGGCATCGGGCGTTTTGGGAAATATCAACAGGATATTCAGGCGTGTGAACGCCAACGGGAGAATCGCCCTTCTTGCCAGAAGCGGGGAATCTCTTGTTCTTGATGCCATGGATCACATGATTACAAATGCTATCTACATCATTGGCTCCAGAGGCCATCTTTGTGGTGCATTCACGGATATTCTGAATCTGTACAAACAAGGGCGTCTGCCCCTGCACCAGATCGTCACCAGTATTATTGATGGACCGGATGCGTTTACACATTTTATCAAGTCTGAAAACAAAATTTTGAATGAAAATTGCAAAGTGCTGATACGCCTTTAATGAATTATGAATTAAAAAAACATTCAGCCTTCACCATTCGCCTTTGCTTTTCGTTCATCGTTCATCATTATCTTGTCATTTGGCATTTATGAAAAAAGATGAAACCCTGATTTATCGAGGTGTGTGCAGAACCTGCCACGGCGGATGTCTGGCGCGTCTGTATGTGAAAAACGGTAGGGTAATCCGGATAAAACCTGATACCGGTTCCCCGTTTAATCGTGGGCAGATGTGTATGAAAGGATTGACCACTCCAGAAATCATGTACCATCCATCAAGATTGACAACGCCTTTAAAGCGGACAGGAAAAAGAGGAGAGGGCGGATGGGCAGAAATTGATTGGGATATTGCGCTGGATGAAATTGCAGATCGTATTCGAAATATCACCCAGTCTTATGGCCCGGAAGCGGTTGTCATGGGTCAGGGAACTGGGCGTCATCATTACATGCATGTGATTCGCTTCGCCAATGCGCTTGGAACGCCCAATTGGTATGAGCCTGGACTCGCCAATTGCTTCATACCAAGAATTACCGCTTGTCAATTCACTTACGGAGGCTTTGTTACAGCGGATTATTACGGCAAAAAGACTCCTGAAACCATCATTTTTTGGGGGCATAACCCGCTGGTCAGCAACCCGGATGGGGAACTGTCATTTTCTGTAAAAAAAGCTCTGAATGCTGGTGCGGTTGGAATCGCCATTGATCCAAGACGCTCTGAAACCGCTAAACGCTGCAATGTGTGGCTTCCGATACGTCCGGGAACAGATGCAGCTCTGGCTTTGGCCATGATTCATATCATTATTTATGATGAAATATATGATAAGGATTTTGTTGAAAACTGGACAACAGGGTTTGATCTGCTAAAATCCCATGTTATTGATTATACGCCAAAATGGGCAGCAGAGGTTACGGGCATTCCAGAGTCGGACATCATCGCGACGGCACGGCGTTATGCGCTTCGAAAACCTGGTGTCATTGAGTGGGGCGTAGCATTGGAGCATACCCCGAACGCCTTTCAAACCGTTCGAGCGGTTGCCATCCTGAGGGGAATTACAGGAAACATCGATATTCCCGGCGGAGATATTCTTGGGATGAATATTTTGAACCCGTATCCGGTATTGAGAGATAAACTTTCGCCGGCTCAGAGCCAGAAACGAATTGGCGCTTCAGAGTTCAAACTGCTCGGTGGTTTTCGCGCCCTGTTTCCTTCTGCGCATATTCCTGGCGTTTTCTCAGCGATTCTTAATGAGGTCCCCTATCCTGTAAAAGCAATCCTGAATTTCGCATCCAATCCGCTGACGACTGTGGCGAATCCTCGTTCTGTGTATCAGGCATTGATGAAACTGGATCTTCTGGTGGTTGCAGACTTTTTTATGACGCCAACAGCAGCCCTTGCCGATTATATCCTTCCCTCCGCCATGTGGCCTGAAATCAATCACATCATTGAACTGCCTTTTGTCGTAGAAAATGCAGTGTTGGCTCAGGAAAAAGTGGTTCAGGTTGGAGAATGCCGCCAGAATGAAGATATTCTCATTGATTTGTCAAAACGTCTGTCGCTGCCAGGTTCCGAGGAAAGCCTTGAAGATATACTCAATTATCGGCTTTTGCCCCTGGGTATTACATTCCGGCAGCTTAGTAAAATTTCAATGGTCTATCCACCGCACAAATACAGGAAATACGAAAAAAAAGGATTTCGAACACCATCGAAAAAGGTGGAACTTTATTCCAAATCGCTTAAGCGTCTGGGGTACGACCCTCTGCCGCAGTATAGGGAACCTCCGGAAAGTCCTGTTTCCAAGCCTGAACTGGCTGTTCAATTTCCATTGATACTGACAACTGGTAGCAGGCGAAAAGAGTTTTTTCACAGCGAACATCGCCAGATCAAAACGCTTCGCTCCAGGCGATTTGCTCCGATTGCAGAAATTCATTCTGAAGTCGCTGCAGCTCGGAGCATTAACGATGGTGATTCTGTTATGGTGATTTCACCACGGGACAAAATTCGAATGGTTGCCAAAGTGACAGATAACATCCGAAAGGATGTGGTGAACATTGAGCATGGTTGGTGGTTTCCTGAAAAAAAATCTCCTGATTTCGGGGTATGGGAGTCCAACGCAAATCTTCTGACATCCGATCAACCGCCTTATGATCCGGCATTCGGGACATATCAGCTTAGAGCGCTTTTATGTGATATCAAGAAGGATAATTCAATTGATTGAATATATGGGGTTAGTTATCAAATGCCAGCAACAAGTATGAGATGGATATCATTTTGGGCGATTTTAACTGGGTTTTTTCCGATTTATTTCCTTTCCTGCAGTACTTACAGACCGCCAGTAGTCGGCGCTTCCATGGAAATCAAGGTAGAAAATGCGGAAGAGCCGGAATCATCCGTATTTGTATTGGGAGTCGGAGATGAAGTGACGATAAACGTGTGGCGTAACGATAACCTATCCAGGAAACTCAGGATCGATCCATCTGGAATGGTTCAGTTTCCCTTGGTGGGAAAAATCCAGGCTGCCGGGCTGTCGCCTGTCCAGTTGACGGATATGCTATCGGCAAAGCTGTCGAAATATTTGGTTAATCCCCAAGTTGATGTTAATGCGACAACTCTGAGAGGCCAGAGAGCTTATGTAATGGGCGAGGTTAAAACGCCAGGTGTCATTACGCTGGATCATCAGGTTCTTTTATGGGAAGCTGTGGCCCTTTCAGGCGGATTTACCAACGATGCCAATCAGCAAAATGTTCTTCTGCTCCGGAAAGATCAAGATGTTGTAAGGGTATCTGTTTTGAATCTGGATATAATGAAGCAAATAGACAAAGGGGGGCTGGAAGCCGCCGCCACAGTACAATCAGGTATGGCATCCTATCTCAGGGGAAATGATATCGTTTATGTGCCAACCAGTTCGATTGCAGATTTTGAACGATTCATGAAGCGTCTGAGCGCGATAATCAGTCCGATTCTTGGCATTGAGCAAGTGCTCGTTCTTACCCCCCAAGCGATAGATGCACTGGGAGGCAGACAAATAGGTGGCAGCATCGTTGTGTCGCATTAAACAGGGTGAGGCTGTGGGCTATATCTACATGAATCGGCAAAGGTGCTGAGGGATAAATGGAACTAAAAAGAATCCTTGATATTTTGTTGAGGAGACGTTGGATTGTATTGTCTATATTTTCAGTCGTGATGGTTTCCACTATTCTTGGGACATTATTTATCACGACCTGGTATGACACAACAGCCATGATATTTATGCAGAAGTCTGCTGCTGCCTCGTCTTTGCTTGTCAACATAGGACTACAGTCGCAGAGTATGAGTACTGCGCTTTCAGATACCGACAGGTCGGATTATGTCGAGCTGGCCCAAATGAGACCGGTTATCGAACGGGCGCTTAAGAAACAGCCGGTTAAACGCCAGAGGATAACTGCAAAGCTAATAAAAGCTATTCCATTTTTGCAACCGATCTTAACTTTGGCGGGCGTGAAGGCATTGGAAAGTGAAGAGCCAATGACTGCCGAGAAATTGATACAATGGTCTATAACGAGATATTTCTTTCCCAGACCCTATGTGAAGATAGAGCAACTGGAAGATACTGATATTATCAAGATAAAGGCTATCTCGACATCACCGGAAGAATCCATGAAGATTTCAAATGCAATCGCGGATTCTTTTGTCGAGGAGGAACTATCGAGAATCAGAAGAGATTATCAGGGTGCAAAAAATGTCATTGATGCGACCATAAACGCTTCCCAGGTTGAGTACGTCAAGTCCATGAACCAGCTTCGTGATTTCAAGGAGCATGAAAAGACAATCAATATTGATGCTGAGACTACGGCGATAATCAGCAAACTGTATGATTACAAAAAGTCCATGGAAGATAATATCGTGGCTTTGTACAAGACAAAAGCCATGATAGCCAAGGCGCAGTCCAAGCTTAAAGATATTCCAAAATACCATATACTGTCAGAGGAACTAAAGAGCAATGAAATGATCCTTAATCTTAAGGTTTCATTGAGGGATTTATATTTCGGCCTAGCGGAGACAAAGACCAATTACACATCAACGCATCCAAGCGTGATGGATATAGAGAATAAGATTCAAAAAACAAAAGAGATGATACAGAGTGAAGTGCAGAAGATATTCAGTGCTGAGACGAAGGGCATTGACCTTGTTTATCAGGACATTGAGACAAAACTCTCCGGATACTATGCTGACCTGGCCGGGTATGAGAGCCAAAAGGAGACCTATCCGAAAGTTATCGCCATCTATGAACGGGAAATGCTTGGCTTTCCTAAAAAGGCATTCGAATATTCCCAGGTTCAGCTTCAGGCCGATGTTACGCAGGAGGTCTATCGTTCGCTGTTGAAATGCAAATATCAGGTGGGGCTTGCAGAGACCATTGCGCTTTCAAATTTGTATGTTGTTGAGTACGCAATTACACCGAAGCCGGATGATTCAAAGCACAAACATCCGTCGTTGCTACTGAACTTTGTTGTTGCACTATTCTTTGGCGGTTTTCTTGGAATTCAGATGGGACTTCTTTTTGAACATATCGACGACACAGTGAAGACCGGCGACGACATCAAGCAGTTAAAGGGACTGCGCTTTCTTGGCAATGTATTCAAGACAGGCAAGAAAAATGAAAAGCTGATCATCTCCATTGATCCCAAATCTCCATTGAGAGAGGCATTCAGGACGATAAGAAATAACATCAAATTCGCATCCGTTGACAAGAAACTCAGAAGTATCGTTATAACCAGTTCCATTCAGGGTGAGGGAAAATCTTTTTTTGCATCAAACATCGCAATCGCCATGTCGATGGAGGGCAAAAAGGTTATAGTTGTCGACGGAGATATGCGCAGACACTATCTCCATCACTACTTCGATCTGGATAATGGAATAGGGCTTTCAGATTACCTCACAGGTGAGGCTGAGCTGAGCAGTATTCAATTAGACACGCACATAAATGGAGTTCACCTGATCACGACCGGGACTATTCCCTCTGACCCTGCCATTCTCGTGGATTCAGAAAAAATGAAACAGATGATCTCAATCCTTATGGAATCGTATGATATTGTCATAGTGGACAGTCCTCCGATCCTTGCGGCGAATGACGCTATAGTATTAGGCGGGCTTGCTGATGGTTTGATATTGGTACTTGAAACTGGAAGGGTTGCCAGGAAAGATTTTGAGGAAAGTTATTTACAGTTGCAAAATGCAAACCTGAATGTTATCGGTGTTGTACTGAACAAGGTCAACCCAAACACCTCATATTATTGTAAATACCATTCTGCATTTTCCGATGACGGCAAAAGGGGGCTGGAAGCCCCCTCCACGTCGGCGAGTACCGGTTTATAATGGCGGAAGAAAAGACATTGCGGCGTGTTGCAAAGAATTCCCTGTGGGTCATGACCACAAGGGGAATCGAAGTAATCGCCAGTCTCCTGGCAGTGGCTATGATTGCCAGGCATCTTGGCGTGGAGGATTTCGGGATTTACTCATTTTTGATGGCGATGGTCTGGGTAGTCTCCCCCTATTTGATACTGGGTCTTCCGCGTATTCTGGCAAGAGAGATCAGTCGGGATCAAGGCAACGCCAATGAACTGATTGGGGGCGGCATAAAGCTTATAGCATTGATGAGCATGCCAGTGATAATAGGTATCCTGATTTATTACAAACTTTTCCATGCGGACATTACCCATGTTTATGCACTTATTCTGAGCATTATCGGAATGGTCTCAATTGCGATAACCAGAGTATTAAACTCCTCTTTTGTCGCCCTGGAAAGAATGAAATATGAGACATATATGACATTTTTTTCGTCATTGTCCTTTCTTTTGTTAACGTCAATATCTGTTTATCTGAATCTGAGTCTGCTGTATTTTTTCGTCGCATTCGTTCTTTCAAACCTGGTGGGATTGATGGGAACAATCCATATTTCCATGAAGCGATTCTCGATAAGGCCCAAAATTGATTTTTCGCTGACAGGGACAAAATGTCTTTTCCGGGAATCAGCACCGATAGCGATCAGTCAGTTTCTCTTTCAGATGTATGCATATATGGGTGTATTCGTCTTGAAGTATTTCTTTGATAATTATTCCGTAGGCCTCTTTCAGGCCCCCTCAAGAATTATCATCAGAACTCAGGTTGTACCCATGTCAATCATGATGGCATTGTTCCCGCTTCTGTCAAGGCTTGCAATCAGCGATCTTTTCAGGAACGAGATACAAAAAATAGTGCTGACTGTGATTAAATATCTGCTAATGTTTAGCCTGCCTTTTTCTATTATCTGCTTTGCCCTGTCTGATGTGATTATCACGGTTATCTTTGGTCAAGGATTTCTGGAGTCCTCAATAATATTTCGTTTTCTTATTCTTGGCATAAACGTAAGCTTTATTATTGTTATTTTTGAGTCTCTCACAATTTCACTGAATAAGCAGCGGACCCTGATAACGATAAACACTATAGCCTTGATGGCGGCTCTTATCCTCAATGTGGTGCTTGTCCCCGGACTCAACTATATCGGAGCCGGAATAGCAGCGCCGCTGTCGGATACTGCGTTGATCTGCACCTACCTGTTTTTCCTCAAGGATACAGTGAAGGCTACACAAATACTGACGGCCATTGCAAAACCATTCCTTGCCGCCATGCTGATGGGGTGCTTTGTCTATATTTTTCTCTACATATTTAGCACGGAACACAGCATAGTAGTATTGCTTATAAGTATTGTGTTATATTTTGCGTTGCTGTACGTAATGAAAACATTATCACTAAATGAGTTTTTACATCTGAAAACGATGCTTCGTGACAAAAATTAGATCAGTCTTTCCATTTATATATTTAATTGGAGTAATAGAATGAAGATACTGTTAGTTCAGCAGGATACGGGTAGGCGAAAGATCAAAACGCCGCTATATCCTTTAGGTCTAAGTTATATAGCCACTGCACTTCGTGACCACGAGGTAAAGATATTTGACCCGAATGTTTACGAATACCCTGACTCATTCGAGAAACTGAAAACAGAGGTAGCCTCATTCAAGCCTGCTGTGGTCGGCATATCAATCAGAAATATTGACACTACCCAGCGCAGAGATCTTTTTGTTGAATTCAAAACTGTTCGGCCGATGATTCATGCCATTAAAGAGAAGGCGCCTAATGCTAAAATCATGATAGGCGGTGGGGGGTATTCAATTTTCGCAAAGGAAGTGATGGAGAAAATTCCTGAGGCTGATTATGGCGTTTATCTGGAGGGTGAGGAATCCACTCCGGAGCTTATAAACAACCTTGACACTCCGGAAAAAGTGCTTGGCATTTATTATCGCAAAGAAGGAAAAGTGATTTTTTCAGGACAGCGTGCGCTACCCGATTTCAGCAATATTGCGATGCCGTGCAGAGATTCGGGGATCATTGACATACAGAATTATATTGGGCCTCTGCACAATGTGATAGGCATTCAGAGCAAGCGCGGATGTCTGCTTAAGTGTTCGTATTGCTCCTACCTTTTCCTGAATGGCTGCAATATCAGGATGCGTCCTCCCATCCATGTTGTCGATGAGATTGAGTATTTGTTGAATAATCATGGTGTGGCGAAGTTCACTTTTGTGGACAGCGTTTTCAATATTCCAGAGTCTCATGCCAGGGGAATATGCAGGGAAATCATCAAGAGAAACCTGAAGGTCGAGTGGGGCGCATGGTTCAGCATACACAATTTAACTCTGGAATTTCTTGAGCTTGTCAAAGAGGCAGGTTGCAGACACATCGGAAGCTCTCCGGATGCGGCAACAGATAAAGGGCTCAAGGGGCTCAGAAAAGGCATGACAATAAAACAAATAGACGATAGCATGAAAGCCGGCAAGGCTATAAAAGACATGGCGATCGGATATAATTTCTTTGTCGCACATCCCGGACAGGATTTTAAAGGGCTCCTGATGACCATATACTACATGTACAAAATCCCGATTATGATGCCTGGCAGAGGCGGGGTCGGTGTGGGCTGGATACGCATTGAACCCCACACAGAGATATATCAAAAAGCGATTGAGGAAGGGATGATGACTGATAAAACTGATCTATTGCCGGAGAATGAGGAACATCTCAGGAAGTTGTTTTACGAACCTTCTTCACAGCGATATATCACTGTAATCATGCATCTGGTCTTATTTATTACCGAAGATTTATTAAAGCCGATGGTAAAAGGATTTTTTCGAATTGTAGGCAGACTCAGAGGAAAGGCTTCATTGTATGATTCATAACCAGATGATCACGGTGTCCAATCATGCTCAATAGCAGACGAAAACAAGGGGCTGGAAGCTTCCTTCACCTGAGGGCGGATGTTTTTTCCGTCATCCGTCACCTGTCATCCGTCATTCGCTATATTGGCTTATGGCTTTTTTGGTTTCCGTTCAGAAGAATTGTTCAGGCAATCCCCCGAAGTGTCAGTTATGCAATTGCTTCCACTGGCGGGCTTGTAATCTCTTGTTTTGCCCGTGATCTGATGCGGATTACATGCGAAGAGGTCGGCAAGTGTCTCGGCATCTCTCCATCCGACATCAGGGTCAGGATAGCCGCACGTCAAAGCTTTATCATGGACGTCAAGCGGCGCTTTGAGGATCTGATATTGGGTAGGCTGACAAAGAAGAACATGGAGGAAATGGTAAAGATCGAAGGCATTGAGAATCTAAATGCTGCACTCCTGAAAGGTAAGGGCGTTATCATTCTGCTTTCTCATTTTGGGTCATTTCTTATGATCCTGCCAGCCCTTGGATTCAGAGGGTATAAGATCAATCAGCTCGGGGGGCCGCCACTGATAGAACAATTCGGGCATGTTCATAAAATGGTTTTCGAGATGAGAGAGAAAGAGTACTCCGGCCTGCCTGTCAACTTTCTAAGATCAGACTTTGCCCTCAAGGATGCCCTCGTGGCTCTAAAAGGAAACGAGCTTGTTGCAATTGCTTTTGATGGCAGAATTGGAGACAATTGGGTGGAGACCGAATTTTGCGGGAACAAAGTTAATGTCGCTCCTGGGCCAGTGAAGTTTGCAATGAAAACAGGTGCGTCAATCCTGCCAACAT
>Ga0194052_1001568_pt1 | contig 13109 bp, 9 predicted proteins | sample SepL226m_MetaG_FD_160117 | JGI IMG/M metagenome (GOLD analysis project Ga0194052, IMG submission 160117) | Anoxic zone freshwater microbial communities from boreal shield lake in IISD Experimental Lakes Area, Ontario, Canada - Sep2016-L227-6m | ecosystem: Environmental > Aquatic > Freshwater >... | reverse complement strand
GATCGTGCCAGTATTACTATTGTAAATGCTACCCGAGATGGTTCCAGCCAACGTTCCGCTGCCAACCTGAATAGCGGAGCCAGACAATGCACTAATGGTTCCCGAGTTAACAATTGCATTACCGGAACCGTTATTAGCCAGTACCCCATACACATTAACGCCTACAGAAGTACCCGCAATCGTGCCGCTATTGATCAAACCCCCAGTTAATGAAGAAAGGGTTTGGATCTCAACTCCATAGGAACTACGTCCAATCGTGCCTGAATTTGTTACGCCGCCACTTAAAGTACTGGCTAGCATTCCATCGCCCACCAAAATTCCCTTTGCACCACCGACAGTACCGCCAATGGTCCCTTCATTTCGAATGCCACCGCTTAAACCACCACTGCTAGTAGCGCTCGAACCGGCAATCCAAATCGCACTGCTATTGACTTGACTGCTTGATATCACGCCTGAAACTGAATTGGTGATGCCACCCGTAATCGTGCCATTCAAAAGATTAATTCCGGCCTGACCACCATCAATCCTCCCCGAGTTTTGAATACTGCCACTTAAAGTGCCAGCATAGGAACTTCCTATAGCAATTCCTGACCCATTCGTACCACCATCGATCGTACCGGTATTTGAAATGCTTGCTCTTCCGCCACTTCCGGATACATACCCCAAAATTGCAATCGCTGAATCGCCTCCAGCGCCAAAGGTTCTAGCTAAGATGCTGCCAGAATTAGTGATACCTCCAGTAATGGTTCCATATTGATTTAAAAAGATTCCAGTTTCTCCAGAGATGACACCAAGATTGGTAAGACCTGAAGATACTATCGCTCGCGCTGAAGAATCAGTGCCATTAATACTGATGGCCGTGCCAGATCTTCCTGAGGGTCCACCATAAATCAGCCCTGTATTTAGTATGCCGCCTGTAATCGAACCCGAATTGGAGATACCATAATTGGAGGAGTTTCCTGCAATGGTTCCATCATTGGTCAATCGTCCAGACAGTGTGCCATTCTGATCGATTCGAATTGCAGTCGCGCCTGTGATCGTGCCAGTATTACTATTGTAAATGCTACCCGAGATGGTTCCAGCCAACGTTCCGCTGCCAACCTGAATAGCGGAGCCAGACAATGCACTAATGGTTCCCGAGTTAACAATTGCATTACCGGAAATAGAATTGTTGGCTAAGGTACCAAGAATACGAAGAGCGGTTGTATTTGCACTGATGGTTCCGCTGTTAACGAGACTGTGCGTAAGACTAGAACCAGAGTCAATATCAATTCCAATATTCCCAAGCCCAATGGTTCCAGAATTGGTAATTCCAGGTATATAGTAAGCGCCAGTTACGGTGCCTATATTTGCACCATCACCAATTTTGATGGCGGTGCTACCCGAAGCTGTGCCACCAATCGTACCGCTATTACTAATTCCATCGCTAATTCGACCCTTGGCAATCCATATCGCGATACTGTTAGCAAGGCTTCCAGAGATTGTCCCCGTATAATTTCGCACAGATGATAATGTGCCATTCTGTATGTAAATACCTGTATTACCGCCCTGAATCAGGCCTTGATTTTGAATACTGCCACTAAGAGCGCTGCTAAACAAGGTTGAGCCGATATGAATACCGGTGTTCACTCCAATGATCGATCCCGTATTGGTATTATGAATACTTCCTACATGATTAGTACCACCATCGAGCGCAATTGCTCGCGTTCCAGCAATTATTCCACTATTGGAAATCGTGCCATAAATATTGGTCGTTGCACCCGTACTTGAATTTCCCGATCGAAATGCATCTCCGCCCGAAGCAGTAATAGTTCCCGAGTTAAGAAGGGGAATATTTGTAGAGAAGTTAGAAAAGGTAGCATTATCAATCCGAATAGCCTCTGTAACACCGCTTATCAAACCTGTATTACTAATTCCTCCGGCTAAAGTACCATTTGTAAGCCGAATACCAATACCCGATCCAGTAATGGTTCCTGTATTACTGATGTAACGGGTAACATTTGTTAAATTTAGAGCATTTTCCCCACCCTGTATTGTCCCGCTATTACTAATAAATCCTCGGAGGGTTCCAGCGGTATTACGAATACCATCGGTAGTACCGCTAATTATTCCTGAATTTCTTAGAGAGCCAGAATCAAATGCGATAGTTGTCTGAGCAGCAACACCCGTGCCAGAAGTAACCTCAATTTTTTGCGATCCGCTAACTGTAAGGCCCGGACTAATGGGAAGTTCACAGGTAGTGGAAATAGTATCGCCTGCACTAAAACTACAATCCGCAGCAAGCGTTGAGAATGAAATCGTTAGTGCGATTGAACTAATGCAAAGAGCGCCCACAACATGTGAGCATCGAGAGCTACCACCGGAATGTGATCGAGCATTTTCAGCAACAGCAACAAGGCATCCATGTCGCTTGCTCCAAATCAGTCGGTATATTTTATTCAATTTTTATTTAACTAAAATTAAATGGATAGCCTTGATTGTCATTAATGAGAATACTAAATATAAACTAGACATCTCTTAAGTGATCTCGGGTTAACCCTAGTATTCTTTGTTTTATAACCTCAATTACTGGGTCCCACTTACCAAATTCAGTTTGGTTAAAAATTTCCATTGAAGGGTACCAAGGGGATCGCTCTTGATTACATAACCAACGCCATTCTCCATCATAGCGATTTAGTAAGTAAACCGGTTTATTTAGGGCGCCTGCTAGGTGTGCCACCGCTGAATCGACTGTTACCACCAAATCTAAATTAGCAATAAGTGCTGCAGTATCTGCAAAATCATTCAGCTCTGCCGTCCAATCAAACCAGCTATTCGAATTAACAAGGGTTAAATCAATATCCTGATCCCATTTTTGCAGGCAAATCCAATCTACGCCGTCGATCTCTAACAAGGAAGCAAACTGTCTAAAAGCAACACTTCTACGAGCATTGTGTTGCAGGGATTTTCTGCCGAACCACGCAACCCCGATTTTCAAATGGCCTACCGCCTTTTGTAATAAACGCCGTTCCCAAAACTCTCTAAATATTCCAGGCACCTGTAAATAGGGTAATGTCGATGGTATCTGGTCGAGCGTTGTATGAAAGACCCGCGGTAAGGAAAGTAAGGGGATATAAGAAGTCCACTCATCAAAACGATTGGGTAAGGAATTCATAACTTCCACGTCTTTCTCAAAAGACCATTCCATGAGACGTCGCAAAGGATCTGGTACATGCAAACTTACTTTTGCAAAGCGATCCTTGAGTAAATCCATATATCGACAAAACTGAATGGTGTCGCCAAATCCCTGCTCTGCTAAAACCAAAATCGATTGATTCTCGAAACTTCCCATACCGTTCCAAAGGATGAGTGGGACATCAGGTTTTAGTTGTGCTTGATTAATTGTCTCAGCAGAACCTGTCCAGCGATACTCATAATTACTCCAGCCCTCTTCCCACAAACCAAGTTTTAATTGTATGAGTCCTAAATTAAGTCTTGCCATATCAAAATTAGGGTCTATCTGGATCGCATCTTCAAATGCCAACTTCGCATCCGTATACAGTCGCATGTCTTGCAATAAAAAACCTAGGCTATTTAGTGCTCCAGCAAAACGAGGTGCCATGGCAATTGTGGTTTGGTAACATTCATAGGAAGCGGCAAATTGGTTTAATCTGTAGTATGAAATCCCAAGTAGATGCCACAGGTGGGACATCTCCGGTGAATTCTTTTCTTGCCCAACTTCAGTTTGCAGTAACTCAATCACAGCCGGATGCTGTTGCTGATTCTGAAAATCCAGGGCCAAATTGGCTAACGCCTCTAAAAATAAAGGCCCCCCCATTGGATCGATGACATGTTTGAGATTATTTTTAGCCTCCAAAAAACTAGGGCGGGCTTGCAACGCTAACTCCATACAGATGCGGGCTGCCTGATAATTTTGGCGTTGGAACAAAATAAATCCCTTATTACATTGCGCCTCAGCATGTCTTGGATTAATTTGTACTGCCATTGAGTAAGCTTCATACGCTAAATCCAATAAACCACGCTGTTGATATACAGAGCCTAAATTGTTCCACGCAAGGCCATGATTGGGTTGGAGCCGAATGGCTTCAGAAAACGCGTCTTGTGCGCTTAGATAATCCTGAAAATCCAAATAAACGCTACCTAAGTTGTAATAAGGCATTGCATTCTGTGGAGAGTTTTGTACAGCACGCCGCACCCAGATCAAGGCATTTCTCAAATCACCCTTACGGCGATTGAGCTCACCTAAATTGAGAATGTAATTTAGGTTATTACTATCGACTTTTTGAGCTTGACTAGCGTATGAAAGAGCAGCATCCATGTCCCCTTCTGTTAGCGCAATTAAGCTGAGATGGTGACATGTCTCGGCATGAGCATCCTGATGCTCTATAAGCTCTTTGTAAATCGCTTTAGCTTCGGAGTAACGCCCGCTCTCATAAAAAAGATTGGCCTCTTGTTGACGCTTTGCTATCACAGCTTTAGAATTTAGATTAGCCATTAGATCTAATTTATCAATATCGTGAATTTAAGCGCGCTAGACAAGAGTGTGCACCATCAATAGTAATTACGTTGTATGTTTTAACCTGATCTCCAAAGTATTTATCTGCGAAATCAGAGTCATAACTTGGCATCCAAATAATGTTTCGTAATTCACAGCGGGCACGAACGTATTGCGACTGTGCGCCACCTACGGCTATGATTAAATCATAATTATCAAATGTAAATTTATGCCGCCACCTATCTATAGTTGCAATAATTTCTTCGGCATTGGCAATGCGAGAGCGAGATTGGGTGCGAACCCGCATGAGTGGTGATAAAGCGTAATCACTGAATAATGCTGACTCAACGCTTTGAGGTAAAGAAAGTCGGTTTGGGTGATGGCGCTTTAGATACTGAATACCCAAAACCAAAACATCTACACAGTGGTATTTTCTTGCAAGCTCGAGCATAAGTTGCCAATCAATGTGAACGGAGTATTTCTCAATGATTAGAAGGGCATCGCACACCCAGCGTACGGGCGCTAAATGGTTCCAAGCAACACCATGCAAAATTGTAGTTAATAGATTAAGGGTAGGATTTAGTACTGGGAATGGGACACCCTGCACATGAACTTGGAAAAACGGGCCCAAGTCACCAGGATCATAATCATCACCGACAAAGTCTTCACAGGGTCGCCAATGAATATCAACCATTCCACCTCCGGCATGACGATACGTACTCGCATACTGAAACCGTATACGCGGCGGTACTGGTGGATCATCACTAGACCACGCCAATTCGGTGAGTAATTGATGAACCCGTGGCATGTCTTGCGGATGAAATAATAAATCAAGATCAGCCATGGGCCGAGAACCTAGATCACCATAGAGATCAAGCGCATTGGCAATACCTTTTAATAAAACAAAATGAAGGCCCCTATTTTGAAATTGTTCTTTTAACTCTATTAGAGTCGAAAGACGTACCGCATTTTCAAAGAAACTTTTTTTCCAAATGCCTTTTAAGACCTCACGGGATTTCCAATGAATAGAACCCAATTGAGCATCTAAGCGTTTGTGTAAAAAAGGTAATAACCGATTGGCTCCAGCATCTAAACCCGCTAGCGGATGATCCCTTATAAATTGCTCCCAAGCATCAGATAACTCCTTTACTGGCTTATCGAAGATTAATTGCAGGAGCTTTTCTTGAGTAGGGTTGGGCCACGCAGTCCCTTCATGATTTTTGGGAATAAAAATACCCATCCATTCCATCGCGTGATAGCTATTTTCTTGTTGCACTTGCCAGCGACGACTGTCTGGGTGATAGGGGTTGAGCTCGATGGCAGCAACTCCCATTGCTTGAGCTGCATCAGGATCTTCATCAGCCAGGAGTTTTGCGGTGAAGTAATACGCGCAGGCATTTGTGCGCCAATCCTCCTGTTGTAAAGTTACTAGCACTTCATTAGTACTTAGGTAATTTGCTTTTTCAGCTTGACGCAACTGAAAATACGCTAAGGTTGATTGTAATAATGCATGGTTGGCAAACTGTGATTTGAAGTATCCAAGAATCTCGCTATATTGGGTCTCATCCTCTTCAGTTAATAAATAATCTATATAACTGACAAACTCAAAAAATGGCAATGCCTTTTGAGCTAGTAAGGCTTGAGCCATAATTGTGGCATCCCCATACCGCGCTTGCTTCATAAAGATCCGATAGCGATATAAATTCACCATATCCATATCGCTTGCTTTACGAAACTCGGCTTCATGCAAATACCGATCAGCGTTCTCATCGAAGCCATTGACTAGTTCGGCCATCCCGAGCGCAGCGAAAGTGTTGGCATCATTAGACGCAAGGCAGGCTGCCAAGCGGGCTGTCAAGATTGCTAATAAATAGTCCTTTTGCGTAATTAGTATTTTCACAGTTTGGTAGACAAGTAGACCAAACTGTGCCTCAAAGGCTAAGGCTGAAATGGATAAATCAAACGAGTAAAGATATTGAAAGCAAGGTAAGTGTGTAGAGGCAGCAGTAAATGGATGCTCCTTAAGCCTTCTTAGTGAATGCTCTAGCTCCTCATCGGCAGTTAACACATTCACAACTTGAGCTAATAACTGAACGGGGTGATATGGTGGGGCTTCGTTTAGGATCTGCGGATTTATCTGTTGCAAGAGCTTTTCATAATCACCCTGAATGAAGCTATATAAAAGTTCTTCAGCATAAATGCTCGATTGCGCTGAATCCTTGGCGAGTGCTCCTTCAATAAACCACTTTGCCTCAGGGAATTGGGCATTTCGTAAAGCCCAGTGAGCAGCCATCACCATCGGTAACACTGTCCCATCGGTACACTTTAAATCCTGTACTACACGAGCCCCAGCCTCATTCATTTGGCCATGATGACACTCTTTTAAAAACGCGAAGTAATTAGAATCCAACTTCACCGAACGCGCTTTCGCTGAATAGCCAGTGCCACAACTTTGAGATAGTCATTGACATTCTTATGGCTTGTCAGGGAAGAGTTTGATCGATGAATACGGCGTTTTAAAACAACGTCATCAATCAAAGCGGGATTAGAGTCAATAGAGCGGGCACGATCAAACCAGTCGATAAACTCACCAACTCGTAATTGCGGATTAAATAGGCCTACTTGCTGAAAAAAAGTTTTGCGAACTAGCATTGAGCTTGCAAAATAGCCTGTCTGAATCGATGGTAATGGCTTGGTTGGCTTCGGCACCAATTCAGGTGAATAAAAATGTTGAATCTTACCAAAACACCATTGATGTTGGGTGAGCCCCTTATGCATCAAAGCCAAACACTCAGTTGACCAAATATCATCGGCATCCAAAAAAGCCAATATCTCACCTGTGCTGGCTTCAATCCCTTGATTACGTGTCAGAGCAATACCACCATTATGGCTTCGCTTAAGAAGCTTGATTTTAGGATGCGCAATTTTCTCAATGAGCGAAACACTTTGATCGGTACTTGCATCGTCAATTACGATAAGCTCAGTCACGCAATCACCTTGCTCAATCACTGAGGCTATTGCCTCTTTTAAATAGGCCACTGCGTTGTAGCAAGGCATGATCACTGAGATGGACATGACTGACGTTATCCTTTTTTCTGGCGGGCAATGCTTTTGGCCACAACATGCAATAGTTCGCGTTGGTGATTGTTAACTTGTTGACTTAAGTTATTACCGTGTACGCGTTTGTATAGCAGATCATAAGGAAGTGCCGCACTCTTTAAACCCAGATCCTTGGCCCGAAAAAACCAATCGACATCATCTGTACCGGATCGAAGGTGTTCATCAAAAAATCCATTTAGCTCAAAACTTTTTTTACGCACCATGAGCGTTCCTGGCAAATACCCAGGTAAGCTCTTTTGCAGAAAATTCTGGCGCAGCCACGGTGGTGCTTGCTCTTGTTCGTCTGATAAAAAATAGACCTGCTGACCGATCACAAAATCGATAATGGGATGGGCATCTAAATAGATAGCCTGAGTCTCTAATTTATTGGGAGGCCACAAGTCATCTTGATCAATAAAGCTTAAATAAACCCCTTTGGCATCCCGTACACCGCAATTGCGCGCATGCCCAACCCCTCGATTATCACCTGAGGTAATAACCCGAATGTTTGGACTAGCCCACATGCGCATCATTGATGCGAGGGCATTATTGGTAGAGCCATCATCGACAATTATCACCTCAAAACTCTCGTAGCTCTGATGAAGCACACTATCAACGCAAGCCAATAAATGTGACGTTGGATTAAACACAGGAATAATTACGCTGACGTGGTTCATTAAATTAATTACTCACCGATGCAAATAGGGCTTTAATTCTTGCGACATTCTTTGGGGGTTGATTCGACAAGGCAAGTGGATAGCATGAGAGTATTTTCATCATACGCTTAGTAGCACTTAAATATCGTTTAGCTAAATATGGGTGCTGTAAGACAGCACTCACTGCACCTTTTAAGCATGGTTGTTTAGCATTACTAACTTGATCGTGATGCGACTGCCAAGACGGCTCAATAAAGGCTGCTACCTGTGCCGGGCCTGATTGCCAAATAGGATCGCTACGCTTAGGGAAATAAATAGTTTTTTGTCCATTAGCATAGGCATAATGGGCCCAAGACTCAAGACACTTAAATGGCATGATTAGGGCATTCCCTTTTTTCGTTTTTAAGGAGGTAAATACTGGATAAACCAGAATTTTTTCATCGGCTATACAAAGCATATTAAAGTCATCCCCTGTAGTTTTCATCCCAAATTCAAGGCAAGAGAGCGTTGTGGTAGATTTACCCGCCCCGCCCGGGCCCAATATCACTAGTGCCTGATTATTTTGACAAACCACGCCTGAGTGCACTAACAGCGCATCATGAAACAAGGCCCAATAATGCCAAAATTCTTTAAAGGGGTTAAAAATTTCCCACTCAGCAAAAGAATGGCTTGGAGTTAATAAAAAAAATGCTATCTGTCTAGAAAAATCATAAGCACGTAAACCTCCCGACTTGGAATCATAAAATGCAAACTGTTCTAACTCACACAGATCAGTTTGTAATTCTCTAGGTCCAATTAATTGTCCAAAACGGTTACGGTTATAGGGTTTAATGAGTTGCGCCATGTACTTTTCAGAAAGCGTCCATCCATATATATGCCACTTACTAATATCGTCCGAAACACTTGTAGTTTCCTCATCAAAAAGAGATTGGCGCATCATTTGGTGGGGCCACTGTGGACTCATATGAAAACAAAAATGCTGATTACCAAATAAGCTAACCGAAAACTCGACCTGATCCTCTATTAGTAGAGGATTAATAGTTTGCTGCAGTTGTGAAAAAAGAGAGTCCAAGCTAATTAGGTCTAATGCTTATGAGGCCAACCAGCTTGAGGATCTGCCTCGTGAATCGGATCAAGACCCAGCAAATCTTGCATATCATTGTAGTTATCGCATACCAGTTGTAAATCCTCAAGCGACATTTTCGTAATGTTTTCTGAGTGAGACTTCGTAGTAGATAGCCGAACTAAACCTTGCGCTAATAAAACTCCCAAGAAATCTTCGAGCGCCTTGGCAATAGCAGATTGATCGACAACCTCTTTAACAGTCATTATTTCTAAGAGTAAATTAGTCGCAATGGGCTTACGTAAATTCTGCCAAATCAGCGCTGCATTGCGATTTAAGCTATGGTACGTCCCCGTTTCTAAATTAATAATCACGGTTTCGTCACCAAGCGACTCTGAGATCACATGGGGAGTATTAATTTCATAGATAGTGCTCATTTGGGCCTTGAAGATTTCTTATGAAGACTTAAGAATAGCAAAGATTTTGGCTAGGCTTTCTAAACGTTCCTCCAGTGAAAATAGCCTTGCCACGTGATTCGCGATTACCCTAGAATGCTTCTGATTCTCGTCCTGAGAAGAGGCCAGACGCTGTATCATCGCCTGAGCAAATTGTTTGCCATCCACATCACTACTCAGATACGATTTTTCTACTTCACTCAAGTCAATACCCTCAACTCCGGCGGGGGTGGTTAAAAGTGGTCGTTCAAGCAACAGCGCTTCGATAACCTTACGTTTAAGCCCCGCACCAAAACGCAGCGGCGCAATTACCAAATCAGCATCGGCATAATGCTGTAACAATACTTCAGGCACTACAGACCCGCACATCTTCATACTGCTTATGGCTCCTAGATACTTATTAGCAGCATCCTGTAAGCGCAACTGCGCCTCTTCATGCCATTTCCCTACAACATTTAACTCAATATCCACTGTAAGTCTTGGGATTACGACCTCGAGAAACCATAAAAGTCCATCTAAATTAGGTAAGTGATTCGACCCGCCGACAAACAACAACCGACTAACTTGCTGATGATTTGGTAGCAATGGCTTTGTACGATGTGGTAACTCGCTTTTTAAACGACAAATGGCCTCAACATCGTAGATGGGCATCCACACCACATGCTTACGCCCACTTAGATTCTGAGCATAATCACACTCCCAGCGAGTTGGATAGACCACCACATCAACCATATTCCACAGATAGATTTCGATCGATTTATGAATCAAATAGGATTGCAAAGAGCCGGTCGGGTTTAGCACATGCGCACGCATTAAGCGCTCATGATGAACATCGTGACCAAAGTAGACAGTTGGTATACCGCATGCACGCAAAATTTCGATCCACTGGAGCGCAGGTCCCGGTCTTGAGAGAATGGCAAAGTGAGTAGCGTGTGTCTTTAAAACTACCTCTTGCTGCGCTCGAGTCATTGCCGAACCATTAATCAACACACATTCTGCTTTGATCAAAGCATCCTGGGAGCCTAAAGGGTTATGCCCGGTATATAGGTAATAAACCTGGTTACCAAGCGATTTCAAAAGCATAATCAGTTCAAGATTGGCTAAGGACCCTGCATCCACATGAGGGCTTGGCAAGCCGCCCTCGACAAAAAGAATATTCTGTGCAGTAGGTAAAGAATTATGCAAATTTAATCCACGCCTTTACTGGGCATTAAACCTACAGTCTAAACGTGAAACGGGAGGATATAAAGTAAAAAGAGTCTGAATAACGGATCTATCTAAACTAAAAAGCAAGTAAGCTGATCAAATTTTTAGTACCACTCCAAAAGAGAGGATTTTTGATAATCTTTATCTTAAAGTATGTGATTTGCTATTTTAGGATCAGTATCTAGAAACAGGACGCTTGGTTTAGGCAAAAATATGTATCTTTGCATGATTGTTCAAGATTGCGCTTGGCTTGCCAGCCAAGATCTTTAAGCGCCTTGTTTGCATCAGAATAGTAAGAAGGTAGGTCGCCGTCTCTTCTGCCTGAGAATTTATAAGGTATTTCAATCTTATTAATTTTTTCAAATGCTTTAATTAGCTCTAAAACAGTAGTGCCATGTCCTGTGCCAAGATTGTGTATGTGAACGCCAGCATTGGTTTTTAGATAATGAAGCGCTGCTAGGTGTCCTTCAGCCAAATCCATTACATGAATATAGTCGCGCTCTCCGGTTCCATCTCTGGTGTCGTAATCGTTGCCGTAGATATTTAAATACTGCAAGGAACCACCAATAACTTTAGTGATGTAGGGCATTAGGTTATTGGGGGCTTTGTGTGGATTCTCACCAATTAACCCAGATTCATGAGCCCCTACTGGATTGAAATATCTAAGAATTGATGCTTTAACTTCGGTATCGGATTTAGCCCAGTCACTCAAGATTGTCTCGACTTGTAACTTAGAGTGCCCATACGGATTAATTGGGTTTGTTGGGTGCTTTTCGTCATAAGGTAGATAAACGGGCTTACCATAGACGGTTGCACTGGAGCTAAAAACAAAAGTTTTGATTTGGTTTTGCTGCATTGCTTCTATTAAAGAAATGCTGCCTTGAACATTGTTTGAGTAATATAGCAATGGATTGGCTACCGACTCAGCAACTGACTTCATGCCAGCAAAATGGATGACGCCATCTATTTCATTTTCATGGAGGACTTTACTAACCAAAGGGGTGTTTCGAACATCTCCGTTAATAAAATTTACTGGAAAGCCTAGAATTTTAGTTAGCTGGTCAATTACTGCGATTTTACTATTACATAAATTATCAAAAATGGTGATTTTGTGCTCAGTATTGGCAAGAGCAATTGCAGTATGGCTTCCTATATATCCAGCGCCCCCAGTAATAAGAATATTCATAAAATATTTTTATTAGATTTAGCCAATATTCTTGCTCTAACCTTTTTCATTTTCTTCGGAGTTTTCTTTGTTGCTCATTCGCTGATAAAGATGCAAGACTTCCGTTGCCCAAGATCCTGATTTGTGGGTAACGCCGCTTTCAAACAATGAAAATACAAAATCTGCGTCTTCATGCCAACGTCCAGTGATGGCTTAATCAAGCCCCGATAGCATTGGTATCATTTTACCAGCAGACAAGATTGAACTGCTGTCAAATTAGCACCACTGCCAAATCCAGTTTATCCATAATAAATTATTGTAGCAACATGGGTTGATTTTGGATCATAAGGGATACCTGGATTTGGGGTGCTGGTGACCTATAACCTAATGTGCTATGGGGCCTGACTTGGTTATCTGTATAGATAGTGGAAGTTGGTGTTATACAAAAACTCCAACAGGCATCCGAAATTTAGACACTGATTTCGAAAAATAAATTACTGATAATTGAGTTGTCCCAAAGTATTGGGGATGTGATTAGTAAAGGTGTAAACCATGCGGTCGGTACCGGACGTAAAGCATGTGTCCGGTACGTACCTCGGGCCTTTGGCCTGCCCAGCACGATTCGAACGTGCGACCTACGCATTAAAGAGGCGCAAGCTTATTTCCTGCAAACGTCCCCTTATGGCCAAAAGCAGTCCTTGAGTATCTGTACCCTACGGACAACAAGTAGTTGATTGCTCCAAGCTAGAGCCATATATCTATTGGGTTCTAGCGGTAATATTTGCTACACACCGACTACACATTAAAGAAAAATGACCTAGCGTTCTCACGCTAAGTCATTGATTTTGTTGGTGGGCCCAGCTGGACTCGAACCAGCGACCAAAGGATTATGAGAGCAGATATCCAAAGAAAACCACTAAGATTTCAAGAGCTTACGTCTCCTAAATATCAGTGTGTGAGCTTTTGTGTG
>Ga0194052_1001560_pt1 | contig 13150 bp, 11 predicted proteins | sample SepL226m_MetaG_FD_160117 | JGI IMG/M metagenome (GOLD analysis project Ga0194052, IMG submission 160117) | Anoxic zone freshwater microbial communities from boreal shield lake in IISD Experimental Lakes Area, Ontario, Canada - Sep2016-L227-6m | ecosystem: Environmental > Aquatic > Freshwater >... | reverse complement strand
GCAACAGAAGCGCGCGCATGATAGAAACCTCCCGAGGCACCCCAGACGATCAGTCTTTGGAAAGGATGGTTATGTCCACCAGTTCGCCCGGGCGGATTTTAAGGTTGGAAGGCAGGCTGATGTCGAAGGGCAAACCCATCTCGACGCTGGCGAGTTTTACAGGCCCCAGGAAGGTGGGGGGGAGACTTTCCAATTGGGCGCCGACTTCAATGATTTGGGCCGAGCCCACCTCCCGATGCAGCCCACGGGTGCGAACCTCCACCCGCCTTCCGACCTGTGGCTCATCGCAGAAGGGAGGACGCAGATAGCCCACGATGCGCACCGGGTTGAGCGTTGCGATTGTCACGATGGACTGTCCCGCAGTCACGGCTTCCCCCGAGCGATGGTAAATCATACTGATGATGCCATCGATGGGAGCCTTCAAAGCAATGGGGCTTAGCTCGGCCTCGGTGAGCCGCAACTTGGATTCCTGCACCGCAATAGCCGCGAGCAGGGGGTTTTCGGAGACCATGGTGATTTCGGTGGCATTGGTAAGCTGCAAGGTCTTGAAACTCTGTTCCCCCTCGGCGACCAGCCGGGTCAACTCCACAACCTGCTGCTGCAACCCCTGGTAGGTCGCCTTGGCTTCGTCCAGCTTTTGCTGCGACGTGATTTTCCCCTTAAACAGTTCCTCCGCGCGGTGGAATTCCGTTTCGGCTAATTGCAGGCTGACCTGGGTGCTGGCAAGTCGGGTGCGTTCCTTCATCCAGTTGAGACGCAGCCGGTTGTAGCCGATGGCGGTGCGTTGCTGCGCGGCAACCGGTTTCATATCGGCCCGCAGCAGTTCGATTTCAGCGCGGATGACGGCAAGGGATGCGTCCAGGATTCTTGGATCGGCGACCACGACCTGCCCAATGAGGTCGCCGGCTTTGACTTTTTGAAACCGCGTGACGCTCAATTGCGCAAGCAACCCGGGTTTCTGAGAGCACACGTTCGCGATGACTGGTTCGGCCTGGCCCACCAGAGATGGTGAGACGACGTGGTCCCTCCATAAGGATGCAATCGCACAGAGCGCGGCGCCAAAGACAAGAATGGGAAGGACGCGCATGCGCGCATCGCGCCAGCGTTGCTGGATGGGGATGGGAACAGTCAATCGAGATTCTGATTTCATAATTCAGATTCGTCACCAGCATGGACGCTGGACACCCTGGCTACGCCTTCCAGGGCACGGACCTCCTCGACCATCTCATGGGCGCGGGCAGGATCCCGCAGGAGCAGGCGGTAGGAAAGGTCGATGCCGGCGTAGCCTTCGTTGGAGCGCTGGCTGGCACACTGGAGGCTGCGGCTATGGCGGTGGAGCAGTTGAAGCAACTGGGCCAGATCGGCAGCGGGGCGGACCCACTGGATGTTGAGGATAAGGTCGTAGCGCTGGCGAGTGCCGAAGGCCGTGGCCCAGAAGTAAAACATGATCGCCAGCGTCGCCAGGCAGCCGATGATGGCGGAGGTGAACTTGCATGTGCCGCAAGCCAGGCCAATCACAATCACGGCCAGCACGTAAGCCGTGTCAAGGGTGTCGCGGAGAATGCTTCGGAAGCGAACCATGGCGAAGATGGCCATAAGCCCGAAGGCCAACACGAGGTTATTGGCCAGAATCATCATCACCAGCGCGACAATCACCGGCATGAGAACCAACGTGTTGACGTACGAACGCGAATAGGAAAGCCCGGTGTGAGTGAACATGTACATCCAGGCAATCGCATGACCGCAGGTAAACGCCAGCAGCAAGGCGATGGTGAGTGCAATGTAATTGGTTGGGACTGCGCCGTAATCACCGTGCAAAAACCATTCGTTCATAAAAGCCTGATCGACATGGCCGGGACAAGTTGGCGCGCCTTTTCCAGAGTTGCGGGTGTGAGCCGGGGCGTCGCCTGCCAGTCCTGAGCATGGTCGCCGTCATGAAAGCGGTGTGGGCCCACCACCTCCACGCCTTCGCAATACTTGGCGGAAGAGAATTGCATCAGATTGAATCTGCGCACTAACTCGTTGAACCAATTCGGGAAGCGGGTGGTAAACTTTATCTCGAGGATGACGGATTCCGGGAAGACCGGGACCGGCTGCTGCATGTTCACGACCGCTTTGGCCTTAAAAAAAGGCTCGGCGCAAGTGTGGCGGTCAAAGGTGACACGCACCAAGTTATCGTGGGGGCTGACCCATGCCTCGCGCAGATAGTGGTTGTGCAACTTCGGCCTGGCACTGAGCTGGTGCAGCAGAAGGTTGAATCGCTGCATCGTCACCAAATGGCGGGGCTCGCAGGAGAGCAGATGCCCCGGCTCAGGCAGTTGGCCGGCGAGGAGCAGCGGAACTGCTTCGCGACGCACCCCGCAACGCTGTTTGATGATGCAGTTGTCAGCGCGCTGTTTGATCTCAAAGAAGACCGGCGTGTTGGGCTGATCGTCGTAATAGCGCAAGCGCAGCTTGAAACGGTTCCTCGTGCCGTTGGCCCCGTCGTGATGAATCTTCAAATCATCCGAGTCCAAATACAGGCTGTGAACCGGATACGAGCGATTGGGCTGGCCGGCGGCGTAATCATCCAATTCCAGATAACTGCTGACAAAGTCCCGGAGCCGATGCGTGATTCCCTCATTGATGAGGTATTTCAGCTCGAAGCGTTGCTGAGGTAATCGGTGGTCCTGGGCCATAACCCGTTAGCGAGAAGCCATTCTTTGGAACCGAATGCGGCGGATATAACCATAGTCACTTTCACAAACCAGGATATTACCTCCGTAATCCATAGTGACACAACGTCCTTCGCTGATTTTTTGAACCGACGGATCGTAAAAGAATGCACCATCGCCGCTGTGCGTGGTGCCGCCACCGCCGTTCAAAAGGAGGTGGATGATGCCGGCGCTGTCCAGGTACCAAAGCTGGCAGCCTTCGTGAGACAGAAGCAGATAGCCGCCCGTGGGCACGGGCCAGGGGCTGCGGACGCCGGAGAGGCCGGTGACCAACGCCGGATATCCATCCCCTCCCCCTATCGTCCCGCCATTACCAGCCAGCGTGACCTGCGAGCCATCGGGATGGACGCGATAGACATAATTGGCGCCCCGGTCGCAAACGATGATGTCGCCACTGGCTTCGACCGCCAGGGTGCCGAGTTCGGAAAAGCCCGAGGCGAGCGTGTGCAGCCCGCCCGAGGGGGTCCAACTCCGCACCTTCGTCCCGGCGCAAAAATAGGCCAGCGATTCGTCGTCCTTGACCCAAAGGCCCCGTCCAGTGTTGAGCGCCGAGCCATCCGTGGTGGCAAGGAACAGGGTCGCCATGATGCCGTTGGTGGTGACGCGTCGTACACGGCCATTGTTCGTATCCAGGACATAGACGGTGCCATCAGCGCGGACCCAGAGACCGTTAGGCTGATTGAGCTGGAGGGTTATGGCTGCGCCCGGCCCTTCGCCGTTGAATCCGGCAAGGTGATTGCCAGCGTGAGTGCGGATGGTGCCGTCCAGGGCGACTTTGAGCACCGATTGGCTGTTTTCGTCAGCGATATAAACGTTGCCTGCGCGGTCGGCCATCGCAATGTGCGGTCGCGACAAAGCCGCCGACGTCGCCCGCCCGCCTTCATAGGCCGCGGACCAGTAACTGACGCCATCCATCCGGCCAAAGCCATTGCCCGCAATGGTTTCGAGAATTCCGTAGGCCCAAACCAGGTTGGTGAACCCTTGCAGTGTGGGCGAGACATCGGCGGCCTGCATTCGATGGAAGCGAGTTCCGCCATCGATGGGACTGGTGAGCCTGCCGGCGGAGTTGGTGGCGAAGACGTTTTGCCCAGGAACCCAGGGGCCGAGCGGTGTGTTGGCCGTTTGGAGGGTGCAAACGCCGGGCACGGGAGCATTCGTCCACATCAATACACCGTCCCGGCCAAAGCTGGTCACGCGCAATGAAGGCGCAGCGTGGCTGGCCGGAAGCGAAACCATCAGTCCGAACAGGATCATAGCCGTCCACTGACCACCGCGCAACTTCGCGCGCGGCGCCTTCCCCTCCGGCCTGGGCTTCAAAACCATAGTTCTATTCCTCGACGGCAGCCTGCACTGCTGAAGCTCAGCCACAGATTTCACGCAGATGTGCCCATAAAACAATCTAAGAGCAAATCCTTGTCAGATCAATCTCAATCTCACTCTCACTCTCTGTGGTGATGGCGGTCCGCGAGCAACGCGGGGAACAACTGGCGGGCCTTCGGCGTAGGCGATGAAACTCTTGGAGTAGCGCTTGACGCTCTACGAGGAAAAATACGGCGTGTTGAACGAGAACTTCTACGCCGCGCTCACCGCCGGCCAATTGGCGCGCTACGACGAGTTCGATGAAACCCGCGCCGATTTCAGCCGGTGGAAGGGCATTTACGAGACTTGGCGCCGGCGTAAAGCGGACTACGACAGGCAACTCAAGGCCCGAAGCCTGGAGGAAACGCTGCGGTTTCAGCCCGCCTACTGATGCCGGAGGTCCCGCTCAAATCGCTACGAGTTCCACCGGGGCAAAGAGCGACTCTGCTGGTATGACGATTTTCCGCACCCGAACGATCCCTCGCTCGCCTCAACCTTCCCGCACCACAAGCATGTGCCTCCGGACATTCGCCACCACCGTATTCCTGCGCCAGAGATGAGCTTCGAGACGCCCAATCTGCCCTTCCTGCTCCGGGAACTCGAAGCGTTGGCTGCGTCGCCATAGTCAGTGGCGGGCCGCTGGATCGGTCGTTTGCGCCGGTGTGCGACCCATGATGTCGTCATGGTCAAGCGAGCACAAATTCGCGCCTTCAGCGAGGCGGTTGCACGGGAGTTTCACCCCCAGCGAATTGTGCTCTTCGGCTCGTAGGCCTGCGGCCATCCCACGGAGGACTCCGACGTGGATTTGCTCGTTATTATGGAGCGGACACGTGACCGCGGGGAAAGAATTTCGGTGCGCATCCGGCAGGCTATTCCGCGAGACTTTCCGCTCGACCTGCTGGTGAGAACTCCGTCGGAGGTGGCCAAGCGGCTCCGCTGGGGAGACCCATTCATGTGCGAGTTGCTGGAGAGGGGCAGCGTACTGTATGAAGCCAACGACGCGTGAGTGGGTCAAAAAGGCGGAGAACGACTTCAAAGTCGCCTCGCTAATTCTGCGGCGGCGTAAGGATATGGTGCCGGACGCCGCGTGCTTTTTCTGTCAGCAGTGCATCAAGAAGTATCTTAAGGCGCACCTGCTGGAGGCGGGGATTGCTTTCCCTCGTACGCATGACCTCCTGCAACTGCTGAATGCTTGCGTTCAGATCGAGCCGCTTTGGTCAGCCTACGCCAAGGTCGTGGATGCAATGTCTGACTATGCTGTGGATTTTCGGTATCCGGGGCACTCGGCCACATCAGCGTGATGCGTGATGCGTGATGCGTGATGCGTGATGCCAGTGGCTGCCATTCGCGCCTTCATTCGGTTTTCGGTTTTCGGTTTTCGGTTTTCGGTTTTCGCTTTTCGATGTTCGAAGCCAGCTAAAGTGCGCCGACTCCCGTCGGCGGCTACCATGGTTTCGGACCCGGGGGCCGCTTACGGCTTGGCCGAGCGCTAGAACCGCTGCGGGTCGAAGCGGGTGGAATCGTCGAACGTCCACAGGCCGTCAGCTCCCGCCATGTTGGTCGAGACGTTCACCCAGAGCGGCGCGACCAGGCTGTCGCTGACCTGCACCACATACTCGACATAGGGCGTCCCCGAGAAAGAGACCGTCACCGTCCCGTCGCCATTGTTCTTAATCCCACCGGTGATTGGCGTCTGCGGCGTCGCATGCACCAACTGCTCCAGGCTGGCATCGCTCCCAAGGTAGTTGCTGTCAGGCAGGCAGGTCGCAGCGACGTGATTGTAACCGACCTGGAAGAGCGCGGCGGTAATGCCGGCCACCCCGCCACTCAGGTGTGAGCGGCGAGGGCTTGCCGTAAGGTGTTCCGTGCGAAGTGGGCGTTGGCAGCCACTGAGCATCATCATGAAAACGAACACCTGAGGGCAATTGATCTGTGAAAGGGGAGGTCTGGCCGTTGGAAATCTCGATAGCAGAGGGGGGAAAGGCCCCCGCTGAGCCAACTCAAAACGGGGAGATAGCTTGCGATAGGGAAGGCGAGAATATGGGGGCGATGCTCAAGCAATGGCTGGCCTGTCTCTTTTTGGGCGCAGTGAACATTGAGCAAACCAAGTATCTCAGTTAGTCCACCTTCAAGTCCGGGGCGACCTTGGAGAAATGGTCGCAGTTGTAGGTGTTGATCGAGACGGCCCCAATCTTCCTGGCGCCGGCCGCATGAAGCGCATCATAGATAATCGGCCCGGACAGGTTCTTATCCGACATGGCCTTGATGACACCCTCGTAATCATCTCGGGACAAGTGGACATCTTTGAACCTCGCCAGCAAAACACCCTCCACGAGTTGCGCCGCCGCTTTTGGCGGAAGTCTCAAGCGTCCGGTCAAGGTGCGAAAAACCTCCGCCACACCATGATTGATGATATAAGCGTCATCCCCGGCCGCCTTCAGGCGGGCGCTGGCGTCGGCATGGTTGGCCGAGCCTGGAAAAATCGCGGACACCGCGACTGTTGAGTCAAAGTACTCAGGCATTGGCGTCCTCCTGGCGGTCCTGGTTCAGCGCCGCGACAGGGTCCATGACCATTTCACCTTCCCAAACGGGCCAACCATCCTTGCCAACCACCACGCGCCCTTTGGCCAATCCAGGTTGCGTCGGCGGTTCATAGGCAATTAACCGGATTTCCTTCTCCGTCACCAGAACGGGAACCCAAGCCGAGAAGGGCCGAACCGGACTCGGCAGCACGATCCGCTTTGACTTGTCAGCGTGTAATACTTTCACAACGGGAATTTCCCGCAAACCCTGCCCGATTGCAAGCCTTGAGGCAGGGAAGGACGACGGAAGGAGTTGCTTAGCCGTAACGATTCAGGCGCGCTCCCGGGCCGGAAGCCGGAGAGCTTCTTGAGTCAGAATGGCGCTGTCCATGTCAGGAAGATAGCCGTTGGCCCTCAACAAGCAAAGACCCTTTTCAGCGGTTTCGCAAAGGCATTGGGATTTAGGGGGCGGGCGGGAAGGCGACTTTTTTTCCAGACAACCGTCCCGCATTTTGACTGTCTGGGTCTCCCCGAAAGAGACAAAGCCTCCCCTATAAGGCAGCGTCGGCGTTTTCCGGCGACTGCCCCGGCATTCCGGTCTTCGAGTTGGATTGCGTGTCGGTGGCTCTGTCTGGCTTAACCGCTGAAGTATCGAATGGGCCAGCCACAGAGCAACGAGCGGTAAATGCGCTTGCGTAGCTCCTGCAGCGTCACCTTGCCCAATCGAAAAAGTTTGCTGCGATAAGCCGGGAATCTGAATCACTTCGCCCAAGAGCAAGCTCAACCCCACCGCCCGGGAGGGGGGACCCTCTGGATCGAGGCGACCATCGCCGAAACAGCCTGCCAACTCCCAACCCGCCGGGCGAAGGTCTGCCTTGGCCTCCTTTCAGGGTTGAGGCCCCAATCCATCGCCCACCCGGGGCAGCTCTCCGCGAGCAACCCCGGGCTGAGCGATCTAATCCCTTCAGGATTGGAATTAGGCAACGGACATTCTACGATACCCCAGCCTTCGCGCCTTCGCGCCTTCGCTGTTAATTTCCCTTCGCTTTACGGCTTGGCCGAGCCATAGCCCCGAGCGTCAATGTTCGATGGCGTGATGCGTGTTGCGTGATGCGTGATGCGTGATGCGTGATGCGTGATGCGTGATGCGTGATGCGTGATGCGTGATGCGTGATTCCAGTGGCTGCCATTCGCGCCTTCATTCGGATTTCGGTTTTCGGTTTTCGGATTTCGCTTTTCGATGTTCAAGGTTCGAAGTTCGAAGCCAGCTAAAGTGCGCCGACTCCCGTCGGCGGCTACCATGCCCGGGGGCCGCTTACGGCTTGGCCGCGCGGTAGAACCGCTGCGAGTCGCGGCGGGTGGAATCCTCAAACGTCCACTGCCCGTCGGCTCCCGCTACATTGGTCGAAACGTTCACCCAGAGCGGCACGACCAAGTCCCCGCTGGCCTCGACCACATACTCGACATTCGGCGTCCCCAGGAAGAACACCGTCACCGTCCCGTTGCGGTTGTTCCTGATGCCAGTGGTGATCGGGGGCCGCGCGCTCGCCTCCACCAACTGCTCCAGGCTGGCGTCGCTGCTAAGGTAGTTGTCCGTCACATTGGTCGCCGCCACGTGGTTGTAACCAAGCTGGAACAGCGCCACCGTTACCCTGGCCACCCCGCCACTGAGCGGCACCGGGCTCCCGCACGCAATCCCGTTGGTGTAAAACTGCACGGTCCCGCCAGGCGTCGTGGTCGCCGGCGCCACCGGGCTTACCGTCGCCGTGAAGGTTACGTTGGACCCTTGCACCGACGGATTCGCAGAAGAAACCAGCGTCGTGGCCGAGTTGGCCCGCAACACCGTCAGCGTCCCGACGTGGTAGCCAATGCTGTAGTTGCCCAACCCGCTACCTACGGCCACACTCGCAATAATGTTGTAGCTGCCAACCGCCGCGCTGGCCGGACCACCGTCCGAACAGGCCAGCGTCACGCTCGTCACGGTGTCTCCGTTCACCAACTCGCCCGCGCCGGTGCTGAACGCCGTCTGGTCCGGCCCGTAGAGCTTGACCTCGCCGTAGGTCTTCGAGTCCGCATTGGCGGTGATGTTCAGCGCCTTGGTGGTTACCGTCAGCGCGCCGTCATGGTAGTTGATCGCGTAGTTGACCAGGCCCGTGCCCACGGCCGCACTGGAGATAATGTGGTAGCTGCCAACGACCGCGGTGGCCGGTCCACCCTCCGGGCAGGCCAACGTCACGCTCGTCACGGTGTCCCCGTTCACCAACTCGCCCGCGCCGGTGCTGAATGCCGTCTGACCCGACCCGTAGGTCTTGGTCTGGCCGTAGGTCTTGGTGTCAGCATTAGCCGTGATGTTCAGCCAGCGAGTGCCCACATTGAGCACGCCTGCATGGTAGCTGATCGCGTAGTTGTCCACCCCAATGCCCACCGCCACACTCGGGGTAATGTTGTAGGCGCCAACGATGGCGGTGGCCGGTCCACCCTCCGGACAGGCCAACGTCACGCTCGTCACGCTGTCCCCGCCCACCAACTCGCCCGCGTCCATGCTGAACGCCGTCCGGCCCGGTCCGTAGGTCCTGACCTGGCCATAGACCTTGAGGTCCCCGTTGGCCGTCAGGTTCAACGGCTTGCCCGTGATCGTGGCCGCCAAACTCGGCGCCGTCAGAGCGTAGTTGGTCATCTGGGCGCCGGTTAGCGACAGCCCGTTCTCATTGACTGCGGTCGCTTCGGGGACATTCCTGCTGTTATAGCCGTAGCTGGCCGTGCCGGTCAGGCTTACTTCGTCGCCCGTGTAGGGCTTTCCGTCCGACGTGTCGCCCTCGCCGACTGCCTCAGCTTCCAGCAGCGCCGCCTCGCCGCTCACCGCGGCGTTGGTCGTGCCGTCATAGACTTTGCTCTCCGGGACAGAGAGTGTCCCTTGAGCCGTCAGCGCCTTGGGCGTCACCTCTTGCGTCAAGCCCGCCGGCTGCGTGGCTGTGTAATTGCCATTGCCGGTCCCCGTCACCGTCACGCCCGTGATCGTCACGTTGTTTGTCCCCACGTCCTTCGATTCGAGCGTGCCCGCAGGGGTGCCACCCAGGGTGACCGTGTCGCCAGTGTAAGGCTTGCCGTCGCTGGTGTTTCCATTCCCGGGCGCTTCCGCCGTCTGCAACGCCGCCTCCCCGCCCAGCTTCGCCGTCGTCGTGCCATCATAGACCGTGCTGGCCGCCGTGATGCCCGTCACCATCAGCGCCTTGGCCGTGACATCCTGCGTCAAACCCGCTTGCTGCGTCACCGTGTAGTTGCCCGCCTGCGCACCGTCGAGCGTGTTGCCGGTGATCGTCACGACCTGCGTGCCGACATCTTTCAAGGCCAGGGTGCCCACCGCCGTCCCGACCAAGCTCACCGCGTCGCCGCTGTAAGGCTTGCCGTCGCCGATTGTTCCAGTCCCGGGCGCTTCCGCCGTCTGCAACGCCGCCTCCCCCCCCAGCTTCGCCGTCGTCGTGCCATCATAGACCGTGCTGGCCGCTGTGATGCCCGACACCGTCAGCGCCTTGGCCGTGACATCCTGCGTCAAACCCGTTTGCTGCGTCACCGTGTAGTTGCCCGCCTGCGCACCGTCGAGTGTGTTGCCGGTGATCGTCACGACCTGTGCGCCGACATCCTTCAAGGCAAGTGTGCCCGCCGCCGTCCCGCCCAAGCTCACCGTGTCGCCAGTGTAAGGCTTGCCGTCGCCGGTGGTTCCAGTCCCGGGCGCTTCCGCCTCCGGCAACACCGCCGTCCCGCCCAGCTTCGCCGTCGTCGTCCCGTCATAAATCGTGGACCCCGCCGTGATCCCCGTCACCATCAGCGCCTTGGGCCTGATTTGGCTGGTAGCCGAATTGCTCCCCTGGTAGTTGGGGTCGGTGACGGTGGCAACGACGGTGTAGCTGCCGGCGTTGGTCCGGGGCGAGGGCCAGCCATCGTAGGTGACACTGAGCGCCAGGCCGGAGGGCGTGGTGGTGGCGGTGACGCTCCAGGCCGTGCCGTTGTAGCCCTGGATCAAATTGTCCAGAGCGACGGTGGCCGCGCCCGGGTTGACGATGAGAACCTGGCTGACATTGGTGGCTGGGTCATAAACTCCATTGCCGGGCTGGCTGGCGGTGATGGTGACGGTGCCGGCCCCCACGAGCGTTACCGTGCCGTCGCTGATGCTGACCACGCCGACATCCGACGAGACATAGCTGACCGGCAACCCGCTGCTGGCGGTGGCCGACAGGGAGAACGACCCGCTGCCGTAGTCCCGGGCGGCAAGCGCGCCGAAGGTGATGGCTTGCGGCACCAGCGTGACGTAGAAACTCTGGAGCACGGGCGGGGCAGGATTATAGTAGATACTACCCTTGCCGGAACCGCTGCCGGGCTGGTTTGCCGCCACGGTGACCAGCCCGGAGCCAGTCGGAGTGAGGACGTTATTGGTGATCGTGGCCGGCCCGCTGACGACCGTGTAAGTGACCGGCAGCCCAGAGCTGGCCGTGGCGTTGAGCGCGATGGGTCCATTGGTGACCGGCAAGTCGGGGATGGTCTCGAAGGTGAGGGTCTGGGGAGCCAAGGTCACATCGAGAGTCACCACCGCCTCGGCGGCGGCCTGGTAATTGTCGTTGCCGGCCTGGTTGGCCAGGATCGTGATGGTGCCGGTCGTCTTGATGCTCACCAGCGTGTTCGTTTCGGTAAGCGTAGCCGCGCTGTTGGTGTCCAGCGTCAGGGTCACCGGCAACCCGGAGCTGGCGGTGGCGGTCACCGCGATCGGGTTGGTGAACTCGTTGAGCGGGATGGAGTTGGTCACCTCCAGCGCCAGGTTGATCGTCTGCGAGCCCTTGCCAACGACCAGCGTGTTGGTGGCCCCGCCCGTGTAGTTCGGGCTGGAGACCAGCGCGATGACGGGGTAGCTGCCCACATTGACCGGCGCGCTGGCCGAACCGTTGTAGGTGACGCTCAGGCTCAGCCCGGCCGGGACGGTGCTGGCGGAGACGGTGCGAGCCGAGCCGTTGTAGGTCTGGTTCGAGTTGCCCAGCGTGATGGTGGCGGGGGCCGCGCTGACCACCAGCGTGTTGGTGCTGGCACCCGCATAATTGACCGAGTTGATCGTGCCGATGACGGTGTAGCTGCCGGCGTTGGTCGGCGCGCTGGCGCTGCCGTCGTAGGTCACGTTGACCGGCAGAACCACCGGCGCGGTGGCGACCGTGACGCTGCGGGCCGCGCCGTTGTAAGTTTGGGTGAGGTTGCCCAGGGTGACGGTGGCGGCGGCCTTGCCGATGACCAGCGTGTTCGTGGCACTGCCGGTGTAGATGGCATCATTGATGGTGCCAATCACTGTGTAACTGCCCATATTGACCGGCGGGCTGGCGCTGCCGTCGTAAGTCACGCTCACCGCCAGGTTGGTCGGGGCCGTGGTCACGGAGACGGACTTGGGCGTGCCGTCATAGCTCTGGCTCAGGTTGCCGAGCACAACCGTGGCGGTGATCGGCTGCGGATGGTTGAACACCGCAAACTCACCGAACGCGGCCAGGTCCGTCCGCGTCACGGTCGTGTCGTCGAACCCGCTGCGCGCCCAATCCCAGGCCGAGTTGCGGTAGCGGCACACCTGCGGATCGTCCAACCCGTTCTGCGGCAGGATCAAGGTGGCCAGGAAGTCGTTGCCCGTCGGCGTGATGGTCCAGTAGATCCCCGTGACGTTCGTGCCCGGGGCGTTCGGAGGATTGGCATCCACCCGGTCCACCTGGATGGCGCTGAGCGGACTGGCTCCAGTCAAACCGGTCACGTCAATCTCCAAACCCGCGCCGGAGTTCCCGGCCAGGCCGAAGTAATAGCTGCTCACCCCGGTCACCGGTTGGGTCTTGCGGATGACGCCCTGGTTGAGCAGCGTGCCCTGGACATACACGCTGTCGCTCGTCTCGGTCTCAATCAACGTGGTGCCGGCCGTCACGGTCAGGTCGTAGAACTGGACCAGGTTATTCAGCGTCAGATGCTGCTCGATCCCGCCGTCAAAGGTGATCTTGTTGTTGAACGTGGTCAGCGTGCCATTGCCCTGGATCACCAGGTCGCCGGCAATGGTGATGTCGCTGGTCAACTCGAGCGTGCCTTCGGTCTCGATGAGGACGTCGCCATACTCGCTGGCACTGACCAGCTTGCCCTTGGTGATCGTGAGCTTCTTGGTCGCCTTGAGCTTGCTGGTGGCGGTGACCGTCGCCGAGGCCGGATCCTTGTTCTCCGTCAGCTTGTAGAAGGTGAGCGTGCCGGGGTCGGTGGCGGCCAGCACACGGTTGGAGCTGCCGGTCAGGAGGACCGTGCCGGTGCCGGGATTGAAGGTGCCGCTGTTGGTGAAGTTGCCGCTCAGCGTGAGGGTCTGCGAGGCGGGCACGGTGAGCGTGCCGCCGATGGTCAGGTTGCCGATCGCGGCCGTATCCGCGTCCAAGGTCACGGTAAGGCCGGCGGGGATGACCACATTGTCCCCGGCGGCGGGCACGACGCCATCGGACCAGGTGTTCGGATCGCTCCAGAGTCCGGTGTTGATCGCCGTGTGAGTCACTTGCACGCTGGCAT
>Ga0194052_1001550_pt1 | contig 13182 bp, 14 predicted proteins | sample SepL226m_MetaG_FD_160117 | JGI IMG/M metagenome (GOLD analysis project Ga0194052, IMG submission 160117) | Anoxic zone freshwater microbial communities from boreal shield lake in IISD Experimental Lakes Area, Ontario, Canada - Sep2016-L227-6m | ecosystem: Environmental > Aquatic > Freshwater >... | reverse complement strand
ATTCTGTAATAAAGGGAACATGCCATGAACTACTGGGGAAGAATCTTTTTTGATGATCCGGTTGATCCAAAAATTGTCAAAGCGCAGCCGCTGGAAAACCATGTCGGCAACTGCTTCATCATTCTGGAAAAATTTCATGAATCCTATTTCCATACAGATAGTAAGCAAAGCCTGATGAAGGCGGTCCGGCTACATGATGAGGGAAAAAAGACCACCTTCAGATTACGATCTTCCGATGAAGTAAATAAAAAGGGATCAAAAGTATCACCAATAGCAAATAAGGAAATCCGATACAGCTTTGCCGGCCATCGGTTCAAGGTTGCAGAAAAAGACCCTTACATTGATGGGCTGATTCGATCTCATCATGAATTTTCTGTTGAGCAGATTAATCGAGAAAAATCCCGTCTTTCCGACATTGAAAAAAAGACATTCGCCGATGATCTGTACCTGCTCTGTATGGCTGATCAGATTGAGGCTGAACTGGCTGTCAAATCAATCGAAAACAAAGATGACTCCCCCCGAACGTTCATGGAGTTTACCACACGGCGTATAAGCTCCGTGCCCGACGTATTTTCAGTCATGCCATGGCCATTTTTTCAGACTGAGCTGTCACTTGATTTTCATTTAAAGGTGCTTTGTCTGAGTGACAGGAAGCGTGCCGATCCTAAAGACATTGAAAATCTGTTAAAGAATGACCAGACCCAATTTACGGATGAAACCGTAAGCATCGTTCTGCGGAGGGACTGAATGGATATTGATCAATTCTATAAAATTACAGTTGGTTTCTCGCCCAATCCCCTGCAACTGGCGGTCTGGCATGTTTACGATCAGTCTGGCGGCCATCCGGCTCTGTTAGTCAGGGCTGACACAGGAACCGGTAAAACTGAAGCCGTTCTGCTTCCGACATTGCATGATGTGGACAGTCTGGGAAAAAGGCGACGGATTGTCATGGTGCTGCCATCCAAATCCCTGATTGAAGATATGAGCCAACGGGTTATTGCGATATGTGATTCCCTATCAAAAAACAATATAGTGGATCTGAATATCACGGTTGATATGGGCGGCAGTTGTAAGCGATTCAGTTGCCGCAACGGTGAGGTCGTCAAAATTACCTATCATCGCCATTTGTTTGCAGACGATATCATAATCACCACGCTGGACAAATTTCTATTTCGCCTGTTTGGATACGGCGAAAAAATCAAATCTTATATTTTCCCCCACCGGGTTTTTGGCTCCAGCCTGAGCAAACGACCGTTTGTGATTTTTGATGAAGCCCATGAATACGAAGGTCTGGCCTTTGCGAATTTTATCAAACTGCTTCAGGCGCTGTTCATCAAAGGCAAAGATATGTGCGTGATGAGCGCAACGCTTCCTGTACAATTTGTCGATTTTCTAATGCCGATTGATGCCACAACAGGTCCATTGGCTGATCGGCAGATCGAATTTCAGCTTGCCACTGCAAATGTGGTGGGGTTCGATAAAGCGATTCGGCTTATTGATACGATACACAGCGGTAAAGAATTGATCGAAACAATTGCCAACGAGGTTCGAAAGCGGTTTGACCCCACCAAACGGATAATTGCCAGAACAGAATATATCGGCGATCTGATCGCATTATACGATCTGCTTCAGGATTTGTCGCCGCTCATTTATCATGGCAGACTGACATCCCGTCAACGAAGCGATGTGATTCAACAAGTCATTACCGCGCAGAAGAATGACAGCGGGTTTCTGGTGCTTGCTACTTCGGCTATTGAAGCTGGGTGTGACCTGGACGCTAATATGATTGTAACAGAACTCTGCAATCCCGACAGTCTGATCCAACTGGCAGGCAGGCTGAATCGAAAAGGCAGGATGAAGGATGCAGAGCTGGTTGTAGTGGGCGGAAAAATCAAATCGGGTATTTCAGCGATTCAGCCGGAAGCCATGAAGGAATATCTCCAGGATTTAAGGGGAATGGATGGCAGGTTTAACCCGGCCAGCCTCACAAAATATTTCAAGCTTCCCGAAGGGGACTGGATGGGAGAGATTCTCTTCGATATGTTGTGGGATTATGTTTATGAAGGAGATCTAATGTCAAAGCCTCTTTGGGACAGGGGCATATTGGTAACCCGCAGTTGGGAGCCGTCTGTGACGATTTGTACCGGTCTCGGCGCCAACAACCGGCCCATCAACCCGGTTCAGATTGGAGTTAGCCGGCTGGTAAGAAATGTGTTGCAGCCTGCCCATAGCAAACAACAGGAAGAAAAATATATTGACTGGATCAAAAAGGAAAATGTCTGTGACTGGCTGGACGTTGAATCTGATGGCAAATGGCACGCCAGCCTTTTTCGTACCTATTATCATCTGATCAGAGGAGAAGAAGGTGGATGGTCAGTATATGAACTGGATAGGCGAAACGTCAGTTGTTACGAAACCGACCTGGTCTGTGTCATTCAACCGAACATGGTGGATCAGTATTTTAACGGTACGCTTGGTTACATTCGAATCCCGAAAATACTCCGTAGGGGATATAATCAAGGTTTTAAACAATTACTGGAATACCACCCCGACATTTCCAAAGCTGGAAAATTTTCAGTTGAAGGAAACAGCATCAAGAGCCAGGGGAGTATCTGGTATCTGGATAGATAGGAATTTATCATGCCTGTAACTGCCATTATCAATCTGCGTGCATTATCCATGGGGAAATTACCCCGGTCATTTCATTGCCTGATGTATTCGGTTTTTCTGGACAGGATTTCAAAAACGGATGAAAAAATGGGAAAGACACTTCATGACGCTGGAATCATGCAGCCTTTTTCGATTTCACCCGTTATGAACGCTGAAAAACAAGTTGTGGAAAATAAGAGTTATTGGGTTCGAATCGGTATTCTCAGTGAAGAGCTGGAAGAAACGTTTATTCTGTCCATGGAACGAGGGATATGGCGGGAACCCATACAATTGGAAAAGCATTTCTTTGAGGTCGAGGAAATTGTTTGGGGAAATCCGGACGGGTTTCCCTGGTGCGGCCGGGATAGCTATCCGGATATGATACGCAACAGTCTGGCATGTCGTAAAATATCGCTGTTTGTTGTAAGTCCCATGTCATTCAAGAAAGGCGATCTACACTATCCATTACCCGAACCGGCTTTGTTGTTTCGAAATTTGCTACGAAGATGGAACCAGTTTTCAGAAATCGAACTGCCTGATGATTGTGATTTTGGGGATGTGAGCTTCGCCCATTTTGATTTACAAACACATCCCTTTACGCTGCGAAAGGGCGGTACCGTTCTGGGAGCAACCGGAAAACTGACATTTATTTTTCAAAATGAAACCAGTCAGATTTGTCATGCTCTGCTGCAATTTGCCCTCTATGCAGGCATTGGTGTTAAAACCACCCAGGGAATGGGTATGTGTCGGATTGTTTCTATCATGCAATTATAGACTCAGCAGGTCAGTCCCAAAAAGCAGTGATGTTAAAACGTCTCAAGATGGCGTTGATGACAGGTATAGGGATTTCAGTGCCTGTACCATGATTTTTTATAGGATATTGAAGTCCTTTTGTGGAATCCTTGGCATCCGGCAACAGCAGAATAATCTCAGAACCTTTACCTCTTTTAGACATGACAACCACACCATATTTGGTGAGACGCCGTAACAGCTCCTTCAGTTTCAATGGGGCCTTAGGCATTGTACTCTGCTGAGGATAAAATACATGTTTTTGAAATGATCCAGGGTGGAACAAAATTGTTCGTCGATCCTTTACCAAATCTTGATTTAATCCGGATCTTCTCTTCGGGCTGTGGCGGACATGCAAAGTATTCCTTCCACACATGAGCCGGGGCAGGGTGATACAGATGTTCTAAGTTGTCATTGCTGAAAGCATAATCAACCTGGGCGATGATCAGATCGTTCAGTTCCGACCTGGCCTGATCCGGCGTAGTACCGGTTGCTACAATATCCAATTCAAGACAATGGGCAACGAAAATACCATCTTCGCATTTGATCAGGCAGTTAAAGATAATGGCCGATTCGCTGAGTTCCATGGGAGTACTCCTGTTTTTTAGGGAAGGTCACAGATCATAAGTGCCACAACGCCGAATTGATGTCAAGCGGTATGGCGTAATACGGAATGGGTATTGACGTCCTTCGAATTCTCTTTTTTGCGCTTTAATGGTGAAACATGAACACATCCACCAATGATTATATCCCCGTATCCTATCTGAATGCCTATGTGTATTGTCCCAGACGGTTCTTTCTGGAATATGTCCGGGGTATGTTCGAAGATAACGCCCATACGGTTGACGGTCGAAGCAGCCACCATGTTGTCGATCTGCGAGCTAAAGAAGGCAAGGCTTCACGCAAAGATGATGTAATTCATCGTCGGTCGGTTTCCTTCTCATCAGAGACTTTGGGAATCATTGGCAAACTGGATTTGCTTGAGGAAGATGAAAGTGGCAATCAATATCCAGTGGAATATAAAAAAGGCAAAAAGCCAAAGGACAGGGGGCCCTGGTTGAATGATCAGGTGCAGGTTTGTGCGCAGGCGCTTTTGATGCAGGAAAATGGCTTGGTGCTGCCGAACAAAGGTTTTGTGTATTACATTGCCTCAAAAGCCAGGGCTGAAGTTCCGTTGAGTGAAGAGCTGGTTTTGGAAACCAGGCGGGTGATTGCCGAATGCAAGGTAGTTTCCCAAAGCGAGGTTCAGCCGCCACTGGCGGAAAACCGCAACAAATGCTTTTCATGTTCTTTGAATGCTATATGTTTGCCCGAAGAGGAAGAGGTTTTAAAGGGTAAAAAAGTCAATGCCAGAACAATTCTGCCCAGTACTCTGGACGGTGATATTTTGTATGTCGATACCATAGGAGCGTATCTGAATATTTCGGATGGGAATATAAAAATCACGGCTCCGGGCGGCAATGTCATTGGTGAAGTCCGAATCGAACAACTAAGAGAGATTGTGCTTACCGGGCCTGTCCAGTTAACAACCCAGGTAATGCAAACCTGTCTGAGAAATTCGATTCCGATTCATTACCTAAGCCTTGGTGGAATGTACCTTGGCGTTACGTCATCTTTTCTACATTATCATGGCCTGCTAAGAGAGGCGCAATGGAAGGCCCATTTTGACACGGCCGTATCGTTTGAACTTTCCAAAATTGTCGTCATTTCAAAAATGGTCAACATGAGAACCATGATGATGCGGTATTTGAGGGAAGAAAATAACCTTGATGATGCAGTTCTTTTTGAAAATGTGAAGGGTTTGATAAAAAAAGCCAGATCATCCGAGAAGATAGACAGCCTGCGCGGGTTTGAAGGAATGGTTGCCAAAATTTATTTCAGCGAGTTCGGTCGGTATGTGAAACCGGAACAACGACTGTTATTTTTGTTTACCGACAGAAACCGGCGCCCTCCCCGTGATCCGACAAATGCGTTGCTCAGCTTTGGATACAGCCTTTTGGCCAAAGACTGTACAGGAACGGCATTGCGGGTGGGATTCGATCCATACTGCGGCTTTTATCACACCATGAAATATGGTCGTCCATCCTTGGCATTGGATATGATGGAGTTTTTTCGTCAACCAATTGTGGATTCTGTTGTGTTGTCCTCCATCAATAATGGAGTTTTTAAAGAAAAAGATTTCCTTCAATACCAGAATGTCTGTTACCTGAATGAAAAAGGGCGTAAAAAATTCCTGGTACAGTATCAGATGCGAAAAAAAGATATGGTGACCCATCCCATGTTTCAATACCGGTTGAGTTATGAAAGAACAATCGAGCTTCAATTTCGGTTACTTGGCAAATATATTCTAAATGAAACAGACAGATACGAGGGATTTTATATCCGATGAAAAAAAACTATCTGGTTGGTTATGATATTTCGGATGAAAAACGTCTTGTAAAAATTGCAAAAATCATGCAGGGATATGGGGTAAGAATTCAATACAGTTTTTTCCATTGTCTGTTATCCGACAGACAGAAGGTAAAAATGAAGGAAAATCTTGGCAAAATTGTTAAAGAGGAGGAAGATCAGGTTATCATTTTACCGGTAACAGAAGCTCAGTTAAAAGGAATCGAATTTGTTGGCTTCAAGATCAATCTTCAGGCAGAAGGTATTATTATCGTATAGAATGCGGGATGTGTTGGAGAAACAAAAACCCATGGAGATCCCGAAAATGCTGATTGTTTTTAATTTCAGTGTATTGTATAAGAACGAAATACATTATTTAAAAAATGTGGATATAAAATCATCAGTTTTTTTAGCCTCTCGCAAAATCAAGCACAACATACCATATTTATTTCACTTTCGAAGATGGAAGCCGGAACTCTCAAATTCCCTGAAAGGGATTGAAACTCTATTATGATCCCAAACAGCCCCCGGACTTTATCCCGCCGGAACTCTCAAATTCCCTGAAAGGGATTGAAACTTCCATTCCAAAAACATCCACTCCCCGGACAGAAATGCCGGAACTCTCAAATTCCCTGAAAGGGATTGAAACCAGCTAATTTCAGACACATTCGACATGATTAAAGGCAGCCGGAACTCTCAAATTCCCTGAAAGGGATTGAAACTAGCTACAATGGCACCACTGTTGCGGATCAGATCAACAGCCGGAACTCTCAAATTCCCTGAAAGGGATTGAAACTTTTTTGTTGCCACATAAGACATGTGTATTCATCGGTGGCCGGAACTCTCAAATTCCCTGAAAGGGATTGAAACACGGATGCTCTCATAGTCCAATAGAGAATTGTAAATACGCCGGAACTCTCAAATTCCCTGAAAGGGATTGAAACCGTGCTGTTTTGTACTGTATCCGCTGTCCATCAGCCGCCGGAACTCTCAAATTCCCTGAAAGGGATTGAAACGCAATCAGGTGAACTCATACCGGAAAAAGAATACCATCGCCGGAACTCTCAAATTCCCTGAAAGGGATTGAAACAGAATCTGTCCATTCTTGTATAGCCTGTGTTATTCTTCCGCCGGAACTCTCAAATTCCCTGAAAGGGATTGAAACTCAAAAGTTGTCATGGCACTAGTTCCGGCTCTGGTGTCGGCCGGAACTCTCAAATTCCCTGAAAGGGATTGAAACAAGCCGCTATGGTTGACGGTAGGTTGTACAAAAACGCCGGAACTCTCAAATTCCCTGAAAGGGATTGAAACTCACATGAAACATTTCTGGTTCTAACGGATTTTGTGGTTCTACCAGTGGGTGCAATGTTTGTTATGAGATAATCTATGAATTTTCAGGCTCCGGAATGACTGAAATGTTCTCGAAAGATTTTCCTGAACCGCTTCCGGGATCATTTTTCAATTCATAAGCACCTGAAAATACAAGACCATAAAATCAGGTAGAACCAGATAATATCTGTATTCGAAATTGACGAAATGGTTCAAGAAATATGGATATGATATCAGGTAATACCATCTGCGGTAAAGAAAACGAATGACTAAGCCAATTAACAGAACAATCCCGTCTGAGAGAACTGCCACCAAGGGCGCACTCACTGCACCGAAATACAGCGAGGCAATTGGCGGTTTGTTTGCCAAGGTCGTCTCTGAAATCCAGCGGTTGACGACGCCACCCGAAGTAAAAATCGAACGCGTCCGGGTCTCCGAATATTTTTCGGGTTCATTTGAATCGGCGGATCAGGTGAAGAAGGCCGTGGCCCACCTGCAGGACCATCTCATGAAACTGCTCGACGAGGGCGTCAAAATAGTTGTAGAGTGACACTCATGAATTTCCTGTGCATTCACCAAACGGATGAAATGGTATTACATTCATCACTTGCACGTTAAACCATGGACAGTGAGCAGTGAAAGCAATAAGGATTGCGCAAATGATTCTTAGCGATTTAAATATAACAGCCTTCCGCGGTATGAAAAAGTTGCATCTGGAGAAGCTTGCACCAGTGAGTATCACGGTGGGGGCCAACAATGTTGGAAAAAGCAGCGTTCTGGAAGCGGCTGCTCTTCTTCTTCGCCCATTCGATCCTGCGCAGTGGGTTCAGGTGGCCCGCCAGCGCGACATGGATATGTCCCTTGTGGACGGACTTTGGTCGTTATTTCCATCTTGCATACCCCTCATGGTGGATGATGGTCCCGAACAGACCAAACCACTGTGCGTCAGTGGAGTTGTTGCGGATTCCGAACGGAACATGTCAGCCAGCGGACTGGCTAGTGCAAACTGGGACACCGAGGCATCTGGGGACCTGATCTTACGCGTTGATGCCAAGGTAAATGATTTCGTTCACACGATGGAGTTTCGTCGTGAGGCGCCTGCACGATTCGGGGCAGGTGTTGTATTTTACAAGTGCTTCACTGTAACACCCGCAACACATCGCTCGACCCGTAATTTTGTCGAACACCTCAGCAAGGCCATTGATGAAGGAGATAAGCCTCTGGCGCTTGACTTGCTAAAACTCTTCGACCCGGAAGTCAAAGGATTGGATGTCAGCGTCAGCGGTGGGCGTGACAGTGTCCGTATCACACACGCAACAAGAGGTGTCGTGGATCTGGCATCATTCGGTGACGGGATGCGTCGCTCCGTCGCGCTGGCACTGGCTCTGGTGCGGTCAAAGGGCGGGCTTCTGCTTGTGGACGAATTGGAGGCGGGTATTCATCCGAAGATACTCCCCGACATACTGGTGCGGCTTTTCGCTGCCGCCATGATTGCTAACGTACAAATTCTGGCGACAACTCACAGCCTGGAAGCAATTGATGCATTGATAGCAGCCTTGCGGGAAACGCCGAATCAAGCCGCCGCCTACTATCTGCAACGGGACGGTCAACAACACATAATTCGCCGGTACGATCTGGAAAATCTCATCGATCTTCGCGAAACGGGACTTGACATGCGATGAGCAACTTTATCTATATCATTGCCGTGAGAACGACATCGTCCGTCGTGTTCGTGATGTGCTGGAGGTTATTTGGAAGGAGCGCGCCGAGGCCACTGAGCGAGAAGCCTGTGAAATTCTGGGTGTGCGGGAGCTGCGCGACTATTTCCGCAAGCCCGGCAACGGCGGTTTCTGGATGGACCATGTCAAGCGTTACTCCAAGAGCCGCCGCAAGGCCCCAATATACTGGTATCTACGCTCAGCCAAGGGCAACTATGGTACTACCACCGCTTGGACAAGGACATCCTCTATAAAGCGCTGTTGAACTATGTGGAGCCCAAGATCCGCCTGGAAGAAGACCGCCTGAAGACGTTGCGCGAATGGAAGGTTGCGTCGGGAAGTTCCGGCCGTGAGGCCAAGCAGATCGAAAAGGACATGGATCGCCAAGAGCAGTTCGTCTCCGAACTGCGCGACTTCGCCGACAAACTTCGCCGCGCGGCAGAACTTCATCTTGATCCGGACCTTAACGACGGCGTAGTACTCAACATCGCCCCGCTTTGGGAACTGGTCCCGTGGAATGAGCCGTAGAAATACTGGGAAGAGCTTCAGGAAGGCAAATACGACTGGTCGCACATCTCCTATCAACTCTGGCCGGAACGGGTAATCAAACTCTGCAAGAATGACCGTTCCATCGCTATCGCCCATGAACGGGAAGACTTATACGATATGGAATCCCAATTCCAGGTGAATGACGCAGGGGATAAATAAGGGCTGCCTGCATTGAGTGAAATGAAGTTTGTAATATTTCCTATAAAGTGATATTTTCTTAATCAGGAAAATGGATAATTTCAGGAAAATAACAACAAAAAGTGAAATGATCGAAAAGCTCGAAACGGGAAAGGTTTTTCTGCCCCCGCTCACTTTTCGCTTGTTGAAGTATGAGCCGCAAAAAGGGGGAACCCTTCGTTTCGACGCACTGCTTGAGGCATCATGGGGTGAAAGCACCGCAATATTTGTCGTCGAATGCAGATCCCTTTCGACACCAAAGGTGTTTCAAGATGGGCTCAACCGGCTGAAAACGTCATCGCTCCCAAAGGGCTACCTTCCGATTCTGTTTGTGCCGTTCCTTGGGGAACAGCAATTAAAGGAACTTGAGAGGGCAGGAATCAGCGGCATTGATCTGTGTGGCAACGGCATAGTGGTCGCACCGACCAAATTTGCTGTCTTCCGCAGCGGTGAAAAAAACCGCTTTACAACCTCTGCTCCGATTAAGAATATCTATCGGAAAAACAGTTCTATGGTCGGACGGGTTTTTCTCCTTCGCACCGGCTACAAATCAGTTCAGGGTGTCCACACAGAGATAAACCGCCGAAATCTGATGGTGGAGCGATGGGATAAGAAGGCCATGAGCCTTTCCACGGTTTCCAAGGCGTTGAAAACACTCGAAGAAGATCTGATCATTGCGCGTGAAGATGTCTTTCGCCTGCTGCAACCAGACAAGCTCCTGCAAAAATTGAGTGAGAATCATGTTCCACCAAACATTAAGCAGCGGGTTAGCCTCAAGGTCCCGGATGGGACTGGGACAATCACGGAATTGATAGAGAAAGCATCACAGGGGTTGGGCCTACCCATAGTGGCCGCAGGGACATCATCGGTTGGGCGGTATGCAGTCATGCAACGAGGGGACATCTTGTCTGTTTATTGCCCACGCTTGGACAAGCTGCTTGAGAGGTTGCCTGGAAGTCTGTCGGATCGCTTTCCGAACCTCGAACTTATTGAGACCGATGATGAAACGGTTTACTTTGATGGCCGGTACGAGGAGAACTTTGGTTGGGCATCCCCTGTACAGGTGTACATAGAGTTGATGGCCGGGGATAAGCGCGACCAGGAAACAGCCGAACAGGTGAAATCATACATCATGAACAATCTTGAAACAGTGCATCCATGATTACCATATCTGCTCTGCGAACTTCATTGCTGGATATTCTCCATGAGATTGATGGCACTGATATCAAACTTATCATCGGTGGAGGCTTAGGTATCTACCTCAAGACCGACCACATACGACAGCAGGATTTACGCACATTTTTACAAAAATGGCCGGAACCGCGTTCCACGAATGATATTGATCTGTTCCTACGACCGGAATTGCTTATCGAATCAGCGAAACTGAAACCCCTGGCGGATGCTTTCACTCGGCTTGGCTATCAGGTTGTTCCAGGCGCCGAAAAATATCAGTTTGTCAAGTCCGCCTCCATAGGCACTATTGCAGGAAGCATTAAAATTGATATCCTCACTGGACCTCGGGAATGTTTTCAGTCAACAAAGACAAAGGCAGACGATCGGCGTGTAATGCCCAAACCTTCCGTCGGCATTCACGCCCATCCGGTGGATGAGGCGCCTACACTAGTGGAAGGCCTGTTGCCGGTACCACTGACGGGAAATCTCAGATCGGGAGATCCCTGGCAGGCTGAAGTGTTTTTGCCGCATCCGTACACCTATTTGATGATGAAACTCTTCGCTTTCAGAGACAGACTAAATGATCCCAACAAGGAATTCGGGCGATACCATGCCTTAGATCTATATGCTATTCTTGCAACAACGACCGAGAATGAATGGAAATATGCCCTTCAATTATGCGGCAGGTACAGGGGTCATCCTCGTGTCGTGGAGGCGGGGCGACTGGTTTTGGAATATTTTTCTTCCCTTAACCGTTTGGGGATGATTCGTTTGCGGGAAAGTACTTACTATCGGCCCGAAATGCAGCTTGATGAATTCATGTCGGCCCTTCAGGAATTGTTTCCCATAACGGACGAAGCAACTTAAAGCTTTCCTCAGGAAATACGAGAGCTGATAATTGAATCACTGCCGCAGGATACAGCGGTTTTCGGCCAAACGCCGGATCTCAGATATACTTTCATGCCGGCAGGGCACTCAAGGGCCTTGCATCCGGAAGCCATGCTGGCTGTTGGGATAAGAGGGGCCGGAAAAAGCTTTTGGTGGACGGTTCTACAAAGTAAGGAACACCGCCAAATGGTAGCACATCTTCTACCCAAATCCGGTATCAGTGAAACCACAAAAATCTCAGTAGGGTTTGGTGAGCGTTCGTCTCCCGATGATTACCCTGGTAAAGACACTTTGGTACAATTGAGCCAGCACTTCGATCCTCGGCAAATATGGCGTACCATAGCTTTGCGCAAAGTTATTAAGGGTACCGGCGAAGAGTCATCATTATCTACGTCCAGTTGGCGCGATGCCGTAAAATGGGTAGTCGATCAACCAGAGACCGTGGAGCGCATATTATTTCGGGCCGATCAGGAGCTTGATCAAGCGGGTATCCACCACCTCATTCTCTTCGATGCTTTAGATCGAACCGCGGATGATTGGCCGACCATGCTAAAGCTCATTCGCGGCCTCTTGCAGGTTCTTTTGGAATTCAGGTCCTACAAACGTATTCGGCCAAAGGCATTCGTCCGACCGGACCACCTTGAAGATACGAAAACCATCGATTTTCCGGACTCATCCAAGGTCCTCAGCCAAAAAGTCGAGTTGCGGTGGCCGAGAAGCGAGTTATACGGCCTGCTTTGGCAATACCTCGGCAATGAACCCAACAAAGGAAGACTTTTCAGGGAAGGTTGCCAGGATATCCTTAGCTTGTCGTGGAATCAATACAGAGATGTTTGGACGGTTCCCGACAAGATGCGGAACGAAGAAGAAACACAAAGAAAAGTTTTTCATTCCATCACAGGGCCATGGATGGGTCGGGACCGCCGTCGCGGTTTCCCTTACACATGGCTCCCAAACCACCTTGGAGATGCATCAGGGCAAGTAAGTCCCAGGAGCTTTTTGGCAGCCATTCGCCACGCCGCCGGGGACAATCTACGCCCAGACTACACATACCCTCTTTACTATGAAAGCATCAAGAGAGGGGTCCAGGAGGCGTCACGCATTCGGGTTCGGGAAATGCAAGAAGATTATCCATGGGTAGATATCTTGATGAAACCGTTATCGGGTTTGACGGTTCCTTGCCAGTTTGAGGAAATCGCCCGGCGATGGGAAGACGGAAATATTTTGAATCGCCTGCAAGATGATATTGTCCTTGCCACGGTCAAACTGCCTCCGGTGCATTTGAAAGAAGGGCCCAATGGCATCAGGCAGGATATTGAGACGTTAAGTGTATTCGAGCGCATGACGGATGACCGGGTGAATCTTCCGGATGTCTATCGGGTCGGTTACGGTTTGGGACGCAAAGGCGGCGTAAAAACAGTAAGAGAAGGGGGCAGGTAAAAAGTGGGGTGATGAAAATCATCAAAAAACTGGTTTTAAATTGATCCCTTTTTTATTCCTTATCGTATAAGCGGGACAAAAA
>Ga0194052_1001548_pt1 | contig 13187 bp, 20 predicted proteins | sample SepL226m_MetaG_FD_160117 | JGI IMG/M metagenome (GOLD analysis project Ga0194052, IMG submission 160117) | Anoxic zone freshwater microbial communities from boreal shield lake in IISD Experimental Lakes Area, Ontario, Canada - Sep2016-L227-6m | ecosystem: Environmental > Aquatic > Freshwater >... | reverse complement strand
TCGCCGGATTTGATTCTTGGCCATTCGGTCCATAAGGCATTGGAAAATCTTTATAAGCAGGTAAATGTTTTCGTCGTGCCGACGGAGGAAGCAGTGCTTGCAGATTTTGCGAATATTCGAAATGAAGAACTTACTGAGGCAACTAAAGAGAAGCCACTGCAAATTAAATGAGATCAAACTTTAGAAGATTATCAACGCAGAGGAAATTTGTATCTTCAAACCTATTATAAAAAATACGCGCCCTTCGATGGAACCAAAGTGATCGCCACGGAAGCGATGTTGATATTTGATTTAGCTACGGGCCCAAACCCTCCGGCCACCCAAGCTCCGGGCCACCTCCCTTATCAGGGAGGCTCAAGTAAAAAGTTCCGCGGCATCGTCGATAGAATAGATAAGGAGGGCGATAGCTTTGTAATCAATGATTACAAGACGAATAAAAATTTACCCCCTGAGCAGAAAGAAGACTACATGGAACAGCTTACTCTCTACGGTTTGGGGATCCAACAAAAATATGCGAAGTACTTCACAAATATAAAAGCCAGACTCCACTATCTGCATTTTGATATCACGGATGAACGAGAAATTACCCCAGAGCGTTTGGCTACGGTCGTCGAAAAATATGCAGGATTAATTGATCAAATCGAAGACAAAAAATTTCATTACAATATGGGCGATAAGAAAATTTTCGCTCCCCAACAAAACGAATATTGCAAATACTGCGAGTATATGAGTATCTGTCCTTTGCGAGCACATATGAAATACGATGATGAAATCGTCTGATGAGAACTATGAGAAAAGACCATCAAAGGACTGGTCGATGAATATGTGGAGCTCTCCAAAACTGAAACTGAAAGTAAACAGCAAAAAGAAAATATCAAAGATATCCTCGTAGATTATCTAGAAAAAAAATGACTCTTGAAATTATTTGGCACCACGGGAAAAATTTCTGCCAGCCAATTATCAAATATTTCTATCAAAGACAAAGACAAGCTCCACGAGGTATTGGAGAAATTAGGACTCCTCAATGAGGCGATGGAGATCGATAGATTTAAGGTGCAAAAATTTGTCAAAGAAGGTAAGTTGCCCATAGAAAAAACTGAATGAAGTATAGAAAAAAGTGATACCCGAGTATTGAGAGGAAGCGAAGTGTAGGGAATGGAGCGAAGCAACCCCATGCTTTAGCGTGGGGAGTCGTCTCTACCATCTACCATCGCGGGCTCATTTTCCTTGCCCCTCCAATACTTTCGTTTTCCTTGCCCCACCATAAATGATGGGGTTGGCAGAATTCTGCCTTAGGTAATTACAAACATGGAAATTATATTTTTACCAACATTCTCTTCAAGAGGAAAGTAATCTTTTATATATAAAAAACCAATCTCCCTCCCAAGAGAAATTGGTCTTCTTGTTCTATTTTACTTCAAGCTTTATGCTATTAATATTCCTCACACTGTACGATTGCATAGGCCTTATCGTGTCCACATGAAGGACAGATTTCTAATGGAGATTTTCCCTTGTGCATATATCCACATTTGGTACAAATCCATCGTACATCATCCGCTTTGACTCTGAGGGTATTGTCATTGAGTTGATTTCGTAATTTCAAATATCTTTGTTCATGATGCGTCTCTGCGATAGCGATATTCCTAATCCTTGCTGCAACTTCTGGCAATCCTTCTTCTTGTGCAACGCGAGCAAATTCTGGATATAAGACATCATATTCATGATGTTCTCCTGCTGCAGAGTAGCCTAAGTTTTCCAATGTTGTTCCTATCTTTACGAATGCTCCTGTCTCGATACTCACCTCGTCCATAGCCACTCCCATCTTTTCTTTGACAGACTGAATCATTTTAAAAAACCAGGATGCATGCTCTTTTTCTTGATCTGCCGTCTCTTCAAAGATGTCTGCGATTTGAAGGTATCCTTCTTTCCTTGCTGCACTCGCAAACATGGAATAACGATTTCTTGCTTGTGATTCTCCCACAAAGGCTTTGGTAAGGTTTTCTAAGGTCTTTTGCATATTTTCTGGATAAAAAAATAAAAGCTGGGTGCAGTATAGTGTTTTTTTTTGTTTTTGGTAGAGATTTTTGGGTGGGAATCTTGTATTGCATCTCAGGGACAAAAATGTACACTTACACCACTTTATTTTTTTCTTTTTTGCCTATGAAACGTATTATTATAGCCTCATTATTCGCAGGATCTTTCTTCCTCGTTGGATGTGGAACTAAACCAACATTTACTCAAGAGCAAACGACAAAACTCGCTCAATGTTTGACCAAAGCGGGAGTTAAAATGTATGGAACTCCTACTTGTAGTCATTGTCTCGATCAAAAAGCAATGTTTGGTGAGAGTTTTAAAGAGATCAATTATATAGACTGTAGTGCAACACCAAATGCATGTACGCAAATCCAAGGAACTCCTACACGAGAATTTTCTGGAGGGACTACCTTACTTGGGACTCAGAAGTTAGAAGATCTTGCTAAACAAGCTGGATGTACACTTCCGTAATTTAAATACTTACCTTATCTTTTGTATGATGAAGTATATCGAAGTATTTGATAAGATACTTTCCTGGATGGCCTATTATGGGATACTCATTATTGGACTTTTTCTCGTTGGAGGGACACTTTTCCACTTTATTCCTTTAGGAGAACTTCAAGAATTCTTTGGAGAAAAGTGATGGGCACTTTTGGTCATTATTCTTTTTATCAAACCACTAAGTATTCTTCCCAAACGTTATTTTGATGCTCACTACCGAAAATTTGCAGATGTACTCTCTTACATAGTCAAAGGATGGACTCAAGATCCCATCTTTGTTTATAGCAAAAATATTCTCATCAATGGGGTCTATTCACTGTCTCTTTTTCTCATGAGATGGAGAAAATCACTCGGAATTCTTTGTTTTTGGTTTGTTGTTTTGCATTGGATTTTCTTGGAAATTGCACAGTATCAAACAAGTATGCCCTCTTTTATTCTTCATCCTAATCTTTTTATCTGGATGGGGATCATTGGTCTTATTGCGCTCTTTATAGGGTATATCACTTCCAATCTTTTTTCTCTCAAACTCCTCAAAAGATATTGGAAACGTGTTCAGCAGATTGCTTATCTTGCTTTTCTAGCCGCAGGAATCCATATCTTCTTATTTAAACATGATTGGTCTATTCTTATTCTTCTCCTTATATATAGTGTAGTGAAGTTCTTTGAGTGGAAAAAATATTCTCCGGCTCTCTCTGTGTCAACATCTGTCTCGACAACTCCCTCTACCTCTATACCTCAGACTACTGCTCTCACGGGAAAAGTTATCAACCACCGTATGCTCACCAGCAACGTTATGGAGCTCACCCTAGAAACTAACCAGGCTGTTACCGTTATTCCTGGACAACGAGCCTTGTTCCAGCTTCAGGATCAAAACGGTGAATTTACGAGAGCATATTCTATTGTAGAAGATGATACTGATAATGATAAAACCGTCCTTATTTTTGTTATCAAATTGCAAGAATGAGGAAGAGCTTCTCTATTTTTTCAATGACTCAAGATAGGAAATCATATCGTCATCAAATGAATTTTTGGAACCTTTGTTCTTCAAAATACGAACGCTCCGAAAGTGTTTATCGGCACATGAACTGGCATAGCTCCTCTTCTTAATATGATAGGTCATTGTAGCTGACCGAAGACACTCCTGTATTCTGTCTCTTATTTTCAGGATCTCTTTTATGAAGAAAGAATTAAAAAGATTCATGATCTTTCCTACGAAATACATATCACGAGAGAAGAACATGAGGGATATCTGTTTGGAAGGATACATATCACAGAAAAAAGTTTTTCTCCTGAAACAGAATTTTACGTTTGTGGTGGGCCCGACGTTGTTGCTTCTCTCACCGCAGTACTTACTAAATTATGATACAAAACCATCTTGAGTGAAAAGTTTTAAAAATAGCTTGATTTTGAATCAGATATCTATATATATCAACGCTGTAAGTTTTTTGTGTTGGTGCGGATATGATGTAATTGGTGTAGCATAGCAGACTTCAGCTCTGTTCGCACGGGTTCGAGTCCCGTTATCCGCTAATTTCATCATCTCCTCCTCTCCACATGGCGAAACAAATTATTATATGACTACTACTTCCTCTCTTGTGAGGAGCACTGATGTACTTCTCTGCTTCACTTATAGAAACTTTTGGAAGAATCGATCGAGCAGAACAACGCCTTGGAGGAACAAGAAATGGCTACCTATTGGTCGGGATCATCTTAATTATGCTTGGTGTCTTGATCTTATTTGGAGTGATACCTCTGAGTGCTCCTGCACAACAACTTCCTACACTTACATCACTATCATCTTAATTCAATTGCCCGTTATGGGCCCTTAGCTCATTTGGCTAGAGCGAGCCGACTTGTCGGCTAGGCATGGGACTTCAGACTCCCCTAGTTATTGTTCTTTGGAATGTTATACCTAATTCAATTGCCCGTTATGGGCCCTTAGCTCATTTGGCTAGAGCGAGCCGACTTGTCGGCTAGGCATGGGACTTCAGACTCCCCTAGTTATTGTTCTTTGGAATGTTATACCTAATTCAATTGCCCGTTATGGGCCCTTAGCTCATTTGGCTAGAGCGCCTGCTTTGCACGCAGGAGGCGAGGGGTTCGACTCCCCTAGGGTCCACCATTACATTTCTTATCTTAACCTATGATTTGATTTGTATACATCCTTAAATGTAGTAATTGAAAATACTATATTTGAAGTACAAATAATCTAGATAAAAGATTGTTCCAACACACTCTTGGAAAAGTTCCTTCCACGAAGAACATTCTTCCTGTTGTACTTGTGGGCGTCAAACAATTTGAAACTATTAAGTTAGCAAGACAAGTCGAGTATCAACTCAAAAAACGAAAATCAAAAAAAATGGTAGAACAATTTATTATGGATTCATTTGGTTAGAGCGAGCCGACTTGTCGGCTAGGCGAGCCCCGAATCGTCGGGGTAGGGTCCACCATTAATTAATTCAGAATGTAGAATTCAGAGTGCAGAGTTTCAATAAAGAATTCCGACACTCTTCACTATTCACTCTTAACTATTCACTCTCTTCAATGGGGAGATGGCAGAGCGGTCAATTGCATCAGACTGTAAATCTGACGCCTCACGGCTACGTAGGTTCAAATCCTACTCTCCCCAAATTACTTATTTATGTCTTTCAATCCAAAAAGACATTATGAAAAATCAACTCAGAAATATAGGCTCCCGTAGTTCAATGGATAGAACAACAGCCTTCTAAGCTGTGGATCCAAGTTCGATCCTTGGCGGGGGTAAATAAAAACTATTCAACTAACAAAGAATAGCATCTCTCGCGATGATTTAGAATCCCATCACGCTCTCGTCGTCTAGTGGTTTAGGACATCACCCTCTCACGGTGGAGATCGCGGGTTCGAGTCCCGCCGGGAGCGAGTAAACAATTAATTAAACTCCCAATACCACCAATCTCTATTATTGAGATTACGGGTTGGACCACGTAGGACTACGCGGCGAGGTCCCGCTGGGAGCGAATTGATAAAATACCTTTACCCTCTTACATCTCTATGGATACAAGATCCCAGACCTGAAATCGTGACAATAGAGTTCAACTCGTCTATCTTAATGAACAAATCAAGGCACCCAATATCATCATTATTGATGAAGAAGGACAAAATCTGTGAACATTTCCTAGAAGAAGAGCATTAGAAATGGCACAAGAACAATGATTAGATTTAGTTCAGATAAGATATGATCATGAGAATATGGTTTCTACTGCCAAGATGGTAGATTATGGGAAATATCAATATCAGAAATCTAAAGATGATAAAGAAAAGAAAAAAACACAGAAAACGAAAGTATTGAAAGAAGTGAAATTAAATTATGCTATCTGAGATAATGACCTTGCACTCAAGATCAAGAAAGCAAAAGAATTCTTGGGAGAAAAGCATAATGTAAAATTCTCTATCAAACTTAAATGAAGAGAAAAAATTTATGCAAACAAGGCTATAGAAAAGCTTATGAAGATAAAAAATGAACTTGTTGATTTTGGAAAATCCCAGTATGAAACACCAAAACAAGAGGCTCATGGATATAGTATTATTTTATTCAGTAAATAATTGTTAAGATGGCTAATGCTAAAAGTAAAAGTCACAGTGGCGCTGGAAAAAGGTTTAAAGTAACCAAAAGCGGAAAAGTGACTTTCAAAAAAGCGTGAAATAATCATCTTCTTACCAACAAAGGCAAAAGCAACAAAGCTGATTGGTATGGAAAAGAACTTGACGCTGCGTATTCCAAAAAAGTTAAAGCTTTACTTCCTTATAGTTAATAACAGATGGTTAGAGTAAAAAATGGACTTCATAGACAAAGAAGACATAAAAAATTTATCAAGCTTGCAAAAGGGTTTAGACTCGGAAGAAGCAAGGTATATAAGCAAGTAAGATTGGCATTGGTAAAACAAGGTCAACATGCTTATGTAAATAGAAAAGAAAAGAAAAGAGACTTTAGAAAACTTTGGATCGAAAGACTTTCTGCTGTCATTAGAGAAAAGGGAGGAAAATACAGTACCTTCATCGCTCAGATGGGAGAAAAAAATATTCTTCTTGATAGAAAAGTTATGTCTAATATCGCTGTAGCATTCCCACCTGTCTTTGATAAAGTATTTGAAAACGTAACGAAATAAGTATAAAGGAGACGGAGAGAAAACATCAGACTCTTCGTCTTTTTTTCCTTAAGATAACAACACTGCTCTGCCCAGGTGTGCCAAGCTTGCCAGAAAACACGAGTGTAACGAAGTGGTTTCTGCAGCAAGATTGAGCATCCCGCAATCCTGCGGGAGTGAAATGGCAGAGACTACAATTTAAAATCTTTATATACAACCACCAACACTTCTTTGCCCGGGTGGTGAAATGGTAGACACAAGGGACTTAAAATCCCTCGACGCAAGTCGTGCCGGTTCGAGCCCGGCTCCGGGTAGTTAATAATTATACCAAGAGCAATCAAATAATAGCAGACCAGCGCTAATATTACGTGACGGCCTGCCCCGCACTGCTGCGGGGTTCAGCCCGGCTCCGGGTAGTTAATAATTATACCAAGAGCAATCAAATAATAGCAGACCAGCGCTAATATTACGTGACGGCCTGCCCCGCACTGCTGCGGGGTTCAGCCCGGCTCCGGGTATATTCACCATCAAACTCATATATACATATCTGTCATGATTGAGACATCATAATCTGCTTATGTAAATAGATTACTTCCTTTCTCTATGCATTTTACAAAAAATGTGTAAAAAAAGACTTGCATTTTGATGCGAAAATTATATATTCACTCGGCTAAGAGAATTTTTTTATTACGTTAATTTTTTTATCAATGGGGTTTACCGTTTGGAGAACTTGAGATCTCAATACTAATGAAAGAATGATTGCTTTCTACAAGAAAGAATTGCGATCTTCACATATTTTGGATAAAGCGAAAAAACAGAAGCACTATAACACAAAATGGTATAGAAAATTCGTTTCTTTCAATTTTCCTGGAGCAAAAAGATACCTTAGACTTAAGGCTATCGTTTCTAGTGCGTACAGAAAAAATAAGAAAAAGTATAATACCCTTGCTCAACTTGGAAAAATCGTATAATAGTTTGTGCAGTGCGTATTATAAATTATAAATTTTAAATTATAAATTAAGGAGAATGTTTGTAGTTGTAGATTACAAAGGACACCAGTATATCACAAAGGAAGGAGATACACTTACTGTAGATCTTGTGAAAGCAGAAGTTGGTAGTGATGTCAATATAGAAAAAATTCTACTTTCTTTTGACGATGCAGGAACAAAGGTCGTTGTTGGGAAACCATACCTCAAAGGAAAGGTTGTTGCTGAGGTAGTCAAGCACCAACAGGGAGAAAAAGTCAGAACTATTAAGTTTAAAAGAAAAAACAGATATCAGAGAACTTTGTGATTTAGACCTCAACAAACTGTTTTAACTATTAAAAAAATCCAGATTGATGAGTAAAGAAGGGGTACTCGAATGGGATGGTGAAGTCTTGGAAATCCTGCCTGCTTGATATTTCAAGGTACAACTTAAGGATGTGGACACTTTTGTTCGCTGCAAAAAATCTGGAAGAATGAGTCAATCCAACATCTCTATCATCCCTGGTGATCGAGTAAAACTTGAAATCAATCAATATGATATGACTCAATGACGTATTGTCTTTAGATATAACGATTATAAACAAAATAATCCTTTACATGTTACAACAAGCAACAGATGAAAGTAAAAACCTCACTCAAAAAAAGATGTATGTATTGCCAGATAATCAAAAGAAAGGGAATACTTTACGTTACTTGCAAGAAAAATCCTAGACATAAAGCTAGACAAGGCTAATCTTTTTTATATTCCTGATTGTATATACGAATGTTTAGAATAATGGGACATGTCCTACCAGACAACAAATCTATCTGGGTTGGACTTACAACTATCTATGGTATTGGGCTCAAAAAGTCTGAAACTGTTCTTACAAAAGTGCATGTTGACCTTATGAAAAAGGTTAAAGATATTACTGAAGAGGAACAAAAAAAGATTGGTGATGAACTCAGAACCTTTATCTTGGAAAATGATCTCAAAAGAGAAGTAGCATTTGCTATCAAGAGATTGAAAGAAATCAAGTGTTATAGAGGAATGAGACATAATGTTTGACTTCCTGTTAGAGGACAACTCACAAGAAAAAATGCAAGAACAGCAAAAAAACTTCTTGGAAGATCTAAGGTAAGACCAGTCTTGAAAAAATAATTTTTACTTACTCTTTACTCATTCATTATGGCAACTAAAGACAAAACATCAGCTCCAAAAAAGAAAAGAGATATAAAACTAAACAGTGGAGTTTTTCATGTTCATACTACAGATAATAATACCCTTATTGCTCTTGTAGATGAAAATGGAAATAAAATTTTGTGAAGCGGTACAGGAAAACTTGGATACAAAGGAAGCAAAAAGAGTACTCCTTATGCTGCAGAACTTTTGACTAAACAGATTCTGAAAGAAGCACAAACGTTTGGGCTCAAAGAAATTGGTATCATCATGAAGGGAACAGGGCTTGCTAGAGATGGTGTTTTTAAAGCTATCAATGAAATTGGTCTTATTGACATCAAATATATCAAGGAAACTACTGGAATCCAATTTGGAGGATGTAAGGGAAAGAGACCAAAGAGAGTTTAATCAAAATTATACATTATAGATTTTAAATTATAAATTGTACATTTAGATGAAGTATACGTGACCTAAGTTTAAACTCTGCAGAAGAGAACAGACAGATTTGTTTGGTGCAAAGAAATATAGTGTAAAGAAAAATAGAGGTTTGCCTGGACAACATGGAGCTAACATGCAAAGGTCTTCTGAGTATGGAAAACTTTTGAGAAATAAACAGACACTCAAGAGACTCTATCTTTTGTCAGAAAAACAATTTGGGAAAATCGTTAAAGATATTGCTGCAAAATATGCAAAAAATAATGGAGTAACTCATGATACTGCTCTTTTCCAATTTTTGGAAAGAAGAATGGATTCTATCGTGTTTAGAGCTGGATTCGCAAAGACTATCATCCAAGCAAGACAGATTGTTAATCATGCTCACTTTTTGCTCAATGGAGTAAAGCATAATATCCCTTCTACCTTTGTTAAAGTAGGAGATAAAATAACACTTAAGCCAAAGATTCAAGGTTCTGTCCTTTATTCACAAAACCTTTCTGAAAACAAAAACAAACTTCCTTCTTGGATAAAAGTTGATAAAAGTACGTATACGATAGAAGTTTTGTGATTGCCAAAGGTAGGTGAAATCGGCATTCCTGCAGATGTATTGAAGGTTATTGAATTCTACGCTAGAGCTTAGTTGTAGAAATCAGAATAATTACTATTCGTATCAACTTTTTATTTTTTACTCTGATGCATGCTAGATATACAAAAACTAATCGGATCACCTAAAATCATTGTATCTGCTATCGACGAGAAAACAACAAAGTTTGAGGTAAAGTATCTTCCTAGAGGATTTGGACACACACTATGAAATGCATTGAGAAGAATCGTATTGTGATACAGCGTAGGAGGTGCTGTTACTGGGCTCAAGATCAAAGGAGTTCCTCATGAGTATTATGTTATCGATGGAGTAAAGGAAAATGTCATTGATATTATGCTCAACTTCAAAACACTTCGTTTCAATGTAGATGAAAGAGGAGAGAATATTCAACGAGTTTCTCAGAGATTTAAGGGAGTAGGAACCTATACGTCAAGCAATATCAAATTGCCTGGTGGTATAGAACTTTTGAATGAAGATGTCTACTTGTTTGAAATTACAGATCCTTCTGTAGAGCTTAATATAGAGGTAAGAGTAGAAAAATGATATGGATATTATAGCATTGATTACCTTAGAAATCGTGATAGAAAAGATGAAGATAATGAAGTAAATATGCTTCTTATCGATAATGAATTCAAATTAGTAGAATATATCAAGTATGAAGTAGAAGAAGTGATTGAAGACTTCACTGGAGCTACTAAAGATCACCTTATTTTGGAACTTAAGTCTGGATTTAATAAGGTTTCTCCAAAGGAGATTATTATGTTTGCTGGAGAAGTGCTTGCTTCTTATGCAAAACTCTTCATCTTCGACACTGTCTATATAGATAAATCTTTCTTAGTAGATATGGAAGAATTGGAAAAAGTACAAGAAAAGTTCCATGAAGAATCCAACGTAAAGACTATGCCTATTGATGCACTTCCTTTGAGTGAAAGAACAAGAAATGCATTGATCAAAAACAATATCTTGTATGTAGAAGACCTTGAAAAGAAAAAGAAAGGAGAACTTCTCTTGATGAAGGGTGTAGGAAGAAAAGCTATTGATGAAATCAACAGTGCATTGTCAAATATCGATAAGGCATTGATAGGATAATTTTAATTTTATAATTTTTACTAAGATGAGACATAAGAAAAATACCATGTTAGAATTGGATACCTGAGACAAAAAATATAGTGTCTTTGTTAGACAACTTCTAACGAACTTAGTCAGAACAGGTAAGATCACCACTACAGGTAAGAGAGCTAAGATCTTAAAATCAGAAGCAAATGCTTTCTTCTCTAGACTTGTTCGTTTGTATAAGACTCTTGAAGAAAAAGATGCAAGAAGAGAAGCAGTAAGATATGTCCAATCAGTTATCTACGGAGAAGCTGAAGGAAAAAGAGTTCTCGAAACTATCTTGCCAAAGTATTTGGAAGCTGGAGCAAAACAAAGTTTTATTGAAAATTATAAACTTGGATATAGAGCAGGAGATGCTGCAGAAAAAATCTTACTTAAATTGATCTAAACGATTAATAACACTTTATTTCACCTCACTTATTATTACGATGGAATTTACCAAAACTGACCTTAATAAAACACTCCGAGTGAAGCCAGCTGAAATGGACAAGCAAAGAAAACGATATAAGGTTGATGCAACAGGACAAACATTAGGAAGATTATGTACAGATATTGCCAAGAAACTTCTTGGTAAGGATAAGGCTTACTACTGTGATTTCCGAGATTGTGGAGACTTTGTGGTTGTAGAACATGCAGAAAAAATCAAAGTAACAGGGAAAAAACTTGATGAGAAAATCTATTATTCTTACAGTGGATACAAGGGTAATTTGAAGCAGATTACATTGAGAGATCTTCTCAAGAAAAATCCTTCAAGAGCTATCTTCTTTGCTGTTAGAGGAATGCTTACCAAGAACAAACTCAGAGATAGAAGAATGAAGAGACTAAAGATTGTTGTTGGACCATCTGTTGCATACGATCACTTCAAGACGGTAAAGCTCGATACCCCCGTAGCAAAGACAAAATAGCTATCATACAAAGCTTTATACATTCATTAGACTGTATTATCAACATTTTTATTGTGTTTAGGCGTATAAATAATGGCAAACAAAGAATACTACTATGCGATAGGGAGAAGAAAAGAAACTACTGCTATCGTAAAACTCTTTTCAAAGGGAACTGGGAACTTCTCAGTAACTTCTCCAAATGGACAGACAAGGTCTCTCAAAGAATATTTTGGAGGAAATCTTTATCTTTTTGATAATGCACTTGCTCCCCTCTTTACTCTTGGCAGTGAATTTCCTAAGCAATTTGATGCTGAGATTACTATCAATGGAGGAGGAATTGCGGGACAATCTGATGCAATCAGACTTGGTTTTGCAAGAGCACTTACCTTGCATGATGCAGATTTCAGACTTACTTTGAAGCCATATGGATTACTCAAAAGAGATCCTAGAGTCAAGGAAAGAAAAAAGCCTGGTTTGAAAAAATCGAGAAAAGCGCCTACATGGTCAAAGAGATAGTTTTCTGTATGTATAGTGCAGAATTGGACATTCTACTTACTACTTACTACTTTATACTTACTACTTTATACTTACTACTATAGAAAGAGGGTCACAAATGTGGCTTTTTTTCATTACAAAAAATGTAAATACTCTAAGAGTCCAGACAAACAAAACGTTGAAAACAGGCAGGACTTTGTTAGTATTTGTATGCACACGGAGTTCAGCTTTTTTATCTTTATACAGACTCAACGATGAAGGATTTGGTTTTTCTTGGCATCCAGGGATGTGGAAAATGAACACAGGGGAAGCTTCTTTTCGAAGAATATCCACAGACAGTCTATATGGAGATGGGGCAACTGTGTAGAGCACTGATGTCCAATGATAATGATATAGGAAATTACATTAGAAATGTGGTGGATAGCGGGCTGATGGTTGATAATTTTATTACCCATGATCTTCTCCATACCACCATACAAATTGCTCAAAAAGAAGGGAAAGCTATTATGATGGATGGATTTCCTAGGCTGATGGAACAGGCAAAATTTATGATCCAAAAGATGGAAGAATATTGAAGAGATTATCTCGTTGTTCATTTTCAGCTCTCTAAAGAAAAGGCATTGGAAAGGATGAAAAAGAGAGCGAAAATAGAAGATCGCGAAGATGATACGCCAGAGGCGATGGAAAGAAGAATAGATATTTTTATGCATGAAACGATTCCTGTTATTGAATATTTTGCATCGCTGGGCAAGGTCATTACCGTCAATGCGGATGATAGCGTAGAACATGTACAAGCGGAACTCAAAACTAAACTCTGACTTTAATTTCTTTGTAACAGATGAAACTCCTCCATGG
>Ga0194052_1001546_pt1 | contig 13204 bp, 10 predicted proteins | sample SepL226m_MetaG_FD_160117 | JGI IMG/M metagenome (GOLD analysis project Ga0194052, IMG submission 160117) | Anoxic zone freshwater microbial communities from boreal shield lake in IISD Experimental Lakes Area, Ontario, Canada - Sep2016-L227-6m | ecosystem: Environmental > Aquatic > Freshwater >... | reverse complement strand
GCCTATAACCTCAGCAGGCACCGTTTCTTGCCCAAGTTTTGGGTTGGTACTTTCTTCAGTAAACCTACCCGTTATTTGATTGATTATGCTTTCAGCCACTACTGCTTGACTTGGCAAACCCAGCAAAAAAAGCACCACCAAACCAGTCAAGGCAATAGCACCGGGCTTTTTTAAACATGCTTTTTGTTCATTTTGCCCAAGCTGTTTTTTTAAATTATTTTTTTGCAAAAAAAATAATTTTCTCCAATCAAACATACTCACCCGATTTGCCAATATACTTACCTGCATACAACTTATATCCATCATAAAATAATCAGTTTTTAACCTAACCGCTGCCTAATATTACAATACTACCACCAGTCGCTTGTTTTGATAGAAATAAACAACGAATAGTTGTCCAGAAAAACTTTGCTCTCCAACGCTTCCAGAGCAAAAACACCTACTCCGCAAACGGGACAAAACTTATCAAAAAAGCGCTATCCCGATTCAACCCGTAAAGTCTTGTTGAACCTTTACGTAGAAAAAGTTTTCATTTTACACTACCTTATCAAGGATAAGCAGATGGCAAAAAAAACCTTAATACCCAGCGAAAGTCCTTTTCCCTCAGCAAAACAGGATGCTGCCAGTGTCTCTTATGATTACGGCACACCACAGAGTCATTCGCCGTCTTATCGATTGGCTTATGATGACTTTGATTTTATCATGCGTGATGAACTGCGACCCGTCCGCCTGCAACTTGAACTGCTTAAACCTGAATTGGTTCAATTAGAGCAAAACATTCAATCTACGATAGTTATTTTTGGCAGTGCAAGGGTTTATGATAATGAAGCGGCACTTCAAGCACTACATAATGCAGAACATAACCTAGATACAAACCCAAGTAACCCTGACCTTGAAAATGAGGTGGCCATTGCCTGCCGCATGTTGAATAAAAGCCGTTATTACGATGAAGCCCGTAAACTGGGAACCTTGATAACAGTGGGTGAAAAAAGCCTTAATCAACCATTAACCGTCGTAACCGGTGGCGGCCCCGGCATTATGGAGGCGGCTAATAGGGGCGCAGCCGATGTGGGCGGCAAAAGTATGGGGCTTAATATCGTGCTACCGGGTGAGCAAAAACCTAACCCTTACATCACCCCCGAACTGTGCTTTCAGTTTCATTACTTCGCAATTCGTAAAATGCACTTTTTAATGCGGGCCGCCGCACTGGTCGCGTTTCCGGGCGGATTTGGAACCATGGATGAGCTTTTTGAAGCACTTACCCTGATTCAAACCAAAAAAGTCAGACGCATTCCCGTCATTCTGTTTGGAAAGGATTACTGGAACAAACTCATTAATTTTGAAATGCTGGTTGAAGAAGGCGTTATCACACAAAGTGACCGCAACCTTATTCAGTACGCTGAAACGGCTGAACAGGCCTGGCATCTTATCCTGGAGAGCTACACCATAAACGGTGACAACCACCCTGCTAAATAAGGGAGTCATTTTAAAGCCCCAAAACCCCTGCTTTATCGGGTTCATGGTGAAAAAAAAAGGTAAAACTTCATGTTCTTGGTGTCTTTTTGCTGTGTAAGCGATGCCGTTCATAACGCCGGTCGGGGTTTGCAACCCCGACCGAAACGTTTAAAGACTTCATACTTTTCGTGGACAATCTATAGCCTAAGCTTTTACTCGATATTCAAGTTTTTTTCATTGATTTTAAAAAATGATGCTTGTGAGTCTATCAAATCATAGCTGAGACCAAACAGCCAACCTAATGACGAGCTATAATCGCGACGCAGGCGTCGCTCCCACCGTGGAAGCGACGCCCGCGTCGCGACTAACGAAAACATCTTGATTTATCCGGAATTTCCTCAGTCAAGCTAAAAAAACTGGAACAACGAATTTTAGCAATTCGTATTAACAAATACGCGGTAAAGGATCTTCTTCCAGCTCTTGTAAAATACGTTCTCCACCCAGTTCGGTTTCAATCAGGGCGTGTGGATAGCCAATCTCTATCTTGCCTATTATTGCCGCGTCCAAATAACCTGCGTTATGCAGATTCTGTATCGCCGCTTCAGCATAAGCCGTATCGATAACGGCCAGTACACGTCCTTCGCAAGCCATATATAAAGGGTCATAACCCAGCATTTCGGCAACGGCTCTAACCTGCTCGTTAACAGGAATTTTGTTCTCATAAAAGCGCACGGCATTACCGGTTGCCTGCGCGATTTCATGAGCAATTGTAGCAATACCGCCCCGGGTTGGGTCGCGCATAAAACGCAAGCCGGGCGTTTCAATTAAAATTTGGGTAATGGGAAAAACATTCGCTGCATCTGATTTTAAACTGCCACTCAAACCAAATTGTTCGCGTGCCAACATCACCGCCGTACCATGATCACCCGCCGTACCGCTCAGCAAAATGGCATCACCGGGCTTTATCCGGTCTATGCCCAATTGCAAATCGCGGTTACGCATTCCGATGCCGGTTGTCGCAAAATAAATACCACCGCCCTGCCCTCGTCGCAGCACTTTAGTATCGCCAGCGACTATCTTTACCCCGCATTCCTGACAGGTTTTTGCCATGCTTTCAACAATCCGGTCAAGCAAGGCAATTTCCAGACCTTCTTCAATAAAGGCATTTAGTGTCAAATAAAGCGGTTTGGCTCCAGAAACCGCCAAATCATTGACCGTGCCATGTACTGCCAGACTGCCGATATTGCCACCCGGAAATTCAAGGGGCTCAACGGTAAAGCCATCCGTGGTAATGACCACATCACCCGCCTTAAGATCCAGCGGAATAAACGAAGCATCGGTGCGCGTATCCAGCAGATCATTTTTTAGGTGACGGGCAAACAGCTGATCAATCAACTCCCGCATCAGTCGTCCTCCGTTGCCATGAGCGAGACTGATATGGGTATCAAACAAGGTATTTTCTGGTTTCATTACACAGCCTTTTAAATAATTTTTAACACTCGTTGTTCCAGTTTTTTTAGCTTTACTGAGGTAATCCCAGATAAATCAAGCTGTTTTCGTTAGTCGCGACGTAGGCGTCGCTCCCACGGTGGGAGCGACGCCTACGTCGCGACTATAGCTCGTCATTAGGTTAGCTTCTGGGCTCAGCTATGATTTAATAGATTCCCCTACATCATTTTTTAAAATCAATGAATAAAAACTTGAACATCGAGTAACAGGCATTCTAACAGTGCCAAGAAACACCCGCTATTTTTCTTGTGCAAATATTAATCTCTTTATTGAATTGGCTTGGTATTACAAACGTTATAGGCCATATTGAAAAGGTGTGCGGCATTAAGCACACTAACCCGCATTATTTTGTTTCATTATCTTATCGTATTCACCAATGACTTCATCAGGACTTATAAAGCCTTCCAACCTAAGCCAAGGTTTACCCGCCTCTGCTCTAATAAAAATGACAGACGTATGGTTCATCTTGTCACCTCGATAAACATTGAAAGCCTTTTGAATAGCGATACTGGCCTCTCGGGTACCCGTGTAAAAATCCCAATCTGATCCCGCACCAAATTTTTTGGCATATTCAGTTAATATTGCGGGTGTGTCGCTTTCCGGATCAATTGAAACAGATATTAAGTGCGCTTTCTTGCCTTCCTTATCTAATTTCGTTTCGACTTTTGAAAATACATGACTCAGCATCGGGCAGATTGCCGAACAAGAGACAAATACAAAATTGAGAATCACCGGACGGCCATCGTCTAATTCTTTGCTAAAAACTAATTTTTTGCCATCCTGACGAACCATGTCAACATCAGGTACTTCGTAATTGACAATAGTACGGATAACGTCGGGAGCAGCCGTTTTTTGCCCGGAATCATTTAACGCGGCGGCCCTTAAAGGATACAACGAACAGAAAACAACACAGAAAATGATAAGAGGCAGCGTAGCCCACCGACTCATTACATGCTTGGTTTGATTAAAGTAATACATATTATTTTTCAGTGGGTTATGTCATTTGTTTTCTGTAAGGTCACGGCACTATCCACCCGGAATCAGCCACCAACTTGCCATCCGGGGCAAGGTGCGCAATATAAGCCCCCTTGGAAGCAAAGCGTTGTTCACGAGCAAGGCTTAAGTACGGATAGGCTGAGACATTGGAACCCGAGCTCAACATGTCCTCGGCACGCTCTACCATATAATCCCGATAAAAATTATCCAGCATTTGAGAACTAAGGTCAGTCAAGAACAACACGTTAAAAAAAACCTCGGCCTGAAATGCCTCGTTAACCAATGGCAGTTGCCAGGTTTTTAACCATTCTTTCATCGTTGCTACATTTTTCTGACGATTATCACTCAATTCATAAGGATAAACTACCTGAACATGAGACTTCCAGGACTTTGACACAAAGTCATAGTTATCCTCCGCCAAAAACCCGGATAGATAAGCGACAGCGGGTGGCTGTTTTTGTGCAGCTTTGTTGACCGCAGACAAATCCGCCGGACGCAACCACAACATGACCGTATCTTTACTGGAAAGACCTTTCAATGCCGCTTTCAAATCTGCCGGTTCCTGACCGTAAAGCACACGATTTTCAACCTTAACATCAGAACCTTGCAAAGCGTTGGCCAGCGCATTGGCCGCACCACGTCCCACCTCGTCATCCCGGTAGATTTGAACCAACCGGTGCGGTGCTTTTTTTCCTTGATCCCGTAAATGCCTAGCGAGAACGTCTGCCTCCAACGCTACACCCCGAGAATAATAAAGCGAATAAAAATCCGTCCGGGCTGGCGGCAAAGCAACACTGGGAAACAAACACGGCAACTTTTCCTGCTGACAAAATGCATCTACCGGTGCCCAAGTGGTCGTTGAAAGTCCGGAAATTACCGCAAAAACAGGTTCTTTACTATATTTTTCAACTAATTGCGTACCCCAGGTATCCGGTGCTCCCTGCAATTCCCAAACCGTCAACTCCCAATTGCGCAAAGTACGAGGAATAAGATCCAGAGGCGAACGCATACGTCCGGAATATGATTGCTGACTGGCATTGCGCTGGGCAAAAGCTGAGCGAATCATCTTCACCATCACTTCAGTCTGTTTCGGATCTACACCTGGCGTAATTATAGTCGCAAAATGCAGGGTATCGGCACCGACACCGGGCGACAGCTCAGCGGATAGTTGCCGCAAATAAGCCGTTACCGCCTTAATCTCCACATCGCTTAACGCGTATTTTGGCATCAAAGGACTCAGTGGGCTTCCATTGATATTAACGCCCTCGCGGAGTGACTTGCCCAGAGACGCTTCTGTATAAGGTGCATGTGCTCTGGTTAAGTTTTTGGCTGCACGCGGATCAACCAAGGCAAGTGGACGATTATCCTCCGTAGCAAACAAAAAGCGGCCGGCAATAGGTGTTACTACAATATTACCTTCCAGACTTCCCATACCGCTACGCCGATGACAGGTCTCACAGGCAGCAGAAGCCCCTTCAACATCGACAGCGTTCAGACGCTTGCCAATCAACGGCTCACCGGACGGTAAAATACCTTCCATATAAATTCGTTTACCCAGCTCCACTTCCTCGCTACCGGTAACCGGCTGTTCGGCACTCGCCATTAACGCCAGGGAAGCCAACCCTAAACAGAGTAACCAGCGGCTTGACAACAACCATGAAGATTCCCTACGAGTACCTGAAGAAAAAGCAGCTTTTGGCATTATGTAAATTTCCTAATAAAATTAATAAATCAGACTGTAAACCTGATTTAATGTGTAGTTGGTTTCGCTTCATCTGCCTGAATAGCGATCAACTCCACTTCAAATATCAAGGTGGCGTTTGGCCCGATGTCACGACCGGCACCCCGCTGACCATAAGCCAGTTGCGGAGGGATAAAAATCTGCCATTTAGATCCCGCCGGCATCAGCTTTAACGCTTCCTGCCAGCCGGGAATAACGCCACCAACCTTAAATAACGCGGGCTTGCCGGTTGAGCTGTCGAAGACCGTGCCATTGATTAGCGTACCCCGGTAATTGCATGACACCGTATCTTCAGAACCCGGTATATTGCCTGTGCCTTTAGTAAGAATCTTGTACTGCAAGCCACTCGGCAGACTGACCACACCTTCCTTTTTGGCATTCTCGGCCAAAAATGCCTCGCCCGCTTTTTGATTGGCATCGCCTATCGTTTTCAGGGCAATGACCTGTTTCTCCTTCAACTCATTTTGATAGTTGCTCATGATCGTGCGCAATTCGTCCTCTGAAAGATCGAGCTTTTTACCTGCATTGGCATCTTTGAGGCCTTTGGTCAGCACATCCAAATCCAGATCGAGTCCCAGGCGTTTAAAGTTCCGGCCGATATCGACACCGATACCGTAGCTAACCTTCTTTTTGTCGGTCTTTTCTGTCGTAGCAGGTGCAAGCTGTTCAGTTGCTTTGGGAAGTTTGGTCGCGTGTGCCTCTTTAGCGTTCGCCACCGGCACCAAAGCGCAACCCATTAACAGGGCCGCCAGCCCGTTCCATTTTTTTTGCATCATCATTGTGACCTCATAAATAGTTAAACCCGCGAATAAAGTCCGCGTTAAAAAAGTTGTAGTTGCGTTGTGATGCCTGCCCTGATCCCTTCGGCTTCGCTCAGGATAACCTCACTGGGGTACAACCGCCCCGTATTGCTGATCAGCGGTACCACCTGAAGCAGATTCAGTGCGGCATTTGCCGCGTCATTGCTCACGATCACGGAGGGCCGTGTCTTGCGTATTTCACCACCCAAGGCCGGATCAAAATCCACCCACCAGACTTCGCCTCGAAACATCGGACACATCGCCAATCAGGGCATTTCTCCACTCCAAGGCCTCGCGCTCGCGCTCAGTATCTGCTGCCATGGCTTGATAACCGGATATCAGGTCGTCATTCACCACAGGAGGACAGACCAAGTCCTCAAGAAACTGGCTGATTTTGCGCCGCCCGACGACTCGTACCAAGCCGTCATACACGGCTTCATCAATCGAGATCGTCATTCGTTTGTGCATGGATTCGCCCCCATTAAAAATGTATGGCTGCATTTTATCCAAGAATGGGTGGATTAGCCAGAGCAGAAGTCAGTCGAAGGAGCGTCACGACCCGCCATGGATTATACCTCGGCTGGATGGGGTATTCCCTCTGTACCACAGAAGCTGCCCTGAGGCCTGGCCGAAGATCTGTCTTACTTATTTCAAAAAAAGCTCCAGCACCAAGGGCATGAGACAAAATCCATCAATCGTCCGGTGAGCGTATAAATCTGCCCATCTTACACGGGTAATCAGTGACCTATAGTCAAGCCCAGTTGCGGCTGATTGATTGCGCCCTTGGCGGCGTCAATGATGGTGACAGCTACTTTATAAGGCGCTGGCACCGCAGTCCCGGCAACAGGGACGCCGGAAAGAGATACTGTTTTGGTGTCCTTGGAAACCGCGTAAGTTAAACCCTTTGGCAAGCCGGAGATGGCCCAGTTATAGGGCGTCTCTCCGCCAGTGGCGGCAACAGAGGCGTAATATGCGACGCCTTCTGTGCCATTAGGGAGCGAAGTTGTGGACAGTGCCACGCGGCTGACAATCTTAATGTTGAAAATATCATCGGTGGCATTGCCGACGACCGCGAACTGATAGTTTCCTGCCAGGGTCGGCGTACCTGAGATTAAAAGCGTCGTTGCCCCCTGTTTGACCATTATACCTGGCGGAACCTTGGCAGGATCCGCCAGGCTATTGCCATGATGGGTGCCCGCCAAAGCCGTGAGCGGGTAGGCGAACCCGGCTTCACCCGACCCTAAACTGGCGGTAACCGCTGTGTCATTGAGGGAGAAAGCCCGGTCGCTAACGCCTGCGGTACATACGTAAGGCCCTTGTTGGCAATAATTAATTGAAAAGTTGCCACCGGAGCCATTGGCCCAACCCCACGGATGAACTCCGTTGGATTCAATATTAAGCCAGTAGCGGGTGCCCTTGACGAGAGTAAACGGGGTTGGCAGAACCGCGTTAAAGTTATATAGGTTAACCGAGTTCAAGGTCTGGCCGGCGTTGCCTGACACAGTAAAGGTCATCAGCGGTGCCACGGTTGCGAGTTCGGGAAGAACCGGTGTGTATGGATTGCCATTAACGACAGCCGGGAAAATCGAGATGGTAAAGCCACTATTGCCCGTGGGTTGCGCGTCGCCCTGCCAGCTGATGTTCGAAACGGCACCGGATTGGGTGGCTAAAAAATCGTCATTGACCCAGGCTGCGCTATTCGAGAAGCCCGCATCTGCTTGCGAACCCAGGGTGCTACTGAATTGGCCGGTTACAGGAGGTTGGGAATAAAGCGTATTGGCAAAAGCCGGGAGCGAGGCCAGCGATGCACACAGGACGACCCCTGCGACAAACACTTTTCCGGCGCTCCGCATGGCACCATTGAACCTGGGCAAAGGCAAAGAGTTGGTTACCGATAACCGGGGCGAAGAAACTCGACCGTGCTCACTGATAAAAGCCGCTTCTATTAGTTGTTGTTTTTGCACAAATTTTTTCCAATTAAATTAAAATTTACCCTACGAATTTCAAAAAATGCCCCAGACCCAAGGGTATGAGGCGAAATTCATGAATCGTTCGGTGGGCAGATAAAGCCTGCCCACCCTACTCGGCTGTATTATTTTTACGACGGCTAAATGACAATAAACCCGTCAAGCCACTACCAAATAACCAGACAGCAGCAGGCACAGGTACAGCCGTAACCAGCGTACCGTTAAGGGAGAACGCACGGTGGGCATCACCTCCAGTACAACTATAAGTTGCATTGCAATACTGAATATTAATATTAGGAATAGAAGGATTATAAGGAATGCCACCGGTGCCACTGGCCCAACCCCACGCAGCGCCGTTGGATTCAATGTTAATCCAGTAACTGGAGTCCTTGACGAGATTGAACGAAGTCGGCAGATCCATAGTAAAGTTATAATACCCGTTACCGGCGGTCTGTCCGGCGTTGCCCGACCCAGTGTTCTTCAGCAGAGGCGTCACGGTTGAGAGTTCGGGAAGACCCGGTGAACCGACCAAACCCTGGAGGATCGTGATGATAAACCCGCTATTGCCACTGGGTTGCTTTTCGCCTTGCCAGGTGATGTTTGAAACGGTACCGGATTGGGTGGCTACAAAATGGTCATAGAGCCAGCCATTGCTGGTCGACGAGTCCTTAAAGTTAAGCCAGCTAGAGGACACCGGCTGGGAATAAAGCGTACTGGCAACAGCCGGGAGCGAAACCAGTGATGCACAGAGCACAGCCCCTGCGGCGAACACTTTTCCTGCGCTCCGCAGGGCACCGTTGAAGCCGGTCAAAGGTAAATTTGTGGATGCCTGCAACTGAAGCAAAGACATTTGATTCTGCGTATAACATAAGGCTGCTTCCACTCTCTGTTGTTGCTTTTTCTTCATTATTCCTTTCCTCTTGTACAGATTGTTTTAAAAAATTTTTATCTCGGCCGGTCAACGGGGATAGCATTGATCCAATTTTCATTTGTAAGTGTAGTCCATAAGATGGTAAACATCTGTTTATCTGCCCCCTACACTGTTTGAACCCTCTTTCCTGTCCAGCTATTGTTCCTTTTTTGGATGACACCGAAGGTTTCGATACCATCCAAAAAAGGATCGGGAATCCCTCCCGACCTTGTTTAAAGTGGGTCAACGAGAGTGCCGTTGACCCGGTTTTTATTCAAAAATCGGGTTGACGGTATTTTGTCAACCCGTATTTCCAGCTAGCTGATAGCCTGGATGGCACTTGCGGAATCCGGGGTTTCGTGGCTCCAATGCCCCGTATTCCGTTGCACTCCCTACAGTCTACTGGCTATAACCCATTCTCCAAGGTTACGGTGCAGCGATGCCCAGAACCGGGGTGAGGCTCACATTCGGCGCTGTCGTGTAGTTGGTACCTGACGGCAGACCGGTGAAACCGGTCACCGCGCCACCCGCTACAGTCGCTGTAGCTGTTGCTGCCACCGATGTGACGTTTGCCGCTCCGATCGAAACGATCGGTGCCGTTACATACCCTGCACCGGCAGTAGTGATCGTCACGCCAGTCACGACGTTGTTCGCCACCGTGGCGGTTGCGACCGCTTGCGTCTTGGCCGGTGCGGCGATGGTGATCGCCGTTGGCCTGGATGCAGCGTTGGTCGCACCTGCCGGCATCGTGATCGCTATGGAAATCACTTTGCCAGCGGTTGTGCCAGTTCCCATGGTTACGGCAGTGACAGTACCCGTTCTGTTGCCCCAAGTCACAGTTACCTGAGCAGGTGTTACTGCAGCGGCATAACCGGAACCTTGGTTGGCAGCCGTCAGAGTCACCGTCTTTGCGCCAGCTGTTTGCCAAGTGGCGGTGGCAGTGATATTAGTTCCAACCACAGTAGCCGTTGCCGCATTAGGCGCCGACACTGTCACTAACGGGGCAACGGAATAACCATTGCCTGCGGTGGTGACTGGTATCACAGTGCCTGATGCAACCGCATAGGTCGCGCTCGGTGCCGGCACAGTACCCAAAGCGGCATTCGTTTTGACTTGAGTACCACCGGATATACTAACCGTCGGAGCAATCAAGTAGCCCGTACCGCCCAGAGCCCCGGACATGCCGATAACCTGACCACCACCAATTACCGCTCCACCCAACACCGCACCGCTGCCACCTGACAAGGGATAAGTAGCATAAGCTGAAGTACCCTTAGGATTCACAACGTTGATCTGGAACTGGTAGATTGTTCCAGTAGTGCCGGTGAAAACGTAGTTGCCGACATTACCCGCTATCGGAGTGCTGGCGCTCCAGGCTGACAAGATACCTGCCTTGTTGGTCCGCGCTTGCAGGTTGTAGGTCACGGCATTTGCCACAGGCGTCCAAGACAGATTGAGCGTGCCCGCAGTACCTTGAGTCGCTGCAAAGTTTGCCGGAGCAAGCGGTGCCGCTGTCAAGTCCAATGTTGCAGTGTTGCTTACTGCACCCACTGTTGCATTAAACAAAGGCGCTACCTGAAAGCTGTAATTGTATGCCGTCAATGTACCAGGCATCGTAACTACTGCCGTAGCCGGAGCATTTTGCGCCGGGGAGGCAGGTGTCAGATTGACATTAGCCGCAGGCAGTACAGTCATCGCCGTTGAAGTGCCACCCGTAAAGGTCGCCCCCAGGGTTGGGTTGTTCCAATTACCATTGGTTCCAGTATTAGAACAAGTCACAGTCGAAACCGCAGAGACAGACCCATTAACAAGCGTAACGATTGGAGCCGGACAAGTAACATTAGCGTTCAGACCGGTGATCGTGACGCTTGGCGCTGTTGCATAACCAGAACCCTTGTTGGTCGGTAACGTGAAGGTCAGGGTCTTTTGAGCCGCAGTACCCTTTATCACACCCAGAGTTCCTGGGGCAACGGGTGGCAGTTGCGCTAACACCTGATAACCTGTTTCACCATTAGACGTGTTGGTAAAAGACAAAGCTACTTGTGTACTGGATGTCGCATGGGCAGTCAAGCCTGTGGCGGCATTCAGCACTGCAACGGATCCCGTCAGTGATACGGTCAAAGGATTATGGCCCGTAGCCGAATCATTGGTGGGAATTGTCAACGTACCCGGAAACGATCCGGTTGTTGTTGTCGGTGTGAATGTCACACTGATTGTACAGCTCGCCCCTGGTGCAACCGTAGTACAAGTGTTAGCCGAGACGGCATAGTTCGCACTCACGGAAGCGGTGGTGGGGAAAGTCAGATTGCCGGTACCGGTATTGCTGACCGTAACCAACTGCGCCGCACTGGTTGTGTTGACCAACTGACCTGCGAAGGTCAGGCTGGCATTATTGACACCAGCAATCGGAGTAACCACTCGCGATACGCTGCCGGACCAGGTTGATTCGGCCGTCACGTTGTCGTAGCCGGCAAAACCGGGCGTCAACGTGTTAACCAACGTAGTTGGCAACGCGCCATTAACATCGCCACCACCCACAGTGTTGTTGGCCATAACCCGGTAATAAACCGAGGTTCCGACCGGTACAGCGTTATCAACATAGCTTCTGGCACAACCCGCCTGAACAGTACACTCATCCACTTTTACATTAAACGGCGTCAAGCCGGTAGTGAAGCCGCTATCCAAAGCCCGCTGGATGGTAACCCAGTTGGAGATGATGGAGTTGTCGGTCCAGTTGACGGTAACTGAAGTACCCGTTCCTGTAGCCAACCCGATGGTAGGCGCATCCGGGGTTTGTGCCACGGCGATAGACCGCATCATGTCGTTTTCTTCATGACCCAGAATATGGCAGTGCCAGACGTATTCCCAACCGTAGTTGATGTTTTGGTTGTTGACGGTGGATGCATTGCCGGTTTGCGGATCCAGGTTGAAGAAGTTCTGGCCTCCGTTTGCCGCCTGATTGGTATCCATCAGACGATGGCTGTTGGGCACCTTGAACGGCAGATTAAGCATCTGCTTTGGACGCAGAGCCACAACGACGTCTTCCAGCGGATTCATCCGCACGGTGTCCTTCCAGCCCAGCTCATTGGGTTCTGTCGGACGAATCATGCCGTCCCAGCCGACCCGGTTGACGATCTGCACATGGAACAGATGAAAATGGATCGCATGGGAGTCAACGCCATTGTGGGTGATTCTCCACAACTGGGTGCCGTCCGTCAGCGGTGTGCTGCCGACCGCCGAACCGTCGTTGGGCGATATTTTGACCAGCTCGGTGGGCGGATCGGTATAACCCAAGGGCAGCGCGGTATTGGTGGTCGCCGTCGTTCTGGGAAGTTCTACACCGAGCAGCGCGTTCATGCGGCCATAATCCATCGTCCAGTCTTCGATGATGGTTTTTGGCTGCATGTCCATCAACACAGTCCCATTGACCGCGCCACTGGTTGCGGGACTGGCATAAGGCGTGAAGTTCAGCGAGTAATCCTGAATCAGTGCCAGGTTATGGTTGGTATTACCTGCCAGCGTACTATCGTTGACGGCCGAATTATAAGTCGCGTTGTACGCAGCCTGCGGGATGATAATCGGCTCCTGGCTGGTTCTAAACGCCGTTTGCACGGCAGTCGTTAGAGCTGCAAAAGTGGTTTTGTTGTAGTCATCCACAGGGTGGGAGCCGCCAGAGCCGCTAACCTGAATCTGCATAAGGGTGCGGGTGTTGGGCCCGTAGCCTGGCAGAGTCGAGAACGCGCCACCGGTGTCGGTGTTGTCATAATCGCCGGTAAAGTAATCCAGACGCAAATCAAACGCCGGCATCGGTGCCGGTGCATCGTTG
>Ga0194052_1001544_pt1 | contig 13215 bp, 8 predicted proteins | sample SepL226m_MetaG_FD_160117 | JGI IMG/M metagenome (GOLD analysis project Ga0194052, IMG submission 160117) | Anoxic zone freshwater microbial communities from boreal shield lake in IISD Experimental Lakes Area, Ontario, Canada - Sep2016-L227-6m | ecosystem: Environmental > Aquatic > Freshwater >... | reverse complement strand
ATCAGTTTGAGGATGCGGACGACCCTGATACTTTCAATGAATTCGTCAAAGGCTTTTGTGAATTGGTCGCGCTGGACAAGCCGTGCCCCGTCATACTTCTTTGGCAGCGGGCTCCCAGGCTCAACCAGCACCCAGTTTTCAAAGGTGGGCTCGATTGGAAGCAGGCCCCCACGTTTCGGCATGACATCACAGATCGCCAGCCAGTCTTGGAGGACTTGTATATGCCGCTGGTTTTGGGCAATGGGCGACCGCACAGGTTGACGGTTGCCATTGAACATGACACAGAAGGCGCCGGAAGGTTCATGGAGTTCCATGCCCTGCTTGGCACTCTTGGTTTCCAAGACGAGAAAATGACCGAGACGGCTGAAAACAAGGTGATCAATCTGACACCAGCCGTCAGCAAACCTGTCCCAGAGGAGGATGTCATGCAGGCCACGCCAGTTGTTGGCAGTTTTCAGCTCGCGGTCAATATGCCAGCGGGCGTCCTCTTCCGCCGAGCGCCCCGCATTCCACATTTTCTGTTCGCTTGTCATTTCCGCGAACGGTGTAGCAGGCCCCGCGCGATTGGGAAAGTCGATTTTCAGGAAGCTGGTTTCTTGCTACCCTCTGCCTTCAAAATGCCCACCATTGCCTGAAATGCTGCGATGCTCCAATCAGCCGAACCAGGGGCATCCCAGAGGTTTCTGGCTTCAACATACTCAATGCGTTGATTGTTGAGGGTCCATACTTTGCAGGCATCTGATACCGAGGCGGCCCCATATCCAGTTTGAGGTTTTTTCTTCATACCCACCAATTATACCAAACGCAGTTTCATCAAGTTGTAAGATGGGAACCGAATTCAATGGGTTATGCAGTTCCGCTCCCCAGAGCATGCGGATTCTTGATTGCTTCTATAGTGGCCTTTTTGATGATCTTGACATTAAAAACCCGATTTGCTAGAGGATTTTAGATGAAGTCCAGCCGCCTCACAATCGCCCTGTTTCTCATCTCTGCCATTGCTGCCTCGCTCTCTGGTAGCCTCGCCCAATCGCCAGTCACTCAGCAACCATCAGCGCTGCCGCAAGAGGTGACGCTCAAAGATGAAGTGAGGTTTAATATAAAAGACAACGGTGTAGCTATAGGTTTTGTTAATGCAAAGAGTGGTTTGACAGTGAAATTGCTGAGTGTAACTAACGATACTGTTGTTGTTGAATATAACGGGAATCAAGCGGCCATTCCAAAAGATAAAACGGATTTGGCAGAAAGGATTTACAAAGCCGTTTATGGTGAGAAGAAAGCACTCGAAGAAGAGGCAAGGAAAAATGCCGAGTTTCTTGCACAGAAAAACGCTGAGGATACAAAGAAAGCGGCAGGAGCAATCCAGGCTGCTTATGATCACGCCATATTCGAATCTGAAATATTAAAACAGGAGGTAAATACTTTTACCAATGATGATACAAGTGTAACGAGTGAGATACTTGGTCTTACAAAATCCTTTATTAATGATTTTAACAGCACGCCTGAAAATGAACGGCTCAAACTCGTAAATACCTATCTTGCTAATAGAGATTCTATTTTGCTTCAAAAGTCTATTACGGCATTCAAAAAAAATGAAATAATGAATAAGATGCTGCCGGTAAATATGAAGTATGCTATTTATAATAATGCGGATATATTCTACATTCAAACTGGCGACGACCCTTTTTGCACTATGTCTGACTTACGGCTAGATGACATTCTCAAACTGATAAATGCGGATAAAAAGATAGATGAATGGATGCAACAATGCCTTAAAGAAAAGTTGGATGTGAATAAGCCTATTGGCAGATTTGGTCAAGTCACCCTTAACTTAATTTCTACCGATAATTCAAATACAATAGCAATCAGGGCAGAAGTAATTGGCGATTATGGTAAAGACAGAATGATAAAAGAACAAGCTGTTGGATTAAATTATATTAACTGGATTTGTTTAAAGGCTAGAATATGGAAAACTAATGACATTGTTAATGCTAGAGAGAAGAAGAAACGGGATGCGGATAGATTGCGTTGAAGAACTGCGAACGCGGCCCTTCTAGGGTCACTCTGGAATGAGACTGAGCCGTGAAAACGCTGTTTTTCCGTCACGAAATCGGTTTGCGGCCCGCGATGTCAGGGCTTCATGCAGAGCGGCCCCAAGGTCATAGGTGCGCGTATCCAAGCCTGACTTTTCAACCACAGAATGAAATAAATGGCGAGCCGCATCCCCTGCCTCGCGCACATCTGGATTTTGACTGTCGTCTGCATCAAGGTCATGCGGGTTGGCATGGCTATACCTGCATGTCTCTACCGTCTGGGCGTGAAATGACCGGCAGAAAAACGGGCGGCCCTCATATGCGGAACAACTTCCAGCATGCAGGAGTGGACAGGGATAGTTTTCGGTCAGCAATTGCGGATGGGTTTTCCCTTGGATATGCTCATGCCGTGCCTTTGCTGCATTCCTTACTCGCTCGCCATCACTCGACTTCATACATTCGACCATGCGGGCCAGATACAGCACCTCTAGCGGGCTTACATCAACTTTGAGTTCGCAACAGAAGGAACATCCATTCTTGCAATCAACGTGGACGCCTTCCCGCCGCTTGACCGAATCAATCAGAGCATCGAAGATCCCGTAAACTCTCCTCATCAGGGAATCGAAATCGCGCCCCTTTTTATTGCCCAATTCCCCTGCCACGATATTCCGAAGCTGAGCAAGAGTTGAATTCATGGTTTGAATGATGGGCTTCCCCCGCTGATTTTGGCAACCTTGAAAACGATTTTGACGCCGGTTCAGGATCGCCAGGGGAGTAAACCGCTACATCGGGCGGCAACCCCGTTTGCCACATTTTGAAGGCGACTTGTTCACACCCTTTTTCCGACGAGCTACGGCGCGGCGGCCCATTCTCAAACAGGTGCTTCGCTTCGACCGGCTACGCTTGGTGTTTCTGCCCACACTGAACAAGTCGGGGCGGCTCCCTTGTTTGAGCCGTCCACCACCTGAACGGGCGAGTTATTCACGAGGTTTCTCCGACGAGCTGGGTTCTGGCCCATTCTCGAAACCTGCTGCGTTCCGGCAGGCTCCACTTGGCCGCAGGCTGAATAACTCGGGGGCAGGTTCCCTCGCCAGAACCTGTCCATTGCCCCAGCCTACGAGACTCGCAATTTCTCCAATTCCACCAGGCAAGCCATGTGGTTCATTCCGAAAGTGCGAGACTCGCACGGCACCCCAAAAGGCAACGGCCAGCACAGCCGAACAGCAATTTCTTCCATACTTCCAGAAACCGCTGTGCGGCTGGGCTCGCCTATTTTTTGATACTCCATGCTGGAGTGCATTTTCTTCATGCTGGCCCGATCTCTACGGCGGGCCAGAGACCATCCCCTGTCGCCGGATACTCATGGCTCCTCATGCTTCCGGTGCAGTGAGAATCCTTCCCGACCCCATTTCCATCGGCCAGCCTCATTCCCTCATACTCATTGCGGTTCACTCATCCCAAACCCGATGAGTCAGAACCTCCAATCGTATTCTGTCAGTCGGCTCGCCTCTTTGGGGGATTATTTCTCGAATTCCTTACCGCCTGTGGATATAAGATAAAGCTGTTTGGAATACGGGAGCTTTACAATTTTACGTTCTACGATTGGTTCCGCAATCTTCCCAAAGGCAATCGCGCGGCCCAAAAGGCTAACCGAGCCAGTTTTTTCTAAAAGTAGTCCGTCGGCTGATGATATGAATGGCAGATTCATATCGAGTCTCCAATATACAATTGTCGCGCCCTCGGGTATGGCACCTATGGGTTGTATGACAAAAAGTCCACAACACACATAAAAAGCAATTATAAGAACTAGCAGTGTTATTGCGGAAGCAACCAATGTTTTATTTTTCATTTTTGCGACTATAAAAACTCAATGAAGAAAATGGGAGACTTCCAACTATCAGAGTGGCAATGAGAAGTCCAGCACTCGCACTATTGATTCAACTTGCACGCGAGGGGAACGCAAGCCGTCATTGAATCGTTTCGTTATTCACTCCGGCAGATCGCAGGAGGGTTCGAGTGTGTTTCCTTGATGCGCATCAAGGAAACAGAATTGATGCAATTTTCAGAAATCCGCACCTGACACAGATTTATTCTCGCACCGATGTTGTTTTTTGGTTACGAGAGGCGGCGGGGGCCAGACCAAATCGAGCTTCGCCGAACATTCCATACACATCTTTGAAATTATCATGATCTATAACATGGTTATTATCAGCTTGATACAAATGCCATGATCGGCCTGTTTTCCATAAACGGAAAGATCAAGGAGAGCATTCTCATTCGGGATTGCCTCAAGGGCAGGACGTATGTAGTTGACGCGGCACCAGGGCAAAAGACCCTCGCAGCGGAAATTACCCACAAGACGAATGGGGGCAAGGTTTTTTCTGTTGATCGAGTTCGGAAGGGCTACGTTCTTGCGACTGGCCCCGCTGCAAACAGCGTTTTTGTGGATGGGAAAGAGGGGCAGCGTGTCGAATTGAAGGTTGATGAAGATTACAGCGTTTTTGACGGAGCAAATCTTCTCTTGATTCGAGTGACTGCAAATCCGGACAAATGGAAAAAAACAATCGAACAAGATACATGGTCCATTGCAGATTTACACAGCGATAAGGCAGCGGGACCCATGCCACTCAGTGAGTTGCTAGAGTCAATGGAGCTGTTCCTTTCTGAGTTTGAAGCAGGCGTTGTTCATCATTCCTCGCTTTCGTCTGGATTTCATCTCGAGCATTTTGCCAAGGCCCACTCAAAACATCATTCAGAATCGGCTTCTGTGCCTGAGCCCGCAGTGCCCGCAGTGCTCGCAGTGACTTCCCGACCCACAGCGGACGAAGAAAATTTAATCAATGCCGAATATGGTAAATATACCTGTCCGGCCTGCTGGTTGAAATTTGATCGTGGGGACGTGCTTCACATTTCAGTCCATGCAGCACTCAAGGGAGATCCCGTTTTGGGCGAGGAAGCGATGTTGCGATTCAGTGCAGCGAGGTTCAGTGATTCTGGCAAGGCGCTTGATGCAATGGGTCTACCAGTAAATGACATGGCTTGTCCGCACTGTCGGCGAAAGTTGCCCCCAAGTTTTCTCGATCTTCCACAACACATATTCTCCATAGTTGGCGCACCATCATCAGGGAAGAGTTACTATTTGGCGGTTCTTGTCAAAATGCTTCAAACAAGCCTTTACAAGAACTTCAACACATCATTCTTCGACGCCGACCCAAGCGAAAACATTCGTCTCACTGAGATGAAGAACAAGCTCTTTTCTGCTTCTTCATCAGCCGAGGCAAGCATTGCGAAAACAGATCTTGAGGGAGACATGTATCTGGAAATCCCGCGCATGGGGCGACTTGTAAGAATGCCGAAACCATTCGTCTTCAATGTAGCCCCAACGGATCGCCAGGAAGAAACAGTTTCAGTTGTTTACTACGACAATGCAGGAGAGCATTTCGAGCCAACCAGAAACTCTGCTGAGTCGCCAGGCGCACAGCACATTGCTGCCGCCTCAGCTATTTTCTTTATTTTCGATCCAACGTATAATTTGGAGTTCCGGCGCAGATTAGTTGGGCACCCAGACCCGCAGATTACCGACCAAAGGTTTGACCAGCAGGATACCTTGCTGGCAGAAACAAACGCTCGTGTAAAAAACCTCCTTGCTATCGACTTCAAGCAGAAGATCACGACACCGCTGGCCGTCATAGTGAACAAAATGGATGTATGGCAAGACCTTGTGGGGGGGAAGGATAAATTCGAGAACCCTGTGGCACTCGGGAAACTTGATTTGAGTGCATGTGATGCGAACTCCACGATAGCCCGCAATTTACTGCTCGATGTCGCACCGCAAATTGTGGCAAATGCAGAAGCGATTTCCTCGAATGTGAGATATTTTCCAGTGTCCTCTTTTGGCTGTTCGCCTGAACGGGTAGGACAAGATAAGGCTGGGAGGCCGATCTTTTCCCCAAATCCAGATAAGCTGCATCCAGTGCTCATTGAAGTTCCCACACTGTGGGTTCTCTCGATTATTGAACCGTCGCTGGTGGCTGGGGTTGCGTGAGCTATGGCTTTCCAGCTTGTCTATACCAGTGCCCCGAAACTACTTCAGGCCGGTAGGACCGGCTTTGGCACAGTAGCGAGACATCCAGCACTCAAAGGAACGCTTCAGGATGAAATTGAGCGGATCTCACAGTTTAGCCGAGTGGCAGGCCTGAACGCACACCGCACAATCTATGCTCACAGAGTTTTGAATATTCGTGGCGAGGTTTTCAATGTGATTTCACGAATCAGGGATGCGGGATCAGATTATACGGGTAGAACAAATCACATTGCCCATCATATCGTTGTTCCCGCATCAGAAGCAAAACACGACCTGTCCCCAGTTGATTTAATTATCCATCTTGAACATTCTGGCATCTGGAGAAATTCCTGGGAGGAGGGGCCGAGAGAGTTTTCACCGGAGGATGAAGTCGAAATAGCTGGTTTTTCAAAGTTGATCGACCTACCAGCGACACATTGGCATCCATCGAAGAACGCCGCTTTACCAGCTTCCATACAGTATTATGAGTCTTGCTGGATACTTCACGGTGGAGAAAATACCAATGATGGAACTCCGCAGATTCTTTGGCTGCTAGGGGAATCTCTCTTGCTTACTCAATTTCCGTGGAATGTTTCTTTTTCTACTGACATTCAGCCGACCGAACGAGTTGAGGAATTGAGATGGAAGGGAGTTTGTAATACATCGCCAATGCGGGCGGTGGCTCTGCAATCGGTGCGCCCAACAATTGATTTGTCAGATTTCACGGCTCTTGCGGAACCAGATAGTAAACTTGCTCTAATGGCGGAATATGGCCGTGATGCACAGGTAGCGAGTTCACCTACATTCCAAGCTGTTATATACGGACAGGAAGAGGAAGAATCTACTGAGAACATTACATCACCTTTGATACGAAAGGGCGGCAAACGCCAATCAATGCATGGCGACTCATTAAGGTTTGGAAATCAAAAAGCGACAAACCCGAAGAAGAGCAGAGCTGTAATGAATGCCATATTTATCTCTGTTCCGCTCTTCATTTTACTTTTTATTGTGGGCTTTTTTTTCATTCGTAGTTCGAGCACATTCCGGCATTTGAATGCCCTCTATACGTCAATACAAGACCCGCCATTTATAGAAGGCGAAATACAGGATGCAAAAAATGACTGGGTTTATTTATTCGGAACACCGAGTGAGTTAACCAATACTATCTCAGCAATGTCTCTCTATGCAAGAGCGGTGCAGTTATGGAGTGATAAGGATTACAATTCAGCATTAACGAAATTCGAGGAAGCAGCGAAACAACAAAAAGATGTTCCCGATATTGTAAATAACCTAACAGATAAACTTAGATCGATATCGAATCAGAAAAAGCAAGAGTTTCTAATTCTGGACGCCGTAGGTCGCATCAAGAATGGAACCATTCAGGCAGCTTTACTACCACGGGCTGACAGTAAAAGTAGCGATATAACTGAAATTCAACATTGGAACGACAAAAATCGGTGTGTGCCAGGGCTTTCTCGTGAACAAGTTAAAGTCCTTGGTCTGTTGACTACATTGTTAAATGATCGCTATAAATCAACTTTTTACTCTTTCAAAGAGTCATTGAGGGCTGCTAAAGACAGTGTAAGCGGGACCGACGACTTGAGCAAAAAAATCAATGGTTGGCTAGATGAGCAAGCACTCGAGTATGCTGTCAATGTCCTAAAGCAAAGAGAATTAAACTCGGAATTGCTACTTCAGATTGTTAATGCCAGAATTATAGATGAACCAACTAAGAAAAAGGCACTTGAAGAAATAAATAAAGTTGTTCAGTCGATTAACAACGGGTCGAAAGTAGATCAGGATGAAGCCTCTAATACTATCCAGAAATCACTTGTGGAATTGGGTGTCCACATCGAGGAAAGTAATTGGTTGAATGACATACTTAAAAAGTTACCGAAGGCAGTAAACATCTCGCAAGTGAATACTGTTGCGATAAAGTCCCCTGATGAAACCTTAGTGCCAACTGTTATTGTTCCGTCTTTAGGGAAACTTTCTGAACTGGTCGATACATTTAAAGTAGGAGACGATTCAGTATCAATCGGGCCAGTGGATGCATGGTTGAAACCAACAAATGTCGAGAATACAGTCGAAGTCAAAGTTTTCACTACTTTTTCGGAGGATGTCAAAAAAACTAGCCTTCAATCTGGAGTTGGCACGGTAGCATGGTTTCACGATCCTACAGGCATCCATACGCCAACTAAAGGAGATTGGCGGACAGCAAACCAAATCTTTTTGCTTCCCGCCGCGTCGTCGAGAAACGGTGAAGGGTCGGTTATTACCATTGTGATTCCTCAGCAACTTTTTTCTTGGGATAAAGAATCGCTTACTCTTTCTTTTAACCAAAAGGGAAAAGAAATACGCGATAAACTTAAAACCATTGATAGAAAAACATTTGAATACAGCGTTAAGGTAAATGGTGAGCCCCCAGTTAGTTTTACTGACAACATAACCTTGTCTTCGAAAAAACAGAGTCTTGAATTAGAGCAGACTGATATAGAGAATCAATTGAAAACTATTTATAATCAGGAAAGCATCAGAGATCAGTATAAAAATCTTTATATTCGTCCAGATAATAAGTTATTAAATCTTGGGAATCTTCTCACAGCAAACCTAGCTGGCAGTAGCGATAAAGAAAAAAAGAAAAAGACAGCCGATAAAATTGCCCTTGTGCAAAACTTCGATAGTTGGCTGAAAAATAGTAAAGGTATAAAAGATCCATCCAAAGTCAATTTGTCTTTAGATCCAGCTAATGGCACGCTTATTGGCGCTTATATCTCGTCGGTCTTTTCTACAATTGATGAGGAATATGCCCTTACCAGTGAAAAATTCGCATGGTTTTCCGGTGGACAAGATCCATCAAGAAATCTTTTTGATGTTGTGAAAAAGTTGAAAGAGCCAGAATTCAAAATCGCGGGGGAACCCCAAAAACAGTATTCAGATAAGGAAATCTACATACGCAACCTTCAAGCAGTTTTTAAAGATAGCGCGGGAAATATAGAAGATTTATCGAAAATGTTTGCATTAGCAAAGGCTTGGGGAATTGCCTCTGCTCGCGGAAATAAGCTTAGTAGGCTGGCTGAGATACAAGGAAAGCTAAAAGGGTTAGACAAACTGACCGCCGATGATTTCCAACTATCGGCTGAACAGGGTGGGACGACAATTAAATTTACTAAAATACCGCAATGACACCAGCCCAGACGATTGTTCAACGAATCACCGAGGCATTGAAAAGGCCAGGAAATACTGTAGCATTGGCTGGTATAGCCGCCGACTACTCGCAAATGTGCAGAAAGGTAAATGCGAGGCTTGAACAGATTGCTTCGGTCATAGAGAGCCGAGATGACTACCAAGCAATTGAACTTGCCGAAGCGCGGCCTTCTATAATGGAAGAAGCGAATACTCTCTCATTTCCTGAACTGCCGGCATGGGTTGCATTTTGCGAAGAGAACCAGCTAGAGGTGCCACCCAGACTAAATAGTAAAGCTGTTCAACAACTGAATCGCATCTATGGGAAGGGGATTTCAGCGAATCACAGATTGTATAAGGAGTTTCGCGATGCTGTTTTATCGAAAGATGACTCAAACGCCCTCGCTATCATAAGAAAAATAGTCCGGCTGAATCCGAACGATCAGAACGCACAGTCTGAAATGCGCCGTTTGGAAAATAAGCAATTTCTGATTCTTGAAACCGAGATCACTGAGAGCACCAAATTGCAAAAGGAGGATACAACTCTTGAATTACTGGCGACGATGGAAACTCTTGGACAAGCAGAGAAGATGGCTGCAAGCCATTCAGTTCAGGCGGCAATTGGCCTGCGGAAGTGCCATGACGCCAGGGCGGCCCAAGTTAGGGTGTCTGCATATATTGAAGACTTGGAAAAGATTTTAGCAAACCAGCAGTGGTTGAAAGCAGGGGAAGTTGTTGCACATATTGACAGACTTGTTCACGACCACCATCTATTGCTATCTGATTCTGATAATGGCACTGTTGCAAAAGCTCGCGACTATTTCACCACCAATCGTGCAGAGGCAATTCGGAAAAGTGAATTTCAGTCAACTGTAAGGCAACTTGAGACGCTTACTTTGGAGGCTGAGAATTTGTCTCAAGCTCAAGGAACGATCAATCTCGCGGAAGCACGCATAAAACTTCTGGCCTTGAATCGTCAATGGCAGATTGTTGAAGGCTATTCGCTTCATGTAGAGAATGAACTAGTTCAACGAGTGACACGAGTTGCATCCTTTCTCAAGACTGAGATCGCGCGAATGTTAAAAAAGACGCGCATTGCATGGGCGACTGGAGCGATGATTGTGACAGTTGTTTTGATAGCCGCTGGATATTTTTTCCTTCTTTTCCTTCGTGCAAATGACATTGAGAGGCAGATTAACAAGGCGATTGCTGATCGCGCCGTATCCGTAGTTGAAAGACTTGTGATGACAACAAGGGAGAATAACAAGAAGGAAGCTAATCTACCGATCCTAGTGGCTGCCCTGCGAAAAGCCGACATGTGGACCGCTGATCAGCGCACCAAACAGAGCAAAATCAAGGCCGGAATTCAAGAGCTGAATGGTTATTTTACTGATTCAGGGAATCCCCAAACGGTTTTTGAAAAGTATCAAAATATTGACGCCCTATTTAAGCAACTTCCAAAGGAGTTTCAAACAGAGGATGATGAGCAATTTGTCTCTCTCGGCGAATCAATGCAGAAGTGGATGGAGGGGATGAAGAAAAAGGCTGATATGAGTATATCGCCTCAAATCACCGAAGCAGAGAAGAATATTCTCGGCAATCTTTCACTCAGTAATTCACCAGAAGTTGTCAGTCAAGCGGTTGACAAAGCGAAACAACTACTTGAACAATGGAAGGGATTCACGAATCCAGAGGTGCCAGAATTGCAGCTTTCTGCTTCGACAATCGACCGAGTTAATACAATTAAATACGCGGCGAATTCGGCACAAGAAGCATTGACTGAGTACGACCGCTTGATCAGGCAGATTCAAGAGGCAAAAACAATTGAAGATTATTCGGCTGCCATACTTTCACTTAAATCAGCTCAACTTATTGGTTCGCCAATGGTCGGGGCTGCCGCATCCGCCAGTGTAAAGAGTGCAAATCCGATTGAAATTGCCGGAGAACTGTTGTTCCCAGATGATCCTGTCGCCTGGGCAGATGCTCGCAAAGGAGGGGATGGGCTTCAAATTAAGCCCGATAAAGTTGTTCAAGCGGAATTGCGCAATTTGAGCCCGCTGCTTAAAGGAGAAAAGGTTAAGGATATTTATGTCGCTTCTTTGGATGGAAATAAGAGTCGGCAGATTTATACCGAAAAGGCCCCTCTACAGGTAATTGACAGTGGACTTGTTCAGCCAAATGGAAAATCAATTAAAAAATGGACCGGCCATGTTTACGATCCAGCCGAGGATGGAGTTCCGGTTGTATTTGTCAGTCGCCAATATGGGACCGCTGACTATGTTGATGCAAAAGAACGAGTTACTGGTGTGAGCTCTGTCGGGAAGAGTTTGTTTTTTGAGGCTTTTAATAATCTTCGTCTTGATGCTTTTGTTTCCAGTGATGGCAGCGTGTTAAGGCCAGTGACTTCAGTTTTGGACGATTTACTAAGCACAACCCCAAACGACCCGATATATTCAGCCTATGCTGTAAATGTTCTTTATGAAATGACGAAGCTTCGGCCAAATGCTTGGGGCCTGCAGTTCTCCCCTGATTGTAAGGCATTCATGGAGCGCATTCACACACAACTTTCAGACGATCACATAAATAGTGGCGATTGGATGGTTGCTGAGAGACGAAATGCACTCGGGGGAAAAGTGCGATCAGCGTTCGAGTCTCGCCCTCGCATTTCGTTTGCGAAACAAGCTAGGCTGCGCCAAACACTCGCTGACCTGTTGATAAAGAATGGTTTGTCATTTGCGGGATACATTGGTGTAGATGGTAAACCTGTGTTAATAAACTTATACGATCCGCCAACTGTTTTATGGGGCATGAGTGGCAAAGCATCTGCTGCAAAGCCAGCTCTTTTGTTCACGCGAAAGAAAGATTCAGAGCCTGCACAGTATATTTCCATCAACAATGGCGAGCCTTTGACTCCGCTTTTTATGCTTTCAATTGACCCATTGAAGCTTTGCAGCACCGCGCTCAAGACTGCCGAGATACCAGAGAAAGATGGATACGGGTATCTTCCTCCCATGTTCAAGGATTTATTTACAACCAATCAATGACCCCGACACCACGAAATATTTGGGTTCAGTGGAAGGGTGAGCGCAACGGCCCTTACTCAGAAGCAGAAGTTGCAGCCAAAATTAAAACTGGTGAAATTGGAGGGCTTTATTCTGTTGAATTCAATGGTACCGAAATGAGTGCAGGCGATTTTCTTCAATCCCTGCAAGCCAGATCACCTGTAAAACCGATGCCCAAGCCGGTAGTCACGGTGAAACCGAAGGGGGACAAGACTGTTCCAATCCAGACATCAGAGATTGAATTGGCACCAGTTGTTCCCAAAGCGCCGCCGCAGCCGCCGTCATTGCCGAAAATGCCTCCTCCAGCCGCGCCCCAAGCAGACCGAACATCCATTACAGTAGCGCGGAATGGACAGACATTTGGGCCATTCACAAAGGAACTTCTGACGAAGTATATCGGTGAAGGAATGTTCGGTCCTGATGATTTGGCATGGCATGAAGGTTTGCCAAACTGGGTCCGTCTTGGAGATATTCGTTTGCCAGTACAAAGCCCTACACTCCCCACTTTGCCCACCTACCCTGCGTTTTCCTCCACGCAATTTCCAGTCCTGCCCGCGATGCCTGCCCCCCAAGCTGTTCAGCACGCTCAATCCATTCCCACTTCATCGCCTCAACCGACATCAGCAATTTATGCGGGCTATTTACTGTGTCTGATTGCCATTTTCTTTTTCCCTCCAATTCTTGGCCTTGCGGCGTTTGTCTTGGGAATTATTGTAATAGCTCAGGGCAATGCAGGACACGGAGTTGCTATAATTCTACTTTCAATTATTTGCGCGCTCGCTGGAATGTTCTTTGGCGCCGCGATCATTGCTGGATCTCACTAACGAAAACAAACCCAAATTATATTATGAGTAAAGTTGATCCTTTTAAAGCG
>Ga0194052_1001542_pt1 | contig 13221 bp, 9 predicted proteins | sample SepL226m_MetaG_FD_160117 | JGI IMG/M metagenome (GOLD analysis project Ga0194052, IMG submission 160117) | Anoxic zone freshwater microbial communities from boreal shield lake in IISD Experimental Lakes Area, Ontario, Canada - Sep2016-L227-6m | ecosystem: Environmental > Aquatic > Freshwater >... | reverse complement strand
GGTGAGGACGCAGCCAACGTGCGGGTTGGGCGAGCTCAGCAACAGGCTTTGTTGTGCCAGGCCGAGGGCGAGGGCGATGAAGTCTTGCATGGGCTGTGCAGTTTACCGCCTGGCGGCCAGCCGCCACCGTTGGTCGGCCCGGTGTACCAGCCGATGCTGTCTTGCGCTAATCTGCCAGTCATGAAATTTCGTCCCCTTGCGCTTGCCCGGATGCGTGGATTCACCATGATCGAGTTGCTGATCGTCATCGCTATTGCGGCCATCCTGGCGACGATTGCGGTGCCGGCGTTGCAGGGCACGCTACGTGACTTTCGCCAGAAGTCGGCACTTTCCCTGCTGGTCAGTGACCTCAATCAGGCGCGTTCAGAGGCGATCAAGCGCAATACCCGGGTGCTGCTTTGCGTTCGCAATGCGGCTGGTACAGCTTGTGGCGCCGGCACCAATTGGTCGGTGGGCTGGATCGCCTGTACCGATTCGAATGTCGACGGTACATGCGACACCAGCAGCAGCACCAATCCGAATCCCTTCATCGTCCGGCCGGCGCTGGATTCATCCATGACTTTGACCGCAGCTGACGCTGCAGCAACGGCGCTCTCGCTGATTCGATTCAATGCCAATAGTACCCAGGGTGCTCAGGGTGCTGGTAGTTCGGCTGCCACGTTCACGCTGGGTGGAACCTGGTCTGGCGCGACTGCCAACACGGCCACGGTGGCTGTCACCGGCAACATTTCGAAACATTAGCCCGTACCATGATTACGCAATATTCAAGGCGATACAAGGTGAGTCGAACCGAGCACGGCTTCTCGATGATCGAGGTGCTGGTCACTTTGTTGATCATTTCGCTGGCGCTGCTCGGCACAGCCGGTTTGCAGGCTTACTCGATGCGGCTGAACCAGGGCGGGCAGTTCCGCTCGCTGGCAGTCTTCCTGGCCGCCGATCTGTCTGAGCGGATGGAGGCCAACCGGACCAGCGCGCTGGCTGGTGACTATGTTGTAGCAAGTACAGTCGGCGCCAATTTTCTGGCGGCTGCGGCTGCCGTCAGTACCGCCTGTGTCACGACGGCCTGCAGCGCCGCCGAACTGGCCGCTTACGATCTCTCTCAATGGCAAAACGCTGTTGCTGCGAGCCTGCCGCAGAGTTCCTGGTCGGTTGCGCAGACGGTGAGCGGCAGCCAGAGTACCTACACCATCACCCTCAATTGGGTTGACCGGAAGACCAATGCCAACAGCGCTGCGGCGGATGCAAACTCCTCGTTTGGCAGCAATGCCGCCGGTACGGGTGAGAAATTTTCCTATACGTCGAGTCGTATTTTTTTCAATTGATGTGATGTACAACAGCACTTCCCCGTTCAGATCTGCGTGGCCTGTGGGTCGCGGCCGTGATTCGGGTTTTACCCTGATCGAGATGATGATTGCCATCACCATTGGTCTTGGCATTCTGGCCGGACTGGTGGGCGTGCTGGCAGCCAACTCCAGCAACTCCCGCTCGAACGACAGAACATCGGAGCTGATGAGCAACGGTCGATACGCGCTCAACTCCATGAAACAGGAGTTACGCCAGGCGGGTTTTCGTGGCTACACCTGGGCCGAGCCGAGCACGCCCGGCACCCTGGGAACCTTGACCAATGAATGCCTTGTCACTGGCGGAACAGCCGGCACTTTCGTCTCCAACATCCGTCAGGGCGTCTGGGGTGCCAACAACAGCAATCCATTTTCTGCCTCCTGCATACCCGATGCCAGTTATTCCACCGGCAATGACGTTTTGGTCGTGCGCCGCTTGGCGGCCAATTCCGAAACGCCGGTGGCCAACAAGCTCTATTTCCAGTCCAGTTATTCAACCGGTCAGATTTTTCGCGGTGCCACAGCACCGGTCTTTTCCGACGGACTCACACCGGTGGCGAGCTTTCCGGTGCAGATTTACGTTTATTACATCAGTCCCTTCACCGTTTCTGCAACCGAAACGCCTCTGGTGCCGGCCTTGTACCGGGTTGCCTTGCAGAGCGATGGTTCCATGAGTCGGGAACTGGTTGCCAGCGGCATAGAGCACTTTGCAGTGCAGTACGGCAAACTGACTACCGCCACTCCACCGACGACGCAGTTTTTCGATACGCTGGCAGGTTCTTCAACCAACACGCTGGCGAGTGACTGGGATACCGTCAACTCCGTGCGGATCTGGTTGCTGGCACGCAATGAAACGGCGGAGCCGGGCTACAGCAATACCAATAGTTATGTGATGGGTGATCAGACCTACGACTTTGGTGCGGCACCCGATGGATTTCGGCGTCAGCTTTTCAGCACCGTCGTTCAACTGCGCAATTGAGGGGCCGACTATGCGAACTTCCATGCGCTACGGCAGACCAGCAAGGCAGGCAGGTGCCACGCTGGTCATAGCCCTGTTGATTCTGGTTTTGATCATGATGATTGGTATTACCGCCGTCAGCACCTCCAACACGCAGTACAAACTGGCGGGAAATCTGCAGTTTGAAGACGGAGCCATGAATAACGCGGAAGCGGCAGTGTCCGCCGCAGAAAACTGGCTCATCACAAGTACCAGTGCGGTGCCGCCAGTGCCACATTATCTGGATGCCGGTTTTTCAACCGCTGGCGTAACGACTGGCTTGCTGACGATCGCCTCCAGCAGCGCCCCCTTGACAATGACTTGGAGCGACAGCACTTCGGTCAGCGTCGGCGGCAACGGTGCACAACGTTACATCATCCAGTTGATGGCAACCAACAGCCTTCTGACCGGCTCCAGCGCGGTTGTCGGTCGGCAGGGTGCGGCGGTCTGCAACAAGGTCAATAACTACCTGATCACAGGGCGCGGCACCTCCGCCCGGGGTGCGGCCAAATTCGTGCAATCCTTTTATAGCGTTCTCGCGTGCACATGATTTTGAGAAGGTCTCCTATGTTCAAGTTTGCTGTCAAACCTCTCTGGGTTGCCGCATTGGCTTTGCTTGGTGCGCTGATGTTGGCTTTTAAACTGGCGCTGGCCATCACCGCGTTTACGCCGTCCACTCAGCCTGTCGGTTTTGTTGGCCAGGACGACATCACCAATTACAACCTGACATCGGGGAATGAAAGGCTGTTTCGGGGGCAGTATGAGAAGGAATACTGGGGAGGCAATCTGATTGCCTATGATGTGGGCAGTGCGGGCGATATTTCTGCTGCTGTACAGCCATGGAACGGCGGAGCCGCCTATCAGATTGATCAGCAGGGAGCCAATCGCTTTATTGCGACCATGAACAGCGCTGGCACCGGCATCCCCTTCACCTGGGCCAATGTGTCGGGAACACTATCTTCAACAGAAATAGTCCTGAATTTTTTGCGCGGCGATCGCAGCGAGGAAGTGCAGCAGGGGGGTGCCCTGCGCCAGCGTGGTTCTGCTCTGGGTGACATTGTTCACTCCCGACCCTATTACGTCAGCGACAGCACCAGTGCAACGCCGGCGCCCACGGTTTTTGTCGGTGCCAACGACGGCATGTTGCATGCCTTCAATGCAGCCACCGGTGCCGAGCGCTGGGCCTACGTGCCGTCCATGCTCATTTCAAAAATGAAGAATCTGGCGACCACGCCTTACGTGCATGACTACTACGTTGATGGTTACGTCAATGTGGCAACGATTCTGTCGAGCTCCAAGCGCGTGCTGGTCGGGGTTTTGGGAGCAGGCGGCAAAGGCATCTATGCGCTCGATATCACGGGCAGCAGCCGGTTGGCACCAGCGACCGAAGCCGCCGCTGCCAGCAATGCTTTGTGGGAGATCACGCCCAGCACGATCAACAACGCGGCCAGCACTGCGTATGCCAATCTGGGTTACACCTATGCCAACCCGAGCATTGCCAAAGTGGGCGGTGTGGATGCGGTGATTGTGGGCAATGGCTACAACAACGGTGGTGATTACCAGGCCTACCTGTACGTGATCAATGCCAATACCGGCGCCCTGATTTCTGCCATCAAGGCAGGAACTTCCGGAACGGTGGGCAGCCCGAACGGCTTGTCAACGCCTGTAGCCATTGACAGTAACAACGATGGCAATGCCGACACTGTGTATGCAGGAGACTTGAACGGCACGATGTGGAAATTTGATTTGGGTGCCGCAAGCGCCACGGCGCTGCTGACCACTTCGCCGGCCCAGCCCATCACCATGTCACCTGGCGTAGCCAAACACCCCAGCGGGGGTTACATGGTCAATTTTGGCACCGGCGCCATGCTGAGTGCAGCGGACATGACCGACACCTCGGTTTTCGCTGTGTACGGAATTTGGGACGGAGCGCCAGCGGCCAACGCCGTCTTGCTGACGCAGACCCTGACCGCACGTTGCTACACCTCAGGCAATGCAGTGGCCGCCACTCCCTGCGCCAATCGCGTTCGCACGGTCAGCGTCAATCAGCCGGACTGGACGGCTGGGGCGACTCACCACAAAGGATGGAAGGTCACCCTGCCGGCTGGAGAAAAAGTGGTTGGGGATGGTAGTTTTGTTGAAAACGGACGTTTCTATTTCAACGGCTATAACCCTACTATTTCCAATACTGTTCAATCGTCAACGGTTTACGGTGAAAACTGGCTGATGGAACTCGACTACCTGACGGGTGGTACGGCCCTTGCCAACTTACCCTTTCTCGACCTGAGTGGAAATCATGTGCTGGATGATGATGACCGCGTCAAGTTCACGCCAACCCTGCTCACCACCGACAGCATCCCGGTTGGAAAGATGGTAGGTATTGGTGTCATGTCGCAGCCGGTGCTGGTGCAACTGAGCACCTTGAATAACACCTTGTTCAATCAAAATCCGGACGTGACGATTGTGCCAGTTGACCTGGGCACGGCTCAGGGCGTGACCGGCGGGCACTTCGATGTGGATATCTTCTATGGGGCGCCAACCGGCGGCGCGCAGGCCAGCGCCACCATCACGGTCGGCACAACGGGTCAGACCAGCCCGTTCCCCGCAACGCTGGGCGCTATCACCGTCGACGGTGTCACGATCGTGCCAGCTTTGACGGTCAGCGACATCACCAACGGTACGGACAACGTCAGCAGTACCTACAAGAACACAGCCATGATCGCGAACAAGGTTACAGGGGGTTTCACTGCGACCCGATCAAACAACGTCATCACGATCAAGGCGCCGATGGGTACCCAGTTCAACGGCAAAGCGATCAGCATCGGAGCCGGCACTTCGCAGACCCTGGTGAGCGCACGAGCAGCGGTTCCCGAGGTCGTGGGTGTTACCGGAGTGGCTCCGACCGATGGCAGGTTGGTCATTACAGATGTAGACCAAAAGAAGAGCATTTCAGTTCGGTGCGGCAGTACTGCTTACACCTTGGCTCAGACCACCTCGCTTGATGACAATGCCAAGAACAAGAGACTCGATGATCTCTTTTCCAAGATGAATACGACACTGAACGGGTACACCACCGCCTGCACCAAGACCACAACAACCAATAACAACGTGACCACAACATCGGGGCTGACTTGCACTATTTCGGCACCGGTCGGGGTTTCGGCTTGCAGTGGCGGCTTCACTGTCGATTCAAATATTAAAACGTCGAGCAACACCGGACCGTCGGGGGGCGTCAATCCAGTCACGGCGGTGCCAGGTTCACCGGCAATACCCCAGTCCGGCTGGACGAATTTTGCGCCGGCCGTGTCGGCGACGGCGTTCAACAACAGTGGTGTCGAACCCACCAGTGTCGGCGACTCCTGCGTTGACACCACCTGCAAGTACGAGAAGCACTTTCACCAGTACGACGACGTGTTTGATGTGACCGGTGTCAACTTGCTCAACCCCAGCAGTTCGACGCTGGACTTGAAGAACGGCATTCCTTCCCTAAACCAGAACTTCAAAGTGCTGGTGCAAAACCAGTACCTGAGTCCGGCGGTCAAACTGCACATTGGCGATCCGAGCTATTTGTACAACGTCGATCACGGCTATGTTTCAGTCAAGGACTATGTGACCTCCGACACGCTGGACCTTGCGACCTTGCAGACCTATCGACGCGACCCGAACGCAGTCTGGCCAGGCGCCGCCTCAACCGCTGCCGCCAGGCTGGCGCTGCCCAAGCCGATCGGTAGTCTGGCCTTCAACATGCCGCTGGACGCGCTGACGCCCAAGGACTGGTGGGGCAATCGGGATGTTCGGGTTGGGCTACACCCGACGGTCTACAGTTGTGTCTGGCAGGCTGCCGGCACCCACGACGGCAATATGTACCAGCCGGTTATTCCACCGGCCAACGGAACCAGTGGGCCGGGTACGGCGGGCTATACCAATTCCACGACACCCACCAGCGCCACTGGCGCGCGGCACAACGGGGCGCTGGTGATTCAGATCATCCGGGATACCACGCCCAACTCTGCCATTGAACAAAATGTCAGCGGTCGACCCGAGTACGGTTGGCGCGTCAAGTCAGGCCTGTTCAGTAATTATGTCCTTGCCGAATACGCAACCTACTGGCACCACCCGAATGGCAAGTGCTACTCGTCATCGGGTTGGTCCAAGACGCCCGCAGCCGATAACGGCGCCAGCACCCTCAGCAACAAGGCTATCGGTTCAACCGATCCCAAACTGGGCGATCTCAGCGCGGGCACAGGCGGTAGTGGCACTGGCACCATCACATCGGTGGTGACGAACGTCGTCGGGTCGGTCACCACCACCACGATTACCTACTCGGATGGCACTTACGCGACCATCACCCGAACCGCCAACGCCGATGGCAGTGTGACCATTGTCACGATCGATGCACTCAATGTTCGAACGGTGCAGACCATCGCCAATCCCGATGGATCCTTGAGAACGGGCGGCGATGAGCGGGCCCGCCAGGCAGCGCGCAGTGGTCGCATTTCGTGGCGTGAACTTGTGGCACCATAGGGTTTTCAACCGAGGGGGAGTGTTCGTGAAACGATTCAGCGCAAGGGGTTTCACCCTGATCGAGATGATGATTGTGGTTGCCATCGTGGCGATTCTGGCCGCTGTCGCACTGCCTTCCTACACGGCGCATGTGGTTCGTGCGGCACGGGTTCAGGCGCAGGCCGAACTGCTGGAACTCGCCAGTCTGCAGGAAAAGATCTTTCTCAATTCAAACAACTACAGCGCCAGCGTGACCGCGGCCTACAACGGTACGTCTGACGGGGGTTTGGGGCGCAGCAGCGGCCAGACCAATGACGGTCGTTACACCCTGGCGCTGGATATCCGCACGCCCTCGCAGACCTTTGTTCTGACCGCTACGCCGGCGTCCGGCGGAACCCAGGTGGGCGACGGGAATATTTCTATCAGTGAAAGCGGGCAGCGCCTCTGGGGTAGTGCTTCCTGGTAGGGTAACCACTAATAAGTTGGAGCCGATTTGGCTTTGACTTGAGGGCGCTGCAGGCGCATTATCTGGCGCATATGCGCCAAAGCGTTCCAGGGAGGAAGGCGGGCCTGCTGATTTTTCAGGCCGGCTATACCTTGGTCGAAATTCTGATGGTGATGGCTTTGGGGACGATTCTGCTTTCCATTGCCGTGCCTTCGATGACGGAAATGCTTAACACGCAAAGGTCCAATGCGGCGGGCAGTTCTTTCTTGGCCAGCCTGAATCTGGCACGCGCCGAAGCCATCAAGCGCAATGCTCGCGTTGTCATCTGCAAGTCTGCCGCGGGCTTGTCTTGTGACCTCGCTGGTGGCTGGAACCAGGGGCGCATCATGTTTCACGACGTCAACAACAACGCTGCACTCGATGCTGACGAACAACTGATCGAGCGCCATGGAGCCATGCCGGATAGCTTGAGTTTGACTGGCAACACCCAAGTGGCCAACTACGTGTCGTACAGTGCCTCCGGATCGGCAAAACTGGTGAGTGGTGCCTTTCAGGCCGGTACTTTTACTTTTTGTCGGATGCCTGTTTCAAGCGCAGAGGTCCAGCAAATTGTCTTGAGCAGCACGGGCAGGGCACGCTCAAAAAAAGGCGTTGCTACTGATTGCCAGTAGCTTGTGGACGCCAACTTAGCGCCGGACTGCGTCGACCAGGGTTTTGAATTCGTCAATATCCTCAAAACTGCGGTAAACGCTGGCAAAGCGAACGTAGGCCACCTTGTCGAGTTTCTTCAACTCGCGCATGACGAGTTCGCCAATGCGTGTGGAAGGCACTTCCCGCACCCCCAGGGCCAGCAGTTTTTCTTCGATGCGTTCGATAGCACCATCGACCTGTTCAATGCTGACCGGGCGCTTGCGCAGTGCCAGCTTCATGGAAGCCACCAGTTTGGCACGCTCGAACTCAATGCGCCGACCATCCTTCTTGACGACCGCCGGAAAACTGACGTCGGCCCGCTCGTAAGTCGTGAAGCGCTTTTCGCACGAGGCGCAATGGCGCCGGCGCCGGATGAAGTCGCCGTCTTCAGCGACCCGGGTTTCCATGACCTGGGTTTCGCTGTGGCTACAGAAAGGGCATTTCATGGTGCAGTGGATTGCCGCGCTGCGCTCGCAATGACTGTCATCGGTACACAGGAAACTGGGCCGTCAACGCGTTGACCTTGGCACGTACCGCATCAAGGTTCGCACTGTCCCTTGGATGGTCGAGCACATCGGCAATCAGGTTGGCGGTAAGGCGTGCCTCCGCGTCCTTGAAGCCGCGTGTCGTCAGCGCCGGTGTGCCAATGCGCACGCCGCTGGTGACCATCGGCTTTTCCGGGTCATTGGGGATGGCATTCTTGTTGATGGTCATGTGGGCGGCACCCAGCACGCTCTCGGCTTCCTTGCCGGTGATGCCCTTGGCGCGCAGGTCAACCAGCATCACATGACTTTCGGTGCGACCGCTGACGATGCGCAGACCGCGCTCGGTCAGCGTTTCGGCAATGATCTGGGCGTTCTTCAGTACCTGCTGCTGGTAGATCTTGAATTCGGGCGCCAGTGCTTCCTTGAAGGCCACGGCCTTGGCGGCAATCACGTGCATCAGCGGACCGCCCTGCAAACCGGGAAAGATGGCGCTGTTGATTGCCTTCTCATGTTGCGATTTCATCAGGATGATGCCGCCACGCGGTCCGCGCAGGCTCTTGTGGGTGGTCGAAGTCACCACATCAGCGTGCGGCACCGGGTTCGGGTACACGCCAGCAGCAATCAAGCCTGCGTAGTGCGCCATGTCGACCATGAAAATCGCGCCGACATCCCGGGCCACCCGGGCAAAGCGTTCGAAGTCAATGCGCAGACTGTAGGCTGAGGCGCCCGCGATGATGAGCTTGGGTTTTGATTCGTGGGCCTTGCGCTCCATCACGTCGTAATCAATCTCTTCCTTGTCGTTCAGACCATAGCTGACGACGTTGAACCACTTACCGCTCATGTTCAGTGCCATGCCGTGGGTCAGGTGCCCGCCCTCAGCCAGCGACATGCCCATGATGGTATCGCCAGGCTTCAGAAAGGCCAAAAAAACGGCTTCGTTGGCCGAGGCGCCGCAATGGGGCTGCACGTTGGCGCAATCCGCACCAAAAATCTGCTTCACGCGATCAATGGCCAACTGCTCGGCCACGTCGACAAATTCGCAGCCACCGTAATAGCGCTTGCCGGGATAACCTTCGGCGTACTTGTTGGTGAGTTGAGTTCCCTGCGCCGCCAAGACAGCAGGCGAGGCATAGTTCTCGCTGGCGATCAGCTCGATGTGCTGTTCCTGGCGGGCATTTTCAGCCTGGATAGCAGCGAATATTTCGGGATCTGTCTGTTCAATAAGAAATTGGCGGTTGTACATGATGGGTCAGGAGGGGGAGAGAAGAGCAATTTTTTCAACGCTTTGATCTGCCTTGGCTGGGACAGACAAAGGCGCACCGGCTGGCTGGGGTGAAGAAGCAGTCAGCGGCACGATTCGTCCCTGGGCTACCAATTTCAGTCTGGCGTGCTCGGCCATGACTTTGCCCGTGTATCCGCTGTCGTCGTCAATGTTGGCGGCCCCCACATAAGAGCGCAGACCGCCCTCAATGGAGCCGGCGCGGCTGATGCATTCCTGCAATACGCGGGCACCCACCCGCAAGTTGGTCAACGGGTCGAAGGCGGCGAACTTGCCACCAAAACTCGCGTACTTGTCGCTGTGGACCATGGTCATCACTTGCATCAGCCCCTGGGCGCCAACCGGGCTTTGGGCAAAAGGATTAAATCCAGATTCGACCGCCATCACCGCCAGAATCAAGGTCGGATCCAACTTGGTGTGAAGGCTGATTTCATACGCCTCGGTTACCAGGGCGCTGATGGGCTCTGGCGCGACGCGGTACTTCTTGCTCAGCCAGTAAGCCACCGCTGCCTGTTGTCTGGGCAGATCCTGCGGATTGATGGCAGTCGCACGGTCACTGGCATCGGCTTCGCCAGACCAGCCCGTCAGTGCGATCTGGCGTGTTTTTAGCCAGCTGAACAGCTCGATTTCACCGACCTGGCGCAGTTCCGGCCGCACCGACATGGCAATGACGGCAAAGATCACGGCCAGCCCGACCAGGGCAAAACCGTTGTGCGTGATTTCAAAGAAGCCCTGGGCGACGTCACTGGCGAAAGTTCGCAGACCCTGGGTGAATTTTTTCGACGCTGTCATAGCTTTTCCTTCGTTCGCGCGGGCTGCTGTGATGCACTGCCGGGGGCGGCAACACACGCGGCACCTCGTTTGGGTTGGTACGCTATCAACAATCTGCCCTCTGAAAAGAAGTCTTGCAGAAGATTGAATATGCCGGGTTCGGCAGCGGGTTCGGGTTACCCCTGAATACTCCAGGGAAGCCGGATTCTAGGTTGTCATTATATATCAGGTCAACCATATGAAACTCATTCCTTATCCCTAAACAAAAGTTGAATTTGGCCTGGCGCGGCTCTAGACTGTGCTTGCCCGTCACACGATGGGCAACGCGCCGGCAGTAGCCAGTCCCTACCGCAAGGTAGCTGCGATAAAGCGGCCCCGGCAACATGTGGTGGCAATCTGTTGCCACCCAGCACTGGGGGACTTTACCCTCCCTTGGTGCGAGCCCTGACAGCATGGACCTTGTGTCAGCTGTCGAGCCCGGCGACTTGGCTTTGAGCCATTCGACCGGGCTTTCGTCTTTTTTGTTGCCGTGGCAGCGCAATTCCGGCGAAAATAGCGGCTCCTTCCCTGTCAGCACCCTGGCTCGGGTTTCTTTCTTTGTTCGTGCTACTCATGTTCCCTTTTCCTGCCAATCAAAAATCTGCCCCAGCTTCTGAAGAGACAAAATTTCCGGCCAAGACGCACGAGCCTCATCCCCTTGACATGGTGACTGGCGGGGCGTTCTCTGCCCCAACTTCGAGCGAGCGCACGGCGCGCATCCGTGAGTGGTTAATCAGTTCACCCGGCGTCGAGCAGATGCAGGCAGTTTTCAAGGAACTCAGCGGTAAGGACAAGGGCGCTGCCAAGCTGTTGCGCGAGCGCCTCGACGAGATCAAGCGTAGCAAGGGACAGGAATCGATTGCGCTGGAGTGGGGCGACAAAGCCAGCATCCTGCTGGCCCTGCCCAAACTCAACATTGCCGACGCCATGGCCTGGCAGCGCGATGCCGCCAAGGCCGGTGCGCCCCTGAGCAAGGAGCCGCTAGCCACGCTCAAGACCGAACTCAGTGACCGGGTGAAGGTGATTGAGGACTTGCAGCATCGGGTCCAGGTCCAGCGAGAGGCAGCGGTGCTGCTGGCACAACGCATTGAGGTGCTGTCCACCAAGTCGTGGCGCGACGCCCAGGTGCTGCTGGAGGCATTGCTGGCGGATGTGGAGCATTGGCAGGCCCAGGCGGCTGCTCTGCTGGGCGACGCAAACTGGGCCAGCGTGGACGTCAAGTTTCCACCTTTGCTGGATGCCTCAAGGGGTCAATTGCTGGTGGTCTGGGAGGCGTTCAAGGATGCGCTGGCGCAAGCCTGCGCCGCTGCGGTCGATCCCGCGGCGGCCTTGCCGCCGGTGCCGGTCTGGGCTGAAGAGCTGCGCGCCGCCCGAGGGGTTCTGGTTGAGGCAGCGCCCCGACCCAAGCGCGCTGCGATTGACCCGGAAGTCAAGGCGCAGGCCGTGGCGGCGGTGGCGGAGACGCTGGTCAAGCTTGAACAGGAAATATCTCAGGGGCACGGCAAAGCCAGTGCTGGCGCGGCGGCAGCCCTGCGCCATGCCCTGAAGGAGTACGGGCGGATCATCGACGACAAGTTGGAAAATCAGGCACACGCTGCGCTGGCCGCAGCGGGGGAACTCGAAGGCTGGCAGCGCTGGCGTGCCGATCAGTTGCGTGAAGAACTGGTGCAAAAGGCCGAGGCCTTGCTCAAGCGACCGGAGGGCCAGGCGATCGGCGGGCGCAAGATGCAGGAGACCTTGCGCGCCCTGCGTGAGCAGTGGAAGCAGACCGATCAGGGCGGCGCGCCGAACCACGGTTTGTGGAAGCGTTTCGATGACGCCTGTAACGAAGCGCACAAGGTGGTTGAAGCCTGGCTCGAAAAAGTCAAAGCGCAGTCAGCCGAGCACCGGGCACAGCGCCTGGCGCTGATCGAAGAAGTCAATGCCTGGGCTGCAGCCAATCAAACCGCACTGGACGATGACTGGAAAGGCTTCAACCGCATCCTGCACCAGTTTGGTGACCGCTGGCGTGACGGTGGGCACGTCGGCGAAAAGGTTTTTGCCGAGTTGCAGCCGCTATGGAAAGCAGCCATTGACGGTGCAGCGGCGCCTTTGGAGGCGCTGCAAGCTTCCAGCCTGGCGGCACGCCATCTCATGATCGATGAGGCCAGGGCCTTGGGCAGCGCGCCCGAACTGCGCATCGATGCCGTTCGCGGCTTGCAGCAGCGCTGGCAAGCCGAAGCGCATCGGGTGCCGGTGGATCGGCGTCAGGAACAAAAATTGTGGGAGGCGTTTCGCCAGCCGATTGACGAAGCCTTCAATCGCAAGACGACGCAGCGCCAGCAGGCAGACGCGGCACTGGGTGAGCGTGATCGCGTCGTCCTTGATGCAGCGCGCTCGCTGGAAGCGGCCAATCTGGCAGGTGATGCCCAAGGCATTCGGGCTGCCATGAATGCGCTGGAGGCGGCACTGCGCGGACAGGCTCAAGCCCAGGCGGCAGTGCAGGTCGCAGTGACCGAGGTCAACACGGCGGTCGCTGCCATGGCGGCATCTGAAGCGCCCAGCGATGTGATTGACGGTACGGAAGTGACGGCGGTAGCGGATCTGGGCGCCCAAGGAGCCGACGCTCCTGCAGAGCCGGAGCCGGAGCCAGCGCCCAAGCCGGCGGCAAAGCCGGTGCGCGCCGTGCGCGG
>Ga0194052_1001540_pt1 | contig 13223 bp, 11 predicted proteins | sample SepL226m_MetaG_FD_160117 | JGI IMG/M metagenome (GOLD analysis project Ga0194052, IMG submission 160117) | Anoxic zone freshwater microbial communities from boreal shield lake in IISD Experimental Lakes Area, Ontario, Canada - Sep2016-L227-6m | ecosystem: Environmental > Aquatic > Freshwater >... | reverse complement strand
GCCAAGATTGCAGATGCTAGGATCGGTCACAATAAATTGCTGTGATAGGGGGCCGCAGGTGCGTGACTACGAAATTGATGTTCACTGTCCCTTGTGCAATGCAAAAACAAGGCTGAATCGGTTGATGGCTCATGCCAAGAAATCTCATCCGGAAGTCTCTGAGTTAGATTTCAAGAACGCACTGGATCAAAAAGTTCGAACCGATCCTTCTACAGTTGATCTGAAACGTGTCACTCGATTGGCAGACATGGTTTCAGCAACTCAACGAGTTCGTGACGTTCGGGACCAGCACTACACCGCACCTTTTCTGGCGGTGCCATTGGTGGCGGTAAGAAAAGATAGGTCAGCCAGAATTCCTGCGACTTTTGCTGTTTTTTTGACCGCGTTTGCGGTTCGGAGTCTTGCGGAAAAATTGGGAAATCCCAAAGTTGGTCCCAGGATTTCGATTCCGTTCTAACGGAACCTCATCAGCAAGCGTTGGTTTTTAGGTGTTGTGCGTCCCGGATTTGAACCCAGGTCCGCATTCCACCACCATTTACGCAATCGTTAGTAACGATCCGTGGCAACCCTCAGGTGTTCGCACGTGCCAGTAAGGCTTTGCGAGTGCCCTGAGGGTCACTACGAACTAATTCCGATCGCTGCGTGCTGATGCGCGCTGAGACGTACAAGGTGGCATAAACACTCAGCTTTCAATACACTGGTGCTGATGCTCGCAAATTGTCCAAAGTGTGGCCATAGCCCATTGCCATTTGATCAGGCCTTGCCAGTGGCCTGTCCAGCATGCGGAGTCATTCTGGCCAAGTTAGCACAGACTATGAGCGCGACCACTGGTAAAAATGTCAAATTGCCAGTACACAGCAACCAACATAATCTGACCAAAGATCAAACGCTCGACGAACCAAGCACCTTTTTTAGGTATCTGTTTCACACTCCCGAACGTATTGATTCCTTCACGATCTGGATTCATTTGGCGCTTTTGTTCGGATTTGCCGTATGGGGTTTGACGCTAATCGCCCAAGACTATCGCACTGGCGAGATGGGGGCGTCCTTTATCCACCGACCATTGCTCATCTTCCATGAGGCAGGTCACGTAGTGTTTCGGCTATTTGGAGAGTGGGTCTCGGTATTGGGTGGAACATTGGGCCAGCTCATCATGCCTGCCATTCTGGGGTGTGCGCTACTGATCAAGAACCGCGACCCCTTTGGAGCCGCCATCGGGTTGTGGTTCGTCGGTGTGTCATTGTTGGACATTGCGCCATACATGTACGATGCATTGCACCCAAAACTGATGCTGTTGTCAGGCACAACTGGGGAGGACGGTGGCCACGACTGGATCTACCTGTTTTCGTCAATGGGGCTGCTTCAAAAAGCCCAAGTCATCGCAGGACTCATTCACAAGTTAGGTGCACTGACAGTCTTGTTGGCACTTGCCTGGGGTGCTGGGGTGCTTCGCATCCAACATGCAGTGGTGCCAAAGCCATAGCGCCATATTGGAATATTCTGAAAGCCAGCCCAAATCAACCGGATATTCCTAGTTCAAGCTGAGTTCATTTTGATGCTTTGAGTTGTCCTGACAATCACCAATTTCATCAGGTGTGCTAAACTATTGCACATCTGCTGTCGAAGATGTTATGGTCAAACCACCCAAAGAAACCCTGCTTGAGCAAGAGCGATTCGAGCTAAAGCCCAAGCCTGGTGGCGGTTTGTTGAGTTACGAGGTTTGGGGTTATCAGGAGAAGGGTAAGACTGTGGTGACCCGCTATAACCTGGCCTACATCAACCATTCAATTTGCCAGGTGGACAACGGAAGAGTGCTTGGTTTTGACAATGCACATGATTACCACCACCGACATTTCATGGGCGAAGTCACGGCAGTTGAATTCACTAGCTACGAAGCAACCTTGGAGAAATTCCAGCAAGAGTGGCTGGAAATTGTTCAGAAAACACGAGGAAAGAGATCATGAGCAAAGTCGTTATTCGCACCGATGACGTGGACGGGTTTTTCGCCCGAGCGAAAGACGCAGCGCGTAGAGCCGATCAAGTCCAAACGTTCGAAGAGAAGGTAACGCTGTCATTTGAAGACCCGCAGCGCATGTTCACGGTCTTGTCTGAAACCCGGCGTCGACTTATGAGCGAGGTCATGCGTGAGCCAAGGACTATTAAGGAGTTGACGACCCGTTTGCATCGCAATCGATCATCTGTGACAAAGGATGTCGGCATGCTGGAGAAGTTGGGACTCATTGTTTCAAATCGGCAATCTAATCCCGGGCACGGCTTCCAAAAGGTAGTTCAGTCCATTGCGCCCAAGATTGAGATGGTTGCAACTCTGGGCTAAAAGTTGAGGGAGCTCATAATTTCGCAATACGAAATAGCCAAACTTCGCAAACGGTGGACAAACACCCTCAGGGTTCCTCACCTGCACTGTGAGCGAGTTTGAACCCAGGTCCGCATTCCACCACCATATCCCCTGACAAAGGCCGCCAAGGACATACACTTGGTGGCCTTTTTCTTGTCAACGGACGGGGGACTATGATCAAACTCAAACCGGTGGCGACCGAGCGTTTGCCAGACTTGCTTCGGCTGATGCCCAAGGCCGAACTGCATATGCACATCGAGGGCTCACTGGAACCCGAGTTGATGTTTGCGTTGGCGCAGCGCAACGGCCTGGCCATGGCTTACCCGCATGTGGCGGCGCTGCGGCGCGCCTATGTGTTCGACGACCTGCAGAGTTTCCTTGACATCTACCACGAGGGCACGCTGGTACTGCGCACCGAGCAGGATTTTTACGATATGGCGCTCGCCTATCTGGAGCGCGCTGCGGCCGACCACGTGCTGCATGCCGAGATATTTTTTGACACCCAGACGCATACCGGTCACGGTCTGAGCGCGGAAGTTGTTATCAATGGTTTGCACCGCGCCTGTGTTGCCGCACGTACCCAATTTGGTATCGATTCGTCGCTGATCCTGTGCTTCTTGCGGCACTTGAGCGAGCGCGAGGCATTTGAGTGTCTGGAACAGGCCTTGCCGTACCGCGACAAACTGCTGGGAGTAGGCTTGGCCTCAAGCGAGGTGGGTCATCCGCCTGAAAAGTTTGCCCAGGTCTTTGCCAGAGCGCGCCAACTCGGGTTTCGGCTGGTGGCCCATGCCGGCGAGGAGGGTCCACCGGCCTACATCTGGAGCGCGCTCGATGTGCTCAAGGTAGAGCGCATCGATCACGGTGTGCAGGCGATGCAGGATCCGGCCTTGATTGAGCGGCTGGTGAAGGACCGAATCGCCCTGACGGTTTGCCCGCTATCGAATTTGAAGCTGCGCGTCTTTCAGAATCTGGCCGAACACAACCTGGGGCGCATGCTGGAGGCTGGCATCGTGGCTACCGTCAATTCGGATGACCCGGCTTATTTTGGTGGCTACATCAACCAGAACTTCTGCCAGACCTTTGCTGCCTTGGGCTTGACATCACAGCAGGCCTACCAATTGGCGCGCAACAGCTTTGAGGCCAGCTTTGTTGATGCGACAGCCAAAGCGGCTTATCTGGAGCGACTCGACGCGTGTTTTGAGACCTTCGTCTGAGCTCAGGTCACCGGCACCCAGCGTTGCAGACTCGGCAACATCCAGCGGTAGGGTGCGAGCAGGACGGCGGCCATCAGCCACTTGATACCCAGATCCCCGGCAGCAAGTGTTCGCCAGTCCAGGTCGGTGCCGGCAAACGCCAGGAAGAAGAACAGGCCGGTGTCAATCACCGATGCCACCAGCGAGCCAAAGAAGGGCGCCTTCCACCACGACAGTGTGCGCAAGCGGTTGAAGGCCACGATATCGAGCAGTTGCCCCATGATGAAGGCCACCCCGGAGGCGACAGCGATACGCCAGGGCGCCAGTGCCAGAGACACGATGACCGCAATGGAAAAGCCGATCCAGGCGACGCGTCGGGCCGCTTGCGCACCGACCGCTCGATTCGTCAGGTCGGTGACCAGGAAAGCGACGGGAAAAGTGAACGCACCCAAGGTTAGCCAGTCGTTGATCGGAAATTGCACCAGATAGTTGGAAGACACAATGACGATCAGCATGGCCAGAATCGGACGCCAAAGCTGCGCCAGGGTCGGCGCCGGAGAGGGGTTTACTTTATTCATCGCGCGCATTATCGCAGGCCCTTCGCCGCATTGCCGCGCCTGTCCCCGGGTTGCGCGCACACTCAAACTTGGCTCACTTTGCTCTAGACTCCTGCTCATGAAGGCTTACCGCGCATCCATTCTCTCGTTCGCTCCTGACCGCGAACCCGGACCTTGTGCGGTGCTGGAAGAAGACGGTCTGCTGGTGGTTGGGTCCGATGCTTCGGGCTGCCAGCGAGTGCAGGCGTGCGGGCCGTATCACCAGTTGAAGGCGCGTTTTCAGGCGGTGCCCACCGAGCATCTGCCCGGGCGCATCGTCGCGCCGGGCTTCATTGACATGCACAACCATTTTGCGCAGACCAACGTCATTGGCTCACCCGCAGATGGTTTGCTGCCCTGGCTTGAGCACTACACTTTTCCTGAAGAACAACGTTTTTCATCGGCTCAGTACAGCGCCGAGGCGGCCCGGTTTTTTCTGGATGAACTGCTGCGCAACGGTATCACGACGGCGCTGACCTTTGCCACCTGCAGCACCGAGTCGGTCGAGGCCCTGTTCTGTGAGGCGCAGCAGCGCCGCATGCGACTGATCAGCGGCTTGTGCCTGATGGATCGCCATGCCCCGGCAGGTGTGCTCAACCGCGCCGCGCCCGACGGTTCACGCAATGCCTGCGAGCAAAGTCTGATGGATTCAGAGGCCTTGCTGCAAAAGTGGCATGGCAAAGACCGATTGGGTTACGCCATCACACCGCGCTTTGCGCCGAGTTGTAGCGACGAGCAGTTGCGTGGCGCGGGTGAGTTGGCGCATCGGTACCCGGAGGTCTGGATTCAGTCGCATGTGGCTGAAAACAGGGATGAAATCGCCTGGGCGCGTCAGCTGTTTCCGTCCTCGCGCAGTTACCTGGCGACTTACGCCGATGCCGGCTTGCTGCGCCGCCGCGCGGTTTACGCCCACTGCCTGCATTTTGACGATCAGGATCGAGCACTGATGCGCAGCAGCGGCGCGGTTGCGGCCGTCTGTCCGACCAGCAATCTGTTCCTGGGCAGTGGCTTCTTTGACTATGGGGCGGCTGATCGAGCCGGGCTCCAGTACGGCTTGGCCAGTGACGTCGGGGGTGGCACCAGCTTCAGTCCCTTTCATACCATGCTGGCGGCTTACTACGTGGCTCGCGAAGGCCAGGGCAAAGCAGGGCGGTCGCTCTCGCCACAGCAACTCTGGTGGCAACACACGGCGGGCGCTGCCAGGGCGCTGGGTCTGGACGGCGTCATAGGCAACCTGCAGCCAGGCTGTGAAGCTGATTTTGTGGTGCTCAATCCGCAGGCGACACCGCTGCTGGCACGCCGCAGCGCCCAAGCCAGCAGTCTTGATGAGCTTTTGTTCGCCATGATTGTGCTGGGCGACGATCGCCTGATCGAGAGAACCGTGATTTCGCAGGCGCAGGAGGCACTGTTTACAATCGACAGACCTTAGGAGTTGTGTCCCGATGAGCATCAAAAGCGATAGGTGGATTCGCCACATGGCCGAAACGACCGGCATGATTGAACCCTTCGAGCCGGGCCAGGTGCGTGAGCGCGATGGCCAGAAGATTGTCAGTTATGGCACCAGCAGCTATGGTTACGACATCCGCTGTGCACCTGAATTCAAGGTCTTTACCAATATCCACAGCACCGTGGTGGACCCCAAAAATTTCGATGAAAAGAGCTTTGTTGACTTCAACGACGAAGTCTGCATCATCCCGCCTAACAGCTTTGCACTGGCGCGCACCATGGAATATTTCCGGATTCCGCGCAACGTGCTGACCATTTGTCTTGGCAAGAGCACTTATGCACGCTGCGGCATCATCGTCAATGTCACCCCTTTTGAGCCGGAGTGGGAAGGCTTCGTCACGCTCGAATTCAGCAACACCACGCCCCTGCCAGCCAAGATCTATGCCGGCGAAGGTTGTGCCCAGGTGCTGTTTTTTGAAAGCGACGAAGTCTGCGAGACCAGCTACAAGGACCGTGGCGGCAAGTACCAGGGACAACGTGGCGTGACGCTGCCCAGGGCCTGAGCCCTGGATTGGAGGATAATGCGGGTTTGCCCCTAGTCCCAGGGAGCGCCGAGCTATCGGATTGATAGCACCATGAACTGGCTGTGAATGACCGATTTGACTTCTGACTTGACTCCTGAACCCCTGCCGATGGCTTTTGCCCAACTGCAACTGGCCGCGCCGCTGGCCCGTGCTGTGGCTGAGATGGGTTACGAGTCCATGACCCCGATCCAGGCGCAGGCCATTCCGGTGGTGTTGCAGGGTCGCGATGTGATGGGCGCAGCGCAGACCGGGACCGGCAAGACCGCTGCTTTTTCCCTACCCCTGCTGCAGCGCATGCTCAAGCATGAGAGCAGTTCGACTTCGCCGGCACGGCACCCGGTGCGCGCACTGGTGCTGTTGCCTACGCGGGAACTGGCCGACCAGGTGGCGCAGGCGATCAAGGACTACGCCAAGTACACGCTGCTGCGCAGTGCGGTGGTGTTTGGCGGCATCGACATGAAGCCCCAGACCATCGAGCTGAAAAAGGGCGTTGAGATTCTGGTTGCCACACCGGGGCGTCTGCTCGATCACATTGAGGCCAAGAACGCGGTACTGAACCAGGTCGAGTACGTGGTGCTGGATGAAGCGGACCGTATGCTGGACATTGGTTTTCTGCCCGATCTGCAGCGCATCCTGAGCTTCTTGCCCAAGCAGCGCACCACGCTGCTGTTTTCGGCCACGTTTTCACCCGAGATCAAGCGCCTGGCCAGCAGCTATCTGCAAAATCCGGCGACGATCGAGGTGGGTGGCTCCAACGGCACCGCTTCGACCGTTGAACAGCATTTTTACAGTGTCGGAGATGACGACAAGCGCCATGCGCTGCATCAGATTTTGAAGGCGCGCGCTATCAAGCAGGCCTTTGTCTTTGTCAACAGCAAACTGGGCTGTGCCAGGCTGGCCCGCTCGCTCGAGCGCGAAGGTCTCAAGACCACAGCATTGCATGGTGACAAGAGTCAGGACGAACGCCTCAAGGCGCTGGAATCCTTCAAGAAGGGCGAAGTGGATTTGCTGGTCTGCACCGACGTGGCAGCCCGCGGTCTGGACATCAAGGATGTGCCGGCGGTATTCAATTTTGATATTCCGTTCAACGCTGAAGATTACGTGCATCGGATTGGCCGCACCGGACGCGCCGGCGCTTTGGGCCTGGCGCTGAGTTTTGTCTCCAAGAGCGACGCCCGTCTGGTGGCTGATATCGAGAAATTGCTGAAAACAAAAATCGAGCTGGAGGCCGTCGAGTTTGACGAGGACGCGCCCGACATTCGACGCCAGGGCCGAATCAACGATGGCCGGCGCATGTACTCCCAACCGGTGCCGGATGATTCGCACCATGGCAGTCACCACCCGGGAGCGATCCGCGATGTGGCGCGTGAAGGGCAGTTTGCCAGACCCGTACCATCCCAGCGTCGCGACTACTCGCGACCGGCAGCCGTTGCGCGCGATCCGTTTTTTGACAAGCCCTACGAGGCGCCGGCAGCACCTGACGCAGCGCCCGCTTGGGACGCGACGGTCAGCCGGCATGGCGCCGGGCGCAGCATCTCGGCCAATATCAAATCGAAGCGCCGGGTGGCGGCGCTGTTCAAGTCCGAATAGCGCAGCGCTCAGCCCGGCTGCTGGGCCTGCTCACACTTGACCTGGATGAGTTCATGCGCCAGCACCCTGTCGTTTCCTGAACTCTTTGCGCCACCCAAGCGCAAGGCGCTCAGGCAGCCGCCCCAGACGCAGCCGGTGTCCAGTGACAGGACATCCGACCGGTCGAGCCAGCCCAAGGTTGACCAGTGTCCAAAAGCCAGCGTGATAGCGGCTGTTTGTCGCCCGGGTACGTCAAACCACGGCATGTAGCCGGGTGGCGCAGCGCTGCTGCCTTCCTTGCTGGCGAATTCCATGCGCCCGTGGGCGTCACAAAACCTCATTCGCGTCAGGCTGTTGACAATCACGCGCAGCCGGTCAGCGCCCGTCAGTGTGTCGCTCCAGGCATGGGGTTCGTCGCCGTACATCTGCTGCAGGAAGTCACCCAAGGCAGGGCCACGCAGAACAGCCTCCACCTCGGCCGCCAGCGCCAGTGTCTGGCTGGCACTCCAGCACGGCAGGACGCCGGCGTGAACCATCAGCAGATCGTGCCCGTCGATACTTCTGAGCATCGCCATCTGTTGCCAGCGCAGCCATTCGAGCATGGCATGACGATCCGGCGCCTCCAGAATGTTGTTCAAAGTGTCGTGCCGACCGGGCTTGCGCACGCCCTGTGACAAGGCCAGCAGATGCAGGTCATGGTTGCCTAGCAGGCACTGCGCGGCGGAACCATAAGCCATCAGACGACGCAGCACGCCGGCGGAGTCAGGTCCGCGATTGACCAGGTCGCCGAGCAGGTAGAGCGTGTCGCGACTGGCGGAGAAAGAAATTTCATCGAGCAGACGCTGCAACGCGCTATTGCAGCCCTGAACGTCGCCAATGAGGTAGAGTGCCATGGTGTTCATTTTCGCTCCTCGTCCATGGATTTCCTGCTGATTGTTTTTCTGACCCTGCTCAACGGCGTATTTGCGATGTCGGAACTGGCGTTAGCCGCAAGCCGGAAAACAAGGCTCAATCTGATGGCTGAGTCTGGCGACAAGGGTGCACAGGCGGCGCTCACCCTGCTGGGTAACCCGAACCAGTTCCTGTCGACCGTGCAGGTCGGTATTACTTCGATCGGTGTTCTCAACGGCATCGTCGGTGAGGCCGCATTCAGCGACGGTGTTGCTGCCTGGCTGCATGGTTTCGGCGTCGCCGACAAGCCGGCCGCTATTTCGGCGACCGCCCTGGTAGTGACACTGATCACTTTCACCACCATCATTTTTGGCGAGTTGGTGCCCAAGCGCATTGGCCAACTGTATCCGGAGCGGGTGGCACGCTGGGTCTCCCGACCCATGCTGTGGCTGGCAACGGCCGCCAAACCCTTTGTGCGCTTGCTCTCCGGTACCACCGCCATCGTGCTCAAGCTGTTGCGCATTGATACTAGCGCAGCGCGTCCGGTGACGGAAGAGGAAATCAGCGCCAGTCTGGAGGAGGGGGTGGACGCCGGCGTGATCGAGCAGCATGAGCATCAGATGGTGCAAAACGTGTTTCAACTCGATGACCGACCCTTGACCTCGTTGATGGTGCCGCGCACCGACGTGCAGTGGCTTGATGCCTCCAGTTCGGTGGCGCAAAGTCTGGCGTGGGTAGGCGGCAGTGGCCCTGCTGGGGCACACTCGTGGTACCCGGTGTGCCGCGGCTCGCTCGATGAGGTGATTGGCGTGATCAGTGTTGCCCGATTGCTGCAACTGGGTTCTCAAACGCTCGATAGTCTGGAGGCCTTCGTCACACCGGCCACCTTTGTCCCGGAGACCTTGAGTGGCATGGAGTTGCTGGAACAGTTTCGCGCCAAGGCGGGCCGCTTCGTGTTTGTGGTGGACGAATATGGTGTTGTGCAAGGTACCTTGACACCGCGCGATCTGCTGGAAGCCATTACCGGTGAATTGCAACCCGGCGCGCAGGTGGACGCGTGGGCGACGCGGCGCGACGACGGCAGCTGGCTGCTTGATGGCTTGATGCCGGTGGGTGAACTCAAGGTCCGCCTGGATCTCGAAGAACTGCCGGAGGAGGAGCGGGGTCGCTACAACACGGTCGCCGGTTTGCTGATGTCGGTGTCGGGGCATTTGCCAGAGGTCGGCGAGCGAATCGAGTGTGCCGGCTGGCGGTTTGAAGTGCTGGATCTGGACCGCAAGCGCATTGACAAGGTGATGGCAAGCCGACTTGCTAGCTAGCTGATGCTTGATGACCGTCAAGGCATTAGGGGGGAGATAGCCTGATACTGCCCGTAACCGAAGGAGGTTATGCCATGTTCAAACACATACTTGTTCCAGTGGATGGTTCATCGACAGCACAGTTGGCAGTGGAGAAGGCGATTGGTCTGGCCAAAGCTTTTGACAGCCGCGTCACAGCGATCTTTGTCATCGATCCTTATCCATTTACCGGTGTCGGCACTGATTTCGCCTACGGCCAGGCCGAGTACCTGAGTGCCGCTACGGCGGAGGCCAATGCCGCCATCAAAGCTGCCAAGACCGCGTTTGAGCAGGCTGGCGTCAGCGTAGGTACTTCCGTGATTGAATCTCACGCCGCCTGGCGCGGTGTGGTCGAGGCGGCGGCGTCGCTGCAAGCCGATCTGATTGTCATGGGCTCGCACGGCCGCAGTGGCTTGGAAAAGCTTGTGTTGGGTAGCGTCACGCAAGCCGTCCTGTCGCACACCCAGCTACCCGTGCTGGTGGTGCGCGACTGAACTCAGCTGCCTAGCCGCACTGCCCGACGTAGCCGCAGGCGGTGCAGAAATCGCAACCGTCTTTGTGAATGACGGTTGGGTTGCCGCACTCCGGGCAGACTTTGCCGGCCATGGTGCTGGGCGCTTCATGATTCTTGGGCGCATCGAGCACGCCCATCTCGCGTAGCGGCAAACCTTCTTCATCGAGGATGCCCAGCATGGCGTAGCGGTGAATGATGAGGCGCGCAATATAGGCAACCGTTGAAGGCCAGGTCTGTTGACGGCGCTCGCCATGCGGCAAGCCCGGCACAAAAGCCATGAAATGACCCAGCGGCTCGGCATAGTTGAGCAACTTGCGCAGTTTCATGCCGATCCAGGCCGGATCAATGACACGCATATCGAGGGACAGCAGTCGCGCCAGGCCATCGAGCGCTCGTGGATAGTTACCGGAAAATCCGACCGCGCAAGGACGCGTCACGATGACGCCGTCGTGGCCCGGCAGGTTGACCTCTTTCAGAGTCACGGTGAAGGATTCGCCGGTGGCTGGGTTGTCCACGTCAACCGCCCAGGCCAGCGTTCCCGATGGGCCGGTCTGGGGCTCACCGCGGCTGAACATGGCGTCCATCACGGGCGTCGGTATTTGCGTGTCCGCGCCTGCCAGCGCCTTGAGTTGATCACAGCGCCAGCGGATCACCGCCGCTGTGGCGGCGACGACGCCAGGGAACAGGCGTTTTTCACCGTGCGGCGGAAACGGCATTTCAAAAGAATGCTCTTCGGCCACCGTGGCCAGGGCGTCGAGTTTGAGTTGCAGCCAGGCCGGGTCGTTCGCGCGCAGGTCCATCGACAGCGTCTTGGCCAGGGCGCCCAGGCCTCGTGGCTGGTCGGTGCCGTTGACCCAGACTTCGAAGGGCTTGGGTGCACCACCTTCTTCGGGCGCGAGTTCGCCGACAAACAGGGCGAAGTCGCCGAACGGGTGATGCACCATGAAGGTCCAGGCCGGGTTGCCACCAGGCAAAGCGGGCCGGCTTGGCCAGCGCAGCGAGGACAGTACCGGAACGGGCAGCCGCTCCAGCGCCAGCCGGTGGTTGGTGCCTTCAATCTGTAGCGGTGTGGTGGCAGCGGGCGTGGTCGTTGGCGTCACACTCAGCACGGAACCCAGGATGGAGTTGGGCCGGTAGGTGGCGAGACCTTTCAGGCCTGACTGCCAGGCTTCCATGTAGAGGTGTTGAAACTCGGCATAGGGGTAGTCGGCCGGTACATTGACGGTCTTGGAAATCGCTGTATCGATAAACGGCGCCACCGCAGCCACCATGGCCTCGTGTGCCTGCGCGCTCATCTCCAGGGCGGTCACGAAGGCGGACGTCAGGGGGGTGTCTTCGCCAAACAGGTGGCGATACAGGCGCCATGCGTGATCCTCGACTGCATATTCCTTGAAACTACCGTCCATCATGCGTTTCTTGCGTGTGTAGGTCCAACTGAAGGCGGGTTCGATGCCGTTGCTGGCATTGTCTGCAAAAGCCAGGCTGATGGTGCCGGTCGGTGCGATCGAGAGCAGGTGCGAGTTGCGCAGACCATGCGCGCGCACGCGCTCCTTGAGCGCTGGCGACAAACGCGAGGCAAAGGTCTGGCCGCTGAGGTAGAGGTCGGCATTGAAGAGAGGGAAAGCGCCGCGCTCACGCGCCAGTTCAACTGATGCGTCGTAGGCGGTGTCGCGCATCAGCTCCGAAATCTGGCGTGCCATGTCGCGTGCTTCCGGCGTGTCGTAACGCAAGTTCAGCATCACCAGTGCGTCGCCCAAACCGGTGTAACCCAGGCCGACGCGACGTTTGCTGCGTGCCTCTTCCTGTTGTTGCGGCAGTGGCCAGACGGTCACGTCCAGCACGTTGTCGAGCATGCGTGTCGCAACACGGGCTACCTCGGCAAAGGCGGCTTGGTCAAATTGGGCGTTCTCTTCAAACGGGTTGTTGATGAAGCGGGTCAGGTCAATCGAGCCCAGGCAGCAGCAGCCGTAGGGCGGCAGGGGCTGCTCGGCGCAAGGGTTGGTGCTGGCGATGGTCTCGCAGTAGGAAAGGTTGTTGTCGCGATTGATATGGTCCAGAAACAGCACGCCGGGCTCGGCATGGTCGTAAGTCGAGCGCATGATCTGATCCCACAAATCGCGTGCCTGCAACTTGCGGTAGATCCACATGCCGCTGCCTTTTTCCTGGTAGGCGCCAGCGGCCTTTTGCGCAGCGCCGGGCTCGGCACGGTGCACCAGGGTGAACTCGCTATTTTGCTGAACTGCTGCCATGAAGGCGTCGCTGATGCCCACCGAAATATTGAAGTTCTTCAGGTCGCCCGTGTCCTTGGCGTGAATGAACTCTTCGATGTCAGGATGGTCGCAGCGCAGGACACCCATTTGTGCACCACGCCTGGCGCCAGCGGATTCGACGGTCTCGCAGGAACGGTCGAAGACGCGCATATAGCTTACCGGACCGGAGGCGCTGCTTTGGGTGCTGCCGACCCAGGCGCCACGCGGCCGGATGCGCGAAAAATCGTAACCAACGCCGCCGCCCCGGCGCATCGTCTCCGCGGCCTCGGTCAGGGCGGTGTAAATGCCGGGATGTCCGTCTTCCAGGTGTGCAATGGCGTCACCAACCGGCTGCACGAAGCAGTTGATCAGCGTGGCCGCCAGATCGGTGCCTGCCGCTGACTGGATGCGACCAGCCGGCAGGAAGCCGTTTTGCAGGGCCTGCAAGAACTTGGCCTCCCATTGTTTTCGCTGCTCCGGGGCTTCAG
>Ga0194052_1001539_pt1 | contig 13227 bp, 6 predicted proteins | sample SepL226m_MetaG_FD_160117 | JGI IMG/M metagenome (GOLD analysis project Ga0194052, IMG submission 160117) | Anoxic zone freshwater microbial communities from boreal shield lake in IISD Experimental Lakes Area, Ontario, Canada - Sep2016-L227-6m | ecosystem: Environmental > Aquatic > Freshwater >... | reverse complement strand
CTACGTTGATCTCGAAACCCGCCTGCCTGTGATGCTACAACGTGGCAAGGAGACCAGTTATTATCAATTTCAATCCCCCCCCGAATCTACGATCACCATTCCCGCGGAACTTCAGGAAATGAAAGACCATAGCATCCGCCGTAGAAACCAGCTTAGTCGTATGCCCTCTCGGCCCTGGTAGATTTTGTCGCCGCCCGCCGAAGTTTTCCCGCCGGTTGCCAGCAACTTTAAATGCGCACGGAACCGACTCCCGCCCTCGGGATATTGCCCGTCGGCAACGTCTCATGTCAGTTGGTTGCGGGATGCCGATACCACAGCCGCAAATCTGTTGTGCTCATAAACTGGGAGCAACAAACGAGGGCGACAATGATAAGATCTCCAATTCCAGCAACCGCGTTGTCAACGGCGGACAGCTCACACTCGGCGGCAACGAAACCATCGGATCCTTCGGCGGTCCCGGCGGCAGCATTAACCTCGGGGCATATACCCCCGCCGCAGGTTCAAACAACAGCACGACATCCTACTCCGGCGTGATCGCCGGCACGGATGGATCCCTCGTCAAGACGGGCACAGGATCGCTCACGCTCACCGGCAAACTGGGCGGCACGTCGGGCATCACCGTGAGCACCGGAGGCACGTTGCTCCTCAATGCCGGGGAGGCCGCATCGGGCCGATTTACGGAAGGTGCTTGTAACAGGCTGGTTGCAACCTGGAGCGCGTGCCGGATTTTGCACGGGGTAAAGAAAGATTTGACAAACAAGAGCGGTCTAGCCACGTTCCCAACCATTGGAAATACTTCTCCCTGCGTTTGCTGTCCACATTGAATCGAAGAAAGAGCCACACCCCGCCATGAAAACAGAATCCCGTTCCACCGCAACCAGAACCAACCGAGCTTTGCGCTTTGCTGGGAGTGGTTTGCTCGCGATGATTTCCATTTTGGGAATCCAGATGGGCTTTGCCCAGACGGAGTCCCCGGCAAGAGAGACGCTGTTGATGAACAACGGCTGGAAGTTTCTCAAGGGCGATTTGAAAGTCAATCATTGGGGGAAATACGCAAAAAACGGGACGTATGGTACCGAGCCCGGGATTGGGCTGGCATTTGACGACTCGTCCTGGCGGACGATTGACCTGCCGCACGATTTCACCATTGAGGCGTTCACGAGCAAAAATGGCAATGCGGGGCATGGGTATTTTCCCACCGAAATCGGCAACTATCGCCGCAAGTTCACCATTCCCGCAGCGGACAAAGGGCGGAGGATCTGCGTGGAGTTTGACGGCTCTTATCAATCAACGACGGTTTACTGCAATAACTTCATCGTGGGCCGCAGCGACAGCGGCTATACGCCTTTCCAGTTCGACATCACCGAGCTGATCAACTATGGGGGAGAAAACGTCCTGACGGTCTGCGTGGATAACAAGCTGCCCGAAGGCTGGTGGTATGAAGGGGGAGGTATTTATCGCTCCGTCCGTCTCACCAAGACAGATGCGGTCCATGTTTCGTGGGGCGGAGTTTATGTTCAGAGCTGGTTCAAGGTCGATCCCTCGACGGGCAAAAGTTTTCTGGAGGATAGCCCGGAGGGACCGGCCCATCTTCGCATCCATGTGACGGCTGAGAACAAGGGATCGGCGCTTGCCGACGTGAAGATCAAAGCGAGAGTGCTGGATCCTTCAGGGCGGCAGGTGGGCGATGGTTCGAAGAGCGTGCAGGTCGGTCCATGGGGAGAGAAGACTGCCCCCATCGAGACCACATTGAAAAATCCGCAACTATGGTCGCTGGATCAGCCTCAGCTTTACACTGCGGTGATCGAATTGGAGAGCGACGGCAAGGTGACGGACCGGTTTGAGCAGACCTTTGGCATCCGGACGATCCGCTATGATGCCAACCTGGGTTTCTTCCTGAACGGCAAGTCTGTGAAGATCAGAGGCGCGGCCAATCACCAGGATCACGCTGGGGTCGGCATTGCCGTGCCCGATGGCGTGGTCGCCTTCCGCCTCAAACGGCTCAAGGAGTTCGGGTTTAATGCTTACCGGACTGCGCATAACGTAAGTTGCCCTGTGGCCCAGGTGGCCGATCGCGTGGGCATGCTCGTCTTCACGGAGAACCGCAAGTTCAGCACGGGCGAAAACTCCCTCAAGGAACTGCGCCAGATGATCCTTTCCTGCCGCAACTCTCCGAGCGTCGTCCTCTGGGGGATCGGAAACGAGGAGGTTGCTTTCCAAGGCACGCCGATCGGTGGGCAGGTTGCGCAAGGGATGCGCAATTGCGTCCGCTCCCTTGACACCACTCGGCCTGTGACCATGGGGCAGAATGAAGATCATGACAAACCGGGTTCAGCCGCCACAGCGCTGGATGTGATCGGTTTTAATTATAGTTGGGACAACTGGGACAAGATCCACAAGCTTTACCCCGACAAGCCCATCATCGAAACCGAAATGGCCAACAGCTACACCAGCCGCGGGGTGTATGAGAACCAGGAACTCCAAGGGCGCCTGCTGTCCTACGATATGCCCAATTTCTGGATCGGCACCTTTACGATGGCCGAGGTGAAGCGGCAGATGGAGAGGCCTTGGATGTGCGGCGGGTTCACATGGACCGGGTTTGACTATCGCGGCGAGCCGTCACCGTTTTTCGCAAATATCTGGAAAGAGCACAACAAGCCGGGCGAAGTCCCCCGCGATGTCTCCTGCCACTTCGGCGTATTCGACCTGTGCGGCTTTCCCAAAGACAGCGCTTACTACTACAAGGCCGCCTATAGCTCAGAGCCGGTTCTTCACCTCTTCCCGCACTGGAATTGGCAGGGCAAGGAAGGCCAGCCGATCGATGTCTGGGTTTACAGCAATTGCGACGAGGTTGATCTGATTGTGAACGGCAAGAGCCAGGGGCGCAAACCGATGCCGAAGCTCGGGTACCTGTCGTGGAAGGTTCCTTATGAGGCGGGCTCGATCATGGCGGTCGGCTTCCGGGGAGATGCCGAGGTTTTACGCGAGAAACGGGAAACGACCGGAGCGCCTGTGGCGGTGCTCTTGCAAGCCGACCCGGGCACCCTCAAGGCCGACCGCGAGGATGTGTCGATGGTAACGGTGCAAGTGGTGGACGCCCAAGGCCGACCGGTTCCCAACGCCTCAAACAAGATAAAGTTTCGCATCGAAGGCTCTGCCCGCCTTTTGGGCGCTGGCAACGGCGATCCCGCCACCCTTGAGCCGGACAAGCTCCCCGAGCGCAGCCTCTGGGCAGGGCTGGCGCAAGTGATTGTTCAGGCACTGGACGAGCCCGGCGTGGCGACGTTGATTGCCGAGAGCGAGGGACTGAAGCCCGCCAGGCTCGAGATCAAGCTGGTGCGCGCTCAGCGGCCCCCCTTCCTCCCGTCTCCCAACAAGGCCGACAACGACCTCTGGTGGGACGGCGCGACCAATGCCAAGACGGCTGGTGATGCCAAAAAACCGGCTGCTGCGGGTTCGGAAGGCCAAGACGACTATTCGTTCTATAAAAAGAATGAAGTCTCGAATCCGGACAAGTCGAAGACGAATATCTCAAAATAATCCCCGCCAGTCTCCTTTAAAAATCTCAAACCGATAATACAATAAATGAAAACCATGATACGAAGTGTCGTTGCCCTGACCGTTTTGTCTTCGGGCATTCTGTTGGCGTTGGTGCCTGATAATGTTCCCGGCGCCCTGGAAGGCGATGCGATCGTGCGCCGCAACGGCGTGTTCTTCAACAATCGCCCGCTATACGGAGGTCAAACCGACCCTCAGAAACGCTATTATTGGGTATTTGCCGGCGACCGGCCGCTTGTGCGATTCGGTGGCGGCAACAATCTCGATGGCTCCTTTCTGCTGGGGTTCCAGCGGGCTGACGGCTCGTCAAAATGGTTGCTGGATTTCAAGTCCATCGAGGCGCGCTACCATGCTGGTCGGATGGAGTGGGTGGCGACCGACCCGGAGTTTCCGGGGGTGGCCATCTCGTTGCATGCTCTGCCCTTGGGAACAGGTTTTGGCATGGCTGCTCAGGCGCAGGTCACCGGGGCAGCTAGCGGTGACCGGTTGCTTTGGATGCTCGGCGGTGCCTACACCGAGAGTGTTCAATTTAACGATGCCATGGCTGCTGACTCGGCACCAGCTACTCGCAATAGGGGGTTTGATCCGGCTCAGGCGGAGGGGAATGGCGTCAAAGTCACCAATGGCGTAATCAATCTTTCTCAGGCGCGTGGGGATAAGGAACGCCATGTGCAGGCAGCCTGCAGCACAACTTCGGAGGTGCGTATCGCAGACGCCGATCAGTGGAAGACGCCAGCTGCTCTTCTCTCCAGCACCGGAGACAAACGTCCGGTGGCCTTTGGAGTGACGCCGATTGAAAACAATAAACCGATCACTTGGATTGCCCATGTCTGGCTGCCCAAGGAGACCGAAACCGCTCCCGACGTGATGGGGGAGTTTCGCGCCGCTTGGGATCGGACGGAACAGCTGAGCAACCGTGTGGTAAGCAAGACGCCCGATGCGCGGTTCGATTTCATGGTGCGGGCGGCCTCGGCTCCCGTGGAAGCGCTTTGGCGGGAAAAAGCCTACGCGCATGGCTGCCTTTCCCAGTTTGTCGATCCATTGTTGGGCTGGCGTTCGACCTTGGCCGGTGTGGCCTACTCATGGCATGAGCGAGTCCTCGCTGCCGCCAAGTACTTCTTTGCCTCACAAGTGACGGGCGAGACCTACAAAGAGCAGCCAGAACTGCGCCAATTGGTCGAATCGAGCCCTGAGCTCCCACGATTCGAAGGCACTGGTGTCCACCCCGGGGCGGATCCACGTTTTCACAGCAAGGGACGGCTGATTCCGAACTATAATTCCTTGCTATACGATATGCAGTCGCAGTTTGTCGATGCGGTCGTTGAAGACTGGCGTTTTACGGGCGATCCCGAGTTGGAGAAGGTGTTGCGGCCGGCCTTGGAGCTGCATCTGGACTACATCGACCGTGTGTTTGACCCAGCTGGCCAGGGGATCTACGAGAGTTTTAGCAACACCTTTTTGACCGACAGCGTCTGGACAAACGGCGGGGGAACACCCGATGAGACCGCCTTTGCATGGCGCGGGCATCTGGCGGCGCGGGATATGGCGCGCCGGGCCGGGGATGAGGCGGCGGTGAAAAAACATGAAGCCAAGCTGGCGCTGATTCGCAAGGGGTTCTTCGGAAAGCTTTGGGTGGACAAGGCGGGTGTACCGGGCGCGTATCGCGAGCAGGGTGGCTATCAGCGTCTGCACCCGGATCCTTGGACTCCAGGCCTCTATCTCCCGATGGATTGCAAGGGTCTGCTCAACGACGAGCAGATGGCCTCGATCGCCTACTTCACAGAATATGGGCTGCAGCGTGAGCCACGGCCCTCGGGCGGGATTCGGCTCTATCCCTCGAACTGGGTGCCCTCGATTTGGTCGAATCGGGAGAAATCGCCTGGGGACGAATATCACATGGCGCTTGGATACTGCTTCGCGGGCATGCCCGAAGGAGCCATGGAGCTGATCAACGGGAATATCAGCGAAGGTGCCTTCGAGTCTGCGGTTCCGGGCAATCTGGGCGTGCCTTACGGAAGTTGTGGAACCGACTTTGGCGACTGCGTCAGCGCATTTGCCCGCACTGTCGTGTCGGGAATCTTCGGCTACCGGCCGGACCGGCCCAACGGAAGCGTCACCATTGCGCCGCAGTTTCCTGCCGCATGGGATCATGCGTCTTTCAAGCATCCGGAATTCAATCTGAACTACAAGCGGCAGGAAGGAACCGAGCGGTTGAGCGTTGAGCTGGCCCGCCCGGCGGCCATCGAGTTGGAACTGCCCTTCCGCGGCACGGCGGTCAAGTCGGCGACCCTCAATGGCAAGAAAGTCAAAGGAACGATCAAGCCCGGGTTTGGCCGCTCGATCTATGTGGTCCATGCCCCGGTCATGCAGAAGGCAGACTTGGTGCTGAAAGTTGAGCACGAGCTACCACCGGGGGTTCCTCAATTCCGCGAGGTGGAGGTCGGAGCGGAAGTGGACCTCAGCGTGGATGGCGGGCGCATCATCGAAGTCAAGGATGCCCAAGGAGTGCTCAAGTCTTCAAAAATAACGGACGGCAGGGTTCATGGCGTGATTTCCAATAATGTCGGAAATAACCGGGTCTTGGCGCTGGTTGAGATGGGCAAAAATGCTCCGCAGTACCGGATCTTCGACTTCAAGGTTCGCGATCAAAAAGCAGAAGCCTATGCCGCTGAGAAAAACCTGCGGCAGGCTCCGGCTGATGCAAAATGGTCAGCCATTGATCTCTCAAGCATCATGAACGGGCGGATTACCGATATCTTCAGGCAGGAATATCTTACGCCGCGTCCGGAAACGATGTCGTTGCGACTGGCCAAGGATGGCTATCTGATTTGGAACGCACTCTACGCAGGCAAGAAGCCGCCAGCTATTGATCTGAGCTTGACCCGTCCGCAACGCCCCGCGCCGGTGTACGAGGCTCCCATTGGGGATATGAAGATTGGCCCCGAGGTGACCATCGAGGCGTGGATTGCTGCCGATGCGGGCGCAGATGCCACTCCCACCGGCTGCACCGATTCCTGGGACTATGTCCGCGTCTTGGAGATCGGAGATTTTTCCCTCGATATTATGGCCCGTTGCGGGCGTTTGGTTCGATTCAACACTGCCGACATTGCGATCATGAGGGCCTCTTCGCCCTTCTGCGGCGACCGGCTCACCCACATGGCCGTGGTCTTCCGCCCCGGCAAGCCGGGAGAAGTCTACTTCGACGGCAAGAAGTGGTTCATCGAGACGATACCCGTGGATTGGACGAAGCTGCCCCTGAACAAGATCCGGCTGGGAGCCAACCAAGATGGGACTTCCCGCTTGATGGGGCGCATCGGCCGGGTGTCTATTTCCAACAAGGCCGCAACATCTGATCAGCTCCAGAACCGCGCTCTGGATGCCGCTCCTCTGGATGGAACGATCGCCGACTGGAAGATTCCCGAGGTTACCAGCGCACAAGTTGCATCCGCCGTGGCGGGGGCTCCTGCGCTAGTCCAAAAGGAAGTGGCTGTTATCCAACCCAAAGCTTTCCCTCCTACCTTGCCGGTGGTGGACGGGATGCTACAGGTTCCTCAAGGGGTTCCGTTTCAATGGAATCCTGGCGGAAAGGACATCGCCTTTACCTCGCTGTGGGATAATTGGCCCAAGAAAGTGGAGGTGCCGGTCAATAAGAAAGGCGACGCAGTCTGGCTGCTCGTTGCGGGCTCGACGAATCCGATGCAGGTGCGCATTGCCAATGCGGTGTTGCGGTTTGAGTACGCCGACGGGGTCAAAGAAGAGTTGGAGCTGGTGAACCCGAAAAACTTCTGGTCGTTATGTCCCTTCCTGGGCGAGGACTACTACTATCCCCGGGAGGGCTTTTCGCTCCCCAAGACCCCGCCATCGCAGGTTCAGCTGGGCACCAACTGCCGGGCCATGGTCTACGGCTGGAAACTGCGGCCGGGCGTGGAACTCAAGAAGGTTACGCTTGAGAGTCTCTCGCAGGAGGTGATCATCGGTCTGATGGGCCTGAGCATCATGAACGAAAAGTGATCATAAACGAATTCGGAAGTCCTATGAGCAAACAATTGTCTTTGCAACGACTTGAGGGGCAGGGCAGCGGCTCATTTGCTGAGGGGGGCTTCCGAATTTGCTTGCGGAGGGGGCTCGCCCTCGTCCTGCTTTCTACATGGGCATCCTGCGCTTTCGGTCAAGCGCCTGAAGCTTCCTCACCCCGGGAAACGTTGCTGATGAACTACGGCTGGAAGTTCCTAAAGGGCGACCTGCCGGTCAACCATTGGTACAATGGCACCAAGAGCGGCCGTTATGGTATCGAGCCGATGGACAAGTCCGCCCAGAGCCAGGGGATGGGGCTGGGCTATGACGACTCGTCGTGGCGAACGATTGACCTGCCGCACGATTTCACCATTGAGGCGTTCACGAGCAAAAATGGCAATGCGGGGCATGGGTATTTTCCCACCGAAATCGGCAACTATCGCCGCAAGTTCATCATTCCCGCAACGGACAAGGGGCGAAGGATCTGCGTGGAGTTTGACGGCTCCTATCAAGCCACGACGGTTTACTGCAATAATTTCATCGTGGGCCGCAGCGACAGCGGCTATGCGCCTTTCCAGTTCGACATCACCGAGCTGATCAATTACGGCGGCGAAAATGTCCTGGCGGTCCGCGTGGAAAACAAGCTGCCGGAAGGGTGGTGGTATGAAGGGGGAGGCATTTATCGCTCCGTCCGTCTCACCAAGACAGATGCGGTCCATGTTCCACGGGGTGGGGTCTACGTCCAGAGCTGGTTCAAGGTCGATCCCGATACCGGAAAAAGCTTCTTTGAGGATGCTCCAGAGGGGGACGCCCATGTGCGCATTCATGCGACAGTTTCCAATAAGGGATCTTCGCGAACGGATGTGAAGGTCAAAGCGATCGTCCTTGATCCGAGTGGTCACCAAGTAGCCGATGGTTCGCAGAGCGTCAAAGTCGGTCCCTGGGATGAAAAAACTTCGGAGGTGGAGGCTACGCTGGCAAAGCCGCAGCTCTGGTCGCTGGAGAAGCCTCAACTTTACACCGCCGTGATTGAATTGGAAACCGGGGGCAGGGTAACTGACCGGTTTGAGCAGACCTTTGGCATCCGGACGATCCGCTACGATGCGAACCAGGGGTTTTTCCTCAACGGCAAGTCGGTGAAGATCCTGGGCGCGTCCAACCACCAGGATCACGCCGGAGTGGGGATTGCCTTGCCTGATGCCCTGATCGCATTCCGTTTGAACCGTCTCAAAGAATTCGGTTTTAACGCCTATCGCACGGCCCATCACACGGGGGGAGCCGTTGCCCGTGTGGCCGATCGTGTGGGCATGCTGATCTTCACGGAAAACCGCAAGTGCAGCACGAGCGAGAATTCCTTGAAGGAGCTGAGGAGCATGGTGTTGGCTGACCGCAACTCACCGAGCGTGGTGCTTTGGGGGGTCGGCAACGAGGAAGTGGCCTTTCAAGCGACGCCGATTGGCGGGCAGGTAGCCCAGGGGATGCGCGATTGCGTCCGATCGCTGGATACCACTCGTCCTGTAACCATGGGGCAGAACGAAGGACACGAAAATCCGGGCTCGGCTGCCACAGCGGTCGATGTGATTGGCTTTAACTACAGCTGGGACAACTGGGACAAGATTCACAAGCTTTACCCGGATAAGCCGATCATTGAAACAGAGATGGCCAACACCTACACCAGCCGCGGGGTTTACGAAGACCAATATTTCCAGGGACGTCTATTGTCCTACGATGTGCACGATCACGGATTGCCCACATTCATGAGGGACGAAGTGATCCGTCAGCTCGAGCGCCCCTGGATGTGCGGAGGCTTCATCTGGAGCGGGTTTGACTATCGGGGCGAACCGGGACCATTCATTCTCAGCGTCTGGAACCAGGCTAAGATGACGGCTCCGATGCCCCAGGACGTTTCCTGCCACTATGGGGCTTTCGATTTGTGCGGGTTCCCCAAAGATGGCGCCTATTACTATAAGGCCGCCTATAGCTCCGAACCGGTGATTCACGTCTTTCCCCACTGGAATTGGCAGGGCAAGGAAGGCCAGCCGATCGATGTCTGGGTTTATAGCAATTGTGAGGAAGTCGATCTGCTTGTGAACGGGAAGAGCCAAGGACGCAAACCGATGCCCAAGCTCGGGTATCTTTCGTGGAAAGTCCCTTATGAGGCGGGCGGCATTGAAGCGGTCGGCTACCGTGGGGATAAAGCGGTTTTGCGTGAGAAGCGGGAGACGACCGGTGCCCCCGCTGCCGTGCTCTTGCAGGCCGATCGTACCACCCTGAACGCCGACCATCAGGACGTGGCGGTGATCACGGTGCAAGTCGTCGACGCGCAGGGACGTCCGGTTCCAAATGCCCTCAACAAGATCAAATTCCGAATCGAGGGCACAGCCCGGCTGTTGGGCTCAGGCAACGGTGACCCCAATACCTCCGAGCCGGACAAAGCGCCAGAACGTAGCCTCTGGGCGGGTCTCGCTCAGGTGATCGTCCAGGCGCTGGACGAACCTGGCAAGGCAACGTTGATCGCCGAGAGTGATGGCCTCAAGCCCGCCGCAATCGAAATCAAACTCGCACCCGCCAAACAAATCCCCGTCTTGGCATCGCCTATCAAGTCTGCAAACGACCTCTGGTGGGACGGATTACCCAAGGCCAATCCAGTTGCCGAAGCAAAAAAGCCGGGATCATCGGGCGCAGAAAATCAAGATGACTACTCGTTCTACGAAAAGAATGCAGTGACCAATCCCAAACTGGAAGAGAAAAAGGATACTACTAAAAAACCGTAGAGCCACCGGACAAATCCGAAGCCGGCCAATAAATAGGAGGAGAACTTTCAGGCATTCGAAATTCCGAATTTATAATGCCGCAGAGCATGGCACCTTCATCCCCTCCGGGATTTCGAGGATGCGGTGGCGAGGCGCGCCTCCTTCTGCGGCGACCTCAATGCGAATCGGTCCCATCGGTGTGGGAATTGTTCCAGAAGCCCACTCGAGATCGCCGAGGTTGGGGGACACTGTTACCTCCTGCCATCCCGTTGCCGCCGGGCGCACTCCAAGCACATGGTGGTGAAGATAGTGATTGGCGGTTGTTCCCCATGCATGACAAAGGCTCAAAAGATAGCGGCCATCAGGAGATTTTGGAATCGAGCCATCCTGTCCGATCATCTCCCAAATCGTATCTGTTCCGGCAGAGGCACATGCACGACAATAGCGCTTTAAGAGATCCAGCGCTTCAGCTACCTTTCCACATTTCATCCACGCGCCCACCTCATAGGCATTTGCAAAAGGCCAGATGGTTCCGTTGTGCGCCCACGGAGAGATTTCGCCCAGTTCTTCGACGGAAAAAACCGGGGCGCAGGTCGCCGAACCATGCTTGCTCCAGAGGCGCTCTTTGAGACGAGAGAGAATGTGCGGGCGGTCCTCTATGCGGGCGATTCCCAGCAGGATGGCGTAGGCATTGTTATCTTCCCAAACTCGCGTGTCGGAAAGGTTATCCGGCATGTCTCGGAAGATATGGTTCTGATTGTCGTAGAATTTCTCCAGCACACGCCGGCGTTGAGAATCGGCAAGGCGCCTGTAGCTGGAGCCATCGCCACCGCAAGACTCCCCAAGGTCTGCCGCAGCCCGATAGGCGGCGCATAAAACCATGTTCGGCCCGGCCAGCAGCCCATTTCTGGGCAGCGTGTAGCTCCATGAGTTGCCAACCTCAAAAAGCCCTCCTGTAGGGCGAACGTGTTTTTCGACCCAATCCATCAGGCAGTTCAGCGCCGGCATCAGTTGCTGGCCGAAGGCAATGTCTCCCGTGTAGAACACATATTCCCAGAGTGCCACCACCCACCACAATGCATATTCATTGAAAACCTGCCGACTGGAGACGCTTCCGGGAATCAGCCCGTTTTCAAATGCGCCGGCGGCAGCCAGTTCCAGCGAGTTCCTCACGGGACTGGCGTCTGAACTTATCGAATAATGCGCCAGAGCGGCCGGGCGCAGGTCTCCAATCCAAATCTCACGGTCCCGGCGGCATCCATCCCAGATGACCCATTGGTCGGCGTCACCGACAGGGTGTTGTGAATGCCGTGCTGGCTGCGTGCAGAGGTGCAGGGTTCTGCATCCCATATCCCATGCGCGGGTGACTTCCGTGTCGGAACAGTCGAACTCACCCACCCTCTCCCCGGGCCAGGTGCTCTCTTCGAGTTCTATGCCGTGGAGTTGGATCTCATTCGCCGCATCGATGCGCAGGTAGCGAAAGGCACGGGTGTGGCGATCAAGCCATGTGTGCGTCCCTCGATCGATCGAGGCCTGGATGGGCGGGAAAATGAGCGTGCCCCAAGCAAGGGGAAAATCGGGATGTTTATAATGTTTGGAGGAAAACTCCACCGGCGCCTCGGCATCGGGGTGCGGATAGGCATAGCAGCTGAGATTCGTAGCCTCGGCGGCGGATATGTGGATGTGAAGGCGGCCCATACGCTTCGCTCCAAAGTCGACGTACAGCCTCGTTGTGGGCGAGAGTGTGCAGCCATCGTTCCAGCGAACCGGGCTGGAAGTGCCGTCCGGGCATCGCCGCCAGCATTTGACCGGTTGAAGAAAAGATTCCCGATCTGCTTGGCCGATCCTTGGCGAGCAAATCCGGCTCATAGCGCAACCCCTAGAAACAGGGCGCCGATTTTCCGGAAAACGAGGTGTTTTGAAGGGAAATCCGCAGAAACTGGCGCGAGAAGGAAGGAGATCTGAAGCATGTTGACAAACAGTATGGTTTGAAACTAGCGCGAGACAGCCATTTAATGCAACCGCAAATTGCGATTCGCTTTTTGGTTTTCCAGAAATCGATGCCTGCGACAGACGATAGATAAAGAGGCATCGCCCCCGGTGCCCTTGCTTTGGCAGAGCGGATGCCGTGGGCGACATCCCTCCGGTGATTGCGCTTACGCGGATTTGGGAATTGTTATAATGGCTTGATTTCCTCGGTGCCCAATGCAATCTTTCATCCGTGAAAGTCTTTCTTGATATAGATGGAGGAGGCGCCTGCCCCCGTGCTGTTCTTGTGAATACGGAAATCCTCCATGTTCACAAACTTCAACGCGGATCCATCCGATGCTCACAGCCATAACCGCTGAAGACCTTTGCGTGCATTTCTCCGTTGATGCGGCAATGCTGGGCAATCGCCCGATTGTTCGGCGACATCTCAGCGATCTGGAAGGCACACCGCACGATAAACACCGGAGGAGATCCGCTTGTTTATCTGGGAATCTCCCCCTCCAGCGCCGGCCATGACCACGCGGCGATTGCCAGGCGTAACTTCCGCAACATCGTCGTCGAACGTGACGGGGTTCCCGTGATGATCAGCCGTCCACCTCTCAACTCCATCTATGAGCCACCTCAATAAACTCGGCCTTCGCGCCGCCAACTACGACAAAACCCCTTCCGTGAAAGTCCCTCTCCCGCATGAAGCTGAATGCTGGCGTGGCTGGGAGGCGATTGCCCAGGAGCTGGGAGCACGCGGCGCCGCCACCAAGCGCCTTCTGGCTGTCGAGTGCTACCCCGGCGTCGATCTTGTGGAATTGCAGGCAGCCCTACAGAACCGCCTTTGCCCCGCACAATGCTTTGATACTGCGCGAGCCTTCAAATCCGAGGCGGAGATCGGCGCCTTGGTCGCGCCGTTTCTCGGGGG
>Ga0194052_1001533_pt1 | contig 13244 bp, 15 predicted proteins | sample SepL226m_MetaG_FD_160117 | JGI IMG/M metagenome (GOLD analysis project Ga0194052, IMG submission 160117) | Anoxic zone freshwater microbial communities from boreal shield lake in IISD Experimental Lakes Area, Ontario, Canada - Sep2016-L227-6m | ecosystem: Environmental > Aquatic > Freshwater >... | reverse complement strand
CACCAGGGAGGTTTCCGCCCCGAAGCCCAGACTGAATCCGATGACATGTGAGTTTATGAAAAAGAACAAAACTAACAACAAACCCGCCGGCGATCCCCGCACCAAACCGGTTCACATCGAATTCACCCATGCGACCGCCACGAGGATCGGTATCGCGGGGACTTTTAACGATTGGCGCCCAGGCGCCACCGAGATGGTTCCGATGGGTAATGGTCGCTGGCTCAAGGAACTGATTCTGGCTCCCGGCGTTTACGAATACCGGTTTGTGGTGGATGGAGAATGGATGCCGGATCCAGGGTCCAGCGAAACCGTGACCAACCCGTTCGGGGAAATGAATTCCGTTGTGAGAGTGAACCGATGCGCCAGTTGAAAATGTGGCCAACGGCGTTGCGCGAAAGAAAGCATGCCTATGAAACCAAACAAACACGAAGACGAATACATCTGGGTGCAGCAATTGCAGCAGCGAATAGCCAAGCGGGAAAAGGACCAGCAGGCGGAATCGGAAGCCGAGAAGCTCCGCCTGAAGGAGACGCACTGGATGCACTGCGCGAAATGCGGCCAGAAGCTGTCGCCGGAGAAATGTGGATCGGTGGAGATTGACGTTTGTCCGAGCTGCAAGGGTGTCTGGTTGGACAAGGGGGAAATGGGGACCATCGTGGAGAACACGGGCCAAGGCAGTTTCTTCCACACGTGCCTGCGAATTCTGCGGGGGCGTCAACCACAGGCCAATCTTTAACAGCGAACAAGTATGACTAAAAGAAGCGTGATCGCGACGATGATTGAAACCACGACATCTGAGGCAACTGAGGTAAGCCAGTGATGGAATGACAACAAATGAAAACCACAATCCGGCCACCGCTAATCATATGCCAACCCACCCTCAACCTTTGGTGCCGCCCTCAGGGTTCAAACCGCAGATCAATCCAGCAGAGTAAATGTTATGAAAATTAAAAGCGTCAAAGCATCTGGAATGGCCCACCGTAAAATAGTGACCTCAACGACGTCACCAAAGATCCAAAGGATTTTGGCCCCGACGGATTTTTCCGGCCAGTCCTTGGCGGGTGTGCGGTATGCGAATAATCTGCGGTTGAAATTCGGTTCATCATTGGTTTTGTTGCATGTTATCGAACCGACCCCGCCCATGGCCGGCGGAGAATCATTTGTCTTGGCGCAGAGTGATTCCGAAGTCGCCGCGTGGGCGCACAAGAAGCTGGCGAAACTCGCGCGCCGGGAGGTGGCAGACGAAAAGCAGGTCACAAGCCTCGTCCGAACGGGCAAACCGTTCCACGAAATCACCACCGAGGCCGGCGAGAGTCAGGTTGATTTGATTGTAATCGCCGACTACACCGGAGCCCAGCGCGTTCTGCTGGGGAGCACCGCCGAATGTGTCGTGCGCCACGCTCCCTGTCCGGTGCTGACCGTCCGCCAGCACAACGCCCCCGGCCGGGTCCGCCAAATACCCCAACTCAAACTCAGGAAGATTCTAGTCCCGCTTGATTTCTCGAACCTCTCGAAAGCTGCGTTGCCCTGGGCCACCTTCTTAGCGGCGCAATTCCGGGCCGAAATCGTCTTGCTCAACGTCGTTGAGAAATTTGCCATTGACTACCTTCTGGGAGCGAAACTGATGAATCACACGATTGTGCCCCTCATGAAACAGTCGGAGGCGGATTTGGATGGGATCGCCACGGGCCTGAGTCAATCAACCGGGGTGAACGTGTCGGCTGTCGTTCGCGAAGGCCGACCGTATAAAGAAATTTGCGCCGCCGCCAAAGCCCTGACGGCGGACTTGATCGTCCTCACGACGCACGGCTACACGGGATTGAAACACGTCTGGCTCGGCAGCACGTCCGAACGCGTCGTTCGCCACGCGCTTTGCCCGGTGCTGGTCGTGCGGGAGTTGAAAGCATGACAACCCTTCATCCTCATACTTTGCGGTCCACCGCGATACTGGTCTTGCGGGCGTTGCCGGCCCGGCCCAAGTTCTCCCAGGAATTGCGGTGCCTGGCGGAACAATTCGCCGACCGCCCGGCTCGCCTTTCCGAAATCCTGGCGGCCACGCAAGGCCGGGGCTTTAACCTGTTGCTGCTGGTCATCGGGTTGCCCTTTCTCACCCCCATTCCCCTGCCGGGCCTTTCCACGCCGTTCGGCTTTGTCGTCCTGCTGATTGGCGCGCGGCTGGCGCTGGGTCATCGGCCCTGGCTGCCGCAAAACATCCTGCACCGTAAGTTGCCGGCACGATTCATCGCCAGATTGCTCGGCGCGGCCAGTCGCATCGTGCGCTGGCTGGAAGTCCTGCTTCGCCCACGACTGGACTTCCTGCACGAGCGGTGGATCTATCGGCGCATTGCGGGCACCCTCATCTTGATTTCTGGGTTCCTACTGCTCTTGCCACTGCCCATTCCGCTGTCCAACAGTTTGCCCGCGTTGACTGTGGTCCTTCTGGCCGCCGGCGCGATGGAGCGGGACGGTATCTTTTTTATGGCCGGCTGCGCTGTTTTCTGCGCGACGCTCGCCTTCTTCGGTCTGCTGGCCTTTGGCGGCGCTCACCTGCTCGACAACTTGCGGCACACAGTATTTGGATCATGAAAGCAGAACCCCAATCTCGACTCGGCGCGATGCTGGAAGCGCCTTGTCTCGTCCAGGCCGCCGTGGCGGAACTGGCAAAGCATCACTCGGTGGAGGCCATTGCCATCAAGGCCATGGAAGGCAAAATCTCGGTCGCCACCATCGGGCGTGCTGCCGACTTCGGCGTGGCCGAAAGAATTCAGGGGGTGCTGGCCAAAGTGCAGGGGGATTCGACTGCGCAACGCTGCCGACTGCTACAAGCCGATCCCAGTTGCGCGCGGTGCGAACAACCCGGGGCGCCAAGACCCCAAGCGGGATTCACCGTCACGGAAAGCGCCGGCGCCGTCACCGTGGCACGCATCCGCTGCCCGACGGTGCCGAAGTTCTGGCGCTGGCGCGATTTTCCACTGCCGAAAATTGAGCCGCGTCAAGTCAGCGTTCCCGAAGCCGAATCCGATCTGAACGAATGGAAGGCCCAAGCCGTGGCGGCTGGATTGTGCGCGCTCTTCGGACTGGCCGGCTATTTCACGCCGCAGCCAGCGTGGGCGGTGTCGCTTTACGCGATTTCCTGCCTTGCGGGGGCGTGGTTCGCCGCGCAGGAAGCCTATGCCAAAATCCGCGTCCGGACACTCGACATTCACTTTCTCATGCTGGCCGTGGCGACCGGCAGCGCGGCGGTGGGCGCGTGGGCGGAAGGCGCGATGCTGCTCTTCTTGTTTTCCGCATCCGGGGCTTTGGAGCAATACGCGATGGGACGGACGCAGCGGGAAATCCGCTCCTTGTTTCATACGGCCCCGAAGGTGGCCACGTTGGTGGACGCAGAGGGACACGAAAACGAAGTGCCGGTGGATGGGTTGCGAGCGGGACAGCGCCTGTTGGTGAAGCCCGGCTCGCTGTTCCCGGTGGACGCCGAAATTGTCAAAGGCAAAACCGCCAGCGACGAGTCCAATCTCACTGGCGAAGCAACTCCGGTGGAGAAAACATTGGGCGACACGGTGCTTGCCGGCACAATCAATCTTTGGGGCGTCGTGGAGGTCGTCGTGCTGCGTCCGGCGAGTGAGAGCGCGCTGCAAAAAGTCATCCGGCTCATCCATGAAGCCCAACATCTCAAGGCCCCGTCCCAGCGGTTCACCGACAAATTCGGCACGCGATACACCTACGCCATTCTTGGTCTGGCGCTAGGGATGTTCTTTTTCTGGTGTCTCGTGATGAATTTGCCGCCGTTCGCTTCCACCGAATCGGCCCGCAGCGCGTTCTACCGGGCGATGACCCTGCTGGTCGTCGCCTCGCCGTGCGCCCTGGTGCTCTCGATTCCCTCGGCAGTGCTGGCGGCCATCGCTTGGGGTGCCAAGCGCGGCATCCTCTTTCGTGGCGGCGCTGCCGTGGAGAAGCTCTCCGAAGTAACCGTCGTGGCCCTCGACAAGACCGGCACGCTCACGACGGGCGAACTCCAAGTGGAAACCGTGGAAAGTTTCCCGCCGGGACGAGAGGCTGAGATTGCGCAACTGGCTTTTTCCATCGAACGGCTTTCCACACATCCACTGGCGCGGGCCATAACTCGTCACGGCAAACATCACGGCCTGGTCCCCGTCGAATTTGACCACTCCGAGTCCGTGACGGGTCTGGGCATTCGAGCGGACCTGCGCGACAGAAAAATCTTCCTGGGCCGCCGCGAGTGGCTCGCGGAGGTCCTGCCGAAAGACGCCCGCTGGTCCGCGTTGACCGCAAGCGTCACCGGCGCCCAACCGGGCCTCTCCGAAGTCTGGATTGGCGACGGCAATTTGCTCGGGCGGCTCTTGCTCCGTGACGACATCCGACCGCAGTCCGGGCCGGTCCTCGCTACGTTGCAGAAACTGGGGGTCCATTGTGTGGTGTTGACCGGTGATCGTCCGGCCTCGGCTCAAGCCTTGCAGCACAAGCTCGGCTTGGCGGATGTCCGCGCCGAGCTGAAACCCGAACAGAAGGTGGCGGCCATTCGCGGTTTCATGGCCGAAGGCAAACGGGTGGCCATGATTGGCGACGGGGTCAACGATGCGCCCAGTCTGGCAGTGGCGCATGTAGGCGTAGCGATGGGGGCTCGGGGCGCCGATGCCGCGCTGGAGCAGGCGGAAATCGTGTTGATGCACGACCGGCTGGAAAACTTCGTGGCGGCGTTTCGACTGAGCCAAAACGCCCGCCGGGTCATCCGCCAAAACTTGATCGTGTCGCTCGGAACGGTGGCTGTGCTGGTCGGATTTGCCGTCTTCGGGAAAATTCCGCTCTCCGTCGGCGTGCTCGGGCATGAAGGCAGTACGGTTATCGTCGTGCTGAACAGCCTCCGCTTGCTGTTTATGAAGACCGACAAAATACCAACAGAGACAACCAAGCAGGAGGGAAAATAAAGCGAGCCCACCGGATGAAACGACGCGAAAGATTGGCCGAAGGGAAGCAACAGCCCTCCGTGCGCGCTAATCGGGACCGGCCTGTTGCTGGAGCTCAAAATGGACCAGGAAGACGGAGCGGCCCGGCTTTTCGGAATGGGCCAGGACGATTGGGGCGAAATCCATATTGTGGTAGCCATCACCTTCGTCGCCCTCGCCGTTCTCCACCTCGTTCAGAATTTGGCGTGGATCAAAGCGGCCTTCAGTCGGTCCAAGCCAGCGATTGGAGTGTTGTTCGCCGGTTTGGTCCTCGTGGCCGGCTTGCTGTTATGGCCGACCACCTCTGCGAATGCGTCTTGGGGTGAACAATTGCGACATATTCTGTCGGACGACTAAATGGAACCAGTGATCAATCATGAAACGATTCAAAAACATCCTGTTCCACACCGACGGCAAAACGGGCAGCCGGTTTGCCCTCGACCGCGCCGTGGATTTGGCTAATCGAAATCATCGGCAACACCGCCGAAACAGTGTTGCAGCGTGTGGCTTGCTCCGTTCTGACCGTCAAGCCAGATGGCTTTGTCAGCCCTGTCAAACTTGATTAACCAATGCAGCACTTCAACGATTATGAACCAATTAAAATCCATCGTCGTTGGAGAAGCTCCCATGAAAACAATGGCGGCAACCAGTCCGATCAACTGGCATCAGCTCCCTGCCGGGGAAGTGGCGCGGGTCCTCGAAGTGGAACTGCCCTCGGGCCTCTCCGCCGTCGAGGTGCAGCGCCGCCGCGAGAAATACGGACCGAACCGCCTCACCCCGCGCCGGCGCAGGAGCGAGTTGCTTCGTTTCATCCTGCAATTCCATCAGCCCCTCATCTACCTGCAGGCCGACATCGGCGTGGCCATGGGCATCGCAGGCACCGATGTGGCCAAGGGCGCGGCAGACATGCTGCTGACCGATGACAACTTCGCGACCATCGAGGCCGCCGTCGAGGAAGGTCGCAACGTGTTCGACAACCTCACCAAGTTCATTCTCTGGACGCTGCCGACCAACTTCGGCCAGGGGCTGCTCATTCTGGCCGGGGTGTTTGCCGGCGTCGCACTGCCCATCCTCCCAGTGCAACTGCTCTGGGTCAACATGACCACCGTCCTGCTGCTCGGCCTCATGCTCGTCTTCGAGCCGCGGGAACTCGATTTGATGCAACGGCCGCCGCGCGGACCCAAAACCCCCATCATGACGTTCCCGATGATCATGAGGATCGGCTTGGTCTCGGCCATGATGCTGGCGTGGGCGTTCGGCCTGTTTGTCTGGGAACAGGCCGCTCATAGCGCGAGCGTGGTGGAGGCGCGGACGATTGCCGTGAACGTGATCGTCATGGTGCTGGTGTTCTACTTGCTGAATTGTCGCTCGCTCACGCGCTCGATGTTCGCCGTGGGGGTCTTTTCCAACTGGTGGATCATCGCCGGCATTGCCGCCATGATCGCCGCCCAACTGTTGTTCACCTACGCGCCGGTCATGAACCGCCTCTTCCAAACCGCGCCAATCAGCGGCGAGGCTTGGTTGCACATTCTGGCGGTGGCGCTGGTCGCTTACGCGGTGGTCGGGGTGGAGAAATGGATTCACAGCCGATGGGCCACGGCCCGGAACGGTATGGAGCTTTCTCAAAACCTAAATACTTCAAACACGCTGAGGGGTGCATGACCGTCTTCTGTCAACGCATCGTCACCACCCGCTGGTTTCAGACCTCCATCGTGGGCGTGATCCTCGCGGCGGGAGCGCTGGTGGGTCTGGAAACATATCCCGCCCTGAATCAGCGCTTCGGCGCATGGTTCCGCGGAATGGACCACTTGATCCTGGGCATTTTCGTTGGAGAGATGCTTCTCAAGATTGGCGCTCAAGGCCGCCGATCGTGGCGATTCTTCCGTGACCCGTGGAACTGCTTCGACTTTTTCATTGTGGCGGTTTGCTTCCTGCCGCTCGACGGCCAATACCTTGCGGTGTTACGTCTGGCGCGCGTGCTGCGCGTGCTGCGTCTGGTGACGGCATTGCCACGGCTGCAACTACTGGTGGGGGCGCTGCTCAAAGGCCTTCCCTCGATGGGCTACGTGGGACTCTTGTTGCTTTTGTTGTTTTACATTTACGCGGTGATTGGCGTCTTTCTGTTCGGCGTCAACGACCCGGCCCGTTTTGGTTCGCTCTCAACGGCCCTCTTGTCCCTGTTCCAAGTGGTGACGCTCGATAACTGGACCGACATGCTATATTCGCAAATGTCCGGCTCACCTGCCGCCGGAAACCGGGGCAACCTAACGTCGCCCGAGGCCAGGCCGTTTGCCGCCGTTGTCTATTTCATCTCCTTCATCCTGCTTGGCACCATGATCATGCTGAACCTGTTCATCGGGGTCATTATCAGCGGCATGCAGGAAACTCAGCGAGAAGCTGATTCCGCCGAACGTGAGAGGCACCGCGCCCAGCTTCACCACACAACTCTGGGTGACGAACTCAAACTCCTCGAACGCCAGCTCGATCAGTTTCAAGGGCAGTTGCAGGCGCTGCGGCTCCGCGCCGACCGCGCGCCCGACTCGCATATAAACCGATGACCGTCGAAATCCTCATCTTCCCTTTGGTCCATGCCAGCTCAACGTCAGAACCGTCACAAACTCTTGCGGAAGCAACACGGCGATGGCATTTGTTACCCACCAACGCCCCAAATTGTGAAAACCCCTTCATGCATACGCGCTGCCTATCAGTAAGAGAGCGAACGCGCCACAGAATCTCGCCTGCGCCTGGGCCTACGCTGGCTCGCACCCCGAGGAAATGGCCCGGCTCATCCGGGAGAATGAATGCAGCGAGGGAGACTGAGCATAGCCAGGCTCTTCGCCGACGAGGATTTCCCTCTGCCTGTGATCCACGAGTTGCGGCGTCTTGGGCACGATGCGGTCACAAACCGGAGGGTGGTCCGCGCAGTCCGGATGGTGCCTGCGGTTAGCGGGGAGTTTCTCATCTTTGGTCCATGCCGCGCACGATGCGAGGCTTGGGTTGGACCGAAGCGGACCTGATCTCCCGGCTGAAGAATGATTCAGGCAAACTGGCGATGGCAGCACGGGAGAGGAAGGAAACGACCCTGCCCATCTGTGGTTTCTCTGACTGCTATGTCTTGAAAATGTCCACCGCGAAAGGATTGTCCAAGCGGATCGCCTCAACCTCGACGCCATAAGCATTGCGGAACGCCCGGCCCGACACCGGCACGCTCCCTACGGCTCCCCCTCGATCTTGAAGCTGCCGGCCTCGGTGAAGGTCATCTTCTGCCGGTCCCAATCAACGAGGAAGACCCTGGTCTCGGGAGACTGGAATGTGAAGAGCCTCCTCCCAACGAGATCGACGACGCTCTCGGCCTCGACCCACGAGAGGCCCGGCTCGGCCCCGGTCCGGTTACAGACGACGAGGGGGGACCCCCGTCTCGCGGGAACGGTCTTCCCAAACGCCGTTGGAACCCATCGAGCCCGGCGCCCACGCCGCCGACGAGAGGAGGAGGTCAACACCGAGGCGGGCGTAGTCCCGGGCGATCTCCGGGCCGTAGGCGTCTGCGCAGCCGCTCTCGGAGAGCTCCGGCGTGACGATCCACCTCGCACCGGCCGCCGCGGCCATCCGAATCGCCTTTTCGAGGAGGAGACGGTTGGCACGGACCTCCCCGAGCCCGGGGAACGCGTGGACGACAGCGATGCGCCGCGTGGTCCCGCCCCCGTTGCGGGGCTGGAAGACGCGGACGTCGTGGTCCGCCGTGGCGAGAAAGGAGGCCCCGGGGAGGATGTCCAGGACCGGCGCGACGCCGGGGTGACCGGTCGTCACGGAGTCGAGGGGCAGGAGCCGGTCGTTCTCGATCCTCCCATGCCAGAGGATGCCTTCCCCCGTCGTCGCGTAAAAGTCGAGTTCGTCGCCGAGTGAGAGATCGTCCTGGACCGGACGCTGACCAGACAGATGTCGCCGTCCTCGGCGCCGGTGACGACGAACCCTTCCCGCCACGGGACGACCCCGCGGACGTTCTTGAGCGGGTAGGGTCTCCGGATCGGGTTGGGGGAGCGGACGTCAACCGTCGCCTGCGGACGCATCGGGCCGCGGAAGTTGACGGGCCAGAGGATGACCCGCCCGTTCTCGTGGCCGGAGACGTAGGTGAGGCGGCCTCGGTCCTCCACGAGGCAGCCGCTGTCGAGCATCCCGGCGGCCGCGTCGTAGGCCGCGTCGTAGGAATGGCGAAAGCCCTCCCCCTCGGGCGCCCAGATGGAAAGGCGATCCACCGAATCCGACGTGAGAAGATCTCCCGAGGGGAGGACATCGACCTTCCCGACTTCCCGTCCCGAACAGGACGCGAGCGCCTGGAGGAGAACCGGGCCGCTCTCCCGCGGGTAGGCGGGGCGCCGGAAGAGAGTGATCGATCCGTCCCACCGGCCGACGGCGAACCGCTCCCCATCGACCCAGCGGAGCGTCTAGGCCTGGAGGTATGTCCTCCCGGAGTCCAGGAGCTCCCCCGAGGCCTGGGCCTGCGAAGCAGAGACGACGTTCAGGGCCAGGACCAGGAAGACCAGGAGCCGGCTTCCTTGCTTTGTGCCAGGCCACCTCCGGCCGAAGGGTAACCGCAGGAGGAGCCGGGACGCGACTGCGTTCCTTCCAGGTCGAGGGACGGACGGCCCTGATGGTGGCATCATAAAGATAAACATGGGGGGGTCAGACTGGGTCAATTAATAAAGCAGGGGGCATGAAAATGGTAAGAATCTGGTTTTTGCGCGCCCGCAGGTACTCAGCGCTACACGGGTGAGTTGCGTCTCAGGGAACTCAATAGACTTCATCGTGGGTGCCGATGTCCACCAGCAGGATGAGTTGTTCCTGGCCATCCGAGTCCAGCTTGAAGGCAAAAACTATCCGGCAATCGTATTCAACCCAGCAGGCCCACAAGCCACTCAGACGGCCGCTCAGTTTATGGGTTTTCAAGACCGGATCTGAGGGGTTCTCGACCAATCGCTGCAAAGTCCGGAATACCTTGTCCGACAGATCCGGCGCACGCCGTGTCGCCCGTTTGAAGGCTTTCCGGAAACTGCTTTCCCAGACCAGGCGCCTCATGACTGCTTATCCAAATCCCGGCGCAAGTCATCAAGGGTCCCCACGTGGGCACGCCCTTCCTTGAAGGCCAAGGCCGTGCTGCGGGCATTCTCCGCAATTTCCGCGCGGCGCCTTTCAATCCGTCTTTGGCGAACCATATCCAGCAAAGCGACCTGCTCCTCTTCGTCCAGTCGCTCCACCACATCCAACGCGTGTTGCATGGGTGTTTCCAAGAAAGGCTTCATAAAAGTAGTAATAAGAATTTGGTTTTGCGCGCCCGCAGGTACTGAGCGCTGCGCGGGTGAGGGAGAATTGCTTTTTCATGGTCGCGCTGATTTCTCACCGATGTTGCCCTTTTCTAGCGAACCGGCGTGCGGATGTCAACCGCAGAATTGAGCAGAATTGAGAGGATGAGATCCCGCCACTTTCTGTGGACCGTTGACCATCACCCGGGTCAGCACTGTTGGACGCGGCGTTCACCTCGCCGTTGAAGCTCAGGAGCCGGCCCCCCACAACTGACCAATTCTGGTCATGCGGGATCCCCAAGCGGCATCCGCACGACAAAACGTTTCGCCCTCAGCTTTGTCTATCAGAGCATACTTCGCCTCTATATCCAACCCTGACCTCAGCAGCCAGTTCTCTCCCGAAGAACGCCGGCGTGAACTTGAAGCCTTCAAGCAATCCGCCGCGGATAACGCCCTGCCGAACTACCTTTCCGCGCTGGACCATTTTAAGGCAGGCCAGACCGACCAGGCCATCGAGGAACTCATAGCCGCCGCCGCCAAGACGCAGTTCCAGGATTACTCGCTCGATTTTATGCAGAATGCTGAAGAAGCCTACCGCGCTGCCGGCTATTCGGAAGCCGCGGCCAAGACGGCGGCCCACTTCTGGTTGCCCCTCCCGCAACTCGCGTCACTAAAACAACTGAGCCTGAGCATGGCTGACTTGGCGCAGGCCTACCGCCGCACGGGGGACGAAGCCTCCGCGCAAGTTACCTTGCAAATCGGTTTGAGTCTGGGCCAGCGCCTGGATGACCCGCAGGCGTTGGGAGCTTAGAAAGTGACAAGGAGCGGGGTGTTTGGTCGGTAGCAAGGTGTTCGGTCTGCGATAATATCGGAAGCTTAGCTTTTTGGAGATTGCTCTATTTTACGACAATGAATACTGTTCGCACGACTGTCGTGCCGCATTGATTTTTATGAGCGTATTGTACGAGTCGGTTGAGGATATTGAGGCGGTTTTTCCGCGCGGCAGAGAGCGGATTACCTATCAGGGACGCCTTCAGGTGCTGGATTCGGGGGCTTCGCCGGTGCGTCTGGAGTTGAAATTTGTGCCGCCACACCCATTTTGCTGCAACATGCCAGAGAGCCATTCCATCCGAGGCAGAAGCGTGACGCAGATTTACGTCAAGCTGACAAGATTCCTGCGGAGGATGGGATTTGAGTTTGGCCGTTGATAACCAGCATGAGGCATGAAACAAGCCCGCGACGACATCTACGGAATCCTGCACTCGATTTATGCCAGGCATCGTCGTCGGCATAAGAAGAACCCAGATTCAAAGCAGATGTGCTGCATGTGGTCCACCGTTGATCCCCCGGACATCATTGAAGGGACGGAACCGATCTGTGACATTGAGGCTGCCTTCGACATTTATATCGACGACGACGAAGCACTCGAACTCTACGACATGAATTTGGAGGAAGCAGCGCGCAAGATTCACGAAATGAAAGGGAAGAAATCCCAGCCATCTGGCTGACACCAAGACCCAGACGGAATTGCGCAAGGTCAACAGGCGGAGTGGAGCGATGTCACTCAGCGTGTTTCCGAAGAAGTCCGCTGGCGGAATTCGAGCTGGCCCAACTGGTTAGACTGGCTCAAGTGCGCCTGCGTTAGGGGAACGGACGGGATGCAGATTGGAGAGGGAGTGCTGTCCTTGACCTTGCCCGTCTGGTTGAGGGTGGCTGGTTGGATCGCGAAGGCGACGGCCCGGCGACGATATTCCGCCGCAGCAGGAAAGCATGGGAACCGGCCAGACCCGGCTCACCGCCGGGTCTTTTACGGGCTGGCCCTCGCTCCAGACAACCAGAGTCTTTCCACGGTCACGCCGGCAGCGCTTGAGCCATCTCGCGCAGCGGGCGGGAATCCCGTCTGCGGCGGGCACAATGGCCGTGAACTGGCCGGGGATGTCTAGCGCCGCATCCAACCAGAGATTCCGAAATACCCGTTTTTGATGAATTGGGGCGTATGGTCCAGGACTGTCTGTTGTGTCTTCTCCGATGTCGCGCTAATCAGCCAGTCCTCTGAGGTAACGAAACCGCTCTTGGTTTTCTCGACGCATACCTGGGCCGTCTTCTCAGCCGCCTCGCCTATCACCTCCCGGTTCCCATAGACCACCGCTGCTCCATAGACCACAGCGCCAGCAACCACAACCTCGGGTTGGCCGGTACCGGCCCCGCCGAGCATCATGGCCCCGCCCGCTGACTTGGCCGCCCCCACTCCTATCTTCTCGTGGTCGCCCTGTTCGATGCCTTGATAAACGTCGTGCCCTCCGTCCAAGACAGCCGCTGCGCCACCCACCACTCCACCGGCCGCCATGTGCCCGGCAACCAGCAGTCCACCGCTCGCCAGGTTTGCGCTACCCTCGGTAAGGTTGAAAGCCCCCTCCGCATTCTCTCCGTTTCTGACATTCTGGTACCCATCTACCAGTTGAACCACACCTGCGGCCCCCGCAGCGGCGCCACCGACTTTGGTCAAGGCCTTCCCAATCTTGGGGGCGCTCTCAGCGGTCGCCAAATCCGTGCTTCCGCCCTTTGGACTCGTTTGCATTCCGGCAGTGCGGCTTCCAAAGGTTTCCCCACGACTGGCAACCTTGGCCGACTTGGCTGTCCCTCCTTCGGCAATCGAACTCGCGAGTTTCGCCGCATCATTGTTGCACTTCAACGTCTGCTCAAGGGCCACCCCCGTCGGCTCGCCCAGGACATACGATGTCCTCACCACATGCACTTGAAGCCGCCCATCGCAGGCGGCCTCAATTACAGCCTGCGCCGCCTGCTTCTCCGTTGAACTGGTTGCTTGGCTCTTGAGAATCCGCTCGGCTGACTTGACGGCCCACTCGGACGACCCTTGTGGGTGACCATAGGCGTGGCCCAACTGGCCGCTGCCGCCCTTGGCCTCGATGACGTGGACGGTCCCGTCGCCAGCCAGATAAACCATGTCCGGTCCCTGGGGAAC
>Ga0194052_1001531_pt1 | contig 13247 bp, 11 predicted proteins | sample SepL226m_MetaG_FD_160117 | JGI IMG/M metagenome (GOLD analysis project Ga0194052, IMG submission 160117) | Anoxic zone freshwater microbial communities from boreal shield lake in IISD Experimental Lakes Area, Ontario, Canada - Sep2016-L227-6m | ecosystem: Environmental > Aquatic > Freshwater >... | reverse complement strand
GAAGGCAAAAGCTGAAAAGCTGAAATACTGACATGCTGAAATCGGCAGGCCCTCTCCCATCTGCGTTCATCTGCGTAATCTGCGGTCAACCTCTGTGGCACGATAACCGCAGATAGCGCAGATATTCGCAGATATTCATGGAAGAACCCCAGGAACTGAGCCGCGACAGTGCCGGCCCGGCGATGAAGGTTCTCGTTTCCCTGCAATCCTATATCTCTTCCATCTGCGTTCATCTGCGTAATCTGCGGTCAACCTCTGTGGCACGATAACCGCAGATAGCGCAGATATTCGCAGATATTCATGGAAGAACCCCAGGAACTGAGCCACGACACTACGGGCGCGGCGATGAAAGTCGGCGATGAAGGTTCTCGTCTCCCTGCAATCCTATATCTTCCTCATCTGCGTTTATCTGCGTAATCTGCGGTCAACCTCTGTGGCATTCTAACCGCAGATAGCGCAGATATTCGCAGATATTCATGGAAGAACCCCAGGAACTGAGCCGCGACAGTGCCGGCCCGGCAATGAAAGTCGGCGATGAAGGTTCTCGTCCCCCTGAAATCCCATATCTTTCTCATCTGCGTTCATCTGCGTAATCTGCGGTCAACCTCTGTGGCACGATAACCGCAGATAGCGCAGATATTCGCAGATATTCATGGAAGCACACCAGGAACTGAGCCGCGACAGTGCCGGCCCGGCAATGAAAGTCGGCGATGAAGGTTCTCGTTTTTCTGCAATCCCATATCTTCCTCATCTGCGTTCATCTGCGTAATCTGCGGTCAACCTCTGTGGCATGTTAAACTCATGGAAGAATATCCCCACAAAGAATTGAGCCACGACATTATCGGCGCGGCGATGAAGGTCCTCAACTCCCTGAAGCCAGGACTGGACGAGAGAATCTACGAGAACGCCCTGCTCATCGAGTTGAGGAATCACAGTCATCGCGTTGACCAGCAAAAGCAGTTCCGGGTTTTCTATGAGGGTCAAGAGGTCGGCAAGCTTGTTCCCGACCTGATCGTGGATGAGGCGGTCATCGTTGACCCTAAGGTGGTCACGGCATTCAACGAAACGCACATCGCCCAGATGATCGGCTACCTCGCCATCACCGGCCTGCACCTTGCGCTGCTGGTCAATTTCAAGGAGGCCAAGCTCCAATGGAAACGTGTTGTCCGCACCGGGACAGTAGAAGGCACTGTAGATTGATGCCCTATCTTTTCAACCGCAGATAGCGCAGATATTCGCAGATATTCATGGAAGCACACCAGGAACTGAGCCACGACATTGCCGGCCCGGCAATGAGTCCCTTCAACTCCTTGAAACTCCATATCTTCCTCATCTGCGTTCATCTGCGTAATCTGCGGTCAACCTCTGTGGCATGATAACCGCAGATAGCGCAGATATTCGCAGATATTCATGGAAGAACACCAAGAACTGAGCCGCGACAGTGCCGGCCCGGCAATGAAAGTCCCCGATGAAGGTCCTCGTTTCCCTGCAATCCTATATCTTCCTCATCTGCGTTTATCTGCGTAATCTGCGGTCAGCATCTTAATTTCAGCATTTCAGCATTTCAGCATTTCAGCTTTTGTCTTCAATGTTTCGCAACCGCCTCTATTACCACCTCAAGCCGCTGCTTCCGCCCTCCGCCCGGATGGCCATCCGCCGCTGGTTTGCGATGAGAAAACGCGATAGCGTCTTGGACAAATGGCCCATCCTGCCCGGCTCCGAGAAACCGCCGGCCAACTGGCCGGGCTGGCCCGACGGCAAACAATTCGCCTTCGTCCTCACGCACGATGTTGAGGGACCAGAGGGCATGGCAAAGGTCAGGAAATTGGCAGAACTGGAGATGCAGCTCGGCTTCCGCTCCTGCTTTAACTTCATTCCCGAAGGCGACTACGCCGTCCCCTCGACCCTTCGCACATGGCTCGTGGAGAACGGCTTCGAGGTCGGCGTTCACGACCTCTACCACGATGGCAAGCTGTTCCTCACCGAAAAAGAGTTCCGCCGCAATGTCGTCAGGATTAACCACTATCTTAAGGAATGGGGTGCCGTCGGATTCCGTTCCGGCTTCATGTTAAGTGAACTCGACTGGCTGCATGATTTGGACATCCAGTATGACTGTTCCACCTTCGACACCGACCCATTCGAGCCCCAGCCCGACGGCGTCAGCACCATCTTCCCATTCTGGGTGCCCCGCTCATCCAATGCCGTTCCAGGTTCAGAGTTCCCAATTCCAAGTTCCGGATCCCCAGTTCAAGGTTCAACGGTTCAAAGTTCAACGGTTCAAGGTTCCCAGTTCCCAGTTCCCGGTTCCGGCTCCCCAGTTCAAGGTTCAGGGCTGCCCCCTTCCGATTCCCCCACTCCGCCACTCCACCACTCCACCACTCCACTCAGCAGCGGTTATGTCGAATTGCCCTACACCTTGCCGCAGGACTCGACTCTCTTCCTCCTGTTCCGCGAGCGCCATCCGGACATCTGGTTCCAAAAGCTCGATTGGATCGCCAAGCACGGCGGCATGGCCCTGCTCAATGTGCATCCGGACTACCTCCGCTTCGAAGGCGAACCGGCCTCTTCGCGCACCTATCCCGTGGATCATTACGCGCGTTTCCTGCGCTACGCGATCGAGCGGCACGGAACAACCTTCTGGAATCCGCTCCCGCGCGACGTGGCGCGTTACGCGCGCACGCTCACGCCCGTGCCTCGCCTCCACCATCCGAAGCGGGTCTGCATGCTCACGCACTCCTTCTATGAGAGCGACGGGCGGGTCACCCGGTATGCCGAGGCACTGGCCGAACGCGGTGATGAAGTGGACGTCTTCAGCCTCCGCCGGAGCCGTGATACCAAGCCTCGCGAGTGCGTTACGGGAGTCAACGTGCATCGGATTCAGAAGCGGTTCGGCAAGCGGGAGAAGTCCCAGTTCGCGTTCCTCTTGCGGCTGGTGCGCTTTCTTGTCGTTTCCTCGTTCTGGATAACTCGCCAGCACGCCCGAAAACCCTACGACATCATCCACATCCACAACATCCCGGACTTTCTCGTGTTTGCTGCGTGGTACCCGAAGCTCACCGGCGCGCGGGTTATCCTCGACGTGCATGACATCGTCCCGGAATTCTATGCCAGCAAGTTCGGCGCACGGGAAAATGCATGGCTCGTAAAGATGCTGAAATGGATCGAGCGCGCATCGGTCAGGTTCGCCCATCGTGTGATCATCTCCAACCACCTCTGGCTCGACAAGTATGCGGCCCGGACGGGCAGCAACGGCAAATGCTCGGTCTTTATCAACAATGTGGATGGGCAGATATTTCAGCCGCGCCCCCGCAGCCGGAAGGACGACAAACTCATCGTCCTCTTTCCCGGCGGCCTCCAGTGGCACCAGGGCCTGGACATCGCCATCCGCGCCTTCCACAAAGTGAGTTCCAAGCTTCCTCATGCCGAACTGCATATCTACGGCGACGGCAACATGAAAGACAGCCTCGTGGCCCTCTCCCACGAGCTGGGTCTTGACGGCAAAGTCCGCTTCTTCAATCCGGTTTCCGTGCGTCAGGTCGCCGAGATCATGGCCAACGCGGACCTTGGAGTCGTTCCTAAGCGCGCCGACTCCTTCGGCAACGAAGCCTACAGCACCAAGATCATGGAATTCATGTCGCTCGGTATCCCGGTCGTGGCCTCCAATACCAAGATAGACCGGTATTACTTCGACGACTCCGTCGTCCACTTCTTTGAATCCGGCAACCCAGAGGCCCTCGCTGAAGCAGTGGTTGACGTTCTCCGAAACCAAACCCTGCGTGACCGCTTGGTGACGAATGGCCTGGATTACGCCGCTCGCAACAGTTGGCAAGCCCGCAAAGCCGATTATCTAGCCTTGGTCGATAACCTGGTTTCCACTCGATAATTCAACCGCAGATGGCGCAGACATGAGCAGATAGCTACGGAAGACAACTTTTCCATCTGCGTCTATCTGCGTAATCTGCGGTCAGAATCTTGATTTCTGCTTGCTGTTCTCCGCCATTGACTTTCTGGCAAAACGAGGCATTCTTGACCTATGAGCACGACAGCAGAGAGGCTGCAAAGCGAGCTTGTCAGCCTGAGCGAAGCCGACCGCGCGGAGCTGGCTCGCTTCCTGATCCATTCGCTCCACCACGCGGCAGAGCCAGAGGCAGTGGCGGATGCGGAGCGGGCTTGGGACGTTGAGTTGGAGCGGCGCGGCCAGCAAATCAGAAGCGGACACGCCGCAGGTGAGCCGGCTGAAAAAGTCTTTTCCGAACTGCGAGCTAAGTATTCGTGAAGCCCGCTGTCATCCACAGCGAGGCACAGGCAGAGCTTGATGCAGCTATCTTCTTTTATGAGAGCCGCGCCAAAGGCTTGGGTCTCGATCTCCAGGCCAAGGTGGAGCAAGCGGTGAGGGCAATCCAAACAAGCCCGGAAAGCTGGCCGCCGCACAAACACAGTGGCTTTCGCAAATACTTCGTGGAACGATTCCCCTTCATCATCTTTTTCCTCGAAATGCCAGACTCCATTTGGATCGCCGCTGTGGCGCACGCCAGCCGCCGCCCTGGCTACTGGACCGGTCGGCAGTTCGAGTGAAGGATATCCTTTCGTTTCTGCTCTCCGCTTCTCCCCTGAATCTCCGTTTAATCCTGTAATCCGCTGTTCAGTCAGCAACCCGCTCTGCCCCATTTCTGTTTTCAGCTTTCAGCTTTCAGCTTTTCATGCTGTGCGTTTAGACCGTTTCATCACGCTCAACTTAGTGCGGCCATTCCATCGTTTGGCCGGCCGTGTCCGGTCTATCAACCATCAACGATCAACTATGGACTCAAAATGGCGTGTGCCCATTTTGATGTATCACAGCATCTCAGATGACCCCGAGCCCGGCGTCTCCCCTTATTACCGGGTCAACACCAGCCCTGCAGTCTTCCGGCAGCACATGCAATTCCTGGCTGACCACGACTATCACACTATCAGCCTCGACCAACTCGTTTCAGCTTTTCCTAAGAAACCGGTCGTTCTCACCTTCGACGATGGCTTTCGAGACTTCTACACGGAAGCGTTTCCTGTGCTGCAAGAGCATGGCTTTACGGCCACAGTCTTTCTCCCTACGGCTTTTATCGGGGGATCTCGCTCCGTTCAAGGTTCAAGGTTCGACGGTTCAGGGTTCAAGGTTCCTTCCCATTTCCCATTCCGCAATCCGCACTCTGCATTCTTAACTTGGAATGAGGTCCGGGAATTGCTCCGACATGGCATCCACTTCGGCTCGCATACCGTCAACCACCCAAAACTCGTCGAACTCGATTGGCCTGAGATCAAATCTGAACTCTAAAATTCCAAATCCGAAATCGAGCACCAGCTCGGCGAACCGGTCACCTCCTTCTGCTACCCGTTTGCCTTCCCGCAGGCCGGCCGCTGCAAGCTGGCCACAGACCAAAGACCACTGACCACGGATGACCGCTAAGATCCAACAAAGCCTTCGCCGCCTCTGCCACTGGGTCGAGGACCATGGCTATAAGGCCTACGATCCTGGGGACGGTCAGCTCTCCGTCCTGCGGCCCCTTGCGCTGGGGCACCCATTTTTTCACAGGTTGCTTACGGCTGGCGTGCTCAGGTCCCCTTTCAACATCCGTCCTTGGATTGGCATCCCGCCGCACATCTCCACGAAGGGAATGGGCTACATGGCCTGGGGCTATACAAAGCTTTACGCGCAAACGGGTGAGCGCAGTTACGCTGAAAAAGCTAAATCCTGCCTGACCTGGTTGGTTGAGCACCGCGCTCCTGCTTACAAGAACTATTGTTGGGGGAACCACTTCGCTTTTACCACCCGCGCGGGCACCATTCCCGCCCATGAGCCCACCATCGTCTGGAGTGGCCTTATCGGCCAGGCGTTCCTCGAAGCCCACAGAGTTTTCGGCGATCCCAAGCACCTGGATGCTGCAATCAGCATTTGCGAGTGGATCATGACCCTGCCGCGCGAACGCACAGACTCCGGCTCCTGCCTCAGCTATGTGATGATCGAGCAAAGTTCCATTCACAATTCGAACATGCTCGGCGCGGCCTTGCTCGGCCAGGTTGGGCACTCCATCGGGAACAGCAAGTGCATGGAACTCGCGCGTGACGCCATGCTCTACTCGGTCTCTCGCCAAAATGCGGACGGCTCATGGTGGTACGGGCACGAGCGGAAGTACCACTGGATCGATAACTTCCACACGGGCTATAACCTGGACAGTTTAAAGCGCTACATCCAGGCAACCGGCGACACTTCTTTTGAACCTCAAATGCGCCGCGGGTTCGATTACCTGAAAGCCAACTTTTTCGAACCCTCAGACCGTCCGAAGTACTACCATAACAGAACCTACCCCACCGATATCCAATGCGCCGCGCAGGCCATAGACACGCTGGCGTTCTTCTCGGATGAAGACCCGGAGGCCCTTGGGCTTTCTCAGCGAGTAGCCAATTGGACCATCGACAACATGCAGGCCCCGGACGGCCACTTCTACTATCGTGACCTCGGCTGGACCATGATTAAGACCCCGATGCTGCATTGGGGGCAGGGGACTATGTGCAAAGCCCTGGCCCACCTCCTGGGGAAACTCAAGCATGGAAAGTCAGATGTCAGAGATCAGAAGTCGGAGTTCAGGAATCAGAACAGTCTGAACCCTCAACCTTCTGCTCTTGCGCCTTCGGTGCAGATCCCATCTTCAGCGCTTAGCCTTCAGCCTTCAGCCTTTCGTGAAGACCCTCAACCCTCAACTTTCAACTCCGTTCCGGGGCCTCAGGGCGCAACCCACAGCCGTCAACTCTCAACCCTCAACTACGTCCTAATCACACCCGCCAGGAATGAGGAAGCTCTCATCGAAGGCACCATCCGCGCCGTGGTAGCGCAGACAATCCTTCCGACCAAATGGATTATCGTCAGCGACGGTTCAACCGACGGAACGGACGACGTCGTCAGGCGCTATGCGGTTAAGCATCCCTGGATCGAGCTGCTGCGCATGCCCGAGCGCTGCGACCGCCAGTTCGCTGCCAAAGCCCACGCCTTCAACGCCGGCTACGCCCGTATCTCAACCCTCAACTCTCAGCCTTCAACTTCGTGGGACATCATCGGCAACCTGGACGCCGACATCACCTTCGACCCCGAGTATTTCAGCTTTCTGCTTTCCAAATTTCAGCTTTTTCCCAAGCTCGGCGTTGCTGGCACGCCCTTCGTCGAAGACGCCACCCAACGCGATCGCCACACCTACGCGCACCGGTTTGCTCAACTGGAGCACGTCTCCGGCGCCTGCCAGATGTTCAGGCGGGAGTGCTTCGAGCAGGTCGGCGGCTATGTCCCCATTAAAGGGGGAGCCATCGACTGGATTGCAGTCACCACGGCCCGCATGAAAGGCTGGCAGACCCGCACATTCCTCGAGAAGACTTGCCTGCATCACCGGAAAATCGGCACGGGAACTGACAGCGCACTAATGGCTCACTTTCGTTACGGCCAAAAGGCCTATTACGTCGGCGGCCATCCGCTCTGGGAATTGCTGCGCGGCATCTCTCGCATGCGGACAAAGCCTCGTCTCCTGGGCGGTCTGTACTTCCAATCCGGCTTCCTCTGGGCTGCCCTCACCAGGATGAATCGGCCTGTCCCGGCCGAATTGATCAGCTTCCACCGTGCGGAACAGATGGCTCGATTGCGACAGTCCGTTACGGGACTTATCCACACTTGATTGTCCACGTGATGGAACTAGCAACTATTGAGCACAAACCATCCGCGCGCACCAGCGGCGCGTCCAACGTGCGCATTGGTGACCGCGAGGTTGTGATTGAAGGCACATGGCTCAAAGTGGCCCGCATATTCGATGAATTCTGGATAGAGGGCCAACCAGTCGAGGCTCCGGAAGCTTTTCTCGCCAGCTTAAAACGCTACGGTGCCAAGCCAGACCTCTTCACCTTTGCGCAGGCGTTGCCGGAAACCGATCGGAAATTCGATTACGCGGTCGAGTGGGATAATCTCGCGGTTGCCCCCACCACAGATTTCTCGACATGGTGGGATGGGCTTCCCCAGGAGTCGCGCAAGAACGTCCGGCGAGCTGAAAGACGGAGCTTGGTTGTCAGGGCCGTCGAATTCAATGATGCTCTGGTGCGAGGAATCAAGGATATCTATGACGAGACACCGATCAGGCAAGGCCGCCGATTCTGGCATTACGGCAAGGACTTGGAAACCGTAAAGCGCGAGAACTCCAGCTATCTGGAACGTAGCCAATTCATCGGCGCCTACTACAAAGACGAACTGGTTGGGTTCCTGAAGATGGTGTATGTGGGGCCGACTGCTCGGATTATGCAGATCCTCGCGAAGCTTTGCCACTTCGATAAGCGTCCGGTCAACGCCTTGCTCGCCAAGGCCGTAGATATTTGCAGCAAGCGGACCACTGCGTCATTGATCTACGGCCAATACATTTACGACAAGAAGGCCGACAGTCCGGTCACCGAATTCAAGCGTCGGAATGGATTTCATCAACTGCTGCTTCCCAGGTATTACATTCCACTGAACCTGAAGGGCAGGGTAGCTCTGGCGACGGGACTCCACCGCGGCCTGAAGAATCTGCTGCCGGGGCGCGTCTTGTCAGCTATGCTGGCAATTCGCCAGTTCGTCTATGCGCGAACCGTGCTTCGCTCCAAAGGGACTAACCGCAACGAGCGAAGCTCCGGTGGGGCTGCGGAGATGAGCGGGCGTTAGGGGACGCTGTTTCCCCCATTTCACTGAAAACAATGAAGAACGGGGTTTCCGAGCTTGATGCACCCCTGTGCTTTGCCCGCGTTCCCATGATTCCTATGATTTCGCTTGCCAGACCCGATTCTGTCCGTTAAATGACGCGCTCGATTTCGCGCCGGTGTAGCTCAACGTTAGAGCGGCTGATCTGTAATCAGCAGGTGGAGTGTTCAATTCCTCCCGCCGGCTCCATTTTGTAAGGCACACGATTACAGCCGCACTTTCCCGCCGACCAATCGTTTCGCTAAGATCCCTCCATGCCCGGCATTGCAGGTTTTATCAAAAGTTCTCCGGCGGAGGCGGATTTGTCGCTGCTCGGCCAGATGCTGGGCTGCATGAAACATGAGCCGTTCTACACCAGCGGAACCTGTACCAGCCGCGAATTGGGCACCTCGGCGGCCTGGGTTTCCGCGAACGCCTCCCGGCCATCTGGCGGCTGGAACCACTCCAAAGATGTCGGTTTGCTGTTCGCCGGTGAACTCTTTGGCGATTCCTCCAACCCACAATCTGACGGAGGCTCTGGCGAGCAGGACACAATTCAGCATTTGATAGCTCTTTACGAACGATCTGGCCCCTGTTTCCTGAAAGAGCTAAACGGCTGGTTCAGCGGTCTCTTGTTCGATCTACGCCAACATCTCGCCATTTTGTTTAATGACCGTTATGGGCTCGGCCGCGTTTACCACCATCAGGCGCCGGGGGCTTTCTTCTTTTCTTCTGAAGCGAAATCCCTTCTTAAAGTCCTCTCTGAAACCAGGCACCTCGATCCCCGGGGACTGGGCGAATGGCTTAGCTGCGGCTGCGTCTTGCAGAATCGCACTCTGTTTCGCGGCATTGAGTTGCTGCCCCCCGGTTCGGTCTGGACCTTTTCCGCAGATGGCAAGCTGACGAAAGGCCGCTATTTCGACCCAGCTTCGTGGGAATCGTTGCCCTCCTTTGCTCCGGACGAGTACTATGCGCGGCTCAAAGAAACATTCCCCCGCATTTTGAAACGCTATCTGAGTGGGATCCGGCCGGTCGGCATGTCGCTCACTGGCGGAATGGATGGCCGAATGATCATGGCTTGGTCCGGGCGTGGCCCCGGCGAATTGCCCTGTTACACCTTCAATGGCCCATTCCGCGATTGCGCCGATGTAAAGATCGCGCGAAAAGTAGCGCGCGCCTGTGGCCAGTCGCACCAGACCATAGCGGTAGGGGAGGGGTTCTTTGGCGAGTTCCCAGCTCTCGCCGAAAAGACGGTCTTTGTTACCGATGGCACCATGGACGTTACCGGTGCCGCCGAAATGTATCTCAACCGGCTCGCGCGCAAGATCGCCCCGGTGCGGCTCACGGGCAACTACGGCTCCGAAATCCTGCGCAGCTACGTCGCCTTCCGACCGCGCAACCTTCCGACGGATGTGTTCTCGCCCGACTGTGTTCAGCAGCTTCACCACGCCGCTCGCACCTACGCGGCCGAAGCTGGCGGCAATCGCCTCGCCTTTATCGCCTTTAAGCAGGTGCCGTGGCACCACTACGCTCGCTTTGCCGTAGAGCAATCCCAGCTTACCTTGCGGTCTCCTTTCCTCGATAACGACCTCGTGGCCCTGGCCTTCCAGGCTCCGGCGGAGGCTGCCATCGGGCTGGAGCCGTCATTGCGCCTCATTGCCGAAGGCAACCCTGAGCTCGGTCGCATCCCAACCGACCGCGGCATCACGTACCAGGCTGGCCGCTCCGCCAACCGCTTGCGCCGCTCGTGTCAGGAGTTTCTCGCCAAGGCCGAATACGCTTACGACTACGGCATGCCTGATTGGCTGGCTCGGTTCGACAACTGTGTCTCCCCATTGCGCCTCGAACGGCTATTCCTCGGCCGGCAGAAGTTCTGTCACTTTCGCACGTGGTACCGCCACCAGCTCGCCCAATACGTTCAAGACGTCCTGCTGGACTCGCGTTCATGCAGCCGCCCATATCTCAACGAGCCCGCCCTTGAACACATGGTCAGGATCCATCTCAGGGGCACGGCGAACTATACCCTGGAGCTCCACAAGCTCCTCTCGCTCGAACTCCTCCATCGAACGCTCCTGGACCCGCAAGGCTCGCCGACCCACCAGCAGGAAGTGCAACCCCTCACTGCTCCCCGGGAGGAGAGAGCTGGCGAGAGGAGGCCCCAATGAACGAAAACCCTCAACTCTCAACCCTGAGCCCTCAACCAACAACCAACCCTCAACCGCATCTCCCCCATCTCACCATCTGCATCTGCACCTGCGGCCGGCCTGCAATGCTGGCGCGGCTGCTCCGCGAAGTCGCCAGTCAGGAGACCGCCGGCGCCTTCACAATTTCCGTTGTTGTCACCGACAATGACCGCTCTGAATCTGCTCGGCCGGTCGTCGAGAAATTCGCCTGCGATTGCGTCCTCCCAGTCATCTATGCGGTCGAACCTGAGAGGAATATCGCCGTGGCGCGCAATACCGCCCTGTCTCACGCGACCGGTGACTTCGTCGTGTTCATCGACGACGACGAGTTTCCGATGGCGGGGTGGCTCCTGAACCTGTTCCGCGTTTGCGAGACCTACCAGGTCGCCGGCGTGCTCGGTCCGGTGAAACCCCACTTCGAGAATGGTGCGCCGAAATGGCTGGTCAAAGGTGGCTTCTATAATCGCCCGACCCATCCTACCGGCTACCTGATGCCCTGGCAGGAATGCCGCACCGGCAACGTCCTTCTCCGCCGCAGCATCTTGTCTGACTCTCCCTCTCTCAACTGCTCTGCTATTGAGCCTCCCTTCCGCCGCGAATTCGGCACCGGGGGCGAGGATCAGGATTTTTTCCGGCGCATGAGCCAAAGAGGGCACCGGTTTATTTGGTGCGATGAAGCCGTCGCTTACGAAGAGGTGCCGTCCTCCCGCTGGAGCCGTCGCTTTCTGCTCAGCCGCGCGCTGCTTCGCGGCCAAAATACATTTCGGCACCCGAAACACCGCGCCCGCAACCTGCTCAAATCGGCCATCGCGGTTCCAGGTTATGCCTTGGCCTTGCCGGTGCTGCTGTTAGCCGGCCATCACTACTTCATGCGCTACCTCGTCAAGATGGCCGATCACGTTGGCCGGTTGCTCGCTGCCGCCAGGCTGAATCCCGTCCGCGAACGCAGAATGTAGCCGTCGTCCGTCACTCAACTATCAACCATCAACTCCCAACCAACTTTCAACTAGCTGACGCGCGTGCTTCCCAAACTCATATTGCTGGTCTCGCTTGGCCTCTTTTGGTGGCTAATCAGGCGGGACATCCGCCAGCGGGAGGGCCTCTCCCCGGCCATCTGGATTCCCACCCTCTGGGTGGGAATCATCGCTTCACGAAACCTTTCCGCCTGGGTCGGATTTGGAGGCGCAGCAGACACCCTTGATGGCAGCCCGGTTGATCGGCTCTTCTTCCTGGTAATGATCGTTGCCGCAGGTATTGTGCTCCAGCGGCGCGGGATACTTTGGTCGTCGGTCTTTCGGAATGGCTGGCCGGTTTTTCTATTTTACGGTTTCTTGCTGATCAGCGTGCTTTGGGCTAACTCCCCGTTTAGCTCTTTCAAGCGATGGTTTAAGGAATTTGGCAACATTCTCGTATTGCTTGTGATCCTCACCGAGGCTCACCCCTTACTGGCCTGCCGGGCAGTATTTGCTCGCTGCGCATACGTGCTCATTCCGCTCTCGGTGGTCTTTATCCGTTACTTTCCGGATTTGGGGCGGCGCTACAGTGAGCATTCCGGTGAACTCGAGCCGATTGGAGTTACCTTCCAGAAGAACTCTTTGGGCGTCATGGTGCTCACCTGCGCGTTCGTAATGCTTTGGGATTGGTTTGAGCTCCAGTCAAACCGCCACTTTAAAATCAAGAGCGAGAGGCGAACAGATAATATCCTGCACCTCGTCGTGCTTTTGATGGGAATTTACCTGCTGTATCTTTGCGACAGCAAGACTTCAATCGTGTGCATGGCGCTCGGCGGTTGCATCCTTCTGGCCACGCGCTCGCCTTTGTTTCGCAGCCGGTTGAGTATGATTGGAGGCTGCACGCTGGCGGCATTAGTTGGGTTCTTCGTGCTGGACCAGCTTTTTGGGTTTAAGGAAGCCGTGGTGCATGCCTTGGGACGCGACATGACGTTCACCGGGCGGACCGATGTCTGGCGAGAGCTTCTGGGCGTGCATACCGACCCAATCCTCGGAACTGGATTCATGAGCTTCTGGGACGACAAGGGCTACCGTTCCATGTTGCCAGAATGGGTGGCCTTTTCCGCGCACAATGGCTATTTAGATGTTTATCTTGCCGGGGGCTTTGTGGGCGTTTTTTTCCTGGCGCTTATGGTGCTCGCGACGGGCTTGCGCATCAATAGCGCGTTGGCCTGGGGCGAAGATTATTCCGTGGTCCGCTTTGCCATCTTTGTGGTCGCGCTCATCGCAAATTTCTCAGAATCGAATTTTGCCTGTATGACCCCGGTGGGATTCCTGTTTTTGTTGGCAGCGATTGGATACGCGGACACAGCCGCGTCCGGCCAAACGGTGTCTGAA
>Ga0194052_1001528_pt1 | contig 13257 bp, 12 predicted proteins | sample SepL226m_MetaG_FD_160117 | JGI IMG/M metagenome (GOLD analysis project Ga0194052, IMG submission 160117) | Anoxic zone freshwater microbial communities from boreal shield lake in IISD Experimental Lakes Area, Ontario, Canada - Sep2016-L227-6m | ecosystem: Environmental > Aquatic > Freshwater >... | reverse complement strand
CAATGATAAATTGGAGCGAACATACACTATTGTAGGCTCTGAAGAAGCGAATACTGCTCAAGCAAAAATTTCTAACCTCTCTCCACTTGGAAAAGAATTGATGGGAAAGAAGAAAGGTGATACCTTTAAGTTAACTACGCCAGCAGGTGTTGTTGATTATAAAATAATCTCAATTGCATAAACCCTCTAAAGTTTTTACTCACGCATTATATTTTACTAAATATAATGCAGAAAAATTTGTGAGTATGAATATATTTGGTTTGTGTGATATTGTTAAGTTGGTGCAAAAATCAAATTTTTTTATGAGTAAAAATTTTCTAGGGTAAATGGCTTCAATCAATGAATTGCGCGAGGTGCGCCTTGCGAAAATACAAAAACTAAAAGAAAAGGGAATTAATCCATATCCTGCAACTTCTTCTATTACCCACAATGTTGCGCAGGCTAATATTGATTTCGATACACTGTCTCAAACTCAAACACAGGTTGTTCTAGGCGGTCGTGTGATGTCTATTCGTGCTCAAGGCGCTTTGATTTTCTTTAACTTTTTTGACGGCATTGGAACTTTTCAAAGTTTACTTAAAAATGAAGATTCTACCAAAGATGCTTTTGAGTTATTCAACGAAACAGTAGATATCGGAGATTTTGTCGAGGTGACAGGTTCTCTTTTCACTACTCGTACCGGACAAAAAACCATACAGGCTTCTTCGTGGAAAATGTTATCAAAATCTTTACTTCCTTTGCCAGAAAAATGGCACGGTCTACAGGATGTTGACGAACGTTTTAGAAAGCGATATCTAGATGCTCTTATGGATGAAGAGGTGCGAAATAAATTCATTGCCCGCTCAAAAACAATTTCTCTAATTCGTGAAATTTTAAATAAATCAGGTTATCTGGAAGTTGAAACTCCAACACTTCAGCCTATTTATGGTGGTGCTAGCGCAGAGCCTTTTACAACTCACCACAACGCGCTCGATATAGATTTGTTTTTGCGCATTTCCCCAGAATTATATTTGAAAAGGATGATTGCTGCAGGTTTTCCAAAAGTATATGAAATTGCACGTAACTTTAGAAATGAAGGGATTGATGTAACTCATAATCCAGAGTTTACAATGCTTGAGTTTTACGAAAGTTTCAGTGATGCTCCAAAACAAATGAAATTTGTCGAAGAGATGATTCGCACCTTAGTGAAAGATATTTGTGGTGGAAACGAAATGTCTTTTGAAGATAAAAAAATAGATTTTTCAAAACCTTTTAGAGTTGTTTCTTACATGGATCTTTTGAAAAATGAAGCAGGTATATCTGACCCACTCTCTGCAACAAAAGATGAGCTTATAAAAAAAGCAGAATCTTTTGGTGTTGCTGTTGATCCGACAGATAGTGAAATGAAACTTCTAGACAATATCTACAAAAAAGTTTGCCGACCAAATATTTTTGAACCAACTTTTATTATTGAATATCCTGCAGACTATTTACCTCTTGCAAAAAGAAATGAAAAAAATCCAAAGCTTGTGGATGCGTTTCAGCTTGTAATAGCTAATGTTGAAGTTTCAAAAGCATTCTCAGAATTAAATGATCCAATCGACCAAGCTGAAAGACTTTCCATACAAGAATCTCAGAGTCAAAAAGGGGAAGCGGATGCCCAGAGAAAAGACGATGACTTCATAGAAGCTATGGAGCACGGGATGCCACCTATGGGAGGTGTAGGTATTGGTATCGACAGGTTGGTAATGCTTCTTACAAACACACGAAACATTAAGGAGGTGATTTTCTTTCCAACAATGAAACCTAGATAATTTCATAAATCAAGATTTAAAACCAAGGCTCAACAAAGCCTTGGTTTTTTGTTTGGAAAGAAGTGAAATGTGGATAACTTTGTTGTGTATTGGTATGTTGTGGGATAGAATAGTATGTAAGTGGGATGAAGTGGTATAGAAAAACAATGAGTGAAACGAATATGTTTTTCTTACCCTAGAAACTTTTTGGTCACGTTGCTCCGCAACCGCCAAAGGCATGACCAAAAAGTTTAAAGGGTTTGATTTACTAAGTTCGCAAGCTCACTAAGAAAATCAAATGTTAATCGGCGAATATACACATAATTTTGATGACAAGAACCGAGTTTCGGTTCCTTCGAAATTCCGAAAGGAAATCGGAAAGAAAATTGTTGTAACTCGTGGTCTTGATAACTGTTTGTTTATGTACACGCTTAAGGGTTGGGAGAAAATTTCTGAGAAGCTTGGAGAGATGAATGTATTAACCTCAGACAATAGAGGTTTTAATCGTTTTTTGCTTGCGGGCGCATGTGAGATTGATGTAGATGCAAACGGACGTATTTTGATTCCAGAGCATCTTCGTGATTTTGCGAAGATAGTTGAGAAGGTTGTGTTCGCAGGTGTTCACAACCGTGTCGAACTTTGGAATGAGAATGCGTGGAATGAGTATAAAGATAAGGTTGTAAAACAGGCGGATGCTTTAGCTGAAAAGCTTGGGCAGGTCGGCGCGTTCTAATATGCACATAAGTGTTCTTTTACATGAATCAATAGAGGGCTTAGAGCTTAAGGATGGAGATGTTGTGTTTGATGGCACCTTTGGTGGTGGTGGACACACACGAGCCATGCTTGCTCTCGGAAAGAAAATAAAAGTAATTGCAACCGATTTAGATACAGATGCAATTGAAAATGGTCAAGAACTTGTAAGAGAATATCCAGATCAACTAATTCTAGAAAATGACACTTTTTCAAATATTGCTTCGATTCTAAACAAACATAATTTCTCTGGTGTAGATAAAGTTTTGCTCGATTTAGGTTGGAGTTCGAACCAACTAGAAAATGGCGAAAGAGGACTTTCTTTTCTTAAAGACGAACCGCTTGTAATGACTCTTAAAAAAGATGTCACAGAATCTGATGTAACCGCTGAAATGATTGTGAATGAATGGAGCGAAGAAACCATTGCAGACATCTTGTTTGGTTTTGGGGAAGAACGTTATGCGCGCCGGATAGCAAGGGTTATTTGTGAGCAAAGACAAAATAAACCAATCAAGACTACACACGAACTCGTTTCAATTATTTCTAGAGCTGTTCCTCCTAATTACCGATTTGGGAAGATCCATCCCGCGACACGTACCTTTCAAGCTCTCCGTATTGCAGTGAATCATGAGCTTGAAACTCTGGAAACTGTTCTCTCCGAAGCTTGGAAAGTCTTGAAGCCAGAAGGTAGGATGTCCATCATTTCATTCCACAGCCTTGAAGATCGCATCGTAAAAAGATTTTTCAGGGAAGTTGCAGCAGAGTCCAACGCCACAATAATCACCAAAAGACCAATAACCGCCAGTGAAGAAGAAATCTCATACAACCCACGTTCGCGAAGTGCAAAATTAAGAATTATTAAAAAATAAAACCAAACCAACATGCAAACAAAAACCATTCGACACATATCACATATTCAGAAAGAAATATTCTGGGCTACATCGACAACCTTTATTGCTCTTGTTGGTTTGTATGTATTTTTCCTTGCTTCATCTGTTGTGAATGTTGCTGTACGTCAGAATGTGAACGACAAAGTCGTGGCATTAAGTTCAAAGGTTGCACAGCTAGAATTTCAATATGTTTCTCTTCAAAATGGTGTTACATCTGATGTGGCCACAGCCGAAGGTTATGTTGCTCAAGCGCCAGTTGCGTATGTTGCAAAAGACACTCGTCTTTCTATTGCTCGATAGGATAATCTATGAAAGATTTCTCGATTCTCAGAATTCGCCTTCTTTCGATCACAATATTGTGTGTTGCTCTTTTGTTTATTTCGAAACTGTACATGATACAGGTTGTTCGTTCTCAGGAATACCGAGATAGGGCAGACAGACAATATGTGCGTCCCAATCAATCTGTTTTTGATCGAGGGACTATTTTTTTTGTTACAAAGGATAATGATCGTATTGCCGCTGCAACTCTTGAATCTGGATTTACTCTTGCAATAAATCCTAAGCAAATTACAAACGATATTGATGTATACGAAAAAATCAATGCAATTCTACCGCTTGATAAAGACGATTTTTTGGTAAAGGCGGGGAAGAAGACTGATCCATACGAGGAGTTAGCAAAACATGTTCCTAATGATATTGGTCTTAAAATTGATGCACTCAAGATTTCTGGTGTGAGAATATATAAAGACCGATGGAGATTTTATCCTGGCAACACACTTGCCTCACAGGTTTTGGGTTTTCTATCATTTAAAGGTACTGATCTTAAGGCTCAGTATGGGCTAGAACGGCAATATAATGAGATTTTAAGTCGCAATACAGATGCTGTTTTTGCAAACTTCTTTGTTGAACTCTTTTCAAATATTAACAAAACAGTTCTTAAGAAAGAAGATTTAGAGGGAAGTATCGTAACAACTATTGACCCTATTGTTCAAGGGACACTGGAGAAAAAAATCGCAGATTTGCAGACTCAGTATAAAAGTAAATTAACAGGAGGTGTCATTATGAATCCAAAGACGGGAGAGATTTACGCTATGGGTTCTTCTCCCTCATTTAATCCAAATACATATCAGACTGAGAAAAATATTTCGTCATTTGGTAATCCTATGGTTGAGAATGTTTATGAAATGGGTTCGATTATTAAACCTTTAACTATGGCAGCTGGTATTGATGCGGGAGTAGTAACCCCGGAAACAACTTACAAGGATGCTGGTTTTGTAACATTGAATAAATCTACTTTTTACAATTTTGATAAAAAAGGAAGAGGTGTGGTAAACATGCAAGAGGTGTTAAGTCAATCTCTAAATACAGGTGTGGCTTTCGTCGTTTCAAAATTAGGTGATACAGCATTCCGTAACTATATGTACGGATATGGTCTTTCAGAAAAAACAGGTATTGATTTGCCAAACGAAGCAGACTCTCTTGTGAAAAATCTAAAAAGCCCAAGAGAGATTGAATATGCAACGGCATCATTTGGGCAAGGTATTGCTCTCAGTCCTATACAAACAGTTCGTGCGCTTGCGTCTTTGGGTAATGGTGGTTTACTTGTAACTCCGCATGTAGTAAAGAGGATAGAATACCGTGTTGGAATATCTAGAGACGTTTCATACCCAGAACCTAAGAGGGTTTTGAAAGCAGAAACTAGTACAACTATTACAAAAATGTTGGTAACAGTGTTCGACAAAGCTTTGCTTAATGGAAAGATAAAAATGGAACATTATTCAATGGCTGCTAAAACTGGTACAGCACAGATTGCAGATGGTCATGGTAAATATTTGGAAAATGATTACCTTCACTCATTTTTTGGCTATTTTCCAGCTTACGATCCGAAGTTTATAGTATTCCTGTTTACAGTTGAGCCTCAAGGTGTAGAATATGCTTCCCATACCTTGGCAGAGCCATATAGTGATATTGCAAAGTTTTTGATAAATTATTATCAAGTACCGCCAGACAGATAGAAAAATGAAACAAATTTTAAAGAAAATAGTAATAGGAATTTTAACGCTAGAAGCAAAATTGGTGCTTAAACGCTATAAGCCAAAGATTATTGCTGTGACTGGAAGTGTCGGAAAAACCTCAACAAAAGATGCAATTTACACAGCTTTGTGTGAACCGTTTTCTATTCGTAAAAATCAAAAAAGTTTCAATAGTGAAATTGGAGTACCTCTTACTGTTTTAGGTCTCGAGAACGCATGGGGAAATCCTCTGTTGTGGGTTGGAAACATTTTAAAAGGTGTATGGATGTGTGTGTGGCCTCAAACATATCCAAAATGGCTAGTACTTGAGATAGGGGCCGACCACCCTGGTGATATAAAATCCATTACAAAGTGGGTAATACCAGATATTGCAGTGGTGACCAGAATTCCAAATGTTCCAGTGCATGTTGAATATTTTAAAGACGCCGAAGCTCTTCTTGAAGAAAAGTCAGAACTTTTAAAAGCTATGAAGCCAGATGGGGTAGCTGTTATTAATTCAGATGATGAGAACGTTCTTTCTCTCGGAAAACATGTGAAGGGGAGTGTTATTCATTATGGAATGAAAAATCCTGCCACAATTTACGGAGATTCTTACGGACTTATGTACGAAGGAAATGATGTTGCGGGGATACAATTCAGAATTTTATATGACTCCAATATAATACCTGTGGTGCTCAAAGGTGTGGTTGGAGTACAACATGTGTATCCTGTACTTGCTGCCGCAGCAATTGCTCTTCCTCTAAAATTACCTCTTGTTAAACTTACTGAATCTTTTGCACAACACGAATATCCACGTGGACGTATGAATGTGATAAAGGGAATAAAAAATACTATTATTATAGATGATACTTACAACTCCTCACCTGTAGCACTTGAATATGCTCTCCGTACTCTTAAAGATGTACAGACACAAGGAAGAAAAATCGCAGTACTTGGAGATATGCTTGAGCTCGGTTCATATTCCGCTGAAGCTCACAAAAATATAGGAACAATCGCAGCGCAATGCGCAGATATTATTTTTACTGTAGGTGTGCGAGCTCGTGATATTAAAGAATATGCTATAAAAGCGGGAACGCAAGAAACATCCACTCTATCCTTTTCAAGTTCGGTTGAAGTGGGGGACTATTTAAAAGATTTTATACAAGAAGGGGATATTATACTTGCAAAAGGCTCACAAGGAATGCGCATGGAAAAAGCTATTATGCCTCTTGTGTTGGACCAAGTAAAAATAAATGATCTTTTGGTGAGACAAGAAAAAGAGTGGGTAGGAAGATAGATGTTTTTCTTTTCATAAATAAGACAATAAGTTTATCTATTATTATTTACCAGCTTTGGTTAAAAGTTGGGTTTTGTTATAATGAGCAATAATGAAATTTACTTTAATTACAGGGAATGCGGGGAAAGCTGAGGAGGTTGCTCGCTACATAGGAATGCAGATTCCACATCAGTCATTTGATCTTGAAGAAATCCAGTCGCTCAAGCTCGAAGATGTTGTTAGAGATAAAGCGGCTCGTGCGTTTGAAAAAGTTGGAGAACCTATTTTAGTTGAAGATGTGTCTCTTGTTTTTCACGCATTGGGTAAATTGCCGGGGCCTTTTATTAAATGGTTTAGAAAAGAACTTAGTAATGAGGGGCTTTGCCGGTTGCTTGATGAGAAAGACCGCAGTTGTACAGCAACTGTATGCTATGGACTTCACGATGGGAAAGAAATTCATCTTTTCGAGGGTTCAATGGTTGGGTCTGTTGCACTTTCTCCCCGAGGAGATAACAGCTTTGGATGGTCTCCTATTTTTATTCCCGAAGGATATGAAAAAACATACGCCGAACTCTCAACAGAAGAACAATCACTTGTCGCTATGCGCAACAAAGCTCTACCAAAACTGCGTGAATTTTTAACTTCACTCAAATAATTTTTTAAAAATTATACAGACATTTTAAAAAGTGGCTCTGCTAAAAACTTGATTTAAGCAGATTTATTTGTAGTATTCTTTCTGGACTAGGACAAAACTGTTTTTGGTCTTTCACAAACTTACATATCAAGGAGAAAATTATATGATGCGTTACATTTCGACACGCGGCCAAGACGGGTCGCTTTCTTTTAATGATGTCTTATTGGCTGGGCTGGCTCCTGACGGCGGGCTTTACGTTCCGGAGGAGTATCCACAACTGGCATGGAAACATGTTAAGTTGATGCAAGGCTGGAGCTATCATCAGATTGCATTTCACATCATCAAGCTTTTTGTTGGAGACGACATCAATGATGCTGCCCTGCGGACTATCATTAATAAAGCTTATGACCCACGTCTGTTTGGTAGTCTCGACATCACACCTATCCAACCTCTCTCAAGAGGTGTGGGTCTGCTGAAATTGTCGAACGGACCAACGTTGGCGTTCAAGGATGTTGCACTACAACTTCTCGCGAATCTCATGGACTATGTTCTTGAGGAGCGCGACGAGTATCTCAACATTCTTGGTGCAACATCGGGTGACACGGGCTCGGCAGCAGAAGAAGCTGTTCGAGGTCGCAAGCGGCTCCGCATTTTCATGCTCTCGCCGTATGGTCGCATGACCCCATTTCAGCAGATGCAAATGTATAGGATTAACGATCCGAGCGTTTTCAATCTGGTGCCAGATGGGAATTTCGATGACTGTCAGTCAGCAGTGAAGCTTGTAAACGCTGATGCCGATTTCAAGAAGAAGTACTCAATCGGTGCGGTGAACTCAATCAATTGGGCGCGGATCATGGCTCAGGTTGTGTATTACGTCTATGGGTATACGCGGGTGATAACAAGTCCGCATCAACGCCTCACTGTCTCGGTGCCGTCGGGCAACTTTGGTAATGCACTAGCTGCATATGTAGCCGGAAAGATGGGTCTTAAGATTGACGTTATCGTAGCTACCAATGAGAACGATGTTCTGACTGAGTTCTTCAACGAGGGGCGGTATCGTATTCGCAAGGGTGACGAAGTAATAAAAACGCAGAGCCCTTCAATGGACATTGCGTCGGCATCGAACTTCGAGCGGTTTATGTTCGACCAGGTAGATCGGGATCCCCAGCGGTTGAAAAAACTGTGGGAAGAGCTTTCGACAAAAGGTGAGTTTAGTTGGAATATACAGAACGAACCCAACTCGACAGTTCGATTCAGGTCGGGGACGGCGACCGACGACGAAGTGACCAAGACCATTAAGCTCATCTTCGATCGCACAGGCCTAATCATCGACCCGCATACTGCGGTCGCTGCAAAGGTTTTCTACGATCGTCAGGGAAGCTTTAATAAAGGACCCTCCCTGATTGCAGAGACGGCGCAACCAGCTAAGTTCGAAGACGCAATCGAGCGCGCTCTCGGCTTTAAAATGATGATTCCTGAAGCGTATCGTCATTTGGAAGGGAGTGACGAGAGAATTATTCGTATCAATGAGACTGATTCGGTCGCAATTGCGAATACCGCAAAAGCAATCATTGAAGCGAATGTGAGAAAATAAAAAGTCTCACCAAAAACAAATAGCCCACCAACGCAAGTTGGTGGGTTTTTCATTGTTTTCACAAGAGGTTTTTTGCTTATTGTGCTTAAGGTCACAAAATAAAAAACCCAAAAAAGCGGATTTTATTTTGTGAGCCTTCTCGTGCTTAGATAAAAAGTGACAAAAGTGACACTTTTTACCAATTATATTTTTGAGGAATAAAAAACGTCCGATTGAGTCGGACGTCTTGTTTCCTGTATTAGGAAGTTAAGGGTTGGGGCACTAACTTTTCCAGTAGTTCTGACAGTCTCCCTTGCTTTGGTGGCTTGGGAGTACAAGATCCGAAATAAAGGAAGAGTCCAAAAAAAATATCAAATGAAATTCCCGTAATGCGAGAAATTATTTCATTACTTCTAGATAGTTTTTCAAAACTTATAGGTGAAGAAACTGGTATGTTTATATTTACTCCCCATACATAATTAAATGTGAAATCTATGGTTAAGATAATCACAGCCAGCACCTGAAAAATTCTAAGAATATACAAGATTTTTTCACAACGGTTTTTGAAGTTTGGATTAATTTGGCAGCTGCGCTCACTCCAATTGACAAGCGGCAGTAACATTACGGTGATGAAAGTCTGTATAACACACCCAAGTACCAAATGTCCGAAGTTGCCGATCTTGGTCATTTCAATATTCATTTGAGCCAAGAAAGATATCCAGCTAAGAATCAGGAATCCTTTTGCAAGGAAGAAGTTGTTAGCCCCGAACCAGTTTTGAAACCAGTCGGAGAGTGATTGAAAAAACTGCAAGAGAAGCGAATCTAAAGTTTTCATTTTATGGGTTTTCAAGGAGTTTTATGATTTGAACTGCATTTTCTGAGGTGAAATTAACATAGTGTTGTATTTAAGTAAAGTTTCAAATTATAAAATAAAAACTGCACCCATCTCTCAGATGAATGCGGCCTTGATATCATTCGGATTGTACTAACCAGTAGGTTTTTCTTGGTTGTCAGGATATCTCCTCTTTGAGATTTCCTCAACAAGCAACTTGAAGCCACTGACCATATCTCCCATGTCTCTGAGCATAAGGTCTAACTCAGAGGTTTTGGCCCCTTTTATGACCTGATCGAAGAAACCTTCAGGCTGATCGTGGATGTCTTCAATTTCCGTGTTTGTCCTTATGACAAACCTCCGCATGGCCCGGAAAGCTTTTTTGGGAAGTTTGAGCTTTTGGGTGATCCCTTGTCTTTCTGCGGACTTTCTTACCAACAATTTTGTTTGCTTACGAGTGAGCTTTCCTTGGCTCATTTCCGCTGCTAACCTTTGCTGTTCTTCGTGGGACAAATCCACAATCGCCAAGGCGTTGAGGTATGGAATCCTCTTTTCTTTTGGGGTTGGTGGATCAATCAATTTAAGCACATCTGGATGTAATCGCAGGAGGCTGTAATGTTGATAGACCCATGTAATGGACTTGCCCATACGCTTGGCGATAGTCTCATTTGGCATCCCCATACTCTTGAGTCTGTCGATGGATTTAGCGCTTTCAACGTCGGTCGGAGGTTCTCGGAAGAAGTTGGCAACAACGGATTGTACGTACTGGTCGTTCTTGCTCATAATTCTCGGATTGATGAGAATCAGAAAGTGTTTGATTCCTTTGAGCTCGCAGGCCCTCCACCTTCTTTCCCCGTCTATAAGCTCATACTTGTATGGGCCGATCGGAGGAACGAGGCGGATGGCAAGAGCAGGGGTGAGTTGTCCTTCAATTTTAATACTTTCAGCAAGCTCTACTAGTCCTCCTGGATCAAAGTAGGTTCTTGGTTGGTCTGCAAACGCGCGAACTTCAGCGCTAGAGGCCAAGATTATTTCTGGAACGAACTGTGAAATATCTGCAGGGATGTCAGGGTGCATAATTTGGGTGTTCTGGTTTTGGTTTCTTCGGCGAGTTTATATTATTTGATAGATGTAGTCAAATGTATTTTTCTGTGGTAAAGTCATCGCAGAAAAAATAGAACACCTTATTATGCATGAGTTATTTGAAACAGACGACACTGCTATTGAAGAGGAAATCCTCGACCCAGAAGACGAAAATCCCTCAAAAAATCTGAATGTCACTCTTGATGAAAGTCTCATCTTGAGACTGAAACAACGTGACCCAAAGGCGCTTGCTGATCTTCATTCTTGTATAGGAGCTACTCTGTGGAATGTTATTGCAAGAATGCTTATTAACAAGTGTGACTGTGATGATGTTTTGAACGATGTCCTGTTGGAAATATGGGACAAGATTGATAGGTACAATCCAAACCAAGGTAAATTTCTGGGGTGGGCTATCACTATCACCCATCGTAGAACGATCGATTTGCAAAGGAAGAAAGGGTCATATGTAAGAATGAGGGAAAGGTTCACAGAAAGTGAGCTGATGCCTGAAAGATTGCACAACGGACATTTTGTCTTTGAATCAGATTGTGTCAAAGATGCTGAAAGTTTGCCTGAGAGCTTTGCCAGAATCAAAGAGCTAATCTACAGCATTTACATTTCCGAGGAACAAAGGGAGTGTCTTATCCTTCACTGGCTAGAATCTATGTCGCAGAGAGAAATTTCGGAGTATCTCCAAGTTCCTCTTGGGACCATCAAAACTCGTTTGGAGCTCGGTCTTATCAAACTGACCGAGCTTGCAGAAAACGATCCAATCTGCGCTACATACGGGGAAGGATTATAAGTAATCAGCTTAGCCACTTCGGACACATCTGGAGTGGTTTTTCTTTTGTTTATTATTTCTTCTTCTCAAAGGGTAGAGAGTTAGATTTCTTGAAGGATGCTTTATTAATAATAAGAGGCTCTAAAACTCGAAGGTGAGCCTTCTCGTGCGTAGATAAAAAGTGACAAAAGTGACACTTTTGCACAAAAAAGTTACAGCCAATTTTAGTTTTTTTTAAACATAAAAGGAGTTAAGGACTTTATTCAATAGTCCTCGCGTATTTTATATTCTTTAGTAATTATACAATGTCGGTTTACTAAATTTGGGGTCCAGGCCAAGTAGGGAAATAAAAAAGGGTAGCACATTTGTGCTACCCTTATAGAATTTTTTAGACTTCGATTTTTCAACAACTCCTTACGCTTAATATGTGGCCTTCTCCACAAAAGATTTATTAAAAAGTGTTTTCATATCAAGATCACGAGGCTTTCCTTCACTGTTTAGTGGTCCTGTATAAGGGAACAACTCAACTTGTGTGAAATCTTTCCAGGATTGTGTTGGAGCGCAGATGTCAATAACGAGTGATTTTTTTCTGGGACTCTTGTCTGTATTCTTGGCAGAAGCTTTCTCGGAATCAACATCTGTGCCACGATCAACCACAACAGCTAATAAAACTCCCCCTGGAACCTTAACTCTTACCAGGCTCCACAATGGAACCCGAGAGGGAGCAGCTGCAGTACCTACACTCGTCAAAGTGGCATATGTGAGCTCTACTCCGCTCGAGGATTGATTTTTTCTTGAATTTTTATCTTTTCCCTGATTTCCTTTTTGAAAAGCTGTTAGACGACAAGAGCGGATTGTCTGTTTTTTACCCCATAAGGAGTTCTGTTGCGCTTGTGTCTTTTCGACAAAAAAACAAGAAATTGCAAAAGAACAAATACCGAGCAAGACATATTTAGTTTTCATTATTTTACTCTCCTATATTATTTCTACAATATGAGTAATTTTTGTCAATCCATGAAATTTGTTTGATAGTGTTTCTGTAAGTTTTTAGTTAAACGTCTTCTACAGTAACAACACCTTAGTAATCAGAAGCATACAAAAACAGCTCCTTTTGGAGCTATTTTTGTATGCTTCTAGTGCTAGCTGTCAATGGTGAGCCTTCTCGTGATAGAGACTATTTGTTCCTTGCACCACAATGTTATTTTAGATATTTTTTATTTGAATTTTGACCCTTATCGTGCGCAGATAAAAAATGACTTTTTAGAAAACCTAATTGAATGTTGTTATTGAACCACTAGAACAATCGGAGCATAAAATGCCGCTTGTCATAAAAGAACTTGTAGAAGTCCCTATTGGTCTATTGCATATCGCACACCTGACTTCTTGATTGTTAATGGATGTAAACGAGTTAAAATATGTTTGGTTATTTATAGGCATACCTGTATATGAAATTCCTCCAGTATTTATTGCAGAATTTAGTCCAGAATTAAAAAACATATTTTGACTTGAATCAATTTGTGAAAAACCGTTAAAAGAAGTGGCTCCGGAATCAAAATTTACATAACCATTATTTGGCTGATAAATTGGATAATTTGTTCCAATAATAGAAGGGGAGGAGATTGAAAAAGCTCCAGAAGTAGCTAGATTATTAAAT
>Ga0194052_1001526_pt1 | contig 13262 bp, 12 predicted proteins | sample SepL226m_MetaG_FD_160117 | JGI IMG/M metagenome (GOLD analysis project Ga0194052, IMG submission 160117) | Anoxic zone freshwater microbial communities from boreal shield lake in IISD Experimental Lakes Area, Ontario, Canada - Sep2016-L227-6m | ecosystem: Environmental > Aquatic > Freshwater >... | reverse complement strand
CATCTGCTGCGCCGTGTGCTGATCGGCGAGACGGCCGGCGGTGGCTTTTAGTCCCGCTGCGTGAGCGGCGGTTCCATCACGTAGCGGGCTTCGTTTCCGCCGGCGCTGCGCGCTTCGCGCATCGCGGTCGTGGCCAGGGCGATGATCTCATCGAGCACCTCATTTGGCGCGCGCTCGGTCAGCGGCCGCAACGGTGTGCTGACCGCGCCGACGCTGGCGGTGATCCCCACTGGTGTCGCCGCGATCGCGCCAAGCACACGGTCGACCAGAGGGCGCGGGTCGGCGACGGTGAAGGTCTCGGCGATGAGGAAGTCGGTGGCGCCGGTGTGGGCGACGACGGCGTCCCGACGCACCGTCTCGCGCAGCGCCTGCCCCGCGGCCACCCGGGCGGCGATGGTGCCCCGCTGGCCCTGCAGGCTCTCGATCGGGGCGAGATTGTCGACTCCGACCACCGCCACCACGAAGTACCGGTCGTCGTCGCGGTGCCGGGCTCCGATCAGTGTCGCGGCACGGTCATAGAACGACTGCCGGGTCAGCAGGCCGGTGACCGGCTCGATATCGGCGGCCGTGTCCGAGGGCGCACCGACGGTGGCGATGGTGCGGCAGGCGAAGGTCGCGATGACGCAGAGTAGGACGATCGGCGTGGTGACGGCAATGGCCGTCGCGAAGTCATTCGCTGCGACCCGCACCATCAGCCATACGACCGTCAACGCCGCCACCGACGCCACGAAGGCGATCAGTTCGGAGCTGTGGAACAACGCGGTGAAGCCGAGGACGAAGACGAATGCGGAGGCGATCACCATCCCGGCGATGGGATCGATGGTCGCCAGACAGCCTGCCGCCATTGCGATGGTTCCGATCACGACGACCGCGCCCGACTCGCGCCGGGTCGGCCACCGGTACCGCAGCCACGGCACGGCGAGGCCGATGCACATCAGTGCGATGACTGCGTAGACCAGCCGGAAGCCCGGCCATGGTGGCGAGTGCGGCGCCACGCCGGCCAGCAGGGAGGGCACACTGAGGGCGAGGATGCAGCCGGCGACCACGCGCATGGTTATCCGCTGGTAGCCGCCTGCCGCCAGCCGCGCGGTGAACGCGTGATACTGATCCGGCGCGGTGCGGACGCGCAGCCGCGGCAGCCGAGTCGCACTCATCGTGCGTGCACCGATACCGCGTAGTCGCCCCCGGTGTAGGGCTCGCGGTTCCAGGTGGCCCAGCGGGATTGCAGGCGGAGGCCGGCGGCGGCCGCCATCTCGTCGTAGTCGGCGAGTGCCAACTCTTCGGCGAGCAGGCTGAACCCGGCGACCAGCAGCCCGCCGGGCCGCAGACGATCCGAACAGTTGGCCAGCACGGCCTGCTCGGTTCCCGGGTCGAGGAAGATCATCACGTTTCCGGCAAGCAGAACCAGATCGAACGGACCGGGCACAGCGCCGCCGAGGGCGGCGAGATCGCAGCGGTACCAGGCCAGCTCGGGCGCCTTGCCTTTCGCGGTGGCCAGCATCTCGGTATCGGCGTCGGTGCCCTCGACGTCGAATCCCCGTCGTGACAGTTCGATCGCCACCCGGCCGGTGCCGCAGCCCGCGTCGAGGATCCGTCCGCGGGGTTTTCCGAGAAGGTGCATGACGAGGTCGGCCTCGCCGTGGACGTTCTCACCCGCGGCGGCAAGATCACACCAGCGCTCGTCGTAGGCGTCCCCGCGCGCGATCGACTCGCGCTGCCAGCGGGTCATGCTGACATCATCGCACCCTCACGCCGGTACCACGATGGTCAGCGCACTTCCCTCGAGTTCCACCCGCATACCGGCTTTGCGGGCGAGCCGGGCGACGCCGGCGGCGTCGCCGGGTTCACTCGGCGCGCTCGCGAGCGCGCGCGCGAGCCTGCCCTTGTGCGCCTTGTTGAAGTGGCTGACCACGGTCCGCCGGCCGTCGGGATGTTCGGCGAGCACATCGGCCCGCACGGCGCCGGGCAGGCGACCAAGACCCTCGTAAGCCCCCGAACGCAGATCGACCACTAATTCCCCGGCGGCGATGCCGGCGAGGACAGGTTCGAGCAACGGCCGCCACCGTGTCGGCAACGGAGAGCGGCCGGGCAGCTTGGAGGACGCCGAGAGCCGGTAGGCCGGAATGGGGTCGTCGGCACGCAACAGCCCGAACAGCGCCGAGCCGATCGCCAGGCGGGCCCGCGCGCGGCCGGCCGCCGCACCGGTGAGGGAGTCGATGTCCAGAGCGTCGTAGAGCACTCCGGTGTACCGATTGATGGCAGGCATCGTTGGGGACGTGCGCAGTGCCGCGTTGCGTTGTATCTCAGCGTCCTGGGCGGGGGAGAGGCGCAGCGCTGCGCGGCAGGCCGCAGGATCGCCCGCCAGCTCCACGAGGTCGCCGACGAGTTGGGTGCGCAGCGGACGCAGCTGGGGCGTGGCGAGTTTGTTCAGGCGCAGGGGTGCACCGTCACCGCCGGCGCGTTTGGTCTCCGACGGAGGAAGCAGGACGAGCACGTCAGTACGGCGGAAGCTGGCCGTTGCCGGACTGGCCTGCCAGACCGTTGAGGATGTCGAGGTTGTGGCGCAGCTGCAGCTGGCTCAGCCAGGGCGCGTTCTGGGCGGGTGGCACCTGCTCATCGGTGAGCTGCCATGGTTGACAGCCGCGGGTCTTGAACGCGACGTCGCCTGCGTCGATCTGCACCACCTGGGGTTGTTTGGTCATCGCGTTGTCTATCGTGGCGTCTCCCTGGCCGATGCGGCGCCAGTAGCAGACGCCGCCGGGTTGCGGGCCCGCCGTGGCGTAGACGCCGGGCAGGATCTGGGTGCCGACGATGAAGGTGCCGTCGTGGTCGACGGGGATCGGACCGGGTTCAGCGGTGGCCGGCCACGGCGCCAGACAGACGGCGGCAGCGACAGTGACGGCGACTGTTCTCAGACGGCCCACGGTGTTCGAGCCTACGTGGTCCGGTGGACGGTGTGCTAAACGCAGTCCGACGCACCGTCGATCACGAACACCGCCCCGCTCGTGTAGCTGCTCTGCTCGGTGCATAGGAACGCCACCGCGGCCGCCACTTCCGACGGCCGGCCGAAGCGACGCAGCGGCACGTGAGCCAGTTCGCCCTCGACGATCTGGGGGATGCCCATCATCGGCGCGGTCATCGGCGTCTCGATCACACCCGGCGCCACCGCATTGACCCGAATGCCGTCCCGCGCCCATTTCACCGCAAGATTGCGCGTGAGGTTGACGATGCCCGACTTCGCGGCACTGTAGCCGGGCACCATGGTCACCGCCCGCAACGCCGACATGGAGGCCAGGTTGACCACGCTGGCGCCGCCCGGCGCCGTGGAGGCCTGCAGCGCGCCGTGCAGCGCGACGGTGAGCCGGTAGGGCCCGATCAGATTCAGTTCGACGGCCGCGTCGAAGCCGTCGGGGTGGGACTCATCGAGGCCGCCGGGGAAGTTCGCGCCCGCGTTGTTGATCAGTACATCGAGTGCGGTGAAATCCGCGGCGAGCCCGGTGATCGAGACGGGATCGGTCAGCACCAGTTGCCGGTAGTCCATTCCGGCGAGGTCCACCTCGTAATCCGTGGCGGCCGACTTGGTTCCGGTGACGGTGACCTGCGCCCCGGCGTCGCGGAAAATCAGCGCGGCGGCGTGCCCGATGCCGCTGGTGGCACCGGTGATCAGCGTGCGGGTACCGGTGAAGTCGAAGCTGACCCTGGCGCTCATGAGTACCTCTCGATCTGCGTGGTGAGCCATGCGCTCTCCCAGAAGTTGATGCTGCCCGCGAGCAGGTGTTCGTGCGCTGCTTTGAGCACGGCCCGCGCACCGGCGTGGTCGGGGTGGGCGTGCGAGACGGTTTCGGCGAGGTGGATGGCCTGCAGCGCACGGCCGGCGTCGAGGTGCTCAACCGCCCGGGCGACGAGGGAGTCCGCCCCTGCCAGTTCGACGAGGTCGGCGGCGACGGTCTCCGGACCGGTTGGATAGAGCTCGGTGGTGGAGCGGTGGTGGAACCAGCCCGAGTAGTTCTCCCAGATGGCCCGGACATCCCACGGCACCGCGCCGTAGCCCTGACCGACGGCCAGGTGCGGGGGCAGCGTGACCTCGGCCATCAGGGTGCGGACGTCCTTGCCGGCGTTCATGCCGGCGACGGTCTGATCGTGCACGTAGCGCACCGCGTCGCGGAGCCGAGCCAGTTCGGTGTCGATGAGCTCCTCACCGACGATCGGGTCGAAGTGCCCGGTGATGAGGATCCGGGGCGCGAGCGCCCTGACCCGCTCGATGGTGTCGATGACGGTCAGCGCATCGCGGTAGCGGTCGCCGCGAACGGTGACCAGGTTGGGAATGTGCCCGAACACCGGTCCGAAGGTGTTGCTGCAGAGACAGACCCGCTCCTGTGGCAACCAGACCACCAGGGAGTCGGTGGTTTCCCCGCCGGGTGTCGCGATGAGTTCCAGCGTGCGGTCGCCGACCGTCAGGGTGAGTGTCTCATCGACGGTGACGTCGGGGGACAGCGTGCTCTGTGCGGGCAGTCTGCCGAAGCGGCGACTGATGGCCGCGATGCCCTCGGCGAGCCGGCCGCTGAACGCGAACGCGCTGCGGGCAACCCGGTAATTCATCAGGCGTTCGTTGTCGTCGCGCCAGGTTCGCCAGTTCGACGACGCGACGACGGTGGTGTCCGCGTCTCGCAGGGTGTCGATGCCTCCGACGTGGTCGTAGTGGCCCTGCGTGACGATGATGTAGCGCACCGGGGATGCGTCGACGGCGTCGAAGTTGGCACGGTGCACCGGGGACTCGAATCCCATCCCCGTGTTGACGACGACCCGGCCGTCGGAGGTGGTGATCAGATAGGTGTTGGTCAGACCCGGGGAACACCAGATACCCGGCGCGACCTGCTCGGCCCGTTCGGCGGAGGCGGGCGCCATCGCGTCGGCTCCGGGTCGGCTGCGCCAGATCGGTTCGCTCATGCGCTCAACCTTCGGGCCGGACGTCGAAACGGTCGAAGTAGAAGCCGAACCGTGAACGCAATTCATCGGGCTTCACGCCGAAATGCCGCTCCAGGTCATAGGGGACGGCCCCCTTGGCGCCGCGGGGGTTGGTGGCGATGTAGTCGTCGAATCTCGCGGCCACCTTCGGCGGTATGTCGACGCCGGCGCGGCGGTAGAACTCCTCCAGCACCGGCATCTCGTTGCCGTTGAGGTGGTGGAACATCACGTCGACACTCCGGTCGGCAGGTACCAGGTCGCGGTCGCGGACACACGCGGACAGTAGCCGGTGGATCCGGTCGGTCCAGTAGCCGAGCAGCCAGTCGGGGTCGATGCTGCGCCGTCGCATCCTGTCGGAGTAGGCCATCATCGTGATCGCCGACTGGATCACGGCGACGGGATCTCGGTGGGTGAAGGCCACGGTCGCATCCGGGAAGGTCGCCGTCAGCGCCGCCAGTTGCTCGGCATGCTGCGGGGATTTCAGAACCCAGGTCCGGGGTCCGCGCAGGAACGTCAGCGCCTGCAGCACGGTCTTGAGGTACGCGTAGTGGCGGGTCTGATCCAGTCCGAGGTAGTAGTCGCGCCACTGGGGCACCCGCGAGTGCCATTCCAGCACATAGGACGCCAGATCGAGGTCGCAGAGTTCGATCTCCTCCTCGATGGCTTCGGGGAACTGGTCGTGCATGGCCGCCACCAGGGGCGCGCTGGCCATCAGGGCGTCGTGCTCGGATTTGGCACGGGCGTACCGGGGGTCGGTGCCGGAGGCGTCCGGACCCCGGCCGCGGGCGGGGATCGGCTCCTGACTCTCCCAGTAGGGCAGCGCGCGGCGGCGCGGATCGCGGGCGATCAGGTTGACCAGATGCGTCGTTCCGGAGCGCGGCATACCGACGACGATCAGTGGCCGCTCGATCTCGATGTCTGCGATCTCGGGATAGCGCGTGAGCAGGTCGTGCAGCGACAGCCTGTTGCGAAGCAGCCGAACGACTCTGCTGCGCAGGGTGTTACGACTGAGCTGGCGCAGACCGGTATCGGACTCGATGGCCGCGACGTGTGCACTCAGACGATCATTGAAACCCCGCTCCCCGAGGTGGCCGCCGGAATCGTCGACACCGGCCTGGGTGACCGCCTCGGCCTTCATCTCCTCGAGGTCGAACACCACCTCCCGGGATTCGGTGTAGTCGAGGATCTGTCGCTGGACGTCGGTCAGCACGGGATCGGTCAGATCGTCGAGATTGATCACCTCTTCGCCCCTTCTCCCGGGCCTTGAGTCGATAGTGTCTTGTGTCGATGATTCAACAGGCTCGCATCCTTTCACCCGGGGTGGTGTCGGTGGATGCCGTTGCGGCCCCACCCTGCGGGCCCCGCGACGTCGTGGTCGACGTGCACGCCTGCGGCATCTGCGGGAGCGACCTGAGCTACATCTCGATGGGTGGGCTTGCCGGCCCGAACGGCGAACCGATGCCGCTGGGCCATGAGCTTGCCGGTGTGGTGCGCGAGGTCGGCTCCGAGGTGCGCGGTGTGACGGTGGGGCAGCGCGTCATCGTCCACCCCGGGGATGACGAACTGGGCAGGATCGGCAACGGCTCCCCGGAGGGCGGCCTGGCCGAGACGGTTCTGGTGCGCGAGGCCGCGCGTGGCGGGCGGCTGTTCGCCGTGCCGGACGGCATGCCGATGGATGTGGCTGCCCTCGCCGAACCGGTGGCGGTCGGAATGCACGCGGTCGAGCAGGCCGAGGCCCGCACCGGGGACACCGTCGCCGTGTTCGGTTGCGGACCGATCGGTTTGGCGGCCATCGCGACGCTGGCCGATCGCGGGTGCGCCGAGATCGTCGGCATCGACCTCTCGGCGACTCGTCGTGAGCTTGCCCGCACCGTCGGCGCATCCCACACCATCGACCCGGCGGAGCAGAGCGTGTGGCGCGAACTGGCGCGCATCCACGGCAGCACCGCTCTGACCTACGGACAGGCCCCCGCGACCGAGGTCTTCATCGAGGCGTCGGGGTCGGCCGCGGTGCTCACCGGAATCATCGACCGTGCCGGCCGGGGTGCCCGGGTGAGCGTCGTCGCGCTGCACTACAAACCGGTGGAGGTCAACTTCATCAACGTCCTGATGAAGGAGCTCACGCTGCGCGGGTCGATCGAATACCCGACGCGCTTCGCCGACGCGATCGACCTGCTGACCCGACGGGACCTGTCCGCGATGATCACCGACCGCTATCCCTTGAGCCGCATCGATGACGCACTGGGCCTGTTGGCCGACAGCCGCGAGTGCGGCAAGGTCATGATCGACATGACCCGCTAGCGATCGACGAACCGCTCCCGATAGTCACGTAGCCGGTTAGCAACCTCGTCGGCATCGAGTCCCAGCGCAGCCATGTCGTAGATCACCTCGCCGTGACGGCCGCGGGGATGTGTGACGGTGAACCGTTCCATCGCCGCGCGGACGTCTGCATCGTAGGGCTGGCCCGCCAACGCGTAGATGGCCTCCACGGTGCCCTGTTCGTCGGCCATGAAGTCACTGAACCGAACGTCGATCGACTGATCCGCGGGCAGGACATCGCGGTCACGCAGGCATCCGCCCAGCAGATCCATGGCGCGTCCGAGCCAGTAGTGGCCGATCGCGGCCACGTCGGGATGCTCGCACGCCATTCGCGAGCCGTAGGCCACCATGGTCACCATCGAACGGGTCACCTCCACCGGATCGCGGTGCGTGACCACGAAGGTGGCATCCGGGAACGTGTCGTGAAGAGCGGGGAACTGCTCGAGGTGCTGGGGCGATTTGAGCACCCACCGCGTCCCGCCGCGCAGCCACTGCATCGCCTGCAACTGTCGCTTGAGATGCGCGTAGGAGGGCCGCTGATCCTCCGACTTGTAGTGCTCGGCGAAACTCGGGACCTGATAGGTGGTTTCGAAGAGCATTCCGGAGAAGTCGTTGGCGAACAGCTGGATTTCCTCATGCGCATGGTCGACGGTCATCTCGTGCATGCGCTTGAAGTGCGGCATGACGGCGTCGACCATCTCCAGTCCGACGGCGCAGCGTTCCCGGCGGGTCTGTTCACCGGGTTCATCGGGGCTTGGGAACGGTTCGAGACTTTCCCAGTACGGCAGGTGGCGGATATTCGGGTCGGCGGCGATGAGGTTATGCAGGTGGGTGGTGCCACTGCGCGGGAGACCACAGATGATGATGGGCCGTTCGATCGGCACCGACTCGATCTCCGGGTGCGCCGCGATGAGCGCTTCGAGCCGCATCCGGTTGACCAGGTTGCCCGCAAGTTGCTCGAAGGCCACGGCCTTACCCCCGCCGCAGAGCGAGGCCTCGCTGCGCAGCGCCGCGCACAGCAGATCGAGTCGCCCGAGAAAAACCGGATCGCCGAAGTCCTCCAGGCCGGTGCGCTCGATGGCTGCGGTGAGCAGAGCCTCGGGAACCAGATCCAGGGATGCGCCGTAGGCGGCAAGGCCGTCGCGCATCGGCGCAGCCTGCGGAGGATAGACCGGGTGCGCGAGGTCGTCGAGACGGATGGGGGCGGGCTTCACCGATTGACCTCGTCGATCGCGACGACCCGGCAACGCGGCTGCTGCGGCGTCTCCTCGGGGAGGAACCAGCGCAGCCAGATCAGTCCGCTGCGACGCCCGGCGGTGGACACCCAGTTGGGGTGGCCGGGATCGCGGTCGCTGACCACGATGCGCCAGGACCCGTCCAGATGGTAGGACACCTGTGCGCCGTTGATCGTCACGCGTTCGTAGGTGTAGTCGTAGGTATGCAGGAACGGGTTCCACAGGCACAGGTTCCAGAAGACGCACTCCGGTGAGGTTCCGTCGATCACCAGCGCCTCGTCCGGGGCGAGTTCGTAGGCGCCCATCGCGTAGGCGGCATCAGCGGCCGACCAGCCGTAGGCGTGCTGTGGCACCGGAAATGGCTCGTGGATCTCGTTGGGCGGGGCGATCCGGGTCGGGATGAACGAGAGTTGCTCAGCGATCCAGGTCTTCGCCGCGCGCATCCGCCGGGTGAGATCCGCGCGATCGTCGTGGCGGCGAGCCGGCGGGTCGATCGCCTCGATATGCCAGGCAGCACGGCGATCGCCGGCCGGATCGTCGAGGTAGTCGCGGGTGAGCGCGACGACGGCATCGGAGTCCAGTGCGCTCAGCATGAACTCGAAGTTGCCGTCGGCATCGAAGTCGATCGAGCGGTGGTTGAGAGTGCGCTCGATGCGATTGCTGTAGTGGCCGTCGTCCGGACCGCCGTAGACGGTCAGCGACAGATACACCGAATCACCCCGGTTGCCGCTGATCCGGTAGGTGCGCTGAGGGTCGACCGGCGCGAGTTGGTAGAAGGCGTCGGAGTTGTCACCGCCCCACTTCAAGTAGGGACCGATCACGTCGACGAACCGTGGGTTGTCCCTGTCACCCCAGATATAGGCGGTGACGGCGACCTGCAGAAGGCTCAGCGCCAGGCGGTAGCCGTCGAGGATATCGGCCTCCTGCAGGGGCGGATCGGCCTCGAGGAACTTGGTCTCGACGGCGCGCAGCTCGTCGAGCAGCTCACCGAAGGCCCGGGAAAGATCACCGTCGTTCGTGGTCACAGCAGTAACGGTAGGGCCGCAGCCCCGTCCCCTTACGCATTTCTGACCCGATCAAGCCGTCTTGGTGGCGGCTCCGAATACCCAATAGCCTCAAGTCATAACTCCAGGAAAGGTGAACATGACTATTCGGATGGCGGCGCCTCGGGCGCTGGCGGTGCTTCTGGCGGTGGCCGCGTTGACGTTCGGGGTGAGCAAACCGCCCGCGGCCTCGGCGGCCGACCTGAACTTCACCGGAACCACACTCACCGGTGGAACCTTCAACGGCACGAGTCTTCAGGGCAAGCCGGCGGTGCTGTGGTTCTGGACGCCCTGGTGCCCGTTCTGCAACGCCGAGGCGCCCAGCGTGAGCGCGGTGGCCGCGGCCAACCCCGCGGTCACCTTCGTCGGCGTCTCCACCCGCGCCGATGTGGCGTCGATGCAGGGCTTCGTGTCGAAGTACAACCTGAACTTCACCAACATCAACGACGCAGACGGCTCCATCTGGAGGATGTTCAACGTGCCCTGGCAGCCGGCGTACGTCTTCCTGCGGGCCGACGGCACCTCGTCCTTCGTGAACAACCCCACCTCGGCGATGTCCCAGCAGGAACTCACCGACCGGGTGCGCGCGCTGACGACCTGAGGTGAACGGCGACCTGATCGGGCTGGCGTTCGCCGCCGGAATGGTGGCCGCGGTCAACCCGTGCGGGTTCGCCATGCTGCCCGCCTATCTCACGCTGGTGGTGCGCCGTGAGCAGGGCGGGCAGCTCAGCGCTTTGGGCCGGGCGGCGGCCGCCACCGCGGCGATGACGCTCGGCTTCCTCGCGGTGTTCGGATCCTTCGGTCTGCTCACCGTGTCGGTCGCCTCCGCGGTGCAGCGATACATGCCGTACGTGACGGTGCTGGTTGGGATTTCGCTGTTCGCACTGGGCATCTGGTTGCTCAGCGGGAGGGATCTTGCGCTGCGGCCGGTGAGCGACGGTGCGCGCTGGGCCCCCAGCGCGCGACTGGGATCGATGTTCGGCTACGGCGTGGGCTACGCGATCGCCTCACTGTCGTGCACCGTCGGGCCGTTCCTGGCGGTCACCGGGAGCAGCCTGCGCAGCGGAGCGCCGCTCGGCGGGATGGGCGTCTACCTGGCCTACGCCGGGGGATTCGGCCTCGTCGTCGGGGCGCTCGCCATCGCGGTCGCGGCGGCGAGTTCAACACTCGTCGATCGGATGCGACGGGTACTCCCGTACGTCAACCGGATCAGCGGAGCGATCCTGATGGCAGTCGGGGCGTATGTGGCCTACTACGGATGGTTCGAGGTGCGGCTGTTCCGCGGCGATGCGGCGGGTGCCGCCGACGCCGTCAACGATCCGGTGATCTCCGGGGCCGGACGCGTGCAGCGGGCTCTGGCCGGCTGGGTGTACGCCGGCGGCGCGTGGCCGTGGATCATCGGACTCGGCGCGGTGATGGCGATCACCGCCGCGGTGGCGTGGACGCGCCGGCGCAACAAGCGCCGCGTGCACTCCCGATCCGAATGATCCGGATGCCATCCAAACAACAGGAAACCCCCGCGGTATCCCGCGGGGGTTTCCTGTCTGTACGTCGCCGACCGGTTACCCGTGCAGGTCGAACCGGTCGTTGTCCATCACCTTGGCCCACGCGTCGGCGAAGTCGTGGGCGAACTTCTTCTTGGCGTCCTCGGAGGCGTAGACCTCGGCGAGGGAACGCAGCACCGAGTTCGATCCGAACACCAGATCGTTGGCCGTCGCCGTCCACTTGACCTTGCCGGTCTTACGGTCGAGTCCTTCGTAGACATTCTCCGACCCCTTCGACACCGACCACTCGGTGCTCATGTCGAGAAGGTTGACGAAGAAGTCGTTGCTCAACACTCCGGCCTTCTTGGTGAACACGCCGTGCTTGCTGCCGCCGTGGTTGGCACCCAGCACACGCAACCCGCCCACGAGCACCGTCATCTCCGGCGCGGTGAGGTTGAGCATGTAGGCCTTGTCGAGCAACAGCCGCTCCAGGGGCAGCTTCTCGCCCTTGTGGAAGTAGTTGCGGAAGCCGTCGGCCCGCGGTTCGAGAACCGCGAACGACTCGACGTCGGTCATCTCCTGACTCGCGTCGGTACGCCCCGGGTGGAACGGCACCTTGACCTTCACACCCGCATCGGCGGCCGCTTTCTCCACCGCCGCCGAACCGGCCAGCACGATCAGATCGGCGAGCGAGATCTTCTTGCCGCCGCCGGCCGACTTGTTGAACGACTTCTGGATCTTCTCCAGTACGGGCAGCACCTTGGCGACCGTCTTGGGATCGTTGGCCTCCCAATCCTTCTGCGGCGCAAGGCGGATACGTGCACCGTTGGCACCGCCACGCTTGTCGGTGCCCCGGAAGCTGGCCGCCGAGGCCCACGCCGTGGAGACCAGGTCAGAGACCGACAGCCCGGAGCGCAGCACCTTCTCCTTGAGCGCGGCGACCTCCTTGGAGCCGACCAGCTTGTGATCGACCTCGGGCACCGGGTCCTGCCACACCTGGGACTCCGCGGGCACCCACGGACCGAGGTAGCGGGAGACCGGGCCCATATCGCGGTGCAGCAGCTTGAACCACGCCCTGGCGAACGCGTCGGCCAGTTCCTCGGGGTGGTCGAGCCAGCGGCGGGTGATCTTGCCGTAGATCGGATCGACCCGCATCGATACGTCGGTCACCAGCATGGTCGGCTTGCGCTTCTTGCCACCGAAGGGATCGGGGATGATCGCATCGGCGTTCTTGGCGACGAACTGCCACGCGCCTGCCGGGCTCTTCTCCAGCTCCCACTCGTAGCCGTAGAGGATCTCGAGATACCCGTTGTCCCATTTGGTCGGGTTGGGCTTCCACACCACTTCGAGACCCGAAGTCATCGCATCCTTGCCCACGCCGGTGCCGTAACTGCTCTTCCAGCCGATCAGCTGCTGCTCGATCGGAGCGGCCTCGGGATCCGGACCCACCAGGTCTTCCTTGCCGGCGCCGTGGGTCTTCCCGAAGCTGTGGCCGCCGACGATCAGCGCGGCGGTCTCCTCGTCGTTCATCGCCATCCGGCCGAAGGTCTCGCGGATGTCGTGTGCCGCGGCCAGCGGATCAGGCTTGCCGTTGGGGCCCTCGGGGTTGACGTAGATCAGCCCCATCTGCACCGCGCCGAGCGGGTTGGCCAGATCACGCTTACCGCTGTAGCGCTCGTCGCCCAGCCATTCGGACTCCGGGCCCCAGTAGACCTCCTGGGGCTCCCAGATGTCCTCGCGGCCGAACGCGAACCCGAACGTCTTGAATCCCATCGACTCCAGCGCGACGTTGCCGGCCAGCACCAGCAGGTCGGCCCAGGAGATCTTCTGGCCGTACTTCTGCTTGAGCGGCCACAGCAGGCGGCGGGCCTTGTCGAGGTTGGCGTTGTCGGGCCAGGAGTCCAGCGGCGCGAAGCGCTGCGATCCCTCACCGGCACCTCCTCGGCCGTCGCTGATGCGGTAGGTGCCGGCGGCGTGCCAGCTCAACCGGATGAACAGTCCGCCGTAGTGGCCGTAGTCGGCAGGCCACCAGTCCTGCGAGGAGGTCATCAAATCGACGAGGTCCTTCTTGAGAGCCTTGACGTTGAGCTTGGAGAACTCCTCGGCGTAGTCGAAGTCCTCGCCCAGCGGGTTGGCCTTGCTCGACCCGCCGTGAAGCACCGAGACGTCGAGCTGGTTGGGCCACCAGTCCTGATTGGTCATCTGCCGGTGGACTG
>Ga0194052_1001525_pt1 | contig 13264 bp, 10 predicted proteins | sample SepL226m_MetaG_FD_160117 | JGI IMG/M metagenome (GOLD analysis project Ga0194052, IMG submission 160117) | Anoxic zone freshwater microbial communities from boreal shield lake in IISD Experimental Lakes Area, Ontario, Canada - Sep2016-L227-6m | ecosystem: Environmental > Aquatic > Freshwater >... | reverse complement strand
AAGCGGGGCCACTTCAAACGAAGCCAGCAGCGAGACGACCTCGGATGCGGTCACCGGGGTCGCCCCAGGGGCCTGCGGCCGACTGGTGGCCTCAAAGCGTGCCTGCACACGGCCTTCACCGGGGGTCAGGAGTAGTTGAATGCCCTCAGGCGTGACTTCCACCAGGACCTGGGTACCAGGCGCGACCTCCAGGACCATCCGGGTCACCGACTTCGGCTCCGGTGCGAACTGTGCAAGCCTGACCTTCTGGATCAGGGGGTGCGTCAACAGGCTCAGTTCCTGTCGGGTGACGGCAGTGCCGCGGTCGACGCCAGGCAGGTCCACCACCACCCTAGCGGGGTTGGGCAGCACCTGGACGCCGGGCTTGGCGATCGGCCCAGCCAAGCGCAGCAGGACCCGGGCACCGTCCCCATCGGACTCAAGCGCCGCAGACAGCAGGGTGGCCTTGCGGGCGGCTGCCTCTACGGCAGGTGATGCATGGAGGGACCCCGGGTGGATCCCCGCCAGGACCACGCCCCCTGCCACCAGCAAGGAACTCAGGCGAGCATTCATCGTTTACCCTCCTCACGCTTGAACGTCTTCGTGACCGTGCGGAACACCGAACGGTTGGTCGTATTCAATTCCCACTGGTGGAAGCTGATTGACTTGTCAGTGATGGCGGTAATCTCGGCATCCCGGAACCGGTGACCGACAGGCAGCCAGCGGACGTTGCCACGGCTGTCTGAGATGATCGCAAAGCTCTTGCCGTCCTTACGGATCATGCCCTTCACCGCGATGTCGTCCAGGATGTCCTGGGCATCCGCGGGCCGCTCGTCTCGCGGAGCCGAGAAGGGATCCCGCTGCGTGGTGGGCTTGTAGGGCGTGGCCCTGATGACCCCCACATCCTCGACATGCGTCGCAGCAGGGGCAGGGGCCGCTACAGGTCCCCCGGGAGCCTGGGCAAGCAGGACGGGGCAGAAGAGCAGGGCGAGGGGGAGGGTTCGTCGAGTCATAGGCGGCCTCAATCCTCCTTCTTGCCAGCAGGGGCCGGGGCCGCAGCAGGCTTCTTAGCAGGTTCTACCGGGGGAGGTTCCGGGTTGTAGACGAACGCGCTGATGGTGCACTTCACCGTGGCGGGGTAGAGGGTGCGGTTGTCGGTCTTCCGGAGGAACTCAATGTTGGAGACGTTGATGATCTTTTCATACCCCGAGACCAGAGAGGCAAACTGACCAAACGAGTGGTAACCCACCCGGAACTCGAACTCCACCGGCTTCTCGGTGTAATAGGCGTCCTTGCGCTCAGGCTTCAGAGAGAAAGCGACCTGATCGATCCCGGCATCATCGGCGAGCTTCTTGATGCGGTAGGGGATCTCGCCGTAGTCCGTGTCGGACGGCATGATCTTGATCAGCTCCTCGATCCGCTTGTCCTGCTTGGCCACCTCTTCCCGCAGCTTTTCGTAACTCGCCTTCAGGAGCTTGCCCTTGTCCACCTGGGCCTGGAGACTGCTGTTCTCGGTGTGGAGAGCCTCGAGGTCGGTCCGCTTCCCGCCAAGGTAGAAGTAGACCAAGCCGGCCAGAATGATCCCTGCCAGTGCGCCCAGACCAATCTGTTTCTGAAGTTGGGGATTCATGGCCTACCTCAGACGGCGTTCTGGAGTTCGAAGGAGATGGTGAATTCGAAGGCGCCACTGGCCCCCCGTTTCGCACCCGGGTAGGCGATCTTCTTGAACCAGCGGGTCCTGGACTGCAGGTTGCCGTAGAAGGCGTTGATGGCCTCGAAGTTGCGCCCTTCCCCTTCGATGGTGACGAGCGAACCCTTCTGGACGATCCGCTTGAACCAGACCTCATCCGGCAGGCTGTTAGCCAACTCCTCCAGGAAGTGCACTGGCAGCGTCTGCTGGCGCTTCAGGGTGGTCATCACCTCTTCCTTCTTCTGAAGGCCTTCCTTCTTGTCCCTGAACTTCTTCTCGAGGGAGATGTAGGGTTCGTACTGCTTCCGGTCAATTTCCAGCTCGGCCTTCTTGCGCTCCGCCTTGGCGACTTCGTTGTTCAGCCAGAGGAAGTAGATGCCGCCCAAGGCGGTAAAGGCCAGGCCCACCACCACGCCGGCAATGGGCAGGCTGGAGCGGCTGCTGCCTTCACCGGTATAGATCTGGGCAGGCTCAGCCGTACCCTTGTCGGCGCCTTTCTTCCCCCCGGACTGGGCCAGCGCATCACCGAGCAGGTTGATCTTGATCATCGGTCCCCCACTTGGCGCATGGCCAGCCCGACAACGACCGCCGCAGCGCCGCCGATGTCTCGGACCGTCACGGGATCTTCGGTCCGTCCATCGACCTCGATCAGCGAGAAGGGGTTGAACCGTTCCACCGCCACACGCAGCCGATCGCCAAGGACGTCCAGCAGCCCGTAGGACATGGAACCCCCGCCGCTGACCAGCACCCTATCCAGGCGGTCCACCTTGAAGCTGCTCTTGAAGAAGTCGAGAGTCCGGGTCAGTTCATCCGCGAAGGCATCGGAGACGGCGTTGATGGAGGGGTGAACCTCCTCCGGCTCGCGCCCTTCGGCAGCCTGGTTTCGCTTCAGGAGCTCGGCGGCCTCCCGGCTCACCCCCCAGTCCTCCATGAGCTTCTCTGAGTAGCGGCTGCTGCCCCAGGCCATGTCCCGCCAGAAAACCGACTTCCCACCCACCATCATGGTCAGGTTGGTGAAGGTCGCACCCATGTTCACAAGGGCCACCACCTCATCTCGGTTTTCACTTGAGTTGTTGATTTCATAGGCATTCTGAACCGCAAAGACATCGACATCCACGACCTTGGGCACGCAGCCCGCCTGGGCAACACAGCTGACGTAAGCCTCAAGCTTGTCCTTCCGGCAGGCGACAAGGACCACATCCATGTTGCCGTCAGTCGCACGCTCCTCGATGAGGTAGTAATCCAGAGCGTAGGAGTCCAGCCCCTGGCCTGCAGGAAAGAAGCTTTCTGCTTCCCAGCGGACGGACTCGGCCAGCTCAGCCTGGCTCATGAGCGGAAAGGTCACTTTTTTCACCATCACCTGCTGACCCGACACAGATATGGCGACCTCTTTGGCCTTGATCTTCTGTTCCAAAAGTACCTGACGGATAGCTGACGACACGGCGTTGCTATCCATGATGTCGCCATCCACGATGGCATCAGCAGGAAGGGGGGCCAGACCCAGCTTCTGAAGCCGGTAGCGGGCATTGGCGCCCTTCCCGACCAGCTGGAGCTCGCAGACCTTGACCGAACTTGAACCAATATCCAAGCCGACAAGGCTCTTGGTTTTGCTACCGAAAAGGCCCACCGGATGCCTCACTAGGAGAAATAAACTATAATGGAAGGGTAGCGTCGGAATGAACTAGGTCAAGGCTAACTGTTGTTAATAGATCACACTTCCTCAGGGTCCAGCCCTACAAGAATCACGGTGATATTGTCATCTCCCCCGTGTTCCCTGGCTATCAATATCAATGATTCTACAGCACTTTGAAGGTCATTCGAGGCCCTGACGATCTCCCAGATCTGCCTGTCGGCGATCATTCCCGACAGCCCATCCGAGCAAAGCAAGAGTCGCTCCGAACCGGAGAGCTCGAACTCTTGGACCTCCACATCCAGGTCACCCCCATTGCCGAGCGCCTGGGTGATGACGTTTCGGAAGGGGTGGACCCGGGCCTCTGAGGGCGTGAGGATCCCGTTGGCCACCTGTTCCGCGACCCAGCTGTGATCCCGCGTCACCTGCCGGATGCCCTCGGGGCCGAGGAGGTAGGCCCGACTGTCCCCCACATGTGCGAGCGTCACCCGGGCGCCGTGAAAGAGGCCAGCGACGACCGTGGATCCCATGGTCTCCCGCTCAGGGTTGCGCCGAATATCTTCGGCGATGGCCTGGTCGGACAGCAGGAATGAAACCTTTAGCCGGTTCCCGTCGTAGCTGAGTGTTGGATCATATTCCACGGGCCAGGTCCGGTCCTTCTCGAGGGTCTCCCCCACGAACCTCCCGACGGTCTCCACGACGATCTGACTCGCCACCTCTCCCGCGGCATGGCCGCCCAGTCCGTCGGCCACCACGAAGAGCCCCAGGACTGAATCAGACAGAAGGCTATCCTCGTTGTGTTTGCGGACACAACCGACATCAGTTAGACCTGCAGCGATAATTCCCATGATCAACCCTTCCCCGTCAATCGGCCCCAGAGGCTCTTGAGTTGATCAATGGCACTCGGGGGCTCCACAGGGGCCCCCCGCTTCTGGCCTGAGCCAGGGGCAGCCGATGCCCCCTTGGCACGCCGCTCAAGGGCGCGCAGCTTCGGGTGACTTGGGGAGATCTCACGGGCCAGCTGGAGATGGCCCTGGGCCCTGGCGGCAAGGCCTAAAGTCTGGAAGTGCTGCGCCAAGCGGACGTGGCAGTCGACATCCCGGGGGGCCAGACGGACAGCCGTCTCCAGGGCCTTGACGACGGCGCGGAGGTCCCCGCCCTCCCGCTCCAGGATGGAGGCCAGCAGGGCGTGATACTGGGGCTTGGTCCCGTCGAGCCGGATTGCGTAGTGGACGAGGGCTCGGGCCTGATCCACCTTGCCATCGTCGAAGGCCGTCCTGGCCATGGCGGCCCAGTCCTCCGGCGTCCGTTCCTGAGCCAGCTCCTGCTCCGGGGCACTACCGATCTGGCCCTTGGACAGCTGCTGCTGGAGCAGGAGCCGCCGGGCCGGATCTTTCAGCGTGCTGAAGGCTTCCGCCAGCTCCCGGAACCGCGCCTCCGCCTCGGCCTTTTCCGCTCCCATGAACCGGTCTGGATGCCAGCGCTTGGCCAGCCGATGGTAGGCGGCTTTGATGTCCTCGGGAGAAGCATCAGGCGGTATTTCCAGGACGTTGAATGGGTTCATCGGATTCCAGGGTGCGCCCAAAAAACCGGCTCAGGGCAGGGGGCGGAAATTAATGGGCTTGAGCAGAGGATCTTAGCTCAATTTCAGCCTCTAGGTAGACCTACATGCTTTAGCCGCTGGAAAACCAGTGCCCCCGGACTGGAAGGGATCCCGTCGAAGTGGCACAGTAGAAGGCTCTGGGGGAGTGCGCATGGGGTTGGGCATGGCGGTGGACTGGCGCGAAGGCCTGGATGCCGGCGACCTCTCCTCCGAAGCCCTGGTCCGGGCCTCCTTTGAGCGCATGGCCCGCCTGGATGGCCAGTTGAACGCTGTCCTTTCGACAGAGGAAGGCCTGAGTCTTAACCTCGCACGCCAGGCTGACCGTCGGCTGCGCGCCGGAGAGCGATCCCCGGTCCTCGGCCTCCCCGTGGTCCTCAAGGACAACCTGAATTGGACCGGACTGCCCGTGTCCTGCGGCTCCCGGTTGCTCGAGGGCTATCAGGCTCCCTATGACGCCACGGTGGTACGTCGGCTGCTGGAAGCCGGCGCAGTGCCTGTGGCCAAGGCAAACATGGATGAGTTCGCCATGGGCTCCAGCGGCGAATACAGCGCCTTCGGGCCGACGCGCAACCCCTGGGACACCAGCCGAGTGCCCGGCGGCAGCAGCAGCGGCTCCATCGTGGCCGTATCGGCCGGCTACGCGCCCCTGGCCCTCGGCAGCGACACCGGCGGCTCGGTCCGTTTGCCCGCCTCCTTCTGCAACGTGACCGCGCTCAAGCCCAGCTATGGCGTCCTCAGCCGCTACGGGCTCACCGCCATGGCCTCCAGCCTGGACCAGGTGGGTCCAGTGGCCGCTTCTGCTGCAGACATCGCCCTGGCCCTCCAGCCCATGGCAGGCCGGGACCCCCTCGACAGCACCTCGGTGGACCTGCCCGGCCGGGAGCGTCTCTTCCCGCTCGGCCCGGCCCAGCTGAAAGGCCTCCGCATCGGCGTGCCCACAGACTACTTCGGCGACGGCCTGGAGGCGGCCTCCCGCCAGCTCCTGGAGGCCGCGCTCCAGGTCTTCGTGGATCAGGGCGCTGAGCTCCGTGAGGTCCGGCTGCCCCACACCCGCTATGCCATCGACACCTACTACCTCCTCTGCACCAGCGAGGTCTCCAGCAACCTGAGCCGCTTCGACGGGGTCCGCTTCGGTCACCGGGCCGACGCCGCGACTCTGCCCGGCATGATCGCCGAAACCCGGGACGCCGGTCTCGGCGACGAAGTGAAGCGCCGGATCCTGCTTGGCACCTTCTGCCTCTCCAAGGGCTACTACGACGCCTTCTACCTGAGGGCCCTCAAGGCCCGCACCCTCATCGCCCGGGACTTCGACGAGGTCTTCGCCTCCGTGGACCTGCTCGCCACCCCCGTCAGCCCCGGGGTGGCCTTCCCCTTCGGGGCCCGCACCACGGATCCCCTCGCCATGTACCTGGCAGACGCCTACACCGTGCCCGCCTCCCTGGCGGGGCTGCCCTGTCTTTCCATGCCCGCGGGCTTCACCGAGGGGCTGCCCGTCGGCATCCAACTCATTGGGCCAGCCCTTTCGGATGTCAAGCTGCTGGAAGCGGCCCATGCCTTTCAGACCCTCACGCGCCACCACCTCCAGACCCCTCCCCTGCCTGCCTAGGAGCACCCCATGGCCTTCGACGTTGTCATGCCCCAGATGGGCGAGAGCATTGCTGAAGCCACGGTGCTCAAGTGGCACAAGCAGGCGGGCGACGCCATCGTGAAGGACGAGACCCTCTACGAGATCAGTACGGACAAAGTGGATGCCGAGATTCCCGCCCCGGCCACGGGCACGCTCCTGGAGATCCTTGTGGACGTGAACCTCACGGTGCCTGTGGGCACGGTAGTGGCCCGCATCGGGGACGCCTCCGAGAAGCCCGCCGGCGCAGGTGCGCCCGCCGTGCCGCCAGCGGCAGTGCCCGCCGCGGCGGCTCCGGTCCAGCCAGCAGGCATCGAAGACACCAACAGCCTGGAGGACCGCCTCCGGACCAAGAGCAGTCCCCTGGTGCGGGAGATGGCCCGCCAGCACGGTATCGACCTCAGTCGGCTCCAGGGAACCGGCCAGGCTGGTCGGGTCACCCGGGAGGACCTGGAGGCCCACTTGGCCGGTCAGACCGCCGCGACACCGGCTCCCACGGGTATCGCGCCGATTTTGCCAGCGGTGCACGATCCCTCAGCACCGACCATGGGGCTTCTCCCTGTCCTGGCGGTGCCGCCGACCCCAGCCCTGCCCGCCTTCGCCCCCGGCGAGCGAGTAAAGGTGGAGCCCATGAGCCGCATGCGGAAGGTCATCGCCGACGGCATGGTCGCCAGCCGGCGGACCTCGGCCCACGTCTACACGGTCTTCGAGATCGACATGACCCGGGTCGCACAGCTACGCAACAAGCACAAGCAGGCCTTCGAGGCCCAGTTCGGCACCAAGCTCAGCTTCATGCCCTTCCTGATGATGGCGGCCTGCAAGGCCCTCCGGGCCTACCCCGTCGTCAACGCCTCCGTGGACGGCGACAACATCATCTACAAGCAGGATATCAACCTCGGCATCGCCGTGAGCCTGGACTGGGGCCTCATCGTGCCCGTGGTGCGCAATGCCGACATGATGAACCTGGGTGGGCTGGCCCGCAGCCTCAACGACCTGGCCGAGCGCGCCCGCGCCAAGCAGCTCAAGCCCGACGAGATCAGCGGAGGCACCTTCACCATCACCAACCCCGGTGTCTACGGGGACACCTTCGGCCTGCCCATCATCAACCAGCCCCAGGTGGCCATCCAGGGTGTGGGCGCCATCGTGAAGCGGCCGGTGGTGATCACCGGCCCCGACGGCACGGACTTCATCGCCATCCGGCAGATGATGTTCAGCAGCCTGGGCTTCGACCACCGCATCATCGACGGCGCCACCGGCGATCTCTTCATGGCCTTCGTAAAAAAGGAGCTGGAGAACTCCACCTTCGGGCTGGAGTAGCCGCGGAGCCGCTCCAACAGCGCAGATCGTTTCCCAAGAGAAAGAAGCATGAAGGCATTCACCACCAAGACACCAAGACACCAAGAAAAACAGCAGAGGTCAGCCTTGCAGTTCTTGGTGTCTTGGTGGTGATCCTTGTTCTTTGACTCCAAATCAGGCTCACCCGAAGCTGGTCGTCTCCCGGATGAGCTCTCGATACAGCGCATGCTCCCCCGTGAAGTGCAGTTGAATGAGGCCCGTGGGCCCGTTGCGGTGCTTGGCCACGATCAGCTCAGCCGTGTTGTCGGGCTCTTCCGTGGCGGACGGCATCATCTTCCGGTGGATGAAGGCCACCATGTCCGCGTCCTGCTCGATGGCACCCGAGTCCCGGAGATCGCTCAGCTGGGGCCGGCCGCCGGTGCGATGCTCCACCTCGCGGTTGAGCTGGGAGAGCACGACCACGGGGATGCCGAAGTCCTTGGCCATGAGCTTCAGACCGCGGCTGATCTCGCCGATGCGGACGGCCTCGTTCTGCTTGGCCCCGCGGCTGCTCTCGGGGCTGCTGATGAGCTGCAGGTAGTCCACGATCACGAACTCCACGCGGCGGTTGTTCTGGCTGCCCTGCTTCACGATCATGTTCTGGATGAGCGGCACGGTGATGGAGGCCTGATCGCAGATATAAAGCGGCATCTGGACCAAGGCATCGCGGCTCTCCAGGACCTTTTCCATCTGGCCCGAGGCCCGGCCGGACTGGAGATCCTTCATGTTGGTCTGGCTCTGGGCCGCGAGCAGGCGCAGGAAGACCTCCTCGTGGCTCATCTCGAGGCTGAAGAAAGCCCCACAGTGGCCGCCCACCCGGGCTGCATTGAGGACCCAGTTCAGGGCCAGGGCAGTCTTGCCGATGCCGGGTCGCGCCGCGAGCACGATGAGGTTCCCCGGCTGAAAGCCCTGAGTCAGGTCGTCGAAGCGGCTGAAGCCCACCCGGATGCCCGTGGAGAGCCGACCTTCCATGCGGTCAGCCAAGCGGACCATGGCGTCGTCCGCGACGGACTTGATGGGCAACAGGCCCTTGGTCTTGGCATCACCCTGCGCAAGCTGGAACAGACTCTGGGCCGTGAGGTCCACGAGCACTTCCGGCGCCTCGTCCTCCTCTGCGGCCTGCCGGACCAGCTGGGCGCCGAGGTGAACCAGGCGGCGCAGCTTGGCCTTGCGCCGGATCACATCCGCCAGCACCTGCGGCCTCTCCACGTCCTCGGCCATGAGGATGTCGGTGAGACCTGTGAAGCCTCCCACCTTGTTCAGGCTGTCGTCCTGGTCGAGGGCGTCTTTCAGGGTGAGGGAGTTCACCTCGACCTGGGCCTCGATCAGGGTCTTAAGCGCCCGGAAGACTGCCCGATGGGCTGGATGGACGAAGTCCTCTTCCGACAGGGTGAACACCGCCTCACTGGCGATGAAGCCTGCGCCGGGGGCGCAGCAGGTCGCCAGGAACGACCGCTCAGCATCGATATCTTCCGGGAGTCGTTCCGGAAGCCAGTCCGCCATGATCCACTCCTGCCGATCAGAGTCCTGGAGGAGTGTAGCCGCCGCCGGTGACATCCACGAAGATCGGGTTGGTCACGGCGATGGGATACAGGCCCTTCATGATCTTGTTCCAGGGCGTTCCAGCCCGGTAGACGCCCGTGGTACTTCGAGCGACGCCGGCCTCCACCACCACCCAGGCATCCTTGCCCGCGGGCATGGGCACGGTGACCGTGGCAGTGCGGAGCCGGAAGTCAGTCGTAGAAGCCGTGAAGCTGCTCAGGGGCACCGGAATGGGCGTGATCGAGCCGTTCACCACCACGCGCACCTCGTCCACGGGCACCCAGTCAGGCGCATAGAGGGCGATGCTCAGGGACACGCTGGCCACGGGACCCGTCACCAGGCCGCCCGGTCCGATACCACTCACCGAGACGTCCAGCATGGGACCAGTGGAAGCCACGGCGGCACCGCTGCGGAGGGCGGTGAGCACAGGCGTGAGGGCGCTCTGACTGAGCGTCGCCGCGCCGGTCTTCAGGTAGGTCCTGGCAAGGCCCACAGGCGTATCCAGGCTGTAGCGGGCCGAGGAGAGCCCCAGACCCTTGGTGAAGGCCGTCGGTGTCTGCTGGTTCAGCAGGGCATACCAGTCATCGCGAACGGCGGTGAATTCCGTCATCCAGGCCGTGGGGTTGGCAGGGTCGAAGCCTTCGCCACGCAGGAGTTCCAAGGCATCAAAGTCCCCAAGGCGCTTGCCGAGCGAGGCCGGGCCGGTCGCAGTCCACCAGGCGTTGACACCCGAGCCCAAAGCCACGGTGCGGTTGAAGCCGCGGACCAGGAACAGGCCACCCGGGCCACGGGGCCGATGGATGACGGTGTAGCCGCCTTCAGCCTGGGTGATGAAGTCGGCCAGGTTCCAGCCCTTGGAAGGACGGGCGCCGCCATTCCGGTCCGTGCTGGGGGCAGGCGTGAAGAGGGCCGTGGCGAAGCCATCGCTGAGGGAGGCGCTGCGGGCACCGACCACGAAGGGATCACTGCCGAGGGGTGCCCGCTGGGCATCGCTGACCAGGAGGATGTTGTCGATCTCGGACCGGAACTCCGCCTGGAGTGCCGAGGGATCGCTGAGGGCATCTTCTTCCGTACGGGTGACGACCTGGACACCCTCGGCCACGGCAGAGGTGAGCAGCTCACCAGGGTTGAAGCCGCCCGAAGTGACCTGGGTGGGACCCGGCACATCAAAGCTGGTCCAGCCTGCGGGCTGGGTGGGCGGGGTCACCACGAAAGCGTGAGCTGTGTCAGCCTGGCCCTCGAAGGCTTTGACTGGCAGGGACTCCAGGTGGGACAGGGGACCCCGGCTGGCATAGGCGACGTAGTCCCCGGGCGGGAAAAACGCAGAGGTGGAGGCTGCCACGGCTCCGAAGGCCGTGCCGAAGACCTGATTCCCAGCCGTGTATTGGTAGGAGCCGTAGTTCGCCCCGGCACTCAGCTTGCCCTTGAGGATCTCGTTGTAGGCGGTCGAGAGCCGACGGACGCGCTGCATGCTGGGATCGGCGACGCCAATGCCCTGCAGGGTGATGCGCAGCGGGTTGATGCCCCCGAACTCCAGCGTCCCGGATTGGCGGGCCGAGAACGTGTGGGCGGTCTGGAGCTGCCGGAGGACGTTCCCGTAGCCGTCGGTGACCAGGTCCCGTTCGGGGCTGAGAGCCTCAAGCACCTGCCAGTTCTGGGTCTTCGACGGCGTCATGGGGGTGGCGAGGGCGGGACGGGTCGTGTCCAGGGAGTTGGTTCCCAGGTAGAGCGGAGAGCTCTGCTGGAGGCTGTTCCGGGCCGTGATGCGGTAGCGCTGGGACTGTCCACTGGTGCCATCGGGGATGGCCGGGAGGAACATCCCGATGCTGGAGATGCCGGCCGCGATGTCGGCGGGTTCCCGCCACTCCACCCGCTCCAGGCGCCAGTTGGCGGGCTGGTTGGCCGGGTTGGCAGGATCGGCCAGGTTGAAGGCCAGGCTCCCGGTGTAGGTGTAGCGCTCGAACTTGAACTCCGCCTGGAGTGGACCACCCCGGACCGCGGTCCCAGAGCTGGTGTAGGCCAGGTAGCCCACATCCTCGGTCCGGAAGCCGGCCCGGGCCTGGGTCATCAGCGTGAAGATCGTGGTGGTCTGGGCCGGCAGGGAGCCGATGTAGCTGGACCCGCCGGTGATGTAGAGGCGGCGGCGGTAGCGGACGGACTGGCCCGCTGCAAGGTTCGTCACGGCGGGGCTGCCCACCACAAGTCGCCCCGGGAACTTGGGGCGGTTCTCGGTCAGGGCCCGCTGGGGATCCGAGGCCACCAGGACGCCATCGACGTCCAGCGGCAGGATGCCCAAGGAGGCGTGAAAGTCGCTGGTGTTGGCGGCCGATTCGGCGCCCATGAGACCGACCATGGGAGCGACCACACTGCTGGTCAGCGGGGCGGTGAAGTCCGAACCGGGGATCTCGACCCCCCAGGTGTTGAGCGGCGTGCCCGTGAAGGTGGTGACGGCGGGCACCACGAAGCGGAGGCCGCCACCCCGCTGGGAGAGGAAATCCCCCACGTTCCGCACCGACAGGGTGGCCCCACTGCCATTGGTCAGCGTGGTCTCCAAAAGGAAGAAGGCGTCGGCCTTGTTCAGGGTGATCCGGTGGACCACCGACACGCCGTTGACCCGGCCCTGGGCGTCCTTGGCCGCGCCCAGCTTGCCCTTGGTGTCCAGCAGGCCGCCCTGCATCTCGAGAGAGCTCGAGCTGCCGTTGGAGGAAGGAATGAACCGGTCGATGACCACGGGCAGTTCCGGATCCTGATTGGCCACCAGCCCCAGCCGCTCCACCAGATCGGTGGGCATGGAGACGCGGTGGAAGCTCTGATCCAGGGAGATGGAACCCACATCCAGGATCGCGCCGCCCGAAGCCGCGCCCAGCTGACCCTCGCGGTCCCCGTAGACCGCCCCATCCACGGCGAGGTGGACGCTGTCATTGCCCAGGTAGTAGTCGCCAGGGCCAGCCGTAGCCTTCAGGCCCGAGACCCGGTCGCCACCGGTTGTCGCAATTTCTTCGACCACCACATCGGGCCGGGAGATCCCCGTGGCCCGGAAGCACCCCATGCCACCGGCAGCCAGGATCAGCGCGAGCGGCGCCAATACCCGGAGGGCTCCGGCGAGATGAATCCGGGAGTGGGAGACGGCGGGACGGAGGCGCATGATCATCAACGGGTCTCGATGGAAGTCTCGAAAGGGAACGGAGGTCCGTGGGTCTTGGCGGACGAAAGGTCTATGCTAACTCACGATGCCCATCTCCGCCTTCCTTCATCGCTGCTGGCAGCACCGGTGGCCCCTGATTCTGGTTCCAGCGATGGTCCTCCTCGGAGATCTGCTCTGGACTCTGGTTAGGTTCCCCGCGATGCACCACCTGCAGATCTATCCCGCCGACCAGCTGCCCGTGGTGGGCGGGCCGGTGCTGGTCCTGGGGGCAGGCGTCTATGGGGACGGGGAGCCCACGTCGATCCTGGAAGGACGACTGCGTACCGCCCATGAGCTCTACCGGACCGGCAAGGTGCGCTGGTTCCTGGTGTCCGGCGACAACCGCCACCCCACCTACAACGAGCCCCAGGCCATGCGCCGCTGGCTGACCCGGCAGGGGGTGCCGCCCACGCACATCGTCAGCGACTACGCCGGGCTGCGCACCTGGGACAGCCTCCGGCGGGCCCAGGTCGTGTTCGGCCAGCGTCAGGCGGTTATCGTGACCTCGGACTTCCACCTGCCCAGGGCACTCTACCTGGCGGACCAGATCGGGCTCCAGGCCTGGGGCGTCCCTGCCCGGACCGACGACCGGCCCTGGGCGAGCCGGCTCCGCTTCTGGGGGCGGGAGTATGTGGCCCGGCATCTGGCCCTCTGGAACGCCTGGTTCCCCCCAGACG
>Ga0194052_1001524_pt1 | contig 13268 bp, 9 predicted proteins | sample SepL226m_MetaG_FD_160117 | JGI IMG/M metagenome (GOLD analysis project Ga0194052, IMG submission 160117) | Anoxic zone freshwater microbial communities from boreal shield lake in IISD Experimental Lakes Area, Ontario, Canada - Sep2016-L227-6m | ecosystem: Environmental > Aquatic > Freshwater >... | reverse complement strand
GTGGGCAAGGGCGTGGCCCTGGACATGATCCTCAGCGGCGACATGGTGCCCGCCGCCGACGCCCTGCGCATGGGCCTCGTCAGCCGGGTGGTGCCCGCCGCGGACCTCAAGGCCGCCGCCACCAAGCTGGCCAAGACCATCCTGTCCCGGGGCCCCCTGGCCCTGCGCAGCGCCCTGGCCTGCGTGAACGAAGGCATCGAGATGCCCCAGGATCAGGGCCTCCAGTACGAAGCCGCGATGTTCGGCCTGCTCGCCGCCACCCAGGACATGCAGGAGGGCACGGGCGCCTTCCTGGAGAAGCGGCCCGCGGCGTTCAAGGGACTCTAGGGGCCGGACCCCCGCTCCAAAACAAAGGCGGGCCATCCGGCCCGCCTTTGTTTTGGAGACATAAGAAGATCTTTTCCAATCTCCAAAAGAGCGGGCCGACTGGCCCGCTCTTTTGGAGCAGGGAACGGCTAGCGTTTCGTCACACCCAACGTGACCGCCGCGGTCTGCTCGTTGAGGTGCTGGTCCACGACCTTGACGAGGACGCGGTCGCCGCGCACGACGTCCCGGGGCAGCAGCACGTCGAAGCGTTCCTCCTTCTGGTCGAAGATGCGGTCCTCGGGCACCAGCTGGAGCCAGCGCTCACCATCGGCGCTGACGGCGGCTTCCTTCAGGATGGAGGTCTCGTCCCGGGCCAGGAACCTCACGCGAATGCCCTCGCCTTCGGCCACGGCGCTCAGGTCCAGGATCACCGGCGGCGTGTGGTCCACGAAGAAGGGGACCGTGCGCCAGGTGCTGGTGAGGGCCGTGTTGAAGGGCGCGCTGGGGGCGTCCGAGGCGCTCACCTCCAGCCGGTAGCGGCCGTCGGGCACGGGCAGGGTGTCGAAGCTGAAGAACTTCTCCTTCCAGGCCTTCTCGATGAGGATTGGCGCGCCCCGGTCCGGCACCAGGCGGATGGCGAACTGGAGGGTGTCGCCGTTGGGATCGTTCACCCGGAACACGAAGCTCTGGCTGCCCCGGCGGAAGCTGCGCTTCTCGGCGCCCAGGTAGCCCAGGGCGGGGATGAGCTTCTGGGTCTCCATAGGCACCCGCTCGATGCCGATGTCTTCCGCCGGCGCGGTGCGGGTGATGACCAGGCCCGGCGGCATGGTGTCGACGCCGTCCCAGACTGGGGCCAGGTTGCGGTGGGCCCAGAACAGGCTCACGGTCTCGACGATGGGCGTGGCGCCGCCCCGGGTGCTGCTGAGGCGCAGGCGGAACTGCGCGAAGCGCGCGGCCGGCAGCGCCGGGCGCTCACCGCTGCGCAGGGGCGGGGTCCAGGGGCTCCAGGTGGCATCTGGAGTCTCCGTGCTGCCGATGCGGAACTGCAGTTCCACGCCGGTGCCGGTAGGGGTCTCGGCGTCCAGGTAGGCCCGGCCCCAGTCGGCGATGGGGGCGCCCTTCAGGATGCGGGACTCCAGGGTGCCTTCCGTGGCCTGAGCTTCGGAGAGCAGGTGCAGCTCGGCGGGGTTGGAGCCCACTACCAGCAGGTCCCCGCCCGAGGGCAGGAAGGCGGTGGCCTGGGCGGTGCCCAGCTCCTGCACCACAGCGAAGGGATCCGCATCCCGGGCCTTCCCGATAGGCAGCGCGAAGAGGCGGGAGCGGTTGCCCGTGCCCACCAGCAGCTGACCCTTCCAGACGGTCAGGGCATAGACCTGGCTCTGGGCACTCTGCCAGAGCACTTCGGGGACACGGTCCTTATCCAGCCGAATGACCGCGGAGCGCGTGGCGGTACTGGTGTCCGTCTGGAGGTAGCCCTCCCGGCGCTCGAGCAGCCCGGTGCTGAACTTGGGCGTGAGGCCATTGTCGGCGCCGATGTAGAGCTGGCCGTCAGCGACAGCCAGGGCCCGGACTTCCTCGAAGGGAGTGTCCATCAGGGTCTCCAGGCGATCACCCACGCGGCTGTAGCGCAGCACCAGGCCGCGCCCGTGGCTGCCCAGGTACCAGCCGCCCTGCCCGTCCGAGGCCAGGGCCGTGAAGGCCGTCTCGTCGGCCAGCTCCGCCAGACGACGGCTGCTGCCTTCCCGGGCCTGGACCAACACCGCGCCCTTCTCGGCCCCGCCCGCCAGGATGACCGCATCCCCTTCCACAGCCATGGCCCAGACAATGCGGGCGTCGATCTCAGCAAAGGGCTTCACCTCGCCCGTGGGGGTCACCCGGAGCAGCTTGCCCTCTCCTGTGGGCGCCACCACCAGGTCCTGACCGAGCCGCGCCAAGGCGAAGACGATGCCGCCCTTCACCTGGCCCAGGGGCTTCATCTGGCCCGCGACGTAGTGGAACAGCTTGCCGTCGGTCCCCGCCGAGAGGTAGGCTCCGCCGGAGCCGTCTGGCACGGCGGCCCAGATGACCCCTTCGGGCAGCTGACCCACGCGCCGGAGGTTGGGCGCCAGGCGGAGCCGCCCGTCGGCGCCGATCCGCACGCCGCGGGTCTCCGACCCCAGCCAGTCGTTGAAGCCCGAGAAGGTGGCCATTGGTTGGTCCGCCAGAGCGGTCACACCCAGGGCGGCGGCAAGCAGCAAGGTCATCCAGCGCATAGAACCTCTTCCTCGGGAAAGCATCTACTCGATCTCCACTTCCAGCTGGGCCAGACCGCGCACCTCGCGCTCCAGCGGCAGCACCGCGCGCCCGACGATCCGCCGCTGCAGCCGGTTGTCACTGCTGGCCCCATCGCCCCCGACGAGGCTGGCCACGGTGGGGGGAATGCCCTCGATGCGGCTCCCCCGCAGCCCTGCACCAGGCTGCGACTGCACCAGCAGGGCGTAGGCGTGGTTGTTCCGCAGGGCGTTGTTCAGGATCCGCACGATGTCGCCCAGGGAGGCGATCTCGATCACCCGCTCGTCGGGATCCGCCGCCGTCAGGCTGTAGCCGTCCCCGACCATGAGGGTGGCCTTGCCCTTGGTCGCCGAGGAGGGCACCTGGATGTTGAAGGTGGAGGTCTCCCGGACGCCCTGGATGTTCTGGAGGGTCACCAGCACCGGCAGCACCTCGCCCCGCTTGGCCCGGGCCTTCAGCAGGCGCACGGCGGCGATGGCGGTGAGGTCCAGGCGCTCCTCGGCCTTGATGGTGAGCGAGATGCCTTCGAAGACGGGCTTCTCGAAGGGATTCAGGCAGACGGCCTGGAGCATGCCCCCCACGTACTGGGCCATGCGGTTGGGGTTCAGGTCGGCGATGACGTTCTCGATCTGGATGGCCGGATGCCCCGTGAGCTTGATGTTCCCTTGCATGGACAGGCTCTGGAGGCCGAAGCCCCGGGTGTGGGCCTCGAGCGTCTGCGCCACGGCCAGGGCCGCCAGGGAGGCCGTCGCCACGGGATGGTCCATGATCTCGAAGCGGAAGTTCAGGGTGCGCTTGCCGCCCAGGTTCAGGCCGATGCGCAGGGGGACCATGTGGGCCTCGGCCCCGAGGATGCCCGCCACGCCGGCGTTGCGATCCAACCGCAGGGCCCCCACGGGCGCCACGGGCATGGCCAGCTTGAAGGAGTTCTGGTAGCTGGCCACCGTCGTGGCCACCGTGGCGGACCAGAGCGGCAGATCCACCGCCCCAAGGTTGAACAGCTGGTGTCCAAAGAGCAGGACGCGCTTGCCCGACACATAGGTGATGGTGCCGGAGGCGGCCAGGTCGAGGTCCCCCTGCATCAGCATGATGGCGGCCATCCCACCGGGTTCCAGAGGGCTGGCCTCCTCCCGGCCCCCGGACAAGGTCGGCACTGCGGCGAAGCTCACGGGCCAGCCGGCGAAGAGCCGCTGGGCCTCGGCACCCAGGGGGCTGCCCACCAGGGTCATGGGCAGGGCCTGGGGATCGGTCTCGCCCACCAGGCTCTGGAAATCCAGCATCTGGCCCTGGAGGGCGGCCTTCAACACCTTGGGCGGCTCCAGCTTCGGCAGGATCAACGGGGTGCGGCTGGGCGCCAGCTCGGGGATGTCCCGCAGCTGATCCAGCATCTCGCCGATAGGCGTGATGCCCCCGATCGCTTCCTTCTCGAACACGATGCCCGTGCTCAGGGCCCCGATGAGCTTGCCGTCGATGTAGCAGGGGCTGCCGCTCATACCCGCCAGAATGCCGGTATCGGCCAGAGGTCCCCCGGCTGCCTTGACCATGATGCGGCTGCGACCGGGGGCGGCATTCTTCTGGACGCCCAGCACCTCGAACTCAAAGCGCTCGATCTTCCCCCCCTGGAACACCGTGCGGCCATAGCCCTTCATGCCGGCGCGGATCTCGGCGACCCCGAGCGTGGCAGGCGCCTGGGCCAGCAGCGGCGCCACGGACAGCAGGGCGATCACAGAGGTCAGTTTCATGGGGTTCCCGGGAAAGAATGAGCCTAACAGACGGCCCCCTCGGACCTCCCTGTGACCATCAAGTGTCTTGTGGGCGGCATTCGTTCCTGAGCCCCCGGGAGCCTAGAGAAATGCCGCCTAAGGAAAGGTTGCAATCATGAATTTAATCGGTAAGCCCGGCATTCCTGTCACGACAGCGCCTGGAGCCTCCACTCCGAGTGCCGGGCCCCGGCGACCCCACCCACCGCTGGAGGTCCCGGCGGTGTCCCTTCCTAATCGCCCGCCGCCTGGAGGTCGACCTGCTTGGCCGTCTCAAGTTGGACACCCCGACCCGACCATCCCCGTCTGCGCCTTGGGCCAGAACTCCTGACCATGCCCTTCCTCGCCGGCCAAGCCTACAGCCAGCGAAATCGTTAGCTATATTTCGTTTAGAATTATTGATACATCTGTTTTGGCATATTCATTTCATTGAGCAATAACGAATTTACATCGGTCTTGAGCAGGCCTTATCAGATCAAGGTCGGCTGCAGGCAGAGCCCTGTTTGAGGGAGTTCCGCAACCCCTGGGCCTGCCCGTCCGCTCCCACCTGAGACGAGCATGTACCGGGAGTGTGATTTCGGTTGCTTAACGCCTTGGTCCCCTTTCAATGGGGCACCCGGGCCGCTACCCTCAAAACTGGAGGAACTTCCTATGCGTTCAAGGCACCTGAGCACTTCATCTCTCGCGGCCCTGCTGGTGGCAGCGGCCCCCCTCATGGCCCAGGGCGTCTCCACTCAGCTGGGTGGCCGCGTGCTGGATGCCAAGGGCGGCGCCGTGGCAGGCGCCACCGTGGTCATCCGCAACCAGGAGACCGGCTTGACCCGCACCCTGCAGAGCAACGCCGAAGGCCGCTACATGGCCACCATGCTGCCCGTGGGCCCTTATGTCGTGACCGTCACCAAGGCGGGCTTCCAGACCGCCGGCAACATCAAGCTGAACCTGAACCTCGGCGATGCCGCGCCCCTGACCGTCAAGCTCGCGCCCGAGACCGGCGCCGTGGTGGAAGTTGTCGCCGCCTCAGCCCAGGTGGATAGTGAGCGCGCCAGCGCCGCCGCCATCATCTCCACGGACAACCTCTCCAACCTGCCGGTGCTCAACCGCTCCTTCACCAACCTCGCCACCCTGGCTCCCCAGGTGGTGGTGGATAGCAGCCGCGGCAACCTCGCCATCGCCGGCCAGCGCGGTGTGAACACCTCCATCAACATCGACGGCGGCGACAACAACGAGCCCTTCTTCGGCGGCGCCATCGGCGCAGCGGAGAGCAAGGCCCCGTTCACCATCTCCATCGAAGCCATCCGCGAATATCAGGTCGTCACCGACGGTGCCAGCGCCGAGTTCGGCCGCATGGGCGGCGGCTACGTGAACGCCATCACCAAGAACGGCACGAACGACGTGGCTGGCAGCCTCTTCTACTACACCCGCCCCAGGATCTGGGTGGAGCCGGGTCCGACCCTGCTGCAGCCCAATGGCAACACCACCTCCTACCCCGTGGGCGACTTCAAGCAGGAGCAGTACGGGTTCAGCATGGGCGGCCCCCTGGTCAAGGACAAGCTCTTCTATTTCGTAGCCTATGACGCCCAGCGCAAGACGTCCCCGACCACCCAGATCTATGGGGGTGCCTCGGGCCTCTCGACGGCCGCCGGTGGCCCCCTGAGTGCCTCCAACCCCTACGATGCCATCCTGCTCGCCAAGGGCGGCAACTACAGCAGCCCCGAGAACTCTGAGGCGATCTTCGCGCGCCTGGACTGGAACATCACCACGGACCAGACCCTTCAGCTGCGCCTGAATCACTCGAGCTACACCGGCGACACCGCCGGCGGTGTGTACTACACCGCTGAGAATGTCTCTTCGGATAACAACAGCGCTGATACCTACGTGCTGCAGTGGACCTGGGTCATCAATGGCAACTGGATGAATGAGTTCCGCGTGAACTACGCGAAGGATGACATGCCCCGCGTGCCCTACTCCAAGACGCCCGAGGTGGTCATCACCAACGTTGGCACCTACGGCGCCTATCCCTTCGACCGCACCTACAACACCAAGCGCACCCAGTTCCAGGAAAACATCAGCTACGTGACCCCCACGCTGCAGGTGAAGGCCGGCTTCGACTACAACAACGTGGACGTCTCCGAGTTCTTCGCGGGCAACTGGCGGGGCGTCTACACCTTCAGCAGCCTGGCCAACTACCGGACCGGGAACTGGACCTCCTACCAGCAGAACTTCGGCCTCAATGGCATGCCCATCCAGCAGGCTGGCCTCTTCGCCGCCACGGAAAAGCAGCTGGCCGCCTTCATCCAGGCCGACTGGCGGATCACCAACACCTTCAAGGTGGGATTCGGCCTTCGCTGGGACAAGCAGCAGAATCCTGATTTCCCCATCCTGGACATGAGCAACCCCTTGGCTGCCACCATGCCCGTGACGTCGAAGATCCCCACGGACAGCCAGTTCTCCCCTCGCCTGTCCTTCACCTGGACCCCGGCCGCCGACCAGGGCAAGACTGTAGTCCGCGGGAGCGTGGGCCGCTATGTGAGCACCACGCCCGCCGTGTTCCTCTACCAGGCCTTCGCCGCCAACGGCATCCGCACCGGGTCGGTCTCCTTCACGGCCGCCCAGGCTGCTGCCAACAACATCCCCATCGGGGCATCCTTCAATCCCACCACCCCCTACTGGGTCCCGACCTTCACGCCTGGTCCGGCCAAGTACAACATCTGGACGTTCAGCCCTGACTTCAAGAACCCCTACACGGATCGCGTCAACGTCGGCGCCGAGCGTCCCTTCTCGGATGGCCTGGTGCTTGGCCTGTCGGCCACCTATGCCAAGGGCAACCAGCTCGAGCGCACCGCGGACATCAACCTCGGCACGCCCACCGCGAACGCCTATGGCCGCTTGATCTACCCGAACACGCAGTCCAATGGTGCCTACACCGCCGTGCGTCCCAACAGCAACTACGCGCTGATGGGCGTGTACATGTCAGATGCCACCAGCATCTACCATGCCTACACCGCTAGCCTCAAGTTCCACAAGGATGGCAGCCCCTTCGACGCCCAGCTGTTCTACACCTACGCCATCAACAAGGACAGCGACTCCAACGAGCGCAACTACTCGGGCGTGAGCATCCAGGACCCCGGGAAGCTGGGCAGCCAGTGGGGCTTCGCGGACACGGATCGCCGCCAGATCCTGACCGGCTACATGAGCTTCCTGGACAAGGAAATGAGCGGAATCCTGACCTCCCTCTCCCTCCGCTACCAGACCGGCACGCCCTACACCCTGACCTACACGTCCGATGTGAACGGCGACGGCATCAGCAGCAATGACCGCTACTACCAGAACGGGGTGGATGTGGGCCGCAACACCATGCGCGGCGGCTCCAACTTCTACCTAGACCTGGGCCTCCGCCGCGACTTCGCCATCACCAAGCGGGTCAAGGTGACCGCTTCCATGGATGTATTCAACCTCCTCAACCGCCAGGACACCTACCTCTCCACCAAGGTGTCCTACCCCACCGGAGTGACGCAGGCCACCGTGGATGCCAACTATGCCCTGAACCTGGCGCAGCAGCAGAACTGGGTGGGCGCAGCGCGCCAGATCCAGGTCGGCGCCCGCTTCGCGTTCTAGTTTCAACTCCTCCACCGAAAGGGCGGCGCCACGGCGCCGCCCTTTTTCTTGCTAGGCTGGAGTCATGGGCACACAGCTGAAGATCCTCGCTCTGGGCGATGTCGTGGGGGAATCCGGCCGACGGCTGGTGGAGGAGTTCATTCCCAGCCTCCGCCGGGAGACGGGCGCGGACCTGGTGGTGATCAACGGCGAGAACGCCGCGCACGGCCACGGCATCACGGAAGCCATCGCCCGGGAGTGGTTCGACAACCTGGGGGTGGATGTCATCACCACCGGCAACCACGCCTTCGACGTGAAGGGCATCGAGAGCTACTTCCGCCAGGAGCCGCGCCTGATCCGGCCCGCGAATCACCCGCCCGCCACCCCCGGCAATGGCTGGGTGAAGCTCCACACCCCCTCCGGCGCCGAGGTGCTGGTCATCAACCTCATGGGCCGCGTCCACATGTCGCCCTGCGACTGCCCCTTCCGCTGCGTGGATGGCATCCTCCAGAAGGAGCGCGCTGACCTGGTGCTCGTGGACATGCACGCCGAAGCCACCAGCGAGGCCCAGGCCATGGGCTTCCACCTGGCCGGCCGGGCGGCGGCCGTGCTGGGCACCCACACCCATGTGCCCACCCTGGACACCAAGGTGCTGCCCGGCGGCACGGCCTATGTGACGGACATCGGCATGACCGGACCCTACGACGGCGTGATCGGGATGAAGAAGGAGTGCAGCCTGGGCCGCTTCCTCAACGTCCAGCGGCCCCGCTACGAGGTCGCCACCGGCGATGCCCAGCTCCACGCCGTCCTCGTCACCACCGACGGCCGCCAAGCCACGTCCATTGAGCGGATCATCAGAACGCTCTGATGCCCTTGTCTTTCCCTATCTGAAATCGCTGCGCGATTTCAGCGGCTATACCGCATTCTCGGCGCACGGGGCCCCGCTCCGCAGGCGGCATTCACCCGCCTGCTCTGCGACCCGTCAGCCGCTGTCAGCGGCTGTAGCGCCTCAACATCCGCATGTTCCTGCGGTAGGCGGCGCCGCGGGTGAAGTTGATGGCCACCTGGCGGGGAAAGCGGGTGATGGCGCTGGCCAGGGTGATGAAGGTGCGCACGGTCTGGGCGGGGCCGCGGCCCATGCGGCTGGCGTTGTCGTAGTAGACCATCAGGGCCTGGCGCATGGTCGCCTTCGGCAGGTTGAACAGGCCGTAGCTCTCGATGACGTCGTGGTTGATCCGGCGGGTGCCATCCTGCTCGGTGACGATGAGGTCCTCGGGGCGGATCTCCTGGTTCATGGCGACTCCTAGGGACAACAGTCTATCGGCCCAAACTTGGGTTTGCTCAATCTGTGCCAGTTTTATCCCGTTGCCCGCCAACCTTCCCTGTTTCAGGAAGCCAGCTGGCTCCACCCGTCCAGAAACAGCTCGAAATAGGGGTCCGTGGCGGCCTTCTGGCGCACCAGGGCCCGGATCTGGGCCTCCTCGGCCTCCAGCTGCTCCGGGGTGAGGTGCCCCGACAGGGTCATGCCCCGCAACCAGACCAGGAAGGTGGTCAGGGCGTCGAACTGGTTGTAGCGGACGATGCCCGCCACATCCCCGGCCCGCCAGAGGTCGATGACGCTCTTCCCATCGGTGCCCAGCTTGCCGGGAATCCCGCAGGCCGTGGCCAGCTCGTGCAGGGTGGAGGAGGCCTTCCCCCAGCTGCCCAGGGCCTCCCGGAGGTCGATGTGCTGGCTGCCGTAGCGGTCGAAGAAGTCGTCCTTGGCCCACTTCTCCGCGCTCCGCCCCAGGCCTGGGATGGAGAGCCGGTGCACCATGGCCCGCTGCACCAGGATGGGCAGGTCCGCGTCCCGGGAGTTGAAGCCCACCAGCTGAGGCTTCCGGTCCCCGATGGCCACCAGGAAGCGCCGCAGCAGCTCGTCCTCGGGCAGCGCCTCCGGCCCGTCCGGCAGGGCGAAGAGCCGGTGCGAGACCTCGCCCCCCTTCACCGTGCGGACCACCGCGGCGATAGACACCACGCGGCAGAGAATCGTCTTCAGGTAGGGCCGCGGCTCGGCCTCGGTGGCGCCGCCATAGGCCCACATACGGGTGATCACCTCCTCGTCCGGCAGGTCCCGGGGCAGGCCCAGCACCCGGCGGCCCGTGGCGGGATCCGGCACCCACTCGGCGTCGAAGGCGAAGATCTGGTGATGGGGAGGGCGCAGCATGGGGGGACTCCGGGCTCAGACACCGAGAAACTACACTCGCAGAGATCGCGGGAGAAGCGGAGAAAAGCGGAGGAAATTCACGGGGGCGGGACGCTAAGATTGAGGGAGTTAACCACCTCGGCATCAGCTTCGCATTATCTGACCCCACCCCACCCAAGGAGAGACCTCCATGAGCATCCAGAGCATCGGCGTCATCGGCGCAGGCCAGATGGGCAACGGCATCGCCCACGTCTCCGCCCAGGCGGGCCTGACCGTGGTGATGCAGGACATCAGCGAGGCCTTCGCCGCCAAGGGTGTGGCCAACATCGACAAGAACCTGCAGCGCGGCGTGGACAAGGGCAAGATGACCGCGGAGGAGAAGGCCGCCATCCTGGGCCGCATCCGCACCACCACCAAGCTCGAGGACCTGGCCGACTGCGACATCGTGGTCGAGGCCGCCACCGAGAACTGGGTCATCAAGAAGCAGATCTTCGAGACCCTCGACAAGGTCTGCAAGCCCGGGGCCATCCTGGCCTCCAACACCAGCAGCATCTCCATCACCAAGCTGGCCGCCGTCACCAAGCGTCCCGAGGCGGTCATCGGCATGCACTTCATGAACCCCGTGCCGGTCATGCAGCTCATCGAGGTCATCCGCGGGCTGGCCACTGCCGACGCCATCTACCAGGCGGTGATGGACCTGGCCGTGCGCCTGGGCAAGACCCCCATCTCCTGCAACGACTTCCCGGGCTTCGTGGCCAACCGCATCCTCATGCCCATGATCAACGAGGCCATCTACACCCTCTTCGAAGGCGTGGCCACCGTGGAGAGCATCGACGGGATCATGAAGCTGGGCATGAACCACCCCATGGGCCCCCTGACCCTCGCGGACTTCATCGGCCTGGACACCTGCCTGGCCATCCTGAACGTCCTCTACGACGGACTCGGCGATCCCAAGTACCGCCCCTGCCCCCTGCTCATCAAGTACGTGGACGCCGGCTGGCTGGGCAAGAAGAGTGGCCGCGGCTTCTACGACTACACCAAGGCTTGATCCCTTCCAGCCAGCAGCAACCCCTTTCCATGATGGAGGATTGATATGGCCACCGCCAAAGTGCGCGAGATCCTGTCCTGGTACAGCTCGGAGAACCCGGGGGTCAAGGCCAACCTGGCCCGCATCATGAACACGGGGCGCCTGGCCGGCACCGGCAAGTTCGTCATCCTGCCCGTCGATCAGGGCTTCGAGCACGGACCCGCCCGCAGCTTCGCGCCGAACCCCGGCGGCTATGACCCCCGCTACCACGTAGAGCTGGCCATCGAGGCCGGCTGCAACGCCTACGCCGCGCCCCTCGGCTTCATCGAGGCCGTGGCCTCGGACTACGCCGGGGACCTCCCCCTGATCCTCAAGCTCAACAACAGCGACGGCCTGGCCAAGGGCATCGAGCCCTGCAGCGCCATCACGGGCAGCGTCGAGGACGCCCTGCGCCTGGGCTGCGCCGCCATCGGCTACACCATCTACCCCGGCAGCGGCGCCCGCAACGAGCAGTACGAGGCCCTGCGCGAGCTGATCCTTGAGGCCAAGGCCGTGGGCCTGCCCACCATCGTCTGGTCCTACCCCCGCGGGACCGGCCTATCCAAGGAGGGCGAGACCGCCGTGGACGTGGCCGGCTACGCCGCCCAGATCGCCGCCCAACTGGGCGCCCACATCATCAAGGTGAAGCCCCCCACGGCCCACCTGGAGCAGGGCGAGGCCAAGAAGGTCTTCGAGAAATACGGCATCCCGACGACCACCCTCGCGGAGCGGGTCCAGGAAGTGGTGCGCAGCGCCTTCGGGGGCCGCCGCATCGTCATCTTCAGCGGCGGCGAGGCCAAGGGCACCGAGGCGGTCCTCCAGGAAGTGACCCAGATCGCCGCCGGCGGCGCTTTCGGCTCCATCATGGGCCGCAACGCCTTCCAGCGCCCCAAGGCGGAAGCGATCGAGCTCCTGCACGCCGTGATGGACATCTACGCCAAGGCCTAAGACGGTCACAGCACAACGGGTTTGCATCAGACGGCTGGAATCGATAGCCTGAGGTTTCACGCCCAGGAGCCTCCATGCCCGTCGTCAGCACCGCCCAGTACGCCAAGATGCTCGAGGTCGCGAAGGGCGCCCACTATGCGTTCCCCGCCTTCAACGTCACCTCCACGGAGACCGCCAACGCGGTGCTGCTGGGGCTGAAGACGGCCAAGGCTGACGGCATCATCCAGATCTCCACCGGCGGCGCCGAGTTCATGTCGGGCCTGGGCGTGAAGAGCATGGCCCAGGGTGCCATCGCCCTGGCTGACTATGTGCGGTTCATGGCCGAGCAGTATGACGTGAACATCGCCCTGCACACGGACCACTGCCATCCCAAGTACCTCGAGACCTTCGTGCTGCCGCTGATCGCGGAGACCGAGCGCCGCCGCGCCCTTGGCCAGCCCAACCTCTACAACGCCCACATGTTTGACGGCAGCGAGCTGGCCCTCCCTGAGAACATCGCCAAGTCCGCCGAGCTGCTGAAGCGCTGTGCGGCCAGCGACATCATCCTGGAAGTGGAGATCGGCGTGGTGGGTGGCGAAGAGGATGGCCACGACACCAGCCACCTGGGCAAAGAGAAGCTCTACACCACGCCTGAGGACATGGTGGCCGTGCACAAGGCCCTGGCGCCCCTCGGCCGGTACATGCTGGCCGCCACCTTCGGCAACGTGCACGGCGTCTACAAGCCCGGCAACGTGGTGCTCAAGCCCGCCATCCTGCGGGACGGCCAGGCCGCCATCGCCAGCGCCTGCGGCGGGGAGAACTCCCTGTTGGTCTTCCACGGCGGCTCCGGCTCCAGCCTCCAGGAGATCCACGAGACCCTGGACTACGGCGTCATCAAGATGAACATCGACACCGACACCCAGTACGCCTTCACCCGCGCCATCGCCGACCACATGTTCAAGAACTACGACGGCGTCCTCAAGGTGGACGGCGAGGTGGGCAACAAGAAGACCTACGACCCCCGCCCCTACATGAAGAAGGCCGAGCAGAGCATGGCCGACCGCGTCATCCGCGCCTGCAGCGACCTCCGCTGCGCCGGCAAGGCTTTGGGCCGGATCTGAGGGTCGGACTGCCCGGAACGCTACGCATTCCGGGATAG
>Ga0194052_1001523_pt1 | contig 13269 bp, 10 predicted proteins | sample SepL226m_MetaG_FD_160117 | JGI IMG/M metagenome (GOLD analysis project Ga0194052, IMG submission 160117) | Anoxic zone freshwater microbial communities from boreal shield lake in IISD Experimental Lakes Area, Ontario, Canada - Sep2016-L227-6m | ecosystem: Environmental > Aquatic > Freshwater >... | reverse complement strand
GTAAAGGTGAGACTAAATTTAGCTTCAAATGGCGTTCGCGGATGAATATATCGACAAACTTCTACTGTCGCCTTATACCCGCCAATACGTATTTTTTTAATTTTCTCTACATCAATAGCGTGCAGATTAAGTAAATGAGCAACCGCATCTATAGCAGGAAAATTATGTCCGCAACAACCATGATTCTTAAAGGTTATTTGTTCAATATTCCAGCTTGAGCCTAAGCCATCGAAAATCTCACTCCAGTGGGGATTTTTACAAAGTGCTGCGCCAAATCCAGCTTCCCCTTCCAATAAATCCGGCGTACCTGTCATTCCGACTTGAGCAACAAGTGCTGCATTCAAACCAACTTCAGCAGCATGCCCAGGATGCATAGGCTTCGTCATAGAGTCAGAGCGAAAGGCCTGCTGCAGACCACTACCAAAAGTACCGGCAGTTGCTAACGCATTGCATGCTTGAACCGCATCAAGCCTTAATAAACGTGCGCAAGCAGCTGCCGCTCCAAAAACGCCTACCGTACCCGTAGTGTGAAAGTATTTGTAATGGCTAGGTTGTATTACTTTACTAATACGGGTAGAAACTTCGTAACCAATGATGATGGCCTCGAGTAAATCTGCCAGCGAATCATTACGAGACTCTGCTAAAGCAAATGCAGCAGAAATGGTTGGACAAGCAGGATGGTATGCGCCATCGCGGAAAATATCGTCGAACTCAGCAATATGAGAAATTGTCCCATTGATAAAGGCAGCCGCTCTTGAAAAAGTTTTTTGCTGGCTACCTGCAATTGAACAGTTCCCCACACCTAATTCTTCACTATAGGCGTTTCTCAACCTTGCAGCAGTATCTGTATCGGCTCCCGCAATTAAAGCACCATGCCAATCCAATAGCGCGCGGCGTGCGCTATGCATAGTTTCAGGTATAAAAATGATTTGCTTACTATCCTCAATAAACTGTCCGAATGTCTTTAACAAAGTCATAATTTATTCTGGCTTAGCTCCAGAAGCTTTGACAATTGGAGCCCATAAAGCAAAATCATGACGAACAAACTTGGTGAATTCTTGAACATTCATCAAAATTGGATCGGCACCTAATCCTAGTAGTTTCTGCCGAATGGCTGGTTCCTCTAAAATACTAACCACAGTTTCGTTGAGTTTTTTTACAATTGTAGGATTAGTACCAGCAGGGGCAAATAATCCAAACCATGCACCAGTCGCAATATCTACACCTAACTCATTCAAAGTAGGCAAATCTGGCATTGCAGTAATTCTTTTCTTAGATGACACCGCAATTGCATTGAGTTGTCCGGCCTTAATGAGCGGAATCACCGAAGGCGCAGTGGCAAACATAAACTGCAAACGTCCAGCAATCAAATCACGCGTTGCCTCAGCCCCTTTATACGGAATGTGAACTACATTGAGCCCCGTTTTTTGCGCAAAGAGAAAACTAATTAAATGCGCAGTAGTACCAATTCCGGTAGAACCATAATTCAAATTTCCTGAATTCGTTTTTGCATACGCGAGAAACTCTTTCCAATTTTTAACCCCAGAAGAAGCTGGAACCACTAAGATATTTGGTACGTCAGCCAATAAAGCAACTGGATCTAATGCTTTTTGGGGGTTCACGGCCAAATTACCAAATAGTGTTGGATTAATAGAGATCGGTCCGATTGAATTCGCCAATAAAAGGTAGCCATCTGGTGGCGCCCTGCCCACAATCTCAGTGCCTAAGTTACCCGCAGCACCAGGTTTATTCTCTACAATCACTGGCACCTTCCAACGAATACTCATTTGATTAGCGACTTCGCGCGCCAGAATATCTGTTGTTCCACCGGCGGTAAACGAGACAATAATTTTGATGGGTTTATCTGGATAGTTGGCCACAGACTGAGCAAATCCATTCGATGCCATAGTTAATACGCACCCTAAAATGATTGCTAGTTTTTTAATGAAATTCATATTTTTACCTCTTTATTGATTTGTTCTAATTCTTTATAAATTCATTCAGCTTAATACTATGCCCTTTGATTGAAGCGTCTATCAAATACCTCTTCTGCAATCCGGTTCTTCAAAATCTCTAGCGACCCTCCTGCAATCATCCAACCTCGGGTACGTCTGACACAGTATTCAACCAAGGTTTCTTGACTATATCCAGTTGCGCCCATAATTTGTAGCGCTTCATTGGCAACCTCAAAGCCTGTGTTATTGCAAATAAACTTGGCTGCAGTTGTTTCATAGGCTGAGGGTAATCCAACTTCAGCATTAACGGCAGCTCTATAAAGCATTAACTGAGCAGCATCTAGCTTGACAGCCATTTCTGCAAACTTCCATTGGATTCCCTGAAACTCACAAATCGCTTTACCAAACTGTTTGCGCACGATGGCGTACTCTTTAGCCTTATTAAAAGCATAGCGACCCAAGGCAAGGGCGCGTGAAGAATTACCAATTCGCTCTACATTAAAGCCGCTAATCTGCTTCTTAAAACCGCCGGGGCCAAGTAAGACCCCTTCATCAGTAATAAAGCAATCTTCAAAATATAACTGCGACCATTCCTCGCCACTCATAAAACTATTAGGCTGACCTACAGTTAGGCCTGGTGTATTCCGCTCCACTAATACGGAGCCGATACCTGCCAACCCAGGGCCAAAGCGTACATATACTAAAAACAAGCCAGCTTCAGGGCTATGGGTTGAGAATACTTTAGAGCCATTGATTAAATAACCGCCATCAACCTTTTTGGCAGAGGTTGCTAACTCCGTTACCGCTGACCCAGCCTCTGGTTCACTCATCCCTAAAGCCAAAATCATTTTCCCCGCAAGTAACTTGGGCAAATATTTTTCTTTTTGTGCTTCACTAGCATATTCTACGAAGGTTCTAATACCGCCAAAGTTGCCAGCTTGAACTACGTCGGCTGATTTGGGACAATGCAACGCTACTTCTTGAATCGCAATAACTGCATCCATTAAAGTACCGCCCATACCACCATCTTTTTCAGCAAAGGTTATGCCTAACAAGCCTTGTGCACTCAGTTTTTCAGCAATTTCCCAAGGATATTGAGCATTGTGAGCCCGCTCTAAGGCGCCCGGAGCTAACTCCTTTTCGCTAAATTTGGCCACTGCGTCAGCAAACGCTTTTTGCTCACTTGTTAAATTAAAATCCATCGTTTACTTTCTTTTAGTTCTAGAATTTAGCATTTGATTAATTCACCACATTCTGTGGTGTGTGCGCTAAATACGCATTAATGTTATCAAAAGCGATCCCAAAATAGGCCTCGTAATTATCACGCTCAACAAAGCCGATATGGGGAGTACATAAGCAATTTGGTAATTGCAAAAGGGGATGATTTGCTCCTAAGATTGGCTCAGACTCATACGCATCAACTGCGGCATAAGCTGGACGGCCTTGCTTGAGAGCCTGTTCCAACGCCCCAGGTGCTATCAACTCTGCACGACTGGCATTAACTATGATTGAGGTGGGCTTCATCAACGCCAAATCTGCAGCAGTAACAATGCCTTGAGTTTGGGGATTTAATCTGAGCTGCAAGCACACAATATCGCTAGTACTAAAGAATATCTCTTTAGATAGGGCCACTGAAAAACCATCGCTCTTGGCATTTTGCAGACTGCTCTGGCGACCCCAGACTAAAGGCTTAGCGCCAAATGCTTTACCTAGGTGACATATCTGCTTGCCGATGCGGCCAAAGCCATACACCCCCAATACTTTGCCAGCAAGCTGATCACCCAGATATCCTTGCCACTGCCCACTTTTTAAGCGCTCAACTTCCTCGACTAGCTTGCGTAAGGCTGCCAGAATGAGGAGCATATTGAGCTCTGCAGTTGCCCCACCCGAACCTTTGCCGTCCATCACGACAATACCTTTTTCTTTGCATGCTTCTAGATCAACATGGGATGCCATTTTCCCTGTTTGCGAAATTATCTTTAATTTCGGCAGACGATCTAGTAATTCTCTAGTAATGACTGTTCTTTCGCGTATTAAAACAATCGCATCTGCGTCCTTATAGCGCTGCGCCAATGGCTCTAAGCCACTAACAGTATCGTTAAAAATTTCTACTGTATGGTCTTTGAGCTTATTAAAACAAGCTAATTGACGGATACAGTCTTGATAGTCATCGGAAATTACAATATGCATTTATAGACTTTATTTTCTTAGAGAATGAATCCTCTTTATTTTAATGAATTCACTCTTCTAGAGCGTCAAATAATGCATTGGTATTGGCAATGACAAATCCAGGACCACTTAAGGTTGCTAATTTTTTTAGCTCTAAATTTAATTTTTCTTGACCCAATTCCTTGGCAAAGAAAACGGGGCCACCACACCAACGTGGAAAGCCGTAACCATTGACTAAAGCAATATCACAATCCGTTACATTGCTCACTACCTTTTCCGCAACGAGATGCGCAATTTCATTGCTCATAGTAAGCAAGACTCGCTGAACGATTTCTTGAGGGGTAAATTCTCGACGAGCAACACCTTTTGCAGCACTTGCTGCATCAATTATTGAATGAACAGCAGGATCAACAGCACCTAATTTTTCACCCGTGGGATACAGGTAATATCCCGCCCCAGCCTTACGCCCTAAGCGTCCTGCCAAACATAGCGTATCCGGAATGCTTATATAACGATGCTTGGGATTACGGTTTCCAGCCAAACTCTGGCGCATTGCCCAAGCAATATCTAGGCCGGATAAATCAGCCACAGCAAATGGCCCCATGGCAAACCCGTAATCTTCTAGCGCTTGATCAATTTGCTTGGGATAAGCACCCTCTTCAAGCATAAATTCGCATTGGCGGCGATAGGCCGCATAGATACGGTTACCAATAAAACCGAATGAATTAGTACTAATGACAGGCATTTTTCCTAAACGCTTGGCAAATTGCAGGCCCGAAGCAATCGCTACTGGCGAACTACACTTACACCGGATGATTTCAATTAACTTCATCACCTGCGCGGGGCTAAAGAAATGCAAGCCAAAGATGCGTGCTGGATTACTTATCTTCACTGCAATCACATCAATATCTAAATATGACGTATTTGAAGCTAGCAGTGCACTAGGATTTGCATGAGCCTCAATCTTCTGAAACACGGCTTGCTTGATGTCGATATCCTCAAAAACAGCTTCAATGATTAAATCTGCAGCCGCAATATCACGCCATTGCATTGAATAGGTAAACAACTTGAGAATTAAGGCAGCTTTATCAATAGCCATTTTGCCACTTTGTACACGAGATTCGTAAAAATCTTTTACCTTCTGTGCACCATTTTTGAGAGCAACTTCATTCTGATCGATTAATAGCACGGTATACCCAGCCGTCAAACACGCAATAGCAATTCCAGAGCCCATGGTGCCAGCTCCAATGATGGCGATTTGCTCGATTACCTTTGGCTCAGCATCACCGCTACTCAGGGCTTTAAATAATTTACGCTCTGCAAAAAATTGATGGCGAAGCGCTTTAGCTTCTGTGCCTAAGCGCAAATTTTGAAAAGCCTCACGCTCAATTGCTAAACCCTCATCTATCGGCTTTGTCATGACATTGCCAATCATTTCAATCGCCTTATGGATATTAGGACGATTCTTGCCCGCTTTTAAGGCTTTTTGTGAGGCCGCCAAAACGCTAGCAGCTTGTGCATGCGGCGGATCTAGATCTCTTATTCTGGCCTTCTCACCAAGCAATGATCTGGCAAAGCTAATCGCTTGAGTTTGTAAATCATGATTCACCAACTTATTTAGGATGCCAAGTTTTAATGCCTCACTCGCACTTATACGAATACCGCCACAGATCAACTCGATCGATTTTTCAATCCCAATTAATCTTGGCAAACGTTGTGTGCCTCCAGCGCCAGGAATAATTCCTAAGGTCACCTCTGGTAAACCCAGTACCGTACCCTCTAAGGCAATTCGCCCATCACACCCTAAAGCCAATTCAAAACCGCCGCCTAGAGCAGCGCCATGTAAAGCGCACACCACTGGCTTTGGGCAATTTTCGATTGCTGCAATGATGGTTGGTAAATGGGGTTCAGCCAAGGGCTCTGAAAACTCCTTGATATCTGACCCAGCAATAAAAGTGCTGCCTGCGCCGATAATTACTGCAGCAGATGAATGTGGATCGTTCCGAAAGAATTGAATCGCGTCCAATAAACCTTTCCTTACTTCTGTCGAACCAGCGTTAATCGGTGGATTATTCACTGTAATAACCATGACATCTGCTTCATTGTGAATATGAATTTTGCTTGTCATGGGATATAAAGTTCCATTAACTGAAAACAGCAATGCCATCTGCTGCTTTTACTCCATGGCCTGCAGAAAATACAAACATAGGATTAATTTCGCATTCAAGCAAGCGATCGCCCAAAACAGCTACTAACTCTGAGAATTGAACGATTGCCTTTACTAAGGCGTCGACATCACATGGTGGTCTGCCACGATACCCATTGAGCAAAGGCCAAGTTTTTAATTCTTGTAACATTTCTAATACTTCTGCATTACATAAGGCTTTTCCGGGAGAGATAAACCGAATAGTGTTATCTTCAAAAAGTTCGGCTGTCACTCCACCCATGCCAACCAAAATTGCAGCTCCAAGCGGGTCTCGATGCATACCAACCATGATCTCCACTGCGCCAGAGACCATTTCTTGTACCAGAAATTCCTCAATCAGCGTGCCTGACTTTGATTTCACTTCAGCAACCATTGTACTGATTTGACTACCGATTTCTGTCCTTAGTACATTCAAAGCAACTCCCCCAACCTCAGTCTTGTGGGTGATCTCATGCGATAAAATTTTTACAACAACTTTTTCTCCAAAACTCTGAATAGCATCTAAATTTGGCTTATTGGCAGCTACTACAGTCTCACGTACTCCTGGAATACCAAAGGCAGAGAAAAGATTTTTTGCTTGATGCTCATTCAGCGCGCCATGCAAAGTTGTGATTTCTAAATCAGCTGGTAACTTAGCTAGAACGCCATCGTGTCTTTTTCGACATTTTAATTTACTGGTATGAAGCATGCTTGAGAGCGCAACACTACAACTTTCTGGTTGAGAAAATGTCGGCACGCCAAGCTTATTCATTAAAGCACCTGCTATCGGGGCATGAGGGCTGACATAAGCGATTATTGGCTTATCACTAGTTAGCATGCAGTCGCGAACTGCGCCGACCATGAGCTCGGGCATCGCAAGACTAGAAGAGCCCATAATTAATATCAATGCGTCATACGTTGCACTATCTAATAAAGCCTGAATGGCGCCCCGTAATAAATCAGGTTGTAATCCTGCCAAGGTGACATCAATGGGATTACGATCTAATACGGCTTGATCACCAGGCTGCAATTGGCGTAAACGCTCAGCGGTTTCTTCATCAGGGGCAGGCGTTGTAAAATCCCATTCACCCAAACTATCCGCCACTAAGGTTCCTGCGCCACCCGTCGAAGTCAATATGGCGACACGATTGCCATTTAAAACTCTCCCTGAGGCAAGAGCCACAGGAATATCTAAAAAATCTGCGAACTGATGCGCCCGAATAATTCCGGTTTGCTTAAACAAAGCATCATACATTTTGTCAGTCCCAGCTAAGGCGCCAGTATGCGAAACAGCCGCCTTGATGCCAGCCTCAGATTTACCCACCTTGTAAACTACGATCGGTTTTCCAGCCTGATTTGCACGTAATGCTGCGGCACGAAACGCTTCGGGATGACGAATACTTTCAATATAAAGAACAATCACTTTGGTGCTGGCATCACCAATTAAATAATCTATAAAGTCTGCCAAACCAAGATCAGCCTCATTACTTGTTGAAACGAGTTTTGATAACCCCAGACCACAGGCATTGGCACGAGATAAAAAAGAACCTAAAATACCGCCACTTTGAGAGATCACACTGACAAATCCCTTAGGGAATTCATCCATTTCTAAAGCACTACTGGGTGATAAAGGGATGTCATCGGTAATGTTGACCATGCCCATCGTATTTGGCCCAAGGATGCGCATCTTCCCTGCGGCAGCAATCAATTCCTCTTGCTTTTTTAAACCTTCATAGCCATGCTCAGCGTACCCGCTGGTAAGTACAATAGCCGCTGGAGTTCCTAGTGCAGCAAGTGCTTTTACCGCGTCTAGTGCTTTATCAGTTCCCACCAGAATGATTGCCACGTCCGGGGCCTCTGGTAATGAACTAATATCTGGATAGCATTTAAGCCCAGCAATCTCTTCAACCCTGGGATTAACTGGATAGATTTTTCCCTTGTAATGATGTTTCTGTAAATAAGCAATCGGCCTACCTGCAGTTTTTTTAGGGTCTGTTGAAGCGCCAATAACAGCAATACTGCTAGGCTCCATTAATTTTTGAATTGCATTGCTCATTGATCGACTTTTTTAGTTTTTTGCAGCTGTAGCTTTTTCAAGAAAAGCTAAAACAGCTTCTCGGTGTTCGGTACTGGTGTAGCAAATTCCTTGCGCTTGACTACCCTGCGCAAATACTTGTGCGGCAGTTGTTTCATAGGTCTGATTCAGAATTGTTTTACCCAGTGCAAGTGCTGTAGCAGAACCCTGACTAAGTTCTTTAGCCCACTTCTGCGCATCTGCTACCAATGACTCTGGTTTAGCAACCCTATCAACAATACCAATTTGAGTCGCCTCTTCAAGATCTACTTTTCTTCCAGTAAAAATCAATTCTTTTGCCATTACCATTCCCACACGCCTAGGCAAAAAATACATTCCCCCGCCATCAGGAATAATCCCGCGCTTAATGTAAGACCAAGTAAAGTTCGCCCCCTCACCAGCAATAATAAAATCGCAAGCTAATGCCATATCAGCCCCCAAACCAGAGGCGGCTCCATGTACAGCAGCAATTGTTGGCTTAGGCATGGTGTGCAAAAGAGAAACGGCATGATGAACTCGTTGCTGACGGAACCAGCCGTTATAAGCAACTTCTCCAACAGGGGCTTGCATGCGCTTTTCCATTCCCGTGATATCCCCACCAGCACAAAATCCCTTGCCATTACCGGTAAGTACAAGAGCGCGTATTGATTTATCAACCGTGACTAACTCGAGTGCCTCAATAAACTCGGTGCGCATATCGTCACTTATGGCATTCCGTTTTTCTGGGCGATTAAGATGTAAGCTTGCAATGCCTGCATCAATATTTAACTCAATGAATTTAAAGTTCATGCGCATTCCTTGTAGTTATATTTAATTTAATCTGGTGTGATGTTGGCCTGTTTAATGACCATACGCCAACGTAGTTCTTCAGCTTTGACAAACTTCGCAAATTCTTCAGGGGTGCCAGTTTTAATCATGAGGCCTTCGCTCTCTACGCGACTTTTAAATGCTAGAGTTTGAGCAGCCCTCTTAATGGCGGCATTGAGTCTATTAATTACCTCGGGAGGGGTTCCCGCTGGGGCAAAATAGCCATACCAACTCCCCGCTGAATAACCGGGGACTCCACTTTCTGCAACTGTTGGCAGTTTAGCCAATAGTGGCGTGGTCGAGCGAGTTGGCGTAGTTACAGCAAGTGCACGTAATTTTCCAGACTCAACCAAACTACCTACCGCTGCTGCAGTAGCAAACATCAAATCCACCTGGCCGCCAATCACATCAGTCAACGCTGGCCCCGCACCCTTGTAGGGAATATGAATTAATTTCGTACCTGCCATAGCGTTAAATAATTCACCAGCTAGGTGCGCCGAAGTGCCGCCGCCCTGCGAAGCATAGGATAATTTTCCTGGATTTGCTTTTGCAGTTAGCAGAAAATCCTGAAATGTTTTGAATGAACTATTTGCTGAAACCACCACAACATTTGGAGAGATGCCCACCAAAATTACTGGGGCAAAATCTTTATCTTGGGAATATGGGAGTTTGGCCTTAAGACTAGGATTGACTGCATGTGCCAATGTTGCAACTACCAAGGTATACCCATCAGCTGCACTTTTGGCCAAAGCATCCGTTCCTACAGCCGTGCTACCCCCAGGCTTATTATCGATCACAATCGGTTGCTGCAAATCCTCAGCCATTGCTACGCCTAATGTTCTCGCAACTAAATCAGTTCCGCCTCCTGGGGCAAACGGTACGATAACTTTGATAGGGCGATCGGGATAAACTGCTAAGGCAAAATTGCAGTAAATGCATGCAAAAAATAGTATTAACACTTGGCCTAAAAAACGAAGCGATGCCAAAATTAACTCCTATCTATTCTTGTTGGTTTAGTGAAAAGAGTATGAGGCAACTAGAGGTAAAAATTATGGTTTAATTCCACTAGATGGAATACATTAAGCCAAGCTCTAAGACGAATCGGTCCCTCATGCGCGGCATGGAGATTCTGCGCTGCTTTAAGCCTGGCATGAGTCTGCTTGGCAATAGTGAAATAGCTGAGCGTACGGGTTTACCCCCATCTACCATTAGTCGCTTGACCCAAAGCTTAGTTATTTCTGGGTTTCTCGAACATGACCCAGAGCGCTTAGCCTATCGCCTAACCCCCACAGTCCTTTGCTTGGGACATGCCTTCAAAACTGCTTCTGCAGAAACAAAAATTGCTGAACCTTTAATGCGCCAAGCCTCTGAAAAATTAAAGCTGAATGTAGGGCTTGCTGTAGCTGATCGCTTAGAAATGGTTTATCTCGAATCGATTCGGTATACAAAAAATATTGCGTTAAGGACGGTTGCATCTGGCCAAAGAGTCCCTATTGAAAGAACCTCTCTTGGTAGAGCGTGGATTGCAAATCTAAGCTCGGAAGAAAAGAGGCGGATTTTTCTAGTGTTAAAAAAACAAAAAATAAATAATTGGGAGAAGATTGAACTTGAAATACATGAAGCGATTGAATCCATGTTAAAAAAAGGGTACTGTGTAGCGAATTGGTTGCCGAATATATCTGCTGTCTCTACTTCAGTTCAGTTACTTAATGGTAAATATGCCTCACTGAACTTAAGCACCCCAGCAGAAAGTCGTCTTAACGAGGTTATAGAAAACTTTACCCCTGCGCTTTTTGAATTAAAAAATAAGATTGAGATTGAGCTCAGTAAACTCAAGTCATCAATGAAATGATCTAATAAAAAACCCCCACCATTTCTGGTAGGGGTTTGCTGGTTAAGTTATGGATTATTTTAAGACTACTTCTACGCTCAAAACTTATATCCCACTCCAACCAGGAAATTTAAAGTACTCATCCCATTAGTACCTGAGGCAGTAAGGGTATCAACAGCTCCTGTACCAGTAGCGCCAGTATTTACTCTAGCGCTAGTGGAAACAGTTTGGTTCCCGTAATTAGCATAATTTACTTCGCCAAAACCATACATACCACCTGAAATGATTTGCTTGTATCCAAGACCTAATGAATAACCAGTGTAATTAGACGATAAGGATGTAAATTGCTTGTATTGGGCCCCGCTATAACCTACTTTCAAATATGCTAAGCCATTCGTGCCAACCACCATGGCAGGAGAGAGAAAAATATTATAAGAATAGTTTTTTTGATAATAATAATTCCCTGAACTATATGTGGTACCACGTATGCTCCCTGACTCCGTATAGTTTTGCGCGCTACCACCCAAGGTATATTCGGCGCCAATGCCTAATAGATAACCTTTAGCAACATCTGCGTAATAACCCACCGAACCTGTGCCAATTAAGTAGCTTGAATTTCCCATGGTTGAGTTAGCGGGAATAGAATATCCGTTAAATGCTGCTGAGCCACTCACTGAACTTGGCGACGATTGCTCATATCCAATACCAAGCTGACCAAATGCGCCATTAAAGCTTGAAGCTTGTGCATGTACTGCGCCAGCACTAATCACCAGAACTGATCCTAAGATAGATTGATAAAAATGCATTGTTCTCTCCTCTTAATTTTGTTTTGCTTATTTTCACCCATTAGATATGGGAACTACTAGCATACCTGATAAAGCAATTTTTAGCTTAAGCCGTAAAACTCCTTGGCCCCCTTAAGAAGCAAATCAAACTCTTTCAAATTAGGCGTATTTGGATTACCTCCCTCGATAAATGTGCCACCGATAACGCCGATATCTTTGGGTGTTGAGTTAGCTAAGCGTTTAGGGAAAATATAGAACGAGCGTTTTACCTTTTGATTCGCCTCAGTTTTGCCTTCTCCCAAGTAAACCAAAATCATATAGCTCAAATTCTGCGGTATTTGGTTTTTCAGCATAATTAAATGCCCCTGAACTGGCACCACTTCGGCATCATTTGCTAATTGACTTGATCCCAGACCGCTACAGTTAAAAATAAATTTTTGCTGAACCTCTGCAAAAGAATTGACTTTCTTTTTAACAATTGAAATATTGTGAGCCTTAATATATTGATGCAATTCTCCCATCAAGGTTGCGGTATCCATATAAATGCCATCGTCATAAACTACCATTGGTCGGGTAGTGCCATTACCAAAGTCCAATATCACCTCTTTTGCTGGCTGCATGACCACGCCAACATAAGGCTCTAATCCTGAGTCTTGGCGATTATTAAAATAGGTTGGCACAATTAATGCGCCCCCTTTAAAGTCCTTATTCTTATTTTTAGCAATGCCATCATAAAAGCGGTAGGCCTCTACCCCGATACGGTCAATGGTGACCTGCATATCAGGAGAATTATCCATAGACACCGGTGCCAATAAACCGCCAGCATTATGAGAAGTTAATGAGTTGACTCGATCAGCGTAGATCGTAATATTGCTAAAACCCCGTTTGTTTAAATCATAGGCCGTGAAAAGGCCAATTACGCCAGCACCAATGATGGCGATGGGTGTCGCTTTATTAGCAAGGTCCAGTGCATACTTAGAATTGATGAGCAGCTCGTTCACATAGTTTGCAGACCCTGGGCCTAAAGTCCAACCACTCCCACCATGGCCATAATTATGGGCAATGATTTTATTTCCCTCTTTGACTACGCTTAAATTAGGTGAGCCATGTCTCATGGGGCGATAGCACAGAATTCGTTGACCTAAATAAGCGTCATTAAAATTTGGTGGGGTAATTTTGCGAATGTCAGTAGTATTGCCATGCGAAGGATTTGCAATTAAGGTAACAACACCAAGCGCAGAAGATTGTAAAAAGTAACGGCGAGATGAATGACTCATGCAGCGACCTTGATATAATTTAAAAAAATACAGAATAAACTACTTTTATAAAATTAATTTTTAAAATATCAATGAAAAAAATCGTCCACAGTACTTATCTTGTAATTTTTAGTTTAGTTTTCTTGCTGCTATTTAACTCGTCTGCAACGGCTGTAAACGTTTCTGAGTTAAACACAAGTTCTAAAG
>Ga0194052_1001521_pt1 | contig 13271 bp, 10 predicted proteins | sample SepL226m_MetaG_FD_160117 | JGI IMG/M metagenome (GOLD analysis project Ga0194052, IMG submission 160117) | Anoxic zone freshwater microbial communities from boreal shield lake in IISD Experimental Lakes Area, Ontario, Canada - Sep2016-L227-6m | ecosystem: Environmental > Aquatic > Freshwater >... | reverse complement strand
GGGTTGGGGAGGGGCTTTTTCGTTAACCGGTTATACAAAATTCCAAAACTTTCTTATCATTCTGGTGTATTTATATTTACAGTTATACCGATTTACAATATAGTAATCAAAAATATCAGCTTAAGGAGTCCTTTCATGCGACGTGCGCTATTTGTTTTTGTATTGTTGCTCATCACGTTGTCTGTCTTTGCGACGGAGACTGAGAATCTGGGTATTCGAATTTTGCCTGCCCCTGGCAAGGTGGTGGTTGACGGTAAAACAAACGACTGGGATATGTCGGGCGGTGTGTTTGTCTGCGGCGACGTAGAGAATATGCGCGACAAGATTTCCTGTTGGGTATACACCATGTATGACCAGGACAATTTATATGTTCTTACCAAATGGAATGATGAAACACCGATGAACAACCCGGGCAGCGTTGCCGGCGACATGGGCTTTGCAGGCGACTGTTTGCAGTTGCGATTAATTGCCAATCCTGATGGTCCGGGCAAACAGGTTGTATGCTGGGTTACCGCATGGAGCGATCGCGACGGCAAAGATGTAATAGACCTGGCGTTTCCACAGGGCGGCGGCGAAAATGTAAAAGACGCAAAAACAAGAGGCGGGCAGCAGGCATTCTTGAAAAATGCTGATGGCAAAGGTTATGTGCAAGAAATGGCATTGCCATGGAAAACCATCATTAAGGACGGCATCTCACCAAAACCGGGTGCTCGCATGGTTATCTCCGTAGAGCCAAACTTTGGCACCGACACAAAATTCCGCATTTCATTGAAAGATTTATTCCGACCGGGAGTAATACCCGACCGCGTATTCACCTTCATGGCATACAATTGCTGGGGATACGGCACATTTTCAAACAAGGGATACGTTGATCCGCAACCGCTGAGACTGGCAGACAACCGCGAGTTCAACGTTCATATCGCAAAAGGCGTTTCATCTATCGATTGGACAGGACTGTATGAAGCCAAAAAGATGGAAGGATTTGCCAATATTAACTTAGACATGCCTGATGATGGCTATGTATCATTAAATATCAAGAATGCAGACGGCATGGTGGTACGGCAACTGTTATCCGCAACATTCCTGACCAAGGGCAAACATGTTATTCCCTGGGATGGCCTGACTAATATCAACCATCTTGAACCCGGCACTGTGGTATCGGCGGGCAAATATACCTGGGATGCTATCTGGCACAAGGGAATCGGCATGAAACTTGTTGGCTGGGCACATAACGGCGGACGCGCTCCATTTGATTCCCCGGGCGGCAACTGGGGGGGCGACCAGGGCAATCCTACCGCTGTTGATTCTGATGGCACAAATATGTATCTCGGTTGGAGTGGTGCGGAAGCCGGACAGGCAGTAGTTACCACCGACCTTGACGGCAATGTTAAATGGCGGCACAAACGCGGCGGATTTGGCAATTGCCACTTGATAGCAGTTGATGGCGGAACCGTTTATGTTTACGACCGGCAGCAAAATGACAATATAGTATACCGTTTAAGTTCAGCTAAAGGCAGTTATACATCTTGGAAAGACAGTGATGATGCAACTTTGAATATTACCACTTTATTAAAAGCAACAACACCTCCGATATTAACTGGCATGACGGCTTCCGGTGGTAAATTATTCCTGAGTGCAGATAATATAGTTGCTGTTGTTGATGATGTAACCGGAAAGTTGATAAAAACCATTACCATTGACAGCGCTGGAGACCTGGAATTAGGCAAAGACGGCAAATTATACGTTATCTCTGCAAAAAATAAAGTAGTCCGGGTTGACTTAACTACTGACAAAGTTGAAACAGCGGTAGACGGTCTGACAAACGCATCCGGGTTGGCGTTGGACCCAGACGGTGCAATTTACGTTGGCGTTGGCGATCCTGACAACCAGGTAAAGGTATTTGGAGCAGATGGTAAACAGGTTCACACCATCGGAAAAACTGGTGGACGTCCTGAATACGGACCATGGGATAAAGACGGCATGCGCTTTATAGCCGGTATGCGCGTTGATGCACAAAACAAATTATGGGTGATGGAAAATGACGACAAGCCGCGCCGCATTTCGGTATGGGATGCTAAAACCGGCAAGTTCATGAAAGAATATTTTGGCCCGACTGACTACGGCGCAGGCGGTGGTGCTATCAGCCCGCTTGACCCAATGGTCATGGTTGGCCATGGCTGCGAATGGAAATTAGACAAAGCAACCGGCAAGGCAGAATGTGTCGGCGTATTCCATCGCGGCGCAATGAGCAATACCCGATTTGGCGTTGGTACCAATGGCTGCGAATACGTTGCCATCGGCGGCAGCGGCTATCAGCCTAACCCAGTATTGATTTACCAGCGAATGTCGCCGGGAGTATGGAAACTGCGCACTGTTTTATCAAGTATTCTTGATAAAAACAACCTTATCGGCATGCGCGTCTGGAGCGATGCCAATGATGACCAGAAAGAACAGCCAGAGGAAGTTAAAAACTACACCATCAACCTGGGTGGATGGATATCTGGCTGGTACATGCCAATGGCGCAAAGCCTGACTTTCTATGGCGGTGTATATCGCATCGCAGTCACCGGCTATACCGCTTGCGGCGCACCATTATACGACCTTAATAAGGCGAAAAAGATGCCCGCACCTGACGATGTTTTTAGTCGCGGCGGTATGGGCGCACAGCGCGGCAGCGGTTCAGAAGATGGCAAGCTGGCAATTTACAACGGACATTACGGTGCTGCTCACAGCGATTTTGAATGTTTTGATATCGAAAGCGGAAAGTTGAAATGGACCTATCCTAACACCTACGTCGGCGTACATGGCGGCCATCTTGCTCCGCCGCCGGCAACAGGTTTAATTCGCGCAGCTTACGACATTGTAGGAACTGCCAAACTGCCCGATCCGATTGGCGATATCTTTGTCATTCCAACCGACAAAGGTGAATGGCATATTCTCACCGGCGATGGCTACTATCTCACCAAACTGTTTGAAAGCGACCCTATGAAAATTAAATGGCCGGATCCCGCTGTTCCTGGCGCATCCATGGACAGCGTACCACCGGGCATGGGCGCAGAAGATTTTGGCGGATCCATAATTTATACCAAAGATGGCCAATTATATGTGCAGGCTGGTAAAACAGCATTCATTAATATAACAGTCACCGGAATGGAAACGGTAAAGAAACTCGATAGCGGTAAATTGACAATAACAGATAATGACCTGAAACTCGCTAATGGTTTCCGAGAAAAATTGCTGCAGGCGACGGTAGGGACAAAACAAGTAGTTGTAAAACGCCTGTCAGTGAAATTCACCGGCGACATGCGCAAAGACTTTGAAGTAAAAGACCCGATGATATTCTCAAAAAGTCCATCCGCCGCGGTGGAAACAGCGATAAATTATGACGATACCAACCTGTACCTGGGATGGGTCGTAAACGATGACTCGCCATGGGTGAACGGCGCAACCGAAACAGCAGTAATGTATGCCCTCGGCGACACCGTTGACTTCCAACTGGGTACCGACCCGAAAGCCGACAAGAAACGCGGTGAAGCGGGTGCAGGCGATTTGCGGTTATCCATCGGTAATTTCCAGGGCAAAGCGACCGCGGAAATCTATCGCCAGGTATCAGCAGAAAAAAGCCCGCGCAAGTTCTACTCCGGCGTAATCCAGAGTGGTTACTTGATGGAATATGTCAAGGCAATGGACAGCGCAAATATCAAGGTAAATGTTGATGCCCAGCGAAAACGCTATACCGTTGAAGCAGCTATTCCGCTGAAGGAACTGGGATTCACCCCGGTGCCAGGCATGAAACTATCAGGCGACTTTGGCGCCACCCATGGCGACCCGGCAGGCACCGATACGGTACTGCGCACCTACTGGAACAACCAGTCAACCGGTCTGGTAGCCGACGAAGTTTTTGAACTGAAAATGGAACCCAAAAACTGGGGTGTGCTGATATTTGAGTAACCCGAGTATATCAGTTAAATAAAACCAACAGAGGCGGACATCTATTGTCCGCCTCTTTTTTTTTCAAAACAAAATTTCCCCTATTACAAAATTCATTCAATGTGGTAAAATTATTTTATAAAGGTTGAGAGAGTAATGTTTTCTATTTTTGCATGATATTCTCAATTATTTTAACTACGAGGTAAAGGAAAATGAACAGAATTATTTTAACCGGCCGCATGACTACCGATGCTGAATTAAGACAGACAGCTAATGGTAAAATGGTCACAAACTTTAATATTGCGGTTGATCGCCAATTCCGAAACGCCCAGGGTGAGAAAGAAACCGATTTTATCACTGTTGTACTGTGGGAGAAATCAGCAGAATTTGTATCAAAATATTGCGGCAAAGGCCGATTGATAGCAGTGGAAGGCCGGTTGGAAATCAGAAAATACCAGGATAAAGACGGCAACAACCGCATAGCGCCGGAAGTTATCGGCGACCGCGTTGAAGGCCTTGATAGAGCGCAGCAAGACGGTGGTGGCGGTGGACAATACCAGAACCAGAATCAGAATAATGGCTACACCGCTCCTCGCAATGCCCCACCCCCGCCGACAACCAACCAGGCAGCAGCAACAAATACCGGCGATTGGGAAATGCCTCCCATCGACAATATCAACGACCCGTTTGATGATCAATAAAAATATGCCGAATGCATCGTTTATAAATTAACATGGATGGGCAGGATGGACAGGATATATTTTGCTTCGCAAAAAAATAATATCATGTTTATCCTGCCCATCATTGTTAATTATTTTTTACCTTTTCTGAAAAACGCTCTCTAACTATCGCCGCTATTTGCGGGTTTGTCATTTTATCTACAGTTTCAATGGCGAGAATGCGTTTAACAAGTCCTTCGTGTTCAATACGTTTTCCCAACTCGCCTTTCGCCTCGCCCGGGCCAATAATCAGGAAAGATTCTGCTTCACGAATAACTGCTATTACTTCATCGTAATAACTGTTAAGGTGGTTTTTAAATCGATTATCCAGGATGTCTTCTATCGAGTTATTTTCCGAGTCTGTACCACCAGTAAAACGGTCACGTTTTTCCGTACGGGATAAAACTTCCTTTATTTCTTCACTTTTACCAGTAATAAGTACAACAACTGCCTTTCGATGGTCAATCCATAATCCAGCTTGTTTTTTCATGATATTTCTCCTTGCATTATGTGAATAGTTGGAAATATTTTCTCCAACTGTTGAAAATTCGGGGTAATATAATCTGATTAGTTACAATTTTTTGCCGCGAATGATACGAACAAGAATCATCACAACGGCGATAACCAGTAGGATATGAATAAATCCTCCGATGGTATGCGCAGTGACAAATCCAAGAATCCAAAGGACAACTAAGACTCCAGCAATGATTTCAAGCATATTATTCTCCATTTCAATAGCTATTACAGCTATTTTTTGCTTTTGACATCTGTTTAGTTGCCAGATAAGATTATTATCTCATCCAGATAAAAAACATTTTATCAATAAAATATTATACCACACATTTCTATTTAAAATTGTGATTATTTGGAGGATGAGGAATTGCAGTTCCAGAGGGTGATACGGAGCGCCGGCTGGAAGCCAGCGCTCCGTAATCTATTTCTACTTCTAATTATACTTAGCTATATCATCTTCAGTTAAGATTCCGCCGTTTTCGCGGAGTGTTGTCTGCAGTGTTGGCACATTTATTTTTCCTGGTGTTACATCTTGCTGGATAGATTGCCAGGCGGCGATGCCGGCAGCCTCGCCTGTCAGCATGCATTGCACCATTACCCGCAGCGAACCAAGAGCAACGTGGGTGCAGGATATACAACGACCGGCAGCTAACAGGTTTTCTATTTTTTGCGGCACCAGCACACGATAAGGTATCTGGTATTTGAAACCTGGTTTTGGGTAAAATGTTGTTTTATCCATTCCTGCTCCATCAATGTGGTGAATATCGATAAAGAATGAACCGTAACCGATCGAATCGTCCCATTCACGTTCCGTCATCAAATCTTCTTCTGTCAGTACCAGGTCGCCGATGATACGTCGCGATTCGCGAATACCTACAGTGTTGGGGGTGGAAACCATGTAGCAGTTCTCCATTCCCGGCACATATTTTCTAAACACATCAATACTCTGGTAAGCTTGTCGCCGTCCTTCCATAGTAGCATAAGTCAGGTCTGCTGCCTTTGTTGAATCAATATTAGTGATATGGGTGAAGTTTATGCCTACCTGGTCTGGACGGCTTGGAGTGTGCCAGAACCCCATGATGGTTTTCTGGAAAGGTTCCATATCGCCGTTGCGCTGCGCTTCTTCCCATACATGGGTCATTTTATAGTCATGTTTGTTCCATTCTGCTACCCGCGGCCATTCAACCCCGCCAATGGTAAACATCAGCGTCACCGGTTGGCACTTGTGGTCATTGGGACGCCCCATGTCGAAAGGCGCGCCAGCGGATGCCGCAACATCGCCATCGCCGGTACAATCAATTACTCTTTTCGCTGTTATCACCTGGCGGCCAGCTTTATTCTGAATAATAGCGCCGGTAATCTTGCCATCTTCAACAATTGAACTGCTGAATTGAGTGTAATAGAGTATCTTCGTGCCGGTCTCTTTTATCATGCGGTCCAGCAAGAACTTCAGACCTTCCACTTCAAACCATACACCATGCGGGTTGCGATGCGCTACCCCGTCATCGACTAACCGGCTTGCTATTTCATCGGCAATACCGCCAACTATGCGGTTTTGCAATCCCCACGCGCAATAGATGCTGATATGCCCATGCCCGCCGGCACCAGCAACCCCGCCAAGACAGTTAAATTGCTCGATAATCAGCACGCTTGCACCAGCCCGCGCAGCAGCAAAAGCTGCCGCCAAACCGGCAGGACCACCGCCAACAACCAGCACATCAATATCGTCAACAATCGGCAGCATTTCTTCTTTAACCAGCATAGTTTTCATGAGATACCTTTTTTATTACTTTTTAAAAATTTACGGCAGATAACACCCGTTCTGTTGTAATTTGGCGCGCAAGTCATTAACATCAATTTCCCTTACATCATTACCAACCTTTACCGCCATAGCCGCAGCAACACCAGCAGCTTCTCCCATTGCCAGGCAAACCGGCATTACCCGGGTGCTGCCTTGTACAGTGCGGTCGGTTGATATGGAACGCCCGGCTACCAGCACGTTGCGCAGTTTTAGCGGGGTCAGGCAGCGGTAAGGTATCCCGTGGGAGTCGCCTTTGCCATAATGCATTGCCCGGGTCATTGTCGGGTCTTTTTTGTTTAGCAGCGATTCACCGACTTCATTTTTCGCGGTATGGATATCAATGAAATAACTGTTGCGGCAAATTTCATCAGGAAATGATTGCCGTGCAACCCAATCATCGATAGTCAGGATGTAGTCGCCTTTAATGCGTCGGCTTTCGCGTACCCCCATCAATGAAGCGGTATTGACCAAAAAAGCATTGGCAAATGCCTTGGGATAATAAATTGCCAGTGCGTCGCGGAATTGCGCAGCCAGTTCGCGACCTTCAATCATTGCCTTTGACAAACTATGCGGATCAGTCGAATCAACATCCCACAGATGACCAGCGTTAAAACCGACAGTTTTTGGGCCTACAATATTGTTGCAGGCATGGGTATCTTTTATCAGCGGAAAACGCGGGTCTTGCGCAATCGCCCATATCGGACTGTCCGGGTTGTTATTATGCAGGGATACTCCGTTCAGATAAGCGTATTCATCAACATTTGTCAGTTCGAAACAATGGGTTACCGGCATCATTTCGCCTTTGTTGTCGCCTTTGTCAAAATCGGCACCAGCAAAAGCGCAAAGGTCAGCATCGCCGGTACAATCTATCACCACCGATGCACGGTAAGCCTTCAAACCTTCCTTATTGGCAACCAGTAGGTAGTTTATGTTGCCGGCGTCATCGCGGTCAACGCCTACGCATTGCGAGAAAAACAACACTTCCGCGCCGCTGCCGGTTACTAACTTATCGTAAACACTTTTCAATAACTCGTGATTAATAGGAACCCAATCAACATCGGTATCTTTCACGTGAGGCATTCCGGCTTTACATTCATTTAATACTTCCAGCGCGATGCCGCGATATATAATCTGTTCTTTATCAGTATACGGACACCAGGCAGGAACAAGGCCAGAAGTTCCCATACCGCCCAGCATACCAGTAGCCTCAATCAGCAGCGTTTTAGCCCCTTCCCGCGCCGCAGCCGTTGCCGCCGCGCAACCGGCAGGACCACCGCCAGCCACAATAACATCCCACCCGTCACAAACAGGAATCTCACGTTTTAATTCATATTTCATGGTAATACCACCCGAATTGATTATACATTTTGGAGATATATTGAGCAAACAAAAAATATGGTTTTTTATTTATTGCAAGCATGGGACAAACAGCCTTCCCGGCTTCGCCGTTCGATGACAGTCCCAATTCAAATATCAGTCGGATATGTCGGATCGGACTGATTAGTCGTATGTAGTCAGAAAATTTTAAATAATAAGCAACAAAAGCGAAAGTATTATACTAAATTTTTCACATCTTCTCTGAAGTTGTATTTTTTCGTATTTCACGAAATTCTTCGTGGATATCGCACATACACTGGAATATTTTCGGATCAAAATGATGCCCGGATCCCGCTATCATCATGGGGAATGCTTCTTCTTCACTAAATGCTTTTCGATATACGCGGTCAGTGAGGAGAGCATCATATACATCAACTATTGCTACTATGCGGGCACTTTCAGGAATTTCTTCTTTCGATAGCCCGTTTGGATAACCGCTGCCGTCCCAGCGTTCGTGGTGGTTAAGGGCGATTTCAACCGCCATATTCATTAATTGAATATTTGAACCTGCCAATATTCCCGCTCCCATTTTTGTATGTTTTTTCATAATTTCAAATTCTTCATTGGTAAACTTGCCTGACTTCAACAAAATGTGGTCTGGTATGCCAATTTTTCCGATATCATGCATCGGTGCGGCGAGGCGCAGTAAATCCACCTGTTCTTCTGACCAGCCAAGTGCTTTGGCAAGTGCCGCGGCATACAATCCGATTCGACGAATATGGCTGCCTGTTTCTTCATCCCGGTATTCTGAAGCCGCCACCAGGTGCATGGTGATTTCTTCTTCACGATTGCGAATATCCCTGGTGCGTTCAAGCACCTGTGCTTGCAAATCATTCTCAAAATCGTTACGCAGTTTTTCCAAATCTTGACGACGCAAAGCATTAATGACATTTATCAGCAATTCGTTTGGCTGGAAAGGTTTTATCATATATCCATACGCGCCTTGTTCCAATGCCTGTATTGCCGTTTCCTGGCTGTCAAGACCTGTCAGCATAATTACTGCTATATCAGGACGCAACTTGCGGGCAAGCGACAACAATTCAATACCTGTCATACCCGGCATCATTATATCTGTAATCATTAACGCGAAATCCTGAATAAGCAGCAAATCCAGTGCTTCCTTACCGCTGCAAGCCTGAATACAGGTATAACCTTTTTCCTGCAATATGCGAGCGACTAATCGACGCAAGTAATCTTCATCATCAACTACCAGTATATTAATATCAAAGTTATTGGGCATTATATTTTCTCCCTGCCATGATTATTTAACCATTCTTTATTCCGGAATTCTTTATTTATTTCATGAATTTGTTTCTCTAATTCTTTTTCATAGTCATCACGCATCTTTTCTGATTTACGACGATGCAAAGCACTAAAAACATTCATAAGAAGTTCATTAACCTGGAATGGTTTAATCATATAACCATAGGCACCTTGTTCTATAGCTTGAATTGCAGTTTCTTTCTTATCTACACTTGTCAGCATGATAATTGCCATATCTGGTTTTAAGTTACGTACAGTTGTTAATAATTTCATTCCCGATATACCTGGCATCATAATATCGGTAATAAGCAAATCAAAATCCTGATTTTGCAATATTTCCAATGCTTCAGTGCCATTCGATGCCTGAACAGTTGAATAGCCGTCAATAAGCAGAATTTCTTCAACTAACCCTCGTATACTTTCATCATCATCAACAACAAGGATAAAAACATCAGAATTATTTTTCATTTAATACCTCTCTTATTTTCTTTCCCAGAGAGTCATATTTGAAGGGTTTTTGTATGAATGGCGCGTTTGCATCAAGCATTTTATGAGGTAATCTGGCGTTATCTGGATAACCAGACATGAATAAAACCTTCAAATGCGGGTATTTCTCATGTATGGATTCATAAAGTTGCGGACCTGTTTGTTCTGGCATTACTACATCTGTCAGCATTAATGCTATCTCATCACCATGCTCTTCAAGGATTGATATGGCCTCAGACGGCAAAGCTGCTGCTAATACTTTATATCCTTGTTTCTCTAATATTCTCTGCGCTATATTACGCACGGTATCTTCGTCTTCAACTATAAGGATTGTTTCTGTACCAGATAGGTTTTCAGATTGACTTATAATTGATAGCGTGTCAACCACACCTTCTATTTTGGGAAGGTATATTTTAAAAGTTGTCCCCATATCTTTCTCGCTATACGCCCAGATATTACCGCCATGCTGCTTAACGATGCCATAGACTGTTGCCAATCCTAAACCGGTACCTTTGCCGATTCCTTTTGTTGTAAAGAACGGTTCAAATATATGCTCCAACACTGATACATCCATCCCGCATCCTGTATCAGTCACAGATATTACTACATAAGAACCAGGCAATGTACCAACATGTGTGTTGGCATAATCCTCATCAATTTCAATGTCAGATGTTTCAATGGTTAATTTCCCGCCATTCGGCATGGCATCACGTGAATTTATAACAAGGTTAACCAAAACTTGCTCAATTTGTCCAGGATCAGCCTTTACAATTCCGTCTATAGAGTTTGAAACAAATTTCAAATCAATCTGTTCACCAATCAATCGGCCCAACATTTTTATTAAATTTCTTACCAGCATATTGATATCAATAATAACTGGCAGCAAAGTCTGCCGCCTGCTGAAAGCGAGTAATTGACGCGTTAAATCAGCAGCACGTTTTGCCAGTGTCAATACTTCGGCAAGGTCATCGCGTGATGATGATCCTTCTGGTGCGGCATCATGTGCAAACTGGGTGAACCCTTTAATGCCAGTCAGCAGGTTATTAAAGTCATGGGCAACGCCGGCGGCTAATTGACCAACAGATTCAAGGCGCTGCTGCTGCCTTAACTGTTCTTCCAAATTTACACGTTCTGATTCCAACTTCTTGCGTTCTGTGATGTCGATACCGATTCCTACAAGGAACGGACTATTGTCGATCATCATTTGTTGGCCTGTCATCAGGAGCCATTTGTATGCCGGTCCACCGTGCAAAAGAACCCGGCTTTCAACTAACTCGTAAGTACTTTTTTGCGATAATACGTTCGCTATTTTCGACTGGACCAACTCGCGGTCGTCTGGATAAATGGTATCTATCGCGTTCATACCGGCGATCTGGCCTTCCAGTTTGCCGACAATCACCTCACGCTGGTAAGCGTTCCAACGAAAATATTGGCCATTTGCGTCGAGCATGTAGAAGGTGCCGGGGATACTGTCGATAATTGCCTTGCTGATGACTTGCTCTTGTTTTATCAATTCTTCCGCCTGCTTGCGCGCGGTGATGTCGTGATAATTTCCCAGCAGGCCGTTGATGTCGGGGTCATGCGTAAGATTAATACCGACAAATTCTATCCATTTGTATTGGCCGTCCTTGCACTGGTAACGGCATTCCGTACTTCCGGTCGCATCTGGTTCACGAAAGAGAGCACCAATGAATTTCCAGGCATGGGCGAGGTCATCAGGATGCACATTATCCAATGCGCCAGCGCCGATGACCTCCTCGGGTCGCCAGCCAAACAACCGCTCGATGTTGGGAGACTTGTAGCGATTGATGCCATCCTTATCGATGATAACAATCACGTCGCCGATATTTGCTAAAAGTTTGCTGTACCTGATATCCCTCGCCTGCAACGCCGTCTCTGCAGAGCGGTGCTGCTGGAGCAGTGTCCACTCGCGGAGGATTCTCTTTACAGAGTGGGGCATGGCAGCAAACACTTCGGAGGATTTGACGACATAGTCCAGCGCGCCTGCTTTCATCACTTCAACGACAATGGGCTGACTGCCGAACGCGGTCATCACCAGGACTGGGAATGGCGCATCTTCCGGCGGATTTGACAGGATTTCCACAGCGCGGCCGTCGGGTAGGTTCAGGTCAACCAACGCAATGTCGGGCGAATGTTCGGCAATATACGCGCGGTATTCCAGTAAGGTGCCGACGGCGTGGATATTCACAGGCACCCCTTCATCTTCAAAGGCGCGGCGGATAGCCTCGACGTGCGCCGCGTTGTCTTCTACTATAATCAGATTCAGAGGGGTCATCATTCACTCCAATCCGGATACTGGTTCCAAGCCACCCAATAGAAGCCGAAGGTTGTCATCAATTCAGTGAACTTCGTGAAATCAACCGGCTTGACCAGGTAACTGTTGGCGTGGAGGGCATACGCCTTAACCATGTCCTGTTCGGCTTTCGAGGTGGTCAATACCACCACCGGAATCGAACTGAACTCAGGGTTGGTCTTGATGTGCTGCAGAACCTCCAACCCGTTCACCTTTGGCAGGCGCAGGTCGAGTAGAATGATGCCGGGCCGCGGCGAGTCGGCATGGTCGCTGAATTCACTCTGATGGTGCAGGTAATCCAGTGCCGCCTGCCCGTTGTCGACGTGCATCATCCGGTTGGCCAGTCGGCAGTCCGTGAAGTTCCGCCGCACAATCTCGGCATGTGCCGCATCATCTTCCACCAGCAATACTACTATCGGTTCACCTTTCATAATTTATCCCCTTTGTTTGCTTGTTGAATCGCCCCCGGCAATGTAAAATAAAAGCACGTTCCCTGCCCGATACCAGCGGACTCCACCCAAACGCGCCCATTGTGCAATTCCACGATCCGCTTAACCAGCGTCAGACCCATGCCGATCCCTTCGATGTGCGGATCGAGCTTTTCGAACAACCCGAACACCTTCGCCTGGTGGCGCGGGTCAATCCCGCTTCCGTTGTCGCGCACGAAAAATACCGTCTCCGCGCTGTGCGTCTCCACGCCGATTTCGATGTGCGGCGCAGGCTGATTGTCCATGAACTTGCAGGCGTTGTCCACCAGATTCTGGAACAACCCCACAAAGCGCGCGCGGTCGCCGTGAAGCGTAATAGGTTCCTCGGTCACCGTCACCTGCACGCCGCGTTGGGCAATGCGCCCAGCCACCAGGTCCAA
>Ga0194052_1001519_pt1 | contig 13279 bp, 7 predicted proteins | sample SepL226m_MetaG_FD_160117 | JGI IMG/M metagenome (GOLD analysis project Ga0194052, IMG submission 160117) | Anoxic zone freshwater microbial communities from boreal shield lake in IISD Experimental Lakes Area, Ontario, Canada - Sep2016-L227-6m | ecosystem: Environmental > Aquatic > Freshwater >... | reverse complement strand
CTGGAAGAGCATCGGCGGCCAAAAACGCGCCCAGGAGGTCAACCGGGAGATTGCTAAACACGTGGATGTCATGATCGGCAACGAGGAAGACTTCACCGCTTGCCTTGGCTTCAATGTCCAGGGGATGGACGAGCACATCTCGAAGATCGATGTGAGGGCGTTCAAAGGGATGATTGAGAGCGCGGTGAAGGCGTATCCGAATTTCAAGGTCACCGCCACTACGCTCCGCAGGGTAAAGTCGGCTTCGCGCAACGACTGGGGCGCGATTTGCTGGGCTGGCGGCAGCTTTTATGAAGCGCCCAGCCGCGAGGATGCGGAAATCCTGGACCGCGTCGGCGGCGGCGACAGCTTCGCCAGCGGGCTGATTTACGGCCTGATGAAGTTCAGCGACCCCCAGAAAGCCGTCGAATACGGCGCGGCGCACGGCGCGCTCGCAATGACCACGCCCGGCGACGCCTCGATGGCCTCTCTTAAGGAAGTCGAGGCGCTTGTCAACAATGGCAGCGCCCGGGTCCAGAGATAGTCAGGCAAGGAAACCAGTTGATCTGGATTGTATCCGCCCTGAGCGCGACCCCGATGACGGAGCGCAGCCCGCTGAAGCCTGCGACTAACTTTATTTGGTTTCGGAGGGGATGGACTCGACCCGGTAAAGATGGGTTCTTGTTCTCAGAAAGAACGACTTGCCGGCGACTGCCGGCGACGCCATAAAGCCGCCATCCAGGGTGTTGGTGGCCAACACCTCCAAAGCGCGGCCCGGTTTGAGAACCGTCGTCGTGCCCTTCTGATCGAAGAAATAGAGCCGCCCATCGGCGTACAGCGGCGAAGCGGCGAATTTGCCGCCAATCCCCTCCGTCCAGACTACTTGTCCGGTGGCAGCGTCGATGCAGGTCACGTAGTTCTCCTCGGCCGCGGTGTAGATTAAGCCATCCACCAAGAGGGGCGAAGCGTATCGGGCTATATGCTTGCCGAGCTTCCAAGCTACGTGTGTGCCTGTCACATCGCCTTGTCCATCCGTCTTCACCGCCCACATCTCCCTTTTTGACCCGCCAGTAATAATGAAGGCCACCCCGCGGTCGAACACCGGTCGGGGAGCGGCCGAGTAATCCGGGTACTGAACCCGCCACAGTTCCCGTCCGGTTCGTGGGTCGTAGCCATAAGCCGCCTTGGCGCCGGCGCTGAGCATCTGCGGTTTCCCGGCGGCGGTCACGATCAACGGCGTGCTGTGGGCTTTGCGCAAATCCCCATCCTTCGCCAGTTGCCCCGGCACGTTCTCATCGTTCCACGGAACCGAGCGATCCATTCTCCAGACGGTTTTGCCGGTCTGCTTGTCCAGCGCCACATGAAACTGTAGATCGACGCCGTCCATCGTCAGAATCACCAGGTTCTCGAACGCGATCAGCGACGAAGCCGGGCCGCGGTAATGACGGCATTGCAGGTCTTCCCGTTTCCAAAGCACCTTGCCAGTGCTCGTATCCAGGCACGCCGTCCCAAACCTGCCAAAGTGGACATAGACCCGGCCCGGCTCAATCACCGGCGACGGCGTCGCGTAACAATTCATCGAGGCGCCATTGCCGAGCGGTTCCGGATTGTCGCTGTGGAACACCTTTTCATTGAAGCGAACCTGGCCGGTCTCGGCATCCACACAGATCGCGAAGAAGTCATGGCCATCCTCCGTCGCCGTGGTCAACCAGACCTGGCCGCCCATCACGACGGGCGTGGACCACCCGCGGTAGGGAATCTCTGTTTTCCATTTGACGTTGTTCGTCTCGCTCCAGTGAAGCGGCAGGCCGATCGAGTTGGTGTCACCCGGGGCCGAAACATGGCCATCACCCCACGGACCTCGGAACTCCGGCCAGTCCGCTCGCGCTGCCGATCCGCTAAACGCCAACAGCAACAGCGCCAGGACGGAAAGTGATCGGCCAAAGCAGCCGCGACTCAACGCGTTGCCAGAATTGAAGAACAGGCTTCTGCCAAGACTCATATCAACAGGGTGCTACGGCCACCGAGGCAAGTCAACCATGCGCGGCGTAATATTCGTGAGTTGGGATGTGTCAGGCAAGGGCGGACGCACTCCAAAACCTGGCGGAACTACGGACTTCACCGATTATATGATCGTGCTGGCGGCGGAGCCGTATCCCAATCTGCCGGTCAGCCTGTTCGGTGGTGGAGACCAAGACCAACGAAATCCCCGTGGTCCGCCAACTCTTCCAGGAACTGGATCTGCGGGGCCGGTTCGTCTCGTTGGATGCGCTGCACACCCAAACCGAGACGGGCCGGGAGGTGGTCCTGCAGGGCGTGGGCGTGGAGTCAGCCTTCACCCAGCAGCCCAAACCAAAAACCTCCCGTGCGCCAGATCGCCTTCATGAATTGGCCCTGATTTCTTCAGCACAGAGAGGTTTCGCGGTTGGAAACCCGGGCGCTTTTTGCTCTAATTGATTCGGAGTTCGAGCGAGTGAATTCGTCTGGCACAATGGCATCACCGTTGCGCTACCTCGTGGTGCTGGCGTGCTAATCCGGCAAGGCTCGCCACTGCCAGCGGGCGAGGTAGGGATCGAGACGCACCAACAGCCAATACGCCCAACGCTGCTTCAGCCGACGCCAGACTGTCCGCGACTTCCGCCAGCTCTCCAGCGTGATGGGACGGCATTGCTTAAGGGCTCCGGCGAATACCGCGCGCGCCTCCTCGGCCATCTCCTTCTGGTCGAACCGAATCATCAGCTCATAGTTGATATTGAGACTGCGGGGATCCAGGTTCGCCGAACCGGCGTAAACAAAATCTTCGGCGATGATCAGCTTTGCGTGGAGGACTTGCGGCTGGTACTCGTAAATTCTGACTCCGGCTCTCAGGAGCCGTCGATACAGACTCTGCCCGGCCAGTTGCGAAATCAGCACGTCGGACTTCCCCGCCAAAATTAACTCGACGTTGCCCCCCTGCCGCGCGATCCGCATGAGCTCGCGCCGGATTCGCCAGGTCGGAAGAAAGTAGCCCATCATGATGCGCACGTTCGCAGCGCGCGCCAAATCGCCGTGCAAAGCCTGCTTGAGCGGGTTGCGACCGCGTCCCGGACCGCTCAGCAGGAGCTGCTCCTTCGGTGTCAGCAGCAGCTTTTTGGCGACCGATTTTCGCAGGCGCACGAATCGTTCTTGCTGGAGATCAGCGCGCGCGAACATTTCTGCGAATGCGACCCTCAATTGCGCCGGCAGCGGCCCCTCGACTTTTAGCCCCACGTCGTACCAGCCGCGCGTGACACCATCGCCGTCGTATTCTGGGGCGATGTTGAATCCGCCGACAAAAGCCGCCTGGTTATCGCAAACCAGCAGCTTGCGATGGTCACGAACGCCGAACCGGTTTAAGGAAAGGGGGTTGAACTGGCGCACCTCGCCACCAACAGCGCTCAATGGCTTCCAAAACGAGGCTGCCAAACCCATCGAGCCGAGCGCGTCAATCAGCACCTGCACGCGCACGCCGCGTTGCCGGGCCCGAACGAGTGCATCACGGATGCCTTCGCCAGGATGACCGGCCCCAAAAATGTAGGTCTCGAGACAGACCAAGTGCCGCGCCGCATCGATAGCGGTTAGCATCGCGGGAAATATCTCGCGCCCGGAACACAACCAGGTCCAGTTAGCAGCAGCGGGTTCGGCCGGCATCCGAGCAGGTTATGGCGGCAGCCGAAAGTTTGCAATCGGTCTGAAATAGTATCGAACTTTTCCGTAAATGCGGCATCTTATTCACGTGCGAAGGGTTTTGAATCTCTTGAGTGCGGTTTTGCTTTGCCTGAACGGTCTTCCGGCGCGCGCCGCCCACACGCAGGCGAGCCTGGTTCTGGCGGCGGAAACGGCGCAGCCGGGGGACACCGTCCTTGCCGGCGTGCATCTCCGCATGGACCCGGGCTGGCACACGTACTGGCAAAACCCGGGCGGCTCCGGCACGCCGACAACCATCGAGTGGCAACTGCCGCCCGGCATCACCGCCGGCGCGATCGAGTGGCCGGTTCCGGAGAAACTGCCGGACGAAGACCTCACTACTTATGTCTATTCAACCGACGCTGTCGTGCTCGTTCCACTCAAACTCGCCGCTGATCTGCGCCCCGGACCGCTCGACATCAAAGCCAAAGTGTCGTGGCTGGAGTGCGAAGTCGCGTGCATTCCCGGCAAAGCCAGCATCGAGGCTGTGCTTAACATCGGTCCCGAAACAAAGCCGTCAAAAGACGCCTCATTGATCCAGACCTGGCAAAAGAGACTTCCGAAAAGCAGCGCCGCCGTGTCGGCTCGCGCCTGGTGGGAAAATTCAGGCATCGGAAACCTGCGCCCATTGATTCTGGAATGGAACTCGAACGAGGCGGCAACCGAAGCCGATTTCTTCCCGCATGACAGCGAGAAATTCGCAGTGCAACCGGCCACCGCCCGAGTTCCGGCCGGCGCGGGCAAAATCCGCCTGCGCAAAGATGTCAAGAAACTGGCCAGTGACTGGCCGCCGCAAGTCTCAGGGGTGCTGGTTCAGCAATCCGGCGCCCGGCGCCTGGCCTACAGTGCGGATTTGATGGTCGCGGCTTCGGGTGCCACGACGGCGGCGAACTTGAGTTCGGATGCGTCGTCGGTTCCTGCCATTGCCGCTCCGGCGCTCTTGGAAATGCTGATTTACGCCTTCATCGGCGGGCTGATTCTGAACGTCATGCCCTGTGTGTTGCCGGTTATCGCGCTGAAGATCCTCGGTTTTGTGGGCCAGGCAAAAGACGACCCTCGAGAAGTGCGCAAGCTCGGGCTTATCTACGCGCTTGGGGTTCTCGTTTCGTTCCTCGTCCTCGCGGCTCTAATCGTTAGTGTCAAGGCCGCGGGCCATAAGGCCGGCTGGGGGATGCAATTCGGTAATCCGCAATTCCTCGTCGTGCTGACCGTGCTGGTCACCCTCGTGGCGCTGAACTTGTTTGGACTCTTTGAAATAACCCTCGGGGGCAGCGTCATGGGGCCGGCCGGAGCGCTGGCGTCGAAACACGGGTCGGTTGGGGCCTTCTTTAATGGCGTGCTGGCCACCATCCTCGCGACGCCTTGTACGGCGCCGTTCCTCGGCGCTGCCCTTGGATTCGCCTTCACTCAGCCAGCGCCAATTGTCGTGCTGATGTTTGTCGTCGTCGCCCTGGGATTAGCAGCTCCGTATGTTGTCTTAAGCTGGCAGCCGGCGTGGCTGAAGTTTTTGCCCAAGCCCGGCGCCTGGATGGAGCGATTCAAAGTTGCCATGGGGTTTCCGATGTTGGCCACCGCCGTTTGGCTGTTCAGCCTCATCCCGCTGCATTATGGCAAGCGCGCCCTCTGGCTCGGCATTTTTCTGGTCATCCTGGCCCTCGCCGCGTGGGTTTACGGCGAGTTCGTCCAAAGAGGCCACTCGCATCGCAGCCTGGGGTTGGCCGCGGCCTTGGTGCTACTGATTGGCGGCTACGCCTTTGCGGTCGAAGGCCAGTTGCGCTGGCGCTCGCCAGATGCGGAAGCCAACAGGACGGCCACGCTCAAGGAAAGTCCCGATGGCATCGACTGGCAGCGCTGGAGTCCAGCCGCCTTGACCAGGGCGCGCGAAACCGGCCATCCCGTGCTGGTTGATTTCACTGCCGACTGGTGCCTGACCTGCCAGGCGAATAAGAAACTCGCGCTGGAGGTTCCGTCCGTCCGCGCGAAGCTCAAGGAGACCAACGCCGTTGCGCTGCTCGGGGACTACACGCGATTGCCGGACGACATCACCGACGAGTTGAACCGCTACGGCCGCGCCGGCGTGCCGCTGGTTATCGTTTACCCGAAAAACCCCAATGACCCGCCCATCGTTCTCCCCGAAGCATTAACACCCGGCATTGTGCTGGCCGCGCTGGATCGTGCCGCGCGTTAGCCCTGTCAACTTCCCAACGCGCCCCCCCTACCCGTCCTGGCTTATCCTCGCTCGAACGCTCTCTGTGGACGACGAAGTGACGGCTCGCCGCGCATTGCTTTCAGGCAGCGACTCGGCTACGTTCGGCGCATGGGCACGCTTTATTATGGCGACAACCTCGAAATTCTGCGGCGCTATTTGAAGGACGAGACGGTGGACCTCGTCTATCTCGATCCGCCGTTCAACTCCGCGCAGAACTACAACGCCTTCTTCCACGAAAAGGACGGCACCGAGGCCGCGAGCCAGATTCGCGCCTTCGAGGACACCTGGAGATGGAACCAGGAAAGCCAGCGCCTCTATGAGGAGCTGATTCTCCAGCCCGGCAAGGTCAGCGAAGTGATGCAGGCATTCCACACCTTTCTCGGCACGAATGACATGATGGCTTATCTCGCCATGATGGCCCCGCGGCTCGTCGAACTCCGCCGCACGCTCAAACCCACGGGCTCGCTTTATCTCCATTGCGACCCCACCGCGTCGCATTATCTCAAGCTGCTGCTCGATGCGGTTTTTGGAAAAGACAAGTTCCGTAATGAAATCATCTGGAAACGAACCAGCGCTCAGTCGGCAGCGAAACGATGGGGTGAAATCCACGACTCCATCCTCTTCTATTCCAAGTGTGATAGCTATCGCTGGAGCAACGTGCTCGTGCCGCACAGCGAAGAATACTCCGCCCGCTACCGAAATGAAGAGGGGGACGGACGCAAATGGGCGGATGATAACCTGACTGGGCCGGGTGTTCGTCATGGCGACTCGGGGGCCTCGTGGCGAGGGTTTAACCCCACCAGCAAAGGGTCACATTGGAAAATCAACCTCCAGACGGTCGAAGGCCTCATCGGAGCGGAGGCAGCAAAAAAGCTTTCCACCACCGAGAAACTCGAATTGCTCGAGCAGCACGGCTTTATCCACTGGCCCCGCGCGCGCAGCGGCAAAGGTGAAGGATTCCCTCGCTTCAAACGATTCCTCAGCGAAGGCGGAACTCTCCAAGACGTCATCAGTGACATTTCGCCGATCAATTCGCAGGCCGCTGAAAGACTCGGCTATCCCACCCAGAAACCTCTCGCCCTGTTGGAGCGCATCATCGCGGCCAGCAGCCATCCCGGCGATCTGGTGCTCGACCCGTTCTGCGGCTGCGGAACCACCGTGGATGCAGCGCAACGACTCGATCGGCGCTGGGTAGGCATTGACATCACTCAGCTTGCCACCTCGCTCATCAAGCATCGGTTGCGCGAAGCTCATGGCGGACGCATCAAAATCGAGACCATTGGCGAGCCGGTTACCCCGGCGGACGCCGCCAAGCTCGCCGACCAGGACAAATTCCAATTCCAATGGTGGGCCCTGGGCTTGGTAGGCGCGCGGCCCGTCGAGCAGAAGAAAGGCGCTGACCACGGCATTGACGGGAAGATTCTTTTCCGCGATGACCCGAAGGCGAGCAAGGCGGAGCAGATCATCATTCAAGTCAAAGGCGGCAAGACGGGCGTCAAAGACGTGCGCGATTTGCGCGGCGTTCTGGAGCGGGAGAAGGCCGCGATGGGTGTCCTGATTTCCCTCCAGCCACCGACCAAAGACATGGTGGCCGAGGCCGTAAGTGCCGGCTTCTACGACCACAAGACCATTCAGCAGAAGTATCCGCGTCTCCAACTCCGCACAGTAAAAGAGCTGATGGACGGCAAGGCTATCGAGCGCCCGTCGAACGTCGCCGCCCTGGACGAGACATTCAAGAAAGCGCCGGAATCCAAGAGAAAGCTGGGGCATCAGAAGGAGTTCGGGCTGTAAAATCAGTGGAAGCGCGAAGGGAAGGATGAAGGAAAACGTCAGCGGGGCCGGTCGGGGGTGGAGCGGGAGATGAAGAAGCGGCCAGCATTCTGCTTTCTGGAGGATTTCCACAGTTGCAGCCGGTGAGGATTTCGCGGATAAATACGCCCGTTGAGCGATACGCACGCAACCGAAACCCATAAGCTACCATGAACCTTCTGACGCCCCGACGCAAGTTTATCAAAACCGTGGCCCTGGCAAGCGCCAGCGTTCCCATCGGCCTGCGCCATTCGTTCGGGGCCGCTGCTGAGCAACCCGCCGCCTGGCAAATCCAGAACCGTCTTTTCGGCGTTCACTTTTCCCCGGCTTCCGGCCGGCTCAACGCGTGGCGAAACGGTGTGCCGCTGCTATCCAATGCCTTTGCCCGCGCCATGACGCCGACGGGTGCCCGCAGCACAATCGACCCGGACTACACTCGCGAGATTGAGGTCAGGCCAATTACCGACGACTTGGGATCAGGAAAACAACTCATCGCCCGTTGCGCCGACGTCAAGAAGCAGCTTGATTTCGAACTCCGGGCCACTCTTTACGACGCGCGCGACGGATTGGTGCTGGAGGCCATCTGCCGAAACATCTCCAACGGCCCCATCATCGTCCAGTCTCTCGAACCCGTCCGAGCGATGCACGAAGAGGACGCGGCGTGTTCCTGGCCGGGTGTGGTGCGCCTGCTGACCAACGGCCAGATGTATTACGATGCCGGCAAGGTCAGGGAGCCCAAAGCTGGTGAAAGCATCAAGAGCTGGTGGGACATGGCTTTTTACACTGGCGACCAGAACGAAGGCCTGGTGGTCGGCTACGTGGAGAACAACTCTTCCCAAGGGCAAATCATGGCGCGGTTCGGGAAAACCGAATCGTCGGGCAAACTCGATGACCGGATTTCGCTGGTCGCGGAATCCACCTACGAACAGCAGTTTGTTCTAAAGCCTGGAGCGAGCGTCTCATCCGACCGCTTGATATTCAATTTCGCGCCGAATGCCTTCGCCGCCCTTGAATCTTACGCCCAGGCCATCGGCGACGTGCATCACGTTCGGCTTAATCCACCGATCAATGGTTGGTGCAGTTGGTTTTCATTTTTCGGCGCGATCACCGAAGGCGAGGTGTTGCGGCAAGCCGAGTTCGCCGCGCGCCAACTCAAGCCATTCGGCTTCGAGTACATGCAGGTCGATGACGGTTTTTATCGCGCCTTTGGCGATTGGGAGGGCAATGACCGGTTTGCGCACGGCATGAAATGGTTGGCCGAAAAGATTCGCGGCACCGGTCTGAAACCGGGCATCTGGCTGGCGCCCTATGTCATCACCGAGGGGACGGAGGTTCATCGCAAACATCCGGATTGGCTGGTTCATCGCGTGGACGGCAAGCTCAAACAGATCGTCCCGGGACTTGTCGAAGGGTCAAAGGCGGCCGAGCAGCAAACGCCGAAACTCTACGCCCTGGACATCACCAATCCCGGCGCCGCGGATTGGCTGCGGAAACTGTTCGCTACCGCGGCCAATGACTGGGGGTACGATTTCATCAAGATCGACTTCGTCGAATGGTCGCTGCTGGCGGCGGAGCGCTATTACGATCCGACCGTGACCAAAGCCGCCATCTATCGGCGCGGCTTTGAAATCATGCGCGAGGCCGTCGGACCGCATTGCCATCTGCTTGATTGCGGCCCCGGGCCGGTGACCGTGGGGCTGCTCGACAGCATGCGCATCGAGCTGGACCAGCCGCCGGTGACGTGGCACCAGTATTTTCTGCACTCCGCCAGTACCGCCCCGGCTGCCGCCAAACGCTACTTCTATCACAAACGCGCCTGGATCAATGACGCGGACCATGTCGTCCTCTCGAACCTGACTCTGCCGCAAGCGCAGGCGGCCGCCACGATCGTGGCGCTCTCGGGCGGCAACATGATTTCCGGCGATCGGATGACTGACCTCGACGTGCCGCGACTCGAGATTCTCAGGAAAGTGTTCCCCTCTTATGGCGAGGCGGCGCGGCCCATCGACCTCTTCGAGCGTGACCGGCCGGAAATCTTCGCAATGACCGTAAAGAAGAAATTCGGCGAATGGCTGGTGCTGGGGGTTTTCAACGCCGACGAAAAGGCCCCGGCGGAAAAGGTCATTTCGCTCGATCGACTCGGGTTGGATTCGGGTAAGACCTGCGTGGCCTTCGACTTCTGGAAGCAGAAATTCTTTGGCGAAGTCCGGGGGCAGTTCTCCGTGCGCCTCGAACCGGCGTCCGTCGTTCTGCTCGCCATCCATGAGAAGCGCGGTGTGCCTCAATTGATTTCAACCGACCGCCACGTGACCCAGGGCGGCGTGGAACTCGAGTCGCTGCAATGGAACGTCTCCTTGAACACCTTAAGCGGTGTTTCCCTCGGCCCAATCGGCAGCGAGCACAATGTTTACCTCTATCTCCCGGAAAAGCATCCCTGGGTGCAGGCGGACCCGTTCTTCTTTTATGACTTCCCCGGTTACACCCTTAAGATAATGGAAGAGAATATTTTGCGCGTCAACGTTCGCTTTGACAAAGCGGAGCGCGTGGCTTGGGAAGTGAATCTGAAGAAGTTCTTTGGGCTCTGACGCGTCTTCTCCGCGAGAGCCTGCTTTTTTCAGTTTAACCGGCTTGAATGGCGCCATCGATCCTGGTTTCATGCTGATTGCGTTCAACAAACCCTGCGGCGTCCTTTCGCAATTCTCACCCGACGGCTCGCCCAACCGCCCACTCGCCGAATTCGGGTTGCCGAAACGCGTCTATCCCATTGGCCGGCTCGATGCCGACTCGGAAGGATTGTTGCTGCTCAGCGACGAACCGGACTTAAACCAGCGGTTGCTGCACCCGCGACACGCCCACGAACGTGAATACTGGGCGCAGGTCGAACGAGAGCCTGCACCCGAAGCGTTGGCCCGGCTGGGAGCAGGACTGGTCGTCCAGGGCCGCCCGACCCTGCCATGCCGCGCCTGGCCCCTGAAACCGCAGCCGGACGTTCCACCGCGTGATCCGCCAATCCGCTTCCGCAAAGCCGTGCCGACCTGTTGGATTGGCCTGGAGCTGGTCGAAGGAAAGAACCGGCAGGTGCGACGCATGACCGCCGCCATCGGCCATCCAACTTTGCGTCTCATTCGCATGCGGATTGGGAGTTTTGAATTGGGCAGCCTTGGGGTCGGTCAGTGGCGTGAACTCTCTGCCCCACAGCGCCATCTCGCGTTGGCCTGAGGTGGGACCAGGCTGCGGCCGTTCAAACCAGTGCTGTCAATGTCTGCCACAGACTCGGTCGAGGCACCGTGGTGTGACCGAAGTCAGGTTTCGATCTTCGACTTGTCCAACTCGTCGGCAATGCACACACTCAGTCAGTGTTAAATCTCCGTGGAAAAGAACAGCAGCCATAAAGAATCAGAAACGGCAAGCGAGCAAACTTCCGCTCCGGAGGTTCTGGAACGTCTGGTTCAACAGGCGGAGCGGGCGGGGGCCAGCGATATTCACCTGCATAAGCGCGGCGCCGCTGCGGCGGTGGCATTCAGGCTCGATGGAGTGATGACCCCGACGGCGGACCTGCCCGAGGAAGTCGCGGACCGGGTCTTCGGCCGCATCAAGTTTCTGGCCAAACTCAAGACCTACCAGGAGTCCTTGCCGCAGGATGGCCGCATCGACCAGGCCGCGGTCGGCGCTCGCAGCGACATCCGGGTGGCCACCTATCCTACGGTGACGGGGGAAAAGATCGTCCTCCGACTGTTCAACGCTGCCGGGGTGAGAACCATCGCGGAATTGGAGTTCCCGGCCGAGGTGCGGGCGGAGCTGGACCGGTTTCTCCGCCAAACAGCCGGGCTGCTGCTGCTGACGGGCCCGGCGGGCAGCGGCAAGACCACGACGATTTACGCCTGCCTGCGCGCCCTGGCAGAAGGCGGCAGCCGGCACATCATCACGGTCGAAGACCCGGCCGAGCAAATCGTGCCCGGCGTCATGCAAACCGAGGTGAACGAAGCGCGTGGACTGGATTTCGCGAAGGCCGCGCGGCATCTGCTCCGCCAGGACCCACAGGTGTTGGTCATCGGAGAGGTGCGAGATGAAGAGACCGCCAACATCGCGGTGCGTGCGTCCCTGACGGGGCATCTGGTGATTTCGACCTTGCACGCCGGGTCGTGCAAAGGTGTGTTTGAACGACTATGGGCGATGTGCGCCGATCACTCGGCAATCGGGGCCGCTTTGGAGCTGGTGCTGAACCAGCGGCTGCTGCGCCGTCGCTGCGGGGAATGCGCGGGCAAAAGCTGCCCAAGCTGCCTCGGCACGGGTTACCGGGGCCGGCTGCCGCTGGTGGAATGGCTGCGGGTGACTGATGCCGTCCGCCGCCGCATCGGTGCCCATGACTTCGAGGGTTTGACGGCCCAACCCTCACTGGCGGAAAGCGCGCAGAGGCTCGTGCAAGCCGGACTGACGACAGAGGCTGAGGTGGGCCGGGTGCTGGGGTTTCCGCCGGCTTAAGTCGCCTGGGCTCCTGCATTGCAGCGACGACGCGATTCTCGCTCAACCTCAGGGCATCCCGCATGACTGCGCCGGGGCGATACCCGCGCGTGGAGAGCAACTGGAACTGAACGAACAGTCCGTAACACGTCTCGATACACAGAGACAGGTGAACTCGATTCGGTCGGCGGTTTTGGCGAGCCTGCGAGCGAAACGGTGAAGCTCGAACGAAATAGTGCGGCCAGCGCTCAGGGAGTGGATCGCGTCTGGTTGAGAACCGCAGCGACGGCCAAAAGTCGTTCTCAATCCACATCACCAAAAATCGCAACTGCTGCGCGGGCTTCTATGCCGCTCCTACCGAGAACCGTGCAGCCCGTGTGGCCATAAACATGCCGCTCCTGACGGAGCTTGCGGGGGCGGCCCGTCGGGCATAGCTCCGTAGGAGCGGTATGTTTATAGCTGAGGTGCCTCGCCCGAGAACCAAGCTCCGTCAGGAGCGGCATGTCGGATTGGGCAGCAGACGAGGTTCCATGCCTTGCGGAGATCGTTGTTGGTTCCGGTTCCTATAAACATGCCGCTCCTACGGAGCTTTGCGAACCGTGCGGCTCGTGTGGCTATAAACTGAGGCGCACCCCCCGAGAACTAACGCGGGCGCGGGTTCTGCGGCAACACTGGGCGGCTTACGGATTTGCCGAGCGGTAGTACCGCTGCCTTTGGAGTGCCGTGGAATCCTCAAACGTCCACCGTCCGTCCGCTCCCGCCACATTGGTCGAGACGTTCTCCCAGACCGGCGCGAACAAATCCCCGCTGGCCTGCACCACATACTCGACGTTTGGCGTGCCTGAGAAGGAGACTGTCACTATCCCATCCCCATTGTTCTTGATGCCAGTAGTGACTGGGGTCGTGACCGGGTTGATCGGCTGTACCGTCAGCACCCCGTCGTGGTAGCTGATGCTATAGTTGCCCAACCCGCTGCCCACAGCCGCACTCGCAATAATGTGGTAGCTGCCAACGAGCGCGCTGGCCGGACCCCCGTCCGGGCAGGCCAACGTCACGCTCGCCACTGTGTCTCCGTTCACCAACTCCCCTGCCCCCGGGCTGAACGCTCTCTGGCCC